>ERZ842401.81-NODE-81-length-118151-cov-6.376346_pt1 | contig 118151 bp, 82 predicted proteins | sample MGYA00521270_ERZ842401 | MGnify/ENA primary metagenome ERZ842401 (study PRJEB31892, sample SAMEA3878208) | bioreactor metagenome | biome: Moose rumen | place: Sweden | collected 2011-10 | study: EMG produced TPA metagenomics assembly of the PRJEB12797 data set... | reverse complement strand
CCCTTGGCGGCATCAACCGTTTTGAAAAACGTGTAAAAGACTTCAAGGAAGACGTAGCCGGGTATCTGGGCCGGGAATAACCTGTGCGCAGTGAATGCTCAGCATGAAACGTTTGACCACGATAGCGGCGCTTTACATCGGCGACTGCCTTAACCATGTATATCCTGTCTACCCCATCCCGGAGGCCAGAATGGCGATAGAAGAAGTCTGCAGGATTATAAAAATCTAAAGTTTAAACTTAAGAAATACAATCAGAAGCAGGATAAGAAACTCTGCAAAATTATTGGCGGGGAAAACTTCACAAAGTGGCGCTCAGCTCATCCGCATGAAGTTCCCAAACTTCCTGAACTCGAATTGAAATAACAAGATAACCGGGAGTGCAATTACTGCGCTTCCGGTAATTTTATCAGAACCTCCCACCAGCGCATTGCCGAAGAACCAGAAGTGGCTGGCAAAGATATTAAATATCTCTGACTTACGAAAACTCTACTTCCCCAGCACAGAGTCGTCCGCAGGCATCGGCACGGGTTTTCCAGTTGCGCGGACGGTCGGCATGCTGGCATTCCAGCGAGTCATCGCCTCTGAGAGACGGTTGGCCAGATCCTTTGTTACCCCGGGGAAATCCGTTGCGACATCGTGCTGTTCGGAGATATCCTTCGTGATGTCATATAGCTCCAGCGCGCTTTCGTGCATCCTGTAGATCAGCTTCCACTGGCCTTTCCTGATGCAGCTTAGGAAGTCAATGTCTTCAAGGTCGGTGACGCGCCACTGGTGCGGCGAATGGAAGATGACGTCACGGTCAGGATCGATGCCGGAAACAGATGCCGGCACCGTGAATGCGTTGGCGCTTTTCTGGTCTGTGATTTCACCCCGGTCCATTGCTTTCTTGACATACCGAGATCCATCGGTGATCAGTTTCAGAAAACTCTGTCCGTCAAGAGATTGGACTATAATATAATCGGTAATTCCCGCAATTTCGAGAATCGTCGGGAAATAGTCTTCAGGAACAACGGGAGTATTGATTCGGACACCGGCTTCCGTCCGCCCGGGAACATAAGCCATCATCGGAACGCGGATGCCGCCTTCATAGCATGATCCTTTCCCTTCCCTGAGCGGATCGTTGAAATGGTGAGCCACCCCGCCTTTCCGCGTGTCGATGCTATGACCGCCGTTGTCGGAATAGAAGATAAGTACGGTATTGTCCGCAAGAGAGTTTTCTTCCAGAAAGTCCATTACGTCACCAAGACTCTTGTCTACGGATTCTACCATGGAGGCATAGCGGGCCAAGCCCTCTTCATAACCTCTTTCTATGTATTTCTGGTAGAACCGCGCGTCCGGCTCGATAGGGGTGTGAACCCCATAGTGGGAGAGGTCCAGATAGAAAGGAATTCCCTGTTTTACAGGATATTCCAGAGCTTTAAGAGCCTCCCGGGTCAGAGCTTCCGTCAAGTTGACATCAGAGCAGTAGTATGAATTGAGACCGGGGACGGCCGTCAGATTCCATTCTCCGGGGGCGTTCCCGTAGCTGCGTTCACCTTGATAGGTTCGGGGCATACCGTTGTGCCCGCCACCTATGTTGACGAGGTATCCCATATTGGTCGGCTGCGCCCCCGGAGTCCCGAGAGTAGCCCAGTGGGACTTTCCGGCATGGATCGTATAGTACCCATTATCTTTCAGTATCTTAGGAAGCGGGGTAGCATAACAGGTATGGGGGATCCCGGGTTCCGGAGACACGCCGTTCCAGTTCCAGTCGGGATTGGCAAATGGGTCGTCCAGGTTTTCATTGACGGTAAAGTCCGACCCGGCGCAGCAGTCCGTTGGGGCGTCTTTCAGGACATTGGAAGTGAAGTTTGTAATCCGTTCATGGGCCGAGTTCATGCCGGTTATCAGCGAAGTGCGGGTCGGTGTGGACGTAGGGCAGGCATAGGCATTTGTCATGATAACGCCGCGCTCGGAGAGCCGCTGCATGTTAGGAGTATCTATCCTCAGGTTGTTGGGATATACTTCTTCTCCGTATGCTACGCTGCTGTCCAGCCAGCCGTAGTCATCGACAAGAAAGAAAACTATATTGGGCCTTGAGGGCATCCGGTCCGCAGTTTTGCACCCCGGAAGGATGGGGGCAATCAAAGGTAGAGCGGCAAGCGGGAGCAAGGGTTTTGTATTCTTCATGTAAGGACACTGTTATTATATGTTAGTCTTGCTTAATGACCTTATACAGAGCATCTGAGTTGTATGTCAGGTACATGTCATCTCCTATGAAATCTATTCCCTCGGGTTCGCGGTTATAGAAGTCCAGCCGGATTTCTTTGACGAGCCTGAAGGACTCAAGGTCGAATACGGCGATGGTCCGAAGGTGATTCCGGGCGGGATCGCGGAGATTTTCCTTATTTTTCAGCCCGGCAAGGATATAGAGCTTGCCGTCATGGACATGCTTGTCCTGGGTTGCCAGATAGACGGGAATCTCGGTGCGGCGCAGAATGTCTTTCTCCGTAAAATCAATGTCTCCCTTCTTCGGATCGGGGAGGGTGAATTCGAGAATGATCAGTTTGGTAGAGCCTGAGATATCATGCCCCGGATGGTTCTCCTTATAGGCGACGGAATAGAGGCGGCCTTTCTCAAAATCAGGGACCCAGTCCATATATCCTGCGCCCTTCACCTCGTCCGGAATTCCGCTTGCGGAGAGGGTCTGGACAAGTTTGCTGGACCATTTGTTACCCTTGTGGTGGAAGTCTTCCACGAAGAAACGTCTCTCGCCGTTCCACTCGCTTACATACAGGTAGTTCCGGCTTCCCTTGCGGGTAATGTCGGCGACGTTGCAATGGGGGTTGAAGGGAGCGCACCCAAGGTCGAAAGAGGCATCCAGTGTCCCGTCCGAAAGCCGGAAAGCCTTTGCGTGGGCCCCGATATTCAATGTGACCACGTGGCCATCGACAAGGAATGCGGCCTGGCGGGAATCGGGAACCTTTACAATCGGGTCGCTCAAGATGACCTTGTTCTCGGCCATCATTTTCTTGTTTTCCACCTTCCAGCGGTCATAGCTGTCGCAGATGCCGCCGTTTTCAATTTCTGCCCACTCTTCAGGACGGAACCGTTCCGGGAAGTACGGTGAACGCCGGAAGTAGGCGCGGTCTTCCGGGAGGACGCGTGTCAGGTGGTCCTCTACGCCAGCATCCTTGTTCCGTGCCTGCCAGTCGTCCATGCGAAGGCGCATTTTGTTGAGGACCGGCAGGTACGCCGGATCGCCTGAGAGATTCCGTACACAGAAGGTGTCCGCCCTCCAGTCATAGAGTTCCTCGACTGGCTTGCTGTCTGCGAAGAACAGGAGCTGGACCGGGTTGAGTTTGCCTTCTTCCTTGAGTTTCCACATTACATGCAGGGCGGGTCGGTAGCAGTAGGTATAGCTGTGATAGGCCGTGTAGGGGATATGGGGGGCATAATTGCGGACATATATATACTGATCGTCAGTAACGGCTCGAATGCATTCCTGTACTTCGTCCCAGGTGTCCCGTGCGTGGTATGTCCATGCGTGGGCTGCTTTTTTGCCGGAGAACACTTCCAGGACCTTGCCTTGATAATAATCCGGAGCAGGGACCCCGGCAAGGGAAAGGATGGTCCTTGGAATGTCCAGCTCGCTGACAAGGTCGTCAACGACTTTATGATCCAGTCCGGGAGCCCTGACAATCATCGGAATCCGGGTTCCGTCATTATACATCCACCCTTTGGCCCTGATGTCGGCTCGGCCGTTGTCTGCGATGAAAATGACGACAGTATTGTCTTCCTGACCCTCTGCACGTAGTTTTTCGAGAAGCATACCGACTTCTGCGTCCATATGTTCAACCTGGTCGAGATAGCAGGCGAAAGCTTCCCTGATCTTCGGATGATCGGCCATATAAGGAGGAAGATCCACCTTGGAAGGATCGACCGGATGGGCGGAACGGGAACGGATGTCTTTCCACCAGTCTCCGCGGTGCGTTACATATAGAGTGACCTGATGGAACCAGGGCGAGCCGTCCGAAGGGCGGTCATACAGCCTGTCGAAAAGGCCGAAAGAAGTTTTTCCGTCGTAAGCGCCCGTAGGCTCGTACTGGAAGTTGCAGTCAATCTTACGGCTGCTCTCATAATCGGCATGGGTGACGGGGTTCTCAAATGCGTCCCTGTCGCCGAGAACGGTGGTGTAACCGCCCTGGCGGAGAAGGACCGGATACGGGACAATCTCCTCCGGAAGAGGCTGATCACGGTGCGAACGGTGGTTGTGGGAGGCGGTTATCTCGTGATGGAGACCCGTCATCATCGCAGACCGTGTGGGTGAACTCAGCGGAGCGACACAGCGCGCATTCGTATAGACCACTCCTTCAGAGGCGAGACGGTCGATGTTCGGCGTCTTGACATCAGTTCTTCCATAACAGCCGAGATCGAGAGTCATGTCTTCGGCAAGGATGAAAAGGATGTTGGGTCGGGATGGTGTCTGCTGGGCCTTTGCGGAAAGGGACGGCGCCGCCGCGCCGGCCGACGCGGCCAGCAGCAGTAACAAATTATAGTCGGGTTTCATAATGGGCAAAGATAGTATTATTTCATTTATGCGAAGTGTCGATGTCTATGCTCGCTTTAAATATTTTTCCTGAAAAGAGGAATGGCGACATGTAATCTTCGTTAACCGGGACGCCCCACTGGCGGCCAACTTCTATAGGATTCTTATTTGCCGGTAAATTTATTATTTCCGACATCTCTTTGTTTCCAGAGGGCTCATCATTAATGAAAAGATTGACGACGGTGTGTTTTTTCTTATGCTCAACTATTACTTTGACAACGCTTCTTCCTGAGGGAAGATCGCTGCTTGCAAGAAGTTTCTCTCCGTTATTCGTTGCGTAGATTAACTTGCCTTTCCGGGCATAAAGCGCAAACTGCTTTTGGGAAACAAGAATGCCGTCGGGGCACGTACCGGCTTCGTCTATATAAACGGTAAGGGTATATGGACGTCCTTCTACGCCGTCGAAGAAAGGATACTCGCCATAGGTGCGAGCTCCTGTATAGATGTCATAATGGGTTCGTTTAGAATTCGGATAGTTTTTAGAATCTGCGTTTTTGCCGCTTTTTAGTGGATAAACGTTATGTTTTCTTGCCTCTTTGTCAAAAGCTTTCAGCATTTTTTTGACCTTCTTCGGATACTGGGCGGCAAGGTCGTGGCTCTCATTAAAGTCCTCCTTGAGGTTATAGAGGTGAATCTCCGTATCTGGATAAATGTTTTTTCTTAGACCATTTATATTCCCATTCGGGAATTGCAGTTTCCAGCCGTCTTGATATAGCCCCCCCTGCCCAGCAAAAACAAAGTCTCAAAGGCAGGATTTTGCCGATGTCATGAACTCGGGTTTCAAATAAGCCCCTGCCCTTGCGAATGAATCTCTCTCGGCAGCCCAGGAATCACTGATAAAGACGGTATCGGCCCTGTCGATATAGAGGGTCGCGTCAAGGTGGTCGCATTCGTGCTGGAAGATAATGGCCGTATATCCGCTGATAGTATCCCTTGCCGGTTCAAGGGTAGAAGGATCTGTGTATGAGATGATTACCGAAGAGTATCTCGGCACGAATCCTCTTTTCGGAGGGACGGAAAGGCATCCTTCTGGCCCATGAGTCATTTCTCCGAAGCGGCTCTCGATTATAAGGTTAGGAAAAAGTTCAAAAGGCTTTCCTTCTTTGTCATATCTCATGACCCATGCGAGCCTTCGGTTGATTCCGACCTGCGGCGCAGCAATTCCGACTCCATCCTGAGAGGGGTCGTTAACGGTTATGAGCATTTTCTCGGCAAGGGCCTTGAACTCAGGAGATTGCAGCATCTTTTTCGTTAGCGGAAGTGAAGGCGTCCGGAGGATTACACTGTCTTCGGGATCACTAATAACGGTCACATACATAGGGCCGTCCTGACCGTTGATAATCTCTTTTTCCCGTTGTGTGAAACCTTCACGAGATCCACATGAAACGACCGCTGCAATAGCAGCAATAAGTAATAATTGTTTTTTCATGATATTGTTTTCAAACATTCAAAGATAGCAGATATCTCTGACTTCCCTAATGGTTTTTCACTTTTCCCATGCATTTCACTGACGCCGCGGCTTTCTCCTCTTGTGGCGGCTGTCGCTCGTGCCACGAAACGCCCTTCTGGTCGCATGGCATGGCGCAGGTGCGAAATAATGCTGAGGACGTGCCCCATGGCCGATCAGTAACAATCTGAATATAAGGAACTTCCGCCTTTTGGGCGGCGCGGGAGACCACGCCAAAAACGTACCTGCGCCGCAAGGGGAGGTGCACCTTAAGAAGAAAACAGACAGGTTATACAAAAGGGTTAAAAGAGCATCACGCTATGCCAGGTGGCGACAAACTCGATGAGGGTAAGGTTGCCGTCATAGGAGAACAGGACGTCGGAATTATAGTTGGATGTGCCGGAGAATACCTTGCCGTCCCTGACCGTATATAGAACGTCGCTGGAGTATGATCCAGAGCCTTTGTAGATCTTTTCGCCGCGAACCGTGCAGATGATGTCGCTGGAGTATGTGGAAACCTTCTTGTAGACTTTCTAGTCCCTTACTGAACAGATAACATCGCTTCTGTAGCGGCTCGTTCCCTTGAAGACTTTCACATCAAGGCTGGTGCGACCGGAGAAAAGAGAGGAAAAGATTGCGAAGGATAACAGGATAGATTTCATAGGGATCTACATGATTTCGAGTCTTGGCTTGACCGGATCTGTCAGTCGTGTAATCCTGTCTCGCTCTACGGAGACGACGCCATTGACATTTTTGAAATAGGATATTGCCTTACGGATATCTGTCCCCTCGGGGATGCGGATGGCCATGCCGGGGATAATGTTATAGTCATAGATGATTTCAGCTCCATAGGAGCTGACGGCTTCCGCAAGAGGCGCTTTCCCAATTTCAGCATCATACATGATTATGAGCGTGTTAGGGCTGAATATCTCTTCCTCGAAGGATTTAGTGAGGAAGGACGACTCGTCGAAGCGGGTAAAATAGTTCACGACGTAGCTATTAGATGAAACTTTTTCCTCAGAAGAGATAGTGTTTTCATCCACTACGTGGAAATAGTATGTCTTGCCTTGTTCATACTGGCTGTCGTCTTCCCCGAGCCCACGGTTGTTCTCCCATTCCGCGTTGGTGAAGATGGTGACAGCAGCACGGAAGGTCTCGTAGTGCCAGCTGTCAAGGACCTCTCCGGTCATGTCCCGTGTATAACCGAGGCCTTTAGGAGAGAACTCCATGATGGATTCTGGTGTGCATGGATGGGATTCAATGACTCCGGCGGTCTTGTACTGAACCTCAGTAAGGACCCAGCAACCGAGGAGATTGATCTTCGCCCCCGAGAAATCCCTATAGTCTCCCGGCTCCATCTTTTCGCATGTGGAAGCAGAGAATACTATTGAGGCGATTGCCAAAAGGAAGGAAATATATTTTTTCATGGTGGCAATAGTTTTCCTGGATGTTTTGCAAAAAAACTGCCAGAAAGTGTTATCTGTCGTTTCAAGTAAAGGTTAAAAAACAAGCATGCTTCATTTTTCCTGCCGCCGCACTGTGTGCAACCCTTTTTCCCGTGTCACGGAAAGCCCTTCTGGCAGCACCGCCTGGTGCAGGTGCGAAAAAATTCCGGGAGCCTGCGCCTGTTCCTATCCGTTAAAAGGGTAATAATCAACAAGTTAAGGTTTATCTATCGGCGCAGGTCCCGACAACAAATCTGCACCTGTGCCACAAGGGAGGTATACCTGCGCCATCCGGTAATACTGTCTATTTTGAGCCCTAAGTTGCGTGAGCCATAAGAAGCTGATATACAGGAATTTATGCATATTAAAGTCTTGTGTGGTCTGAGTTTAAAATACATAAACTCTTGCTAATCAGAAGATTGCTACTCACGGCGAGGATGCATGTCGAGGCTGCACAGCGAGGCTATACGACGTGATCAGCCAACATTACCGTCTCGGAGGCAGCAAGCCGACCGGAGGGGCCAGGGGAGCACTCTCCCCAATAAATGAACAGCCCTGGGGCCACACGCGAAGCGCCACCCGGGGAAGGGTGGCGTTCTATTAGCGTGTGGTCCCAGTAGGGCATGATCCTACGACCCCCTGATTATGAGTCAGATGCTCTAACCAACTGAGCTATGGGACCGGATTGCGGTGCCGCCGCTACGAAGCCTAAAGGACTCGATGCAAGCGGTCCTGCAAATATAAGAATAATTTCCCAATTATCCTCAGACTTTGATTTCGACTTCGACTCCTGAAGGAAGTTCGAGCTTCATCAGAGCGTCGACGGTCTTTGCATTGGAGTCGTCGATGTCGAGAAGACGAACATAAGAGTCGAGTTCGAACTGCTCGCGAGACTTCTTATTAACGAAGGTGGAGCGGTTTACGGTGAAGATTTTCTTGTGCGTGGGAAGAGGAATAGGTCCATTGACCTTTGCACCGGTAGACTTCACTGTATCAACGATCTTTGCCGCTGACTTGTCAACGAGCGTATGATCGAATGACTTGAGTTTTATTCTGATTTTCTGGCTCATATGAGTAACTTTTAAAATTTCTTCTAATTATTCGTCGTCGAAGTGCATTCTGCCATAGCCGCTCTTTTCGACGATATCCCTTGCGATGGAGGGAGGTACTTCGGCATAATGGTCGAAGCTCATCGTGCTTGTCGCACGTCCGGAGGAGAGTGTCCTCAGGATGGTGACATAGCCGAACTGCTCGGCAAGCGGGACGAACGCCTTGACTATACGTGCGCCATTTGCCGTTGAATCCATTGCAACGATCTGGCCTCTCCTGCGGTTGAGATCTCCGACGATGTCACCCATGTATTCTTCGGGCGTCACGACTTCGAGAGTCATGATGGGCTCGAGAAGGACAGGGCGGCATTTTGCGCAGCCATGACGGAACGCCATACGGGCTGCGATTTCGAAGGAGAGCTGGTCGGAATCCACTGGATGGTAGCTTCCATCGAGGAGGGTGACCTTTATGGAAGGAACCTCGAATCCGGCAAGTACCCCGTTGGACATTGCCGCCTCGAAGCCCTTCTGGACGCTTGGCACATATTCTTTCGGGACGTTTCCTCCCTTGACTTCGTTGACGAATTGGAGACCGGTAACGCCTTCGTCGGCCGGAGCGATCTCTACGAGGATGTCTGCAAACTTGCCCCTTCCGCCGGTCTGCTTCTTGAAGACCTCGCGGAGCTGTGTCGATCCCGTAATGGTCTCCTTGTAGTTGACCTGCGGGGCTCCCTGGTTGATGTCGACGCCGAATTCCCTGCGGAGACGGTCGACGATAATATCCAGATGGAGTTCTCCCATACCGCTGATGATGGTCTGTCCGGTTTCATTGTCGGCCTTGACCGTGAAGGTCGGATCCTCCTCGGCGAGTTTGCCAAGGGCGATTCCGAGCTTGTCAAGATCCTGCTGGGTCTTTGGCTCAACGGCGATTCCGATAACTGGATCAGGGAATTCCATCGATTCGAGGGTAATCGGGTGATCCTCTACGCAGACGGTGTCGCCTGTGCGGAGATCCTTGAATCCGACTGCCGCGCAGATGTCTCCGGCCTCCACGAACTCTATAGGATTCTGGTGGTTGGAGTGCATCTGGTACAGACGGGCGACCCTTTCCTTCTTTCCGGTACGGGTATTATAGACATAGGAACCGGCGTCGAGACGGCCAGAATAGGCCCTCATGAATGCCAGACGACCGACGAACGGGTCTGTGGCGATCTTGAAGACGAGCGCGCAGAACGGCTCTTTGTTGTCCGGCTTGCGCTCGATTTCCTGTCCGGTTCTGGGGTTTGTTCCCTTGACCGCACCCTTGTCGAGAGGGGACGGAAGGTATCTCATGACGCTGTCGAGGAGGTACTGGACACCCTTGTTCTTGAATGAAGATCCGCAGCAAGCCGGAACGATCTGCATTGAGATAGTCCCCTTGCGGAGAGCTGCAACGATCTCTTCCTCTGTCAGGGAATCAGGATCCTCGAAGAACTTATCCATGATGCGGTCGTCGCACTCGGCGGCGGCCTCAAGGAGATTGTCCCTCCACTGCTTGGCCTCTGCTTTCATGTTGTCCGGAATGTCCTTGACCTCGTAGTTGACGAGTTCTTCTCCGGAATCATAGTAGATAGCCTTCATGGTAATAAGGTCGACGATACCTTCGAACTGGTCCTCCGCTCCGATAGGGAGGCATACGGGAACTGCATTGGCTCCGAGCTTGGCCTTGATTTCTTCCACACAGGAAAGGAAATCGGCACCGACCCGGTCCATCTTGTTTACATAGGCGATCTTCGGAACACCATACTTGTCCGCCTGTCTCCACACAGTCTCGGACTGGGGCTGCACGCGGCCGACCGCGCAGAATGTCGCGATCGTTCCGTCCAATACCCTCAGCGAACGCTCGACCTCAACGGTGAAATCAACATGTCCGGGAGTGTCTATCAGGTTGATCTGATAGGTGTCTCCGTGGAAATGCCAGAAGGCGGTGGTTGCGGCGGAGGTGATAGTGATACCACGCTCCTGCTCCTGCACCATCCAGTCCATCGTAGCGGCTCCTTCATGTACCTCACCAATCTTGTGGGTCTTGCCAGTGTAGAAAAGGATACGTTCGGACGTGGTAGTCTTACCGGCATCGATGTGGGCCATGATACCGATATTCCTGGTGTATTTAAGATCCCTGACGGCCACTTGACTTGCGGTTTAGAAACGGAAGTGGGCAAACGCCTTGTTGGCCTCTGCCATCCTGTGCATGTCCTCTTTACGCTTGAATGCGCCACCTTCGTTGTTGTAAGCAGCAACGATTTCAGCAGCGAGTTTTTCTGCCATAGAGTGTCCTGAGCGCTTGCGGGCGAAAGAAATCATGTTCTTCATGGAGACTGAGACTTTCCTTTCAGGACGGAGCTCTGTAGGCACCTGGAAGTTGGCACCACCGATACGACGGGACTTGACCTCGATCTGAGGAGTCACGTTCTCGAGCGCCTTTTTCCAAATATCTATAGGAGCCTTGTCAGAATCTTTCATCTTCTCGCCTACCATGTCGATGGCATCGTAAAAAATAGAATACGCGATACTCTTCTTCCCCTGCAGCATCAGGTTGTTCACGAACTGCGTCACAGCTGCATCGTGAAACTTGGGATCAGGAAGTAGAATCCTCTTCTTAGGCTTCGATTTTCTCATTTTTTGGAAAAATTAAAGGTGATGATTACTTCTTAGATTTCTTCGGCCTCTTGGCACCGTAGAGCGAGCGGGACTGGGTCCTGCCTTCCACTCCTGCCGTATCCAAAGCTCCTCTAAGGATGTGGTAGCGCACACCGGGAAGGTCCTTTACACGGCCTCCGCGGACAAGCACGATGGAGTGCTCCTGGAGGTTGTGGCCCTCGCCCGGGATGTATGCGTTGACCTCCTTGGAATTGGTGAGGCGTACACGGGCAACCTTACGCATTGCTGAGTTAGGTTTCTTAGGTGTAGTGGTGTACACCCTGACGCACACACCCCTCCTCTGAGGGCAAGCATCCAGTGCACGAGACTTGCTCTTTACTTCGATAGTCTCGCGTCCTTTGCGGACAAGTTGTTGAATTGTTGGCATAAAAAACTGTTAATGTTTTTAATTCCCCACTTTTTGGGAACTGCAAATGTAATGATTTTTCCGCAAATAGAAACACTTTTGCAAAAAATCCCTATCTTGCAATTCTGTTGAGCCAACTTTAACCAACATTATATGAAAAAGTTCATCATCTCTGTCCTGGCAATTGCGGCTAGCTTTGCCATCACAGCGTCCGCAGCCAAACTGCCGGACTACAACTTCAAGCAGGCCAGCGAACTGACCCTGCTCGGAAAACTGATGCCCACATCAAACCCTTACCACAGGGTTGACACCTCCGCCTACAAGGGCTTCACCAAGGGCGAGAACCTCCAGGTACGCTGCCCTGCAGGCCTGTCAGTGGCATTCAAGACCAACAGCCCTTCCATCGGCATCAGGACCATCCGCGGCCAGTTCAAGAAGCAGACCTCCACGACCATGCTTTCCACCCACGGATTCGACCTGTATATCAAGAAAGACGGCAAATGGCTATGGGCGGCCGCCGGTGCGATAAAAGGTAACGAGAAGCCCTGGCAGCTCATCCGCGGCCTCGGGACCGGCGAAAAAGAGTGCCTCCTGTACCTGCCCCTTTACTGCGAGATGGAATCCGTTGAAATAGGTGCAGAGGACGGCTGCACCCTCGAAGCCCTTAAGAACCCCTTCAAACACAGGATCGCCATCTTCGGCTCCAGTTTCACCCACGGTGTGAGCACTTCCCGCGCCGGAATGGCCTATCCCGCACAGTTCACCCGCCACACCGGCATCCAGATGCTTTCGCTCGGCTGCAGCGGCAACTGCAAGCTCCAGAGCTATTTCGCCGACGTGCTCGTTGACGCCAAAGACATCGACGCCTTCGTGTTCGACTCCTTCTCCAACCCCAATCCCAAGCAGATGCGCGCCCGCCTGTTCACGTTCATCGAGAAAATCCAGGCCGCACATCCCGGCAAACCGCTCATCTTCCAGCAGACCATCTACCGTGAATGGCGCAACTTCAACAGCATAGTGGACAAGAGGGAGCAGGCCAAGATGGACACCGCTGAGGAACTCATGAAGGAGGCCATGGCAAAGTACAAGGATGTTTACTTCATCTATCCCAATGCCACTGACGAGTACCACGAGACTTCCGTTGACGGAACACACCCCGGCGACTACGGTTACACCCTCTGGAGCCGTTCCATCGAGAAGCCAATCCTCGACATCCTCGAAAAATACGGCATCAAATAAACACTTGCCGGTGAAGAAAATATGATGAGGAAACTGATTATTGCGGCAGCTGCGCTCCTTCTGGGCGCAGTTGCTTTTGCACAAAAGCAGTACAGCTACACCGTGGACCGCATCTGGAGCCAGGGATATGCTTCCTTCCCTTCAATAGAAAAGTTTAACGGAGCCTGGTACATCACCTTCCGAGAAGGCGAGAGCCACGTATTCGACAAAAACGGCATCGCAGCCGGGAAAATCCGCATCCTGCGCTCCGAAGACGGTGTGGAATGGAAGAGCATCGCCCTTCTGGAAAAAGAAGGTTTCGACCTGAGGGACCCAAAGCTGTCGGTAACCCCCGACGGGAAACTGATGGTGATGATTGGCGGCAGCGTCTATGTGGAAAAGAAAAACGTCGCCCGTGTACCACACGTGTCCTTCAGTAAGGACGGAAAGACGTTCTCCAACCCGCAGGAAGCACTGATTGACGGAAAAACCTCCGAAGACGACTGGCTGTGGAGGGTCACATGGGCCGGCAAGACGGCATACACCGTATCGTACAGGAAGGACCACAAGACGGGATACGAACACCTGATGTCATCCAATGACGGAGTGAAGTGGAAGTCCGTTTCGGAGATTCCGGTCTGCGGCAACGAAACTACCCTGAGGATGCTCCCCGACGGCAGGATGGCCGCACTTGTGCGCCGCGAAGGCAAGGGGAACACCTCCTGCTGGTGCACTTCCAAGGCGCCCTACACCGAATGGGAGGTCAAAGAAATGAAGTCCAAGGTCAACGGTCCGGACATGATAGTGCTGCGTGACGGACGCATCATAGCCGGCGGACGCTCGCTCGACTCGGACGCGCCTAAGACGAAACTGTGGGAAGTCACTCCCGAGGGAAAACTGACCGAGCTGCTCGTACTTCCTTCAGGCGGGGACAATTCATATCCCGGATTCGCCCAGGTAGGAAATGAACTCTGGGTGGTGTATTACTCCTCCCACGAGCTGCGGAGAGATAACGGGAGGCCCAGGGCCGCGATATACCTGGCCAAAATCCCGATAGACATACTGTAACAGGGCCCTTCGACAGGCTCTGAGGCTCCAGGGACCAGCCTTAGACAGGTAGGCATCCGGCGGGGAAACGAAGGCCTGCCCCGCCGTTGCCGACGTAAAACCGGGCAAGACCCGGTCTTACGGGGTTGTGACGGGAATTACATCCCCGAAATTCTTGATGAACAGGTACAGGCCGACTGAGGTGTTGCGGTTGGCGGCGGCACGCAGGGGGCGCGTGTCGGCAAAATACATCGTGCACTGGGTGTCGGTAAGGACAGGCACCAGATTTCCCTCGCCGTCGGGGCGCATCGGCTTGCCCTGTATCGTATAACTGTACCAGAAATCCCAGGGTTTGCCTTGCTCCCGGTAATTCCATGGCCTCGGAGTGGTAGTGTAGTTGAAACCGGAAAGCGTTATACCGTCCAGTGTGGAACCGTTCTCTGTTGATTCCATTACCACGACCACCGAATCGTCCTCCTCGCCTGACCCTATCCTGCAGCCTATCGGGGTGAGCGTGGTGGAAGCCATCCGGACATTTATGGGGAAAAGGCCGATCGGATAGGAACCTGGCAGGTTGAACACCATCTTGTAAACATCACATGCGGTACCGCTTACGGTCACGGTCCTGGTACCGTCCCGTTCCAGTTCGAGTGCGGCATATCCGCTCGGGATATTGTTGAACTTGGTGATGGTGTAAACGCTCACCCGCCGGGACAGGTTCGTGGCCTTGGCCCTCAGCATTATCTGTCCGGTCTGAAGTTCATTGTTTATGGTCGTTCCGAAGGTGAAGGAAACCGTACCGCGCCCGGTGGTGGGATTATAGCTTGACACCGTGACGTCAGGAGCTGCGAATGAAGGAAGCACATTGGTGGTCCAACCGGCCTCGAAACTGTCGGTGTCATATTCGGATACGTCGCCGTTACCGCCATCGGCAGCCTGGAAAATGAAATCGAAGGTATGGGTGGTACCTGCAAGGGCAGGGTCGGTAAACAGAAGGAAGGTGGAACCGGGTATCTGCAGTTTGTAATCCCCGTCGGTCACATCCGACACGGTATCGTCGATGGTGACCGTACGGTTGTTCACATAATCGACGCAGCCGGCGGCATCCTCAAAGTTGGAATAACCAAGGCCTTCATAAGGCAGGCCGTTGATATTGAGGACAAGACCGTGATTGCGCAGGATTCTGCTCGGCGTCCCGTCTTCCTTGAGCAGCATAAGGGTGTGGTATTTGGTGACGAGGTTGCTCGCGGCGGTGGAGGAACCGTTGCGGTTCTTCATGTATTTGACACGGAGGACAATCTTGGGCGGATCGGCCGGATCGTTCGCGTCTTCAAAGAGAAAGAGCGGATTGTCCGTGACATGCCCCAGGTCGGTGCCGTCATCTTCCCATACGCGCAGCATCTGGTCCTGGCCGCCGATACTTTCGACAGCCGTATAACGCTGCTGCTCACCGGCGGCGAAGGCATCGAAGGGCGTAAGGCGGCCCTCGTCAAGCATCGGACTGGCGGAGGGATCGTAGTACCCGGCAAAGTGATCGGTGGAATTATGCAGGTTGTAAGGGGCTATATAGCCTTTCGTAAGGCCGTTCGTAAGAATCCAGTCAATGGAAAGGATCTTGTAGTCTATGGGGTTGCTGTCCAGCGAAACCGACTCCCCGTTCACCTCATAGTCTCCTTCGCCGAGCCGATAGAAATCAAGCATGCTGCCGAAGGTGACCCTGGCGCGGTCCCGTATCAGATGCACCACGCTGCCTTCCTTCTTGGTATAGGTGACTTCCCCGAACTCATCGGTTTCCTTCTGGGCCAGCCAGTCGGCCATGGCCTCGGCGTTGGGCTTGCCGACGAAGCCCCAGTAGCAGATGGTGCGGTCGGCAGTGGTAAGCGAAAGGGCCGCGCTCTGCATCAACAGGTTCTCGGAAGCACCTATCTGGTCGGAACCGGGGATGCGGGTATTTATCTGGCCGGAAGGAGTGTTGTACTCGGTATTTGCGATGAAGTGGATGCGCGCGGTCCTGGCCGGAACGCTGCCGTAGAAGAGCTCGCGGCCATGGCATCCGTCAGGGAAGGTTCCCTCGTCGATGAAGTTGTCGTCGGCGTCGTAGAAACGGGCCTCACGGTAGCCAAGATAGATACCCTCCTTGGTGAAGCACAGCATCCACAGGTCCTTGACCCAGTTGCCGCTCTCCTCGCCGCCCACTACGCTTACCTTGGTCGGAAGTCCCTGTCCGTCATAGGAATATCCTATGCGCACAGGAATGTCGCCTTCAGGCACGCCGGGGACCCCGGGCACGGAAGGCCCCTGGTTCTCTTTCGCGCAGGAGAACACCAGCAACAAGGCCGTCATAAGCAATATTCCCGCATTCCGCTTCATCATCGTCCGTTAAGCGCTTTAATCTCCGCAGTGGAGAGGTCCCGGATGCACCGCACGTTGCCGCTGGAAGCATCCCTGGATGTCTGTGAATAATAATCGGAGCCGCCCGTGACGCCATAACCCGTAGCCACGGCCTTTTTCTCAAGCGTCCAGTAGTTGTCTCCCGTCAATACAGGTTTCATATTGATATTGGCCACTTTAGGGTCTTCCTGATACCGGCAGATAAAGCCGATCTCATCACGTGTAGGAAGCCTCCACCCGACATAACGGGTGCCGTCAGCCTGTCCTACTTCCATATACTTGCCGCACAGGTCGGCCGCATCGTCGGCATTGTCGAAAGGAGTGTTCGCACCGAGCTGGGAGGCTATCATGAATGCGGGTGAAACCACTTTGTCGTCACTCTGGTACTTTTCATCAAGCGTAGGCCGGCCCAATGTGTACAGGGATGAAGACGATGATATCTGAACGACATACATCTGGTTATTGTTCAGACTTGTCATGTTGGAATTCATCTGGGCATAGGTCCCTCCCACGGCGTAATAATAATTCCCGGAATTTGCAGTCTGGCTTGTTGCCCGGCTGTAAGTGTACGAATAAGATGAACTGCCGGAACGCGTGGCGGCTATGCCGTAAATCAATCCGTCGGATGCATTATAGACCTTGGCATAGAAGTGGCCGTCGGCATCCCTGGTATATTTGGCATTGGCGGCACTGTACGTCTTTCCGGCATCCTGCTCCCAGTCAACCCACTGGCCGGTGGAAGCGGCGGCGTCCACTTCCACCTCCCGGTAATAGCGCCTTGCCGTGTAGGTGGTCACTTCCTTGTAATATATCCGCCTGTGATATGTAGTGTAGCGGTAATAATAGTATGAGTATTGGCTCCAGTCGTAATCATTCCGCCAGGAAGAATTAGTACCATAAGTGCTTCCCGTTCCCCAATACCAGTAATCGCTGTTCGGGTCCTTGTATGCGTTGGCCTCGGAATTGGCCCCCTGCCTCGAATTCTGCGGCACGGCGGAGGTCCAGTATCCGCGCCAGGTAGCATTGGTCCCCGTCTCCTCCGTACTCCTCCTGCTGTAGTCCGACGGAGAACCGGCCGGGGTCTCAGTCGTAGTCGCATTCCTGTAAGCCGGTTCAGCTGAATTATATTGCGCCAGCGTACACTCCACGCCGTCCTCATAACCGTCCCATGAAGCCCATCCGTCCGCAGACGGATTCCACGAATACTGCCGCACGGTCACAAGCCCGACAGGATTGCCGTCCCACAGGGAAGACCAGCTGCCGGCTATGCTCTGGATATTGTCCAGCGGGAAATGGCGGATTACGATATCCTCATAGAGACCGGTTGTCTCGAGCTTGACCCTGAATTTTATTTCCTTGACGGCACGGGAATCGAGGGCTTGCGACTCCACCCTTATGATCCCGCTCTTGAGGATGCGGATGACGACAGTCTCTCCGTTGGCATAGGTGCCGGTAGGATTTGTAAAGGTATATATTATATCCGCCGTACCGTCGGGTGTGGCAGGGGTCCTGGAAACCGTTCCCCTCGTCGCATTCGTACTGCCGCTCCCGAAGAAATGTACCTCGTTACCCAGATAATTCGTATATGAGACATCCACACTGGTAACGCTGGTGCTGGTGTGGTCCAGATTTACGAAACGGCCGTCATCGGTCGATACCGAGGCGTACCACAGCAGATCGACCGACTGCACTCCGTCTCCACTGAGAGTGTATGTGACGGGGGAAACCGTCAGGTATTTGATATCCTGGGCCTTGACCACAGTGGCTTCCTGACTCATCTCCGTGTCCGTCCACGGAATCACGTGATACTCGATGCGCAGCTGTTCGTCAGGCAGTTCGAGGGACTCGTTGCTGGATCCGAGAGAAGCTATCTCGGCATTCACGATGTAGATGTTGTTGCGTTCAAGCGAGCTCACGGCACTTTCGTTGCACACCGGAAGACGGTAATAGAACACCCTCATGTCCTGCTTGGGAGTCACCCCGTCGGCCTCGTGGATTATATTGCCGGACTCGTCGGTCATGGGCTTGGTGAACGCCACGGAGTACAGGATGTACGGCGCCTTGTCACGGTTGCCGCCCCAGTCGGTCGGATAGCTGTAAGTCACTATCTTATAGCTGCTGTCGATATTCGGGACCGAACTGTCCTCGTTCTTTACCGCCTGGAAGTTGGAGCTGTAAGTCTGCAGTGAATGCTCGCCGGTGATACCGTCCCCGAAATCATCCAGTTCATCATCCTTTAGACGGAAGACGCCGTCGGCGATGTCGGAAGTGCGGAAACCGAAGTTGACAAATTTCCATGCCGGCTGTCCGGGCGTACGGCCCACGAACTCCAGATACTCCCTGAGTGTCCCTTTCTTGGGAGTCTTTCCCTCTATGGCCGCCCCTTCATAAACGACGTCCACCTCGCCGCCGTGGCCGTCCGACTCTGTGACCACTACCTTATTGCCGTCCTCGGATATCATGTCGATATTGGCAACGTCCGAATAAGACACGTTCAGGATTATCTTGGCGGCCGCCCTGCGGATTTCCGGATTGAAGACCTGCCTGGCGCCGGACTCGTCGATCGTCCATCCTTCCAGTTTTCCGTCCATCATGAAGAGCTTGGGGTCATTGGTGTGGCTCTGCCTCCCGATCACTTCCTGATCCAGATAATATCGGTAGATGTTGAATGTGTATGTGTCAAGTTCCTTGAGGGCCTCAAGCGAAGACGGTGAAGTGGAAGGGTCATGGGTGACGGGGTTGTTGACGGTCACGTATATGTCATACGGAGTCCCGGGGACATATCCGTCCTCCGACCAGCGCTGAGCGAGCAGCTGCTCGGCTTCATTCAACAGGCTCTCGCTGTTGGACGGGTCAGTTATCACGCCGGTGTCCGAAGCCGACAGGCGGTACACCTTGAACCAATAGTCACCGTCGGCATCGTCGCTTCTTTTCACGAAAACGTCGAGGGTGCTCATTATATTCTCACGCAGGGCCTCCCTCGCATTCACGAGGTCACCTGCGGCAATATCAGGGTCCGTGTCCTCCCTGGCCTTGGTAATCCCCTTGAGAGATTCCGGCGCCGCGACAAGATGCGGTGCCACGGCAAGGACAGGACTGCCGCCGGCGGCTCCGCGGGGAGAAGGCTCGGGGACTTCGCGGGAGCAACCCGCCAGCAAGGCCGATGCGGCAATGGCAAGAGCGATATGAATCATCTTTCCCATCACTTCACCTCCACCCAATAAGGCCCGGCCTGCTCCCGGGACGAAAGTTTCTCATTGAACTGGTTCGCGGAATACTCTGCCGCGCCGATATTCTTGAACCGTATGGTAGTATGGTCCTCCGCTCCCGGAAGGTCGTGGTTGAAAGGCACGTTGTACGGCGGCATGCCGTCAGTGCGGCGCACCGTCACGGTTACGTCGGCATAAGGGTCTTCGATAGCCTCCTCGGTATTGTCCGGGACAAGGAAGAACGTGGTGTTCTGATACCCGGTTGCGGGACTTATCACCACTCTGGTTCCGCAGTCGGTATAATGATACGTATCTGCGCCCACCTGCTCCATCGACCAGAACCGGAAATTAGGATTGTTGACCTGGAGCCAGCACTCGAATGTATGGTTGGTCTGCAGGCTGAGCTCCGGGCTGAAACGGGGCCTTGTATTCTGGTCAACCGCGGACCATGCACATGCCACCCAGGTCTGCTCCCAGTTCCAGGAGTCCGAAGAGGGCTGATAACGGAGATAGTTGTTCCAGAGAAGTTCAGTCGAGCCCTCCGTGGCGTATGTAAGCACATCATGGCCGGCTTCCCATGGTATCAGGGACGGCTTTACGTACAGTTTGCCTCCAAGGAAATAAGCGTATATCACCCAGGAATGGTTGCGTGTGAAATCACCTGCATCGAGATTGAATGATGCAGTCTTGAGCGGAGCGTCTTCACTGCCCACCCGGTAGCGGATGGTACCGGTAAACGCACGGTCGGACTCCCGCAGATAAATCCGCTTCCACTCGGTAAGGTGCCCTGCGGCTATTCCTTCGTCAAGTTTGTCTTCCCATTCCTGCGGAGCGCCGGCATAACCGGAATAAGCATAATCCAAAGGAGACGGATTGGCGGCTACGGCCGAAGGCAGGACGGATGTGTCGAACGCCAGATCGACCGCCTGCGTGCCGGAAGAAGAATATGAACTGCCTGTAAACACCCTCTCGCTCGCCCCTATGGAACCGGTCAGCGTAATCCTGTTGAGGAAGAAGCCGTCGGCAGGAACGCTGCCGTCCGCCTGCTGGCAGAAGATGAAACGGATGCGGGATACCAGCCTTGTCACCGTGACGGTAGGAATGCTGAGAACGGGGAAGGAACCGCTTATGGGGACGCTTTCAAGCACGCCCGCCATGGGAAGTCCGCTGTCAGGGACTCCTGTCACAAGCGGTTCCGTACCGAAAAACTCGTCGCCCTCCATCATGAAAGAATTCAGGAAAGAAGGGGTCAGCATACCCCAGGAATCAATGCCTCCGGAATCAAGATACTCCTCATCCAGTCCGGCGGCCTCACTGTTGACTGCCGCATATATCGTCACCCTGGGCTTGACCGTAGCGGCGGAAGCTTCCTGGGCGAATGACTCTTCAAGCGGTACGCTCAGGCGTATTTCCCTGCCGCTTGTAAAGTTGTATGTCTCGGGATCCGGCTCAAGATAGCCAAGGAGCGTTCCTGCAGGATAATCACCGAATGCCTGGCTCAGGAAAATCCAGACCCTGAAACTGTTGATGGCTTTCTCATCACCTGTGGCGGCCACCGTGCCTTCATCTGTCCTGGTAGCCATCTTTCCGTTGACGTAAACGCTGAGTTTCAGCACGGGGCTCTCTCCGGGAGCAGGATCGGCGTGCCCCTTGCGGCATGACGGGACCGCCGTCAGCATGGCGATGACGGCTGCAACGAGCAATATGAGCTTCCCTGTCCTCATCAATACATGATTACCGTTGAAGGTGTGGCCTCAATCCAGTCCATAACCACCCTTATTCCAAGCTCAAGCTGGGGATCCCTCATGTCAGGAACCGTATTATAAGCTGCCCTGAGGCTGGTTATGCTGATGGCTATGCTTGTCTTGGTGTCGCTTTTGAATATGCGCTCGCGGGCTCCGTCGGCAAGTGGAGCGCCCGCCTGACGGGCATCGCTGAGCCTGAGCGTACCTGTCAGGTAGAACTTGCTGCCGGGATGCACAAGGCCCTGCGCTCCGGTGAAACTGACCGTGCTGTTGTTCTGGAACTCGATGGCTATGTGCACGTTGGCTTCTTCCTCATCGTCACCGGCCGCAGCCATCACCGTAGGATACACCAGCGTACGGATAGGCTGATTGTCAGCAATATAGCTGAGATAAGCCTTCGGAGTTCCGGAATCGCCTGCGGTAAACACCTGAGTATCATATATATACTTAGGAGTGTCGCTCAGCGGAGTAAAATTGAACGCCTGGGCATGCTGGTCGCCGATGATGATTCCCGTCACGGGGAAAAGGGTATTGTTCACTGCCACCGGGCCGCTGCCGTTATGCGAAAGTTCATCCGAAGAAGTGTGGTTGATCCTGATTTCCAGCAGGCCGGGGCCGTACTGCAGGGGGGATGTGACGGCAATGGCGCTGGCACGGCTGTCAACACGTGTACCGTAGGAATAACCGCTAAGGATTTGCTCCCAGGTGTTTGATGAGGTATAAAGGGACCGGATGTCGGCATCGGAAGTGTTGCTGGTCCTGACCCCGCTGTTGGACCAGTACCAAAGTTCCGGGGGATAGCAATAATCTTCTATGGCGACAAGGCGCACGTTGTTGTCAGGGGCGGCGATTACGAAACGGCCGTTGTCTTCGTCCCACTTTATGGCGGAACTTCCTTCCGGAACGCCATAAGATGAGGGATATCCCGCAACAGAGGCGTCGCTGAAGGTGAAGGTAGCCCCGGTGCCGGCCCCGCTGCGGGTCAGGACCCCGCCCGACTGAAGGGCGTCTATCCTGCCCAGGACGGTCGTCCTGACACTGCCGAATATGCTGCTGGCAGTGCCGCGTGCGTTGCTGGAAGTATAAGTCCTGTATGTCGTGCCGTTAACCTGTATGTCATAATTACCCGTGGACAGCGTAGCTGACATCGTCCGGTACAAGTTGGTAATCAGCGTAGCCGCAGAGGCCCCTGAAGCGGACATCACATTATAAGAACTTCCCGAGTAATTGGTAAATGACCTGTAAGCCGTGGCATACGAGGAATAGCTCATGTCAGGGCCCCAGACTTCGGTACGCTTGACGGCACCGGCAAAACTGTTTGCATTGGAAACCGTTCCGCCTGCGGAATAACTGTACCAGCTTCCGTTGTTGGAATTCTGTCGCAGAGCATAAGCCGTTGCCGCCGGCATGGTGGAAACTATGGAATTGAGGGCATCGACAATGGTCTGTGCCGCAGTGATGGATCCGGAGCTCGCCACCACGGGCACCGGTTCGAAGGTAATGTCTCCCGCAGCCTCGGGTTCCATGCTCGCATATGTGGCTCCATTGACGCGCCTGTAGGCCATGATGGAGGCCGCCGTCCCGCCGGGATTGCCCTGGGGAGCCGCGACGCCGTACACGAGGACGGCATCGGTTCCCCTCGGAACGCGGACCATCTCATACAGCCGGGAGCGGTTGTTTTCTATCAGTTTGTTGCTTGAAGAGCTGTATGACCCGATATAGGATGAGCCTCCGATGGCTCCGCCGCGAAGACTCAGTTCCCCTTCAAGCACCTCGTCATACACCCTGACGGGAGTTTCGTCCGTCTGGTCTGTCCTGAACGGAAATACGTGCAGTTCGCTGATGCCCCTGAAAGCGGCGGCATCGCCTGCGGCCTGGATCTGCACTATGCCGTCCGCCATCCTAGTGGACGGGCCGTTATATGCGGACGCTACGGAAAGGGCCACTGAAAGGGTCCCGTCCACGTCCGGTTCATCGACTGCGTACTTCCGGCATGAAGTGGCCACCGACAGCATAAACACTGCCGGCAGCAGAGCCAAAACATATGCCAAAGTCCTTACAGACACTTGCTTACAAATCAATAACATGGCTTCCGCCGTCGTTCCAGTCAATCTGGACGCTGACTCCTGCCATTACTGCCGACTGCGGAATCACACGTCCGGTATTGTCGGCACTTGCGCGCAGCACCATAAGGCTGCCGGCGCGTATCGGTTTCCTTACACCGAGAACAGTCTCGGTGACGGTGTCGTCCTTAAGCGTCAGATAACACTTGAGGCGCCACCAGGTCTCCGCACTCTCCTCGCTGTCGATGAGAGTGGGATCCTCAACAACGAGCTTCGTGCGGCGCCCGTTGTCTTTTGAGGGCATGTGTACGGCAGCAAAGCACATAAGGCTGCCCTCGTTTACATCCACTTTGTCCGCACGCACGAGCGGAGCGGTTCCGTAATGATAAAGGCTGTCGCAGACACTGAAATCCGTCGCCATATCGGTAACGTAGATACTGGCGCCCTTGATATGGCTCGAAAGCGTATCCAGTACCAGGGCGGACGCGCAGTTGACCATATAGAGTTCCTCCGTAAATGTCTGGTCCTTCTGCGGAAGAAGCTCCATAAGAAGCCTCCCGGAAAAGATGCCGGTCTTATGCGAAGGGATCACATCGGACGAAGGCTGGACGAGCCGGTTGCGCCGGCATCGGTCGTCTTCCTTCAGCGATACCACCCCGTTTTCCATCAGATTGGCGATGGAAAGGTGCTGATATTCAAGCACCGGGAGATGGATTTCCATGCGATCCTTGTCGGCATCTATCACTTCTGTCCGGCTGTATGCCAGAAGGGAATCGCCATGAGTCTGATAAAACCTGTAGTCCATATCATGGGCGATATCGGGGAAGATACCCGACAGATGGGCTCTGAGCGCATTCTGCACAGGGGCCTCCTCCACAAGGCTCAACTCCCCGAGGGAAGTGTTCAGGTTGGTTATCAGACGGGTGGACAGATTCATGGAAAAATCCTGTTCACACTCTGAGGTATCCTCGTCAATGAGGTTGCAGCCCGCAAAGACTGCAACCCCGACGAGAATAAGAATCTGGAACTTAGAGTTCAATGTTCTCAAATACAAGACCGGTCTCCCAGCTCAGGTCTACGCTCAGACCGAGGGAGATCTGCGTGGAACGCAGGTCAGGAACGGTTACATAAGCGTTCTTGAGGGAATTCTCACCGATCACGAAACTGGCCTGAGTCATGTAATCCTGAATGAATACGCGGGTATTCTGGATTGTGGCGCCGGTAGAGGCGTTGTAAGGCGGAAGGGCATACTTCGCGGGCCAGCTGATGGCAGCGAGGCCGGAAGCGGTAGGATCGAGCTCTCCGACAAGATAGAACGTACCTCCGTTGCGGACAATGTTGCTGTTGCCCCAGAAATCCTTTCCGGTATTGTTGGTGAACTCGAGAGCCACATATACGGCATTCTGGCTGTCACCTGCAGAAGCGCTCCAGTTATCCCATACGAGGGTGTAGTTGGGGGTGCCGGTGCCGCTCACAGGTATCGAGCCGCTGGGTATGTCGATATCATAAATCATAACGCCGAAGGTGGGAGCGGCGGCTTTGGCGACAAAGTTCCAGCCCATTTCCCTCTCCTGGCCGCCGACAAGGATACCGGTCAGGGTGAATGCGTCGGCAGTGATGTTGATGCTTGCATCCTCTTCAGTCGCACCTTTGCGTGCAAGCTGGATGGCCGCATTGTTATCCTTCAGCACGGTCACTCCGCTCTTGTATCCGACGGTAGTCTTCAGCAGTGCGGTACCGTAGTTGATGTTGTCCTGCATGGCAACACTGCGGGTGGTGGAGAGAACATGACCGTTCTTGGTCCATGCCACGGTGTTGTTGTTCACGTCTGCAGCCCACTGTGCATCGTTGTCCCAGTTGGCCACGCCCTGAGGATAGTCTTCAGTGGAGTGGATGTCATTGGTGACGCGGAGAGGGCTGTTTCCGAAGTAGCAGAGCTCGGCAGGGAACATGTAATTGCCCACGGCCATCGCTCCGCCGCCCATGGTGGCAGGAAGGTTGGAAGCATAGTTCCAGGTGACCTTTCCGGCAGAGTACTGTGCGACAAGCTGGGCGACTCCGCTGGGGACTCCGAAGAGAGTGCGGGGGAAGTCGGCAAGGTTGCCGGTAGCAAGCGAAGTTTCTCCGGTATAGCCGGCAGCGGTCTTGACATTGCTTACGCTCTGCCATGTGCAGTCAGTCGAAGGAGATGTGAAGGCGGAGCTTATCTTGTTGAGGATGCCGGTGGCCACCTGTGCGGCGACTGCCTCAGCCATGGAATTGGGAGTGGCGCTGGCGACATTGTTGATAACCTTGTACATGTCCGCAATCATACGGCGGACGGCAAGGCCGGAACCGGCACGGATTTCTCCGGTGTACATGGTATTGAAGGAAACGAACAGGTCTGCAAGGATCTCACCGAGAGCGCACATGGGCGTCGTGTTGGTAGTATCGAGGGGAGCGGTAGTCTTCGGGGTAACACCGGAAGTGGTGATATTGGCAAAGTCGCTCCATTTGAGAGTGATGTCCGTGAGGGTCTCGACGCCATAGGTGACAGTGGCATTCTCTATACCAGCCTCGCAAAGGGCGTTGAGATAAGCTGCGATGACGGCCTCATACTGGTTGAAGGCAGTCAGATTGTCACCGGAGACACGGGGAGAAAGGGTAAAGGAGTTGTTCGCGATGTTTTTGTTGACACTCCAGCCGATTTTTCCTTCCTGGTCGTCGGTACCGTCCTTGATAGCCTTGCCATAGAAAACGAGGGTATTGGTCTCGGTAGGCAGGGAGAGTTCGATGACGCGGCGGCTCTGAGCCTGATCTGTTCCGGAATTGGAAAGATATCCTGCGGCCATCACTTTTCCGAGGTCGTACATCTTGTTCGCCTCAGCAGGAGCATAAACATGGCTGCCGTCGGCCGCGAGCTTGTAAGCGAGGAGTTCGGCATTCTCGATACCACGGAAAGATTCATCAAGGGTCGCCTGCACATTTGCAGAGGACTGCTTGGTGGTGGGAGAGTTGCTGGTGGCTACGCTGAACACGAAATTGGCGTTGACCTCCTTGGTATCCGGATTGTAGTTTGGATTATGAACAGCCTGCGACTCCTTGTTGCAGGCTGCGAGGGCCAGAAGCGCTATCGCGCCCCAGGCCACTGTTTTGAGATTAATACGCATAAAGCTTGGTATGTTGTTGTTTGTATTTTTCAAGTTCTTCCTTGTACTTGCTGTAAGCCGCATTCTGCCTTATCGTCTCCTGCAGCTGCATGTAGTTGCGGGCGGCTGCTTCGTCGCCGCCGGCGGAGGCCTTCTCCAGCACGGACAGCGCCTCGTCCATGCGCCCGTTGTAATATAGGGCCAGGGCCCAGGCGTTTGCAGCCCTCGGGTCGTCCTTCTGCTTTTCAATCGCTCTCAGGGCCTCCTCATAACGCCCTTCCTTAAGAAGGTCTATCCCGTCATTGATAGATTTTGCCGTCCGGTCAGGTATCCAGTCGAAGTAGATCCGGATGTATCCGGAATTACGCTGCACCTTCAGTATCCGCTCCAGGAGCGTCCTGTACAGCCTTCCGCCTTCCAGAGACTTAAGGCTGCGCTCCCGCCTGTCCGGATCCGGCTCCCCGTCGATGATGTCCAGGACCATCCTTGCCTGCGATGCGGAAAGCTCTTCTGACCCTCCGGCCCGCAGGATGTCGCTGATCTGGTCGCGGAACTCGCTCCAGGCCTCGCCGCCTCCCACGGACTCGAACATGTCGTCGCTGACGGGAACCCTCTCCTGTATATATTTCTGAAGGGCGAGCGCACGGTTTTCGGACAGCCATACGTTGTGCGCGACCCGTCCCTCGACAGAAGCCAGTCCCACTATCTGTATCTTGGACACGCGGCTGACTGAATCCTTCAGGATGGTTTTCGTGATATTTATCACGGAGTCAAGCACCGGAGAGTTGTCACGCAGGTAATCACCCTCCCTGAAACTGCGCAGCAGGCGGACCTTGTCCAGCTCGAAGAATACCATCAGAGGGCCTTCCTCCTTGCGGAGGATACGGTCCGGGGTATATGGCCTGTATTCCGTAGCCGGGCGGAGTATCGGAGATGTCTTCATCAACTCTCCCGCTATGCCCCTATTCGGCCGGACAGCCACTAACACGAGGGGGGGGGCAAACTCCTGAGGAACAGGAACTTCCACGGGAGGCACGATGGTATCGACAGGAGGCTGAGGCGTATTTATCACTTCAATTACTTTCTCCCTTGCCTTGCGGCGTTCGAAGTTATAAGCAATATTCAGGCCAAGTTTCGGGACCAGCACAGGACCCCGTTCATCTGCAATCTTGCGACCGCAGTAGGAGCACTCATAACGGGAAGAAGCGGAATAGCCTGCACCCAGGCCTGCTTCCGCCTCCAGGCGCCAGTGCCCGGACAGCCTCCAGGAATATCCGGCCCCGACACCGATACCCAAAAAATCGCCCTGCAGGCGGCTGCCGGCGGTCTCGGGATAAAGGCCGAGCGGAAACTTGACCCCGCCCACGTTATAATGGGTATATATGAGGTCTCCGCTAAGGAACAGCCCGTCATATATGCCTCCTTTCCACCAGCGCGCCTCAGGAACGATGGCGAGATGTTTCCATTTGGCGGCATCAGTCCTGTCATTGTCCCACAGGAACCAGCGCGGCCAGGTTTTGAGCCCTGCATTGGCGCCGAGCGTCCAATGGCTGCTCACAGGCACTTCGAGCCCGAGGTTTGCAGATGACGCCGCACTCCACAGAAGATTGGTGCGGACGGAAATCCCGCCCCGCAAAGAATCCGCGGCAGGCATTGCAGCACTGCGGCCGTGCATTGTGCAGGACACAATGCACACAGCCACGATGCGTAGCAGCACAGACTTTATGCGACAACTCCCGGCCATTATACTCTAAATCAAAATTTAGAAAACTTCCTGCAAATTTAAATCATATTCTCCATAAAAACAAAGAACCCCCCCCCCGTTTTCCCTAAAGCAATGAAGTACAAGCAATTATACAAATTATGACAGGACTACTTATATAAGAGGTTGGTTATGAAAACGATTACTATCAGAACCGGAGCCGCCCATTTGATAAGGAAATACACTGGCGGGAACAGTTTTGCAGTCACCCTGCGGCCTCTTGAAGACGGAGTGCCCGAAGCTTCGGCCAACTGCCCGTAAACAGTCTGCCTGGGCAGTTTCCAGCCGACGAAAACCGCAAAGAGAAGCCCGCCCAGGGCCATAAGATAGTCCGATGATATCATGTCCAGAAAGCCGAATATGCTCTTGCCGGCTATCCTGAGCCCTGCCAGGGGGCCGAACGAAAGGGAGCACAGCGCACCCACCGCCCAGCACGAGGTGAATACAAGGGCAATGGCGGTTCCCCTTCTGAGCCCGCGTTCTTCAATCAGGAACGACACTTCGACTTCGAAAAGCGAAACGGCCGAAGACAGGGCGGCCACGAGTATGGCAAGGAAGAACAGGACAGATACGACATGGCTCAGGACAGGTGTGGAAAGCCCCATCTTGGCAAAGATGTAAGGAAGAGTGTCAAACAACAGTCCCGGACCGGCTCCCGGCTCTATGCCTGCGGCGAACACAGCCGGCATAATTGCGAATCCGGCCAGTATGGCAAAGAGCAGGTCGGCCGTGACGGTACCTGCCGCAGAAGCCATGAGGTTCTCATCCTCCTCTATATATGAGGAGTATGTAAGGATGGCACCGACTCCGAGCGACAGGGAGAAGAAACTCTGCCCCATTGCAGCTGCGACCGAAGCGCCGTTAATCTTGGAAAAATCGGGTTTGAGCAAGTATTTCACGCCTTCGGAAGCACCGGGGAGGGCAATCGAATATATAGCTATTGCCACTATCAGCACGAAAAGCAGGGGCATGGTGACGTTGGAGAACCGTTCGATGCCCTTCTTCACCCCTCCAAGGAGGATCACGGCGCAGCAGAGGAGGAACAGCGTGTGGCAGGCGAGCGGCCCCCATACCGAGGTCGTAAATCTTTCGAAAAAGGCCGAGCTGGCGCCCGGGGACGCATCGGTAAAACCGGGAAGGAATGACTTTGCAAGGTACTCGATGCTCCAGCCGCCCACGACGCTGTAGTATGACAATATGATGAACGGCGTGACGACCGTAAGCAGTCCGAGCCATTTCCAGCCGGAGTGAGGAGCGAGCCCGCGCATGGCCCCGAAGGTGCCCAGATGTGTTTTCCTGCCTATCACCGCTTCCGACAGGAATACCGGAACAGAGAGCAGCACGGTGCAGACCAGATACACGATGATGAAGGCAGCCCCGCCGTTTTCTCCAAGCATGTAGGGAAAACGCCAGATGTTGCCCAGCCCTATGGCGGAACCTGCCATGGCCATGATCACTGCGAAACGGCTGCCGAAGGTTTCCCGTGATTTTCCATTATCATTCATAACCGCCATGTTGCGTATAAAAATTCGTCAATATTCATTCATTATTTAAGAAACCACGCAATATATCAATTTTTTCAACATCTTTGCCTTCGATAGTTATTCGCTTTTGCCTTTGCACAATTTTTTACTATCTTACGCCTGCAAACAAAAAAGGGATTAAAATTTATAAATCGTAAGCATTATGAAACAAACCCTGTTTGGAAAAGCCACCCGATACATCGCAGAAATTACGAATATAAACGAGTACATCGACACTTCCGAGGCCGCTGAAAAAATAAAAGGGAACATCTGGTTCCGTGGCCCCAACCTCTGGATACTTGCATTTTCAATCATAATCGCATCGGTAGGCCTCAACGTCAATTCCACCGCGGTCATAATCGGCGCCATGCTCATATCGCCTCTCATGGGCCCCATCATGGGCGCCGGACTGGCTCTCGGGACCAACAACGCCCCGCTTCTCAAGGAGGCGTTCAAGAACCTGCTGGTAATGGTGACTATAAGCCTGCTGGCCTCCTGGCTGTATTTCCTGATATCACCTCTCAACCTCGTCAATCCTACGGAACTGCTTGCCAGGACAAGGCCTTCGATATATGACGTGCTGATCGCTTTCTTCGGCGGGCTCGCGGGCATATTCGAAAGCTGCCGCAGGGAAAAAGGCACGGTGCTCTCGGGCGTAGCCATCGCGACCGCCCTGATGCCACCGCTGTGCACGGCAGGCTACGGACTCGCATACGCGCAATGGAAGTGGTTCGGCGGAGCCATGATGCTGTTCCTCATCAACGCAATGTTCATAATCATAGCCACCTACTTCATGGTGAAACTGCTGCGGTTCAAGGAGGTGGGCTACCCCGATGAAAAGCAGGAGATACGCACACGCAGGATAGTGTCGCTGATAATCCTGGCCATCATGGTCCCGAGCATCTGGAGTGCGGTCATTATAGTGAGGGACAACAACTTCGAGCGCAACGTACAGAGTTTCGTGGCCGAGAACAAGAACATGCAGGAGCAAGGCTACATATATGATTACAAAATACTTGATGAAGGCGGGAAGATGGTGGAGCTGTATATTGCCGGAGAGAGCCCGGACGATGAAGTGATGTCCCGCCTGGCAGGGTCGGCAGCCAGGCACGGCATAAAGGAAAACCAGCTGAGAATACGCCACACCGGTTCTTCGGCCGCTTCGGGGCAGAAGCTTATGCAGAGCATATATGAAAGGGTGGATGCCGAACTGGCCCGCAAGGACGAGCGCATCCGGGAGCTTGAAAAGCAGCTGGAAGAAAAGGACAGGAGTTCCCTGCAAGACGTCAAGGAACTCCTTCAGGTAATATTCAGGGATTCCACCGTAGTGGTGCCGGCGCCGGAAACTCTCCGCAGCGCCTCCGGCCGCTAGCGGTAGCGGGCGAACTCCACATCCTTGGCAGCCTTTGCCGCGAAGCCCTTGGACTTGGACAATTTCTCCAGGCCTTCCTTCACAGCCTTGTCATCCCCTATACGGGCCGCGACGACAGCCTTGAGGTATTCGGTCTTCAGGCAGCTGCATGAGAACGAATCCGCCGCCTTGCGTGGATTGTCAGCGAGCAGGTGCGCCAGGGCTGCATTGAAGGACTTGGTGCCGTCCAGTGCCGCGGAAGCCTTGGCGTAATCGCCCTGCAGGATATCGATTATGGCCTGGTTCTTTTTGGCATCGTCATTGCCGGCCTTTGCAAAGTACTGCGAAGCCTCGGCGAGATTATCCTTGCGGAGGGCAGCCACCCCGAGCGCATTCTCCACATCCGCCGTCTTGTCTTTCAACTGGTCAAGCTCATATATGGCCTCCGACACCTTGCCGGAATTGAGATAGCTTACAGCCAGGTTGTAACGGGCTGTCTCGCTGCCGAACTTGTCAATCGCCTTTTTGTAGAGTTTCTCCCTGTCCGCACCTTTCTTGGCGATTGTGGCCGCATGGAGCAGCGCGCTCTCGTCCAGCACGTCCACATTCTCCTCGACAAGTTTGGCAAGTTCCTCGTCGGTATAATTCTGGAATTCCACATTGGCTATGAACCTTGCCCTGCGGAGTTCCGGCAGGACGGTCGTCTTAAGCGAGGTGAACACCTGCGAAAGGTTGCGTATCTCGCTCTCACGGACGGCCGGGTCGCTGTACATGCTAAGCACCCTGAGGATCAGGTCCTTGTCCTCGATGTCAGATTTGGCCACAAGCTCCTGGAATCCCTCCCAGTCCTGCCCCATGCTCTTGATTTCGGGGGCTGACAGGCCTTTGTCCTTCGCCACGGCGCCGAGAGCCTTGCCGGCGGTCTCTCCCCTGCGGCCTGAAAGCTTGCTGTTCAACTTTTCACCACCCTCCGGCGAGGCATAGGCCACAACCTCGGTACCGGTCACAGTCTTGCGCGCATTTTTCCTGATCTCGTCGAGTGCAGCTTCGAAATCCTTGACAGACTGGGACTTGAGAGCCTTCTTCGACACCTCGGAAGAATTCACGGCATACTTTATCTGTCCTTCTGCAGTCTGCTTCACCACGGCCTCATACCCGTCAGGACGAAGTGTGAGGGCTCCGCGCTTTTCAACCCACATGTAGGTGGTGTTGCATCCGTCGGCGACTTTCCTCGTGGGAAGCGCATAGTTCTTTTTCTTGTAGATGACCTTGCCGCGAAGTTCCAAGCGGGCGCTTTCCATACCCTTTTCGTAGTCGAAGGTAACCTTCTCGGTCACCTTCTGGCCTGCGGAAGATACGGTCTTGTAGTTGTCCTTCACCTTGTCACCCTGATACATGAACGGCCTGAGGGCGACCTCGCCGCCGTCATACACCAGCACCGGCGTTACAGACACAATGGCATTGCCGTTGAAATACCTGGCAGGCACCTCGGCGGTAAGCGTGGCATCAACCTTTCCCGCAATGACCTCCAGGACCTCGGGATCCGAAACGATCTTGACGTTCTCCGCCTGCTGAACCATCTTCGAAACCGAAGAACACCCGGCGGCCACGGCTGCCACCGCAGCGATCATAAATATTTTCTTAATCATATCCAGATAGTATTATCCGTCGGTAAATATACTCATTTCCTTTTGGATATACGGCTAATCTTGATAAGATGTCCTGATATTTACCCGAAGCGCCAGGTCATCTGGAGCAACACCGTCCTGCCTCCCCCGTTGTAAGACGACCACCCCTTGCCCGAAGCCCCGAACCACCACGTGACATGAGTACGGGTATCCAGCAGGTCTATCCCCCTGAGCCTCAGGGTGCATTTTCCCTTTGCGAGCGACTTGGACACCGATGCGTTCCACAGCCACAGGTCCCGGTCCAGTTCGGATATGCCCCTGCCGCCGGCCGAATACAGGCCGCCGTCCGTGGAAATCCGCCAGCGGCCGGGCAGTTTCCATGCCAGGTCGGCATCGCCGTATATGGAATAGGGATGCTGCCTCAGGGCGGGACGCAGGAGACTTCTCTCGGATGAGTATTCCGCTCCGAAACGGACAAGGGCCGAGAACTTGCGCCACCGCCCCTTTACGTCCATCCTCTCCTTCAGGACCCAGCGGCGCATGGTACTCACCTCGCTCTGTTTTGAAGAGGAATTGTACAGGAAGGTGACGGCATCCCCGGCACGGCCGAAGAGATTGCTGGACAGCGAGAAAGGCGTTTTCTTCAGAGGCTGGTTGAAGGTGATGCTGCCGGTGACGTAACGGTTCCCGTCTATGTTCATTGCGCGCGTCGTGCGCCCGCCGGTTTCAGGGATGTACTCCGTGGAACTGGTGAAGGCGTTCCTCACCATGCGGGCTTCGGCCTCGCCTACCATGCTGCTGCCTTTGAGCGGATTGGAATAATTGTAAGTCAGGCGGATGCGGTGCGTGAACGAAGGTTTCAGGTCCGGATTGCCCACGCTTACGTACAGCGGATTGGTGCCGCTTGCCACAGGGATGAGCCTGCCCGCCGGCGGCGGCGATATGAAACTGGAGTATATCAGGCGGACATAATCCTTCTTGGACCGCTTGTAACGTATTGTAACGTTGGGTGCCGCATAGAACACGAATGAAGAGGCCCTGCCGTCCGGCTCCGCCTCGGTGACATATCCCACATCACTCCATACCGGCCTCAGGGAAACCCCGAATGTAGTGTTCCACTTCTTGCGGACATACCTCAGGCTTCCGATAATGTTCATCGACCGCCCGGTGTAGGAGCCCTCGGATGTAAGGGCCGGACTCAGGCCGCTTTCCCAGCCGGACGGCAGGGACGCCCTCTGGAGGCTTCCGTCCAGGGTAGGGACCAGTCCCCAGAGGCCGGCACCGGGCACACCTGCAAGGGAGTAGAAGGTCCTGTCCTGCTCCTGGCGGTCGATCCTGGCATTTATTATTCCCTGAAGGTGGAAACCCCTGCCGAGAGGCTCGTTGGCCGATATCTGGACGGAAAAATCGTTCCGCCTCCAGGGATTTTCGGAATAGTACCTGCGGGGAGAAGTCTTCCCGCTGCGATAGGTTATGAGATAGTCGTTGAAGCGGTCTGCCGTGCTCTCGGAATGAGCCCCTGAAAGCCGCAGGGAAACCGTCCTGCCGCGCTTGCCCTTCAGATAGCGGGTCGCTTGGAGGATGACGCTTCCCGAGCCTTTCAGGGAATAGGAGGCATTGCGCTGGAATGTGGTGTTGAGAGGTTCCTGGGCCGCATTTGAGGCCGGGTCTTCGGAAAATGAACGGGACAGCGGCACCGACCATGAGCCGTTCGATGTCAGCGACAGGACCGGTTTGGCATAGAAAGACCATTGCCGCCGGGGGCGCCAGGTCACCGTGGCATCGGCAGTAACCTTGTCGTTGCGGGTATCCGTGCCGGCATCGGTTGTGCCGTAGGATATACTCGAAGGGTACACCGACTGCGACCAGGAATGCCGCTGCTGGTACCGGTTGTAGCCTTCGTGCTTTACATGGGCGTTCACCTTGAGCAGTTTCCTGCGGTTCAGGCTGTAGTCTGCACCGAGAGCCCTCCTGTCAGCCTCGCCGGAACCTCCCGTACCATACCGCGTAAGGGTGGTCTTCCCGGCCGCTGGAGCGGCGAAAGTATTGCGCAGGTTTGCAAATACCGACAGCTGGGTGGTGTCGGTCAGCATTCCGGCGTCCAGTCCCGCAAGGTAACGGAGCGGAAGGCCGGCATTACCCTGCACGCGGCCCTTCCACTTGTCCAGGAACGTACTCTTGATGGTGATATCGATTACCGGCACCGTCTCCCCGTCATCGACGCCGGCCAGCCTGGAGGCCTCATCCGGCTTCTCGTAAACCTGGATCCCTGATATGGCTTCGGCCCGGATATGCTTCAGGCCCGTTATGACATCGCCTCCGAAATACAGCTGCCCGCGCACGAGAAGCTGCTCTATCTTCCGGCCGTAAAGGGTAAGCGTCCTGCCGTCGTATTCCAGGCCGGGAATGGCTTTCAGAAGGTCCTCCAGCATCGCATCGTCCTCAACCGATATGGCCGCGGGATGAAACAGCAGAGTGTCGCCCCTGGTCATCATAAGCGGCGGATTGGCCGTAACTACCGCGCTCTCAAGGGTAAGTGCCTGAGGGTCAGTCTTAGCGGCACTGTCCGCAGGTGATGTGGCCGGATGAGCGGACTTGCCGTCTGCCAGGCTGCCTGCTTTCGGCGTCCCTGACGGTTCCCCCGGGCGGGCAGGGGTCTTGACTGTATCCGCCGGCCATGATGCCGCTCCGGCCCCGGGCCACACTGAGACCAATGCCCACAGGACTATATGAAGAAACATATTCATCACTCCGACATACGAATATACGAAACACCCCAAAATTTTGTAACTTCGCTCCGGATATGGAGACTTCGAAACTTCAGGACATAAAGAACAAGTACAACCTTGTCGGGAACAGCGCCTCACTGAACCACGCCATAGAGATGGCCGTGGGAGTGGCACCTACAGACCTGACCGTCCTGGTGGAAGGCGAAAGCGGAGTCGGCAAGGACTCCATTCCGCGGATCATCCATCAGCACAGCCTCCGCAAAACCGGCAAATACCTTGCGGTCAACTGCGCCGCCATACCGGAAGGCACTGTGGACTCCGAGCTTTTCGGACACGAAAAAGGCTCGTTCACAGGAGCTTACGAGGCGCGTAAGGGCTATTTTGAGGAGGCGGACGGCGGTACTCTTTTCCTCGATGAGATAGGAGAGCTTCCGCTGCCCACCCAGGCCAAACTGCTGAGGGTCCTCCAGTCGGGGGAATACATCCGCGTAGGCTCGTCCAAGGTGGCGAAGACCAACGTAAGGGTGATAGCCGCCACGAACGCCAACCTCAGCTACGCGGTGAGCAAGGGAAAGTTCCGCGCCGACCTTTTCTATCGCCTCGGCGCCATCACCATCAACATGCCGCCGCTGAGGGAACGCCCCGAGGACATACATCTGCTGTTCAGGAAGTTCACCTCAGATTTTTCCGAGCAGTACAGCCGCCGGAAGGTGGTGCTCACCAGGGATGCCGTGGAGATGCTCACCAAATACCGCTGGCCCGGCAACATCCGGCAGCTCCAGAGCGTGGCCTACAGGGTGTCCGTCTATGAGACCGACGCCGTGGCCCCCGGAAGCGAAAGATGCGAGATAAACGCAGCCATACTGTCGAAATACATGCCCGACGACTCCGACGGGAATCTCCCCGTACTTGCCGGTGAAAGGCGCTCGTCCATAAGCGACGATGACAGGCAGGACATCTACAGGGCCCTTTACAGTCTCAGCGAAGAGGTGGCCAACCTCAAGAAGATAGTCCTGGCCACGGGGGCGCAGGCGGCCCCGATGGAACTTCCGGAAGCCACTTCCGGCGTCTCTCGCCCCGACAGTTACATCACCCGGGCTCCGGAAGGCTCCTGGGACAAGGCCGACGTGGACGTGCAGGACGGCGGCTGGAGCGATGACAGCACCCCGGTATCAATCAAGGGCGCAAGCGACGAACTCATCCGCAAGGCCCTGGAACGCAACGGCGGCAACCGCAAGAAGGCCGCAGCGGAACTCGGCATATCGGAAAGGACCCTTTACCGCAAGATAAAGAAATGACGGCAACCCTGGTAAAATCATTGCGCACCGCGGCAATTGCCGCCGCCCTCGCCGTTTCGGGACTGCTCCTGGGCACCTGCGGGATATATTCATTCTCCGGGATGTCCATCCAGCCCGATGTCAAGACGGTGACAATCAATTATTTCGATTATACCGCCCTGCGCGTGAACCCTACTCTCAGCAACTCGCTCACGGAAGCCCTCAAGGACAAATTCCGCAAAATGACGAGGTTGGAGCAGGTGGATATGGACGGAGACCTGGAGATCCAGGGTGCCGTATCGGGGTATGACGTCAGGGCTACCGCAGTGACTGCCAATGAGGTGGCGGCCCAGAACAGGCTCACGGTGACAGTGAAAGTCAATTTCACCAACCGGAAGCACTCCGAAGACGATTTCGAGAAATCCTTTTCCGCATACGCCGACTACGACTCAACCCTCTCGCTGGACGCCGTGGAGGGAACCCTGTGCGAAGAGATAATAGAAAAACTGGTGGAGGATATCCTTAACGCCACCGTAGCGAACTGGTAATCACCCGTTTATCATGCCAAGGGATATACACAGCCTTTCAGTGGAAGAACTTGCACAGGCCATTAATACATGGCCGTGGTTCGGACTTGCGCGCGGACAGCTGTGCCTTGCCATGGCAAGGGACGGGGCTCGCGACGAAGGCATGATTGCCGAAGCCTCCATGTATCTGCCGGACAGGAGCCTGATGGGAAGGCTGATGGTCACGGGAAGCGGAAAACCCCATACGGATGCCGACCTGGCAAGGATGCTCGGGTCCCTTATCCGCAAATCGGCGCCGGGTACAGGCCCGCAGGCCGGTGGAGTACATGTCGTAAGCGGAGATTTCTTCACACAGTCCCAGGACGACAAAGTGAGCCGCGCCGACGACAATATCTTCCCGAAATTTGCAAAGACAGCCCCGGAATCCCACGAGGAAAGCACTGCAGGCCTTGATCTGGATGAGTCGCTGTTTACCGAGACGCTGGCCTCCGTATTTGCCGGACAGGGGTGGTTCGACCAGGCCATACACATTTATTCCCGGTTAATTTTGAAAAATCCGGAAAAAAGTGGTTACTTTGCAAACCTTATCCGTTCCCTTCAGGAAGAAAGGAACAAAGAACAGTAAAACAGAACAATAAGATATGAATGCAATTTTTATCATTCTCGCCATCCTCATCGTGATAGCCAGCGTGCTCCTCACCCTCGTCGTGCTCCTTCAGAGCGGTAAGGGCGAAGGTCTCGCAAGCAATTTCGTTGCTGCCAACCAGACGTTGGGCGTAAGGCAGACGGCCGACATCCTCGAGAAACTCACATGGGGACTCGTAGCCTTCATCCTCGTTCTCGCAATCGTGTCATCATTCACGATCCGCGGAGGCAGCGCCGGCGACAGCATCACCGACAAGATTGAAAACGCCGCTCCGGCCGCCCAGCCCGAGTTCCCCGTAGCTCCCGTAGCATCACAGGATGCCCCGGCCGAGGCTCCCGCCGCTGAAGAGGCTCCTGCAAAGTAGCTTTTACTGACAATTTGTCAGCCTGAGGGCTGTTGGAATATAATTTGACGCATCCCCGTCTGTTCCCCGGAACGGACGGGGATTATTATAATAACGATGACCATGAACAATAACTTACAGTTTCTGCCGAAGTTCGCTTCCAATCTGAACGAACTGGCATCATCCGGCAAGCTGGACCCCGTCATCGGACGTGATGATGAAATCCGCCGCGTGCTGCAGATACTCAGCAGGCGTACCAAAAACAATCCTATCCTCGTCGGCGAGCCCGGCGTGGGAAAGACGGCAATATCCGAAGGCATAGCCCAAAAAATCGTTGACGGCAACGTGCCCGAGAACCTTAAGGACCGAAAAGTATATTCGCTCGACATGGGCGCCCTCATCGCAGGCGCGAAATATCAGGGTGAATTTGAGGAACGGCTCAAGGGAGTCGTAAAAGAAGTCGTTGACAGCCAGGGAGAAATCATCCTTTTCATCGATGAGATACACACCCTCGTGGGAGCCGGCAAGACTTCCGGAGCGATGGATGCGTCCAACATCCTCAAACCGGCGCTGGCCCGCGGAGAGCTCCGTACGATAGGCTCGACCACCCTCGATGAATACCAGAAGTATTTCGAGACCGACAAAGCCCTCGAAAGAAGGTTCCAGATGGTGATGGTGGACGAGCCCGGCCCGGCAGAGTCGATTTCAATCCTGAGGGGCCTCAAGGAAAAGTACGAGAACCACCACCGCGTCAAGATCGAGGACGATGCGCTCATAGCCGCCGTCAACCTGTCCCACAGGTATATAAGCAACCGTTTCCTCCCGGACAAGGCCATCGACCTGGTGGATGAAGCCGCATCCAAACTGCGTCTGGAGATGAATTCCGTCCCGGAGCCGATCGACGAGCTGAACAGCAAGATCCGCCAGCTGGAAATCGAGAAGGAAGCGGTAAAGCGCGAAAGCACCACCCTCAAGTCAGAGAACCTGGAAGCTTCGCTGAAGTCCCTGCGCGAGGAAAGGGACTCGCTCATGAAGCGATGGAACGAGGAGAAGGATATACTCACTTCGCTGCAGAATGCGCGCAAGGACCTGGAAGACTTCAAGTTGCAGGCACAGGCAGCCGAGCGTGCCGGTGATTATGGCAAGGTGGCGGAACTGCGCTACGGAAAGATGGAGGAGGCCCGCAAGAAGATAGAGGAACTGTCCGCCAGGCAGGCTGCCATAGACGCCCCTATAGTCACCGAGGCCGTAACTGCCGAGGATATAGCCGAGGTGGTTGCCAAATGGACCGGAATACCCGTGCGCAGGATGCTCGAGAGCGAGAAGGAGAAACTGGTGCGGATGGAGGCCGAACTGCACAAGCGCGTAGTCGGGCAGGACAGCGCCATCGAGGCGGTATCCGACGCCGTAAGACGCTCAAGGGCAGGACTTTCCAACGAAAAGCGCCCCATAGGTTCATTCCTGTTCCTGGGCACCACCGGCGTGGGCAAGACCGAACTGGCCAAGGCCCTTGCGGAATTCCTGTTCAATGACGAGAACATGATGACCCGGATAGATATGAGCGAATATCAGGAGCGCCACACCGTGAGCCGGCTCATCGGCGCGCCTCCGGGATATGTCGGATATGACGAGGGCGGGCAGCTGACCGAGGCCGTACGGCGCAAACCCTACTCGGTAATCCTGCTGGACGAGATCGAAAAGGCCCATCCCGACGTGTTCAACATCCTGCTCCAGGTACTTGACGACGGGCGTCTGACCGACAACAAGGGCCGCACCGTGGACTTCAAGAACACCATACTGATAATGACTTCCAACGCCGGCTCGGACATAATCGCTTCGTATATGGAGCGCCTTCCCGACATCGGCGAGAATTCCGACCCGGTCAGCCAGGCATCGCTCATCGCCCGGCGCCGTACCATGCTGGATGAGTGCAAGGGAAAGGTGATGGAGGTGCTGAGGGCCGGGATACGTCCGGAATTCCTCAACAGGATAGACGAGATAATCATGTTCGACCCGTTGACGGAGGCCGATATCCGGGAGATACTGAGGATGCAGATGGAGGATCTGCGGAAGAAGCTCTCAGAGAGCAACATAACCATCTCGTTCACAAAGGCTTTCGAAGACCTTATGACCAAGAACGGTTATGACCCGGCATACGGTGCCAGACCGGTCAAGAGGATAATGCAGCGGGATCTTGTGAACCGGCTTGCGAAGGCCATCCTGGACGGCACGGTCACGAAGGACTCCGTCATAACCGCCGATGCCGCCTCCGGTGAGGTGATCCTGAAGAACTAGTCCCGCAGAGCTACTTCCGTACCTGAAGGTGCTCGCCGGTGGAACCGGCTACATGCTCCTTCCAGGTATCGGTGTAGCCCGGGAAATCGGGATCCGCCGGCATGCGCTTCGAGAATTCGCTGTGGACGAACGAGCCGTCGCGGTTCTGTTTCTTGACATTGCCGTCGAGGAACTTTACCAGCAGGACCGTTTCGAGTTCCACCCACTTGTCGAACTGCTTCTGTGCGGTACTGACCGAATAATTGGTGAGTATCTTCTTGACAGAGGCGAAAGTGTCGCCGGTATCCGTCATGGGATTGTACCTGTAGCCCTTTTTGGCAGCCTTCTCAAGTTCCCTCATAGCTATTTTCTGGAACTCGTCGATGGCCTTGTCCTCCACCTCGTTGATGGCTTTCAACTGTCCGTTTTCGAAGTCATCGACCTCCTTGCGCACGAACGGTGCCATCTGGTTGTACATCTTGTAGCAGGCGTTCGCCACCCGGTTGTTGATCCAGAAAGATGAGGTGGGGGAATAGGTCATAAGGTCTCCGTTACCCTCGCGGAAACACTCGGGAACCTTGGTGATATTGGTGTAAAGCGGTGTGAGATAAGACGTTGCCGTATCGTCCGTACCGAACCAGAGGACCCCGCCTATGACATCCGGCATCTTGGGACGCACCTGCCCTACCATCCAGAACCCCGTCTGCTGGGTGGCGATGGCGCGCTCGTTGACATATTTCTTTCCGTCCACTTCATACGTCAGAGGGCGGAAACGGTACGGAAGGGCATTGCCTCCGGCCCCGATATCCCCTGTCATATCGAAGGGGGTCCCCTCGAAATGGTCTCGCATGATGTCGGCCACATCCTTGACTGTCAGCTTCTTCTCGGGCTGTATCCACAAAGGAAGCCTGTTGGCGGCGTTCAGTCCGGAGGCATGGTCGATGAACGAATAGGCATCCTTGGTGACCATGCGCCCGGTATTGTCCTCGAAACGGAACCATCCTCCGCTGGCGATGTTGAAGGCGCTCCACACCCTTGCCTCGCAGGCGCGCATTCCGCTGAAATCCAGAGGGCAGTAGGCATCGGCGAAACTGAATTCGTCATCCGGCCCGCTGTAATATCCCATCTTCCTGGCGAAGGATATCACATCCTTGGAATACATGCAGTTGGCGGAATCCTGAAGGGGAAAGGTCGTGATGCGTGACTGGTTGGCATGGCAGCATACGTATCCGTCGGGGACCTTCACGGCCACCCAGACGGCTCCCTTGTTGAGGTTGCGGCCATTTTTCATCACCACACCCTTGCCTATGATTTCCATTATCCACACCTCGCCGCTGTCGGCAATCGTAAACGTCTCGCCTTCAGAATAATAGCCCTCCTGCTCCACCAGTTCCGCAATAAGGGTTATGGCCTCGCGGGCGCTGCGGCACCGCTCGAGCGCGATATGTATGAGCGAACCGTAATCCAGGCCTCCGTACCTGTCAACAAGCTCCGGCCGTCCGCCGAAAGTGGTCTCGGTGATTATCATCTGGTGCTCGTTCATATTGCCCACGCGCTTGTAGGTGTGGGCGGCCTGGGGGATCTCGCAGAGGTAACGCCCGGTATCCCAGTCGAAGACCTTGCGCATTTCGCCCTCTTTCCAGTCGGCAGCCTCCCGGAAATAAAGCTCTCCGTAAAGTGTATGGGAATCAGCCGCATAAGACACCATAAGCGAGCCGTCCGCACTTGCGCCGGGAGTCACTATGAAATTGGTGCACGCCCCGCAGCGGAAGCAGAATGACCCCGCCAGCAAAAAAGCCGCCGAAAGAAAAGAGATTATCGCACGTTTCATATTTGATTAAAAGGGTAAGTTCGTTAACTTTGTACGTTGCAGCCGTATTGGCCGCATAAGTACAAAGATAGAATAATTCTATGAAAGAACAGATAGAGCGGATACAGGCGGAGATAGCCCAGCTCAAAGCCGGCACTGCGAAGGAAATTGAAGAGGCACGCGTGCGCCTCCTGGGCAAAAAAGGCGAAGTCACCAGGCTTTTCGAGGAGTTCCGCACCATTTCCCCGGAGTTGAAACGGGAATTCGGGCAGAAGCTCAACGTGCTCAAGAACGCCGCTGCCGCCAAGATCGAGGAACTGCGTGCAACTGCCGCTGAAAGCTCCTGCGCATCAGCATCTTCCGAGGACCTTACCATGCCCGGGGACCCTATGCCTCTCGGCAGCAGGCACCCTGTTTCCATCGCCCGTCAGGAAATCATAAGCATATTCGAGAAAGAAGGTTACACTGTGGCCGAAGGTCCGGAAATCGAGGACGACTACCACGTGTTCGAAGCCCTCAACTTCCCGCTGAACCATCCGGCCAGGGACATGCAGGACACTTTCTTCGTCTCCACAGGGCATCCCAATCCCCTGCTGCTCCGCACCCACACTTCCAGCGTCCAGGTGCGCACGATGGAGAAGATGACTCCGCCCATAAGGGTCATCTGCCCCGGCCGCGTATTCCGCAACGAAGCCATCTCGGCCCGCGCTCACTGCATCTTCCATCAGGTAGAGGGCCTTTATATCGATGAAAACGTTTCCTTCGCCGACCTCAAGCAGGCGATCCTGGTATTCGCAAGGGAGATGTTCGGACCGGACACAAAAATCCGCATGAGGCCGTCATACTTCCCGTTCACCGAGCCCTCGGCCGAGGTCGACGTCAGCTGCAACATCTGTCACGGCAAGGGCTGCAACATCTGCAAAGGCACCGGCTGGCTGGAAATCCTCGGATGCGGGATGGTCGATCCCAACGTCCTGGAAGCCAGCGGAATAGACAGCAAGAAATACAGCGGTTTCGCCTTCGGAATGGGCGTTGAAAGGATTGCCATGCTGAAATGGCAGGTGAACGACCTGAGGCACTATTTCGAGAACGACATGCGCTTCCTGGGTGAATTCAGCACCTACCCGGCAGTCTAGGATTTATACACGAGGTTGAATGTGAGAACGACCTCGCCGCTTCCCTTGACGGGGAGGCGGAGCGTAGCAGTGCGTCCGGTAAGGCCCGGCTCGGTGGGGAACATTGAATCGGTGGTATCTTCATCGACCATCCAGTCATACCACATATTGTCTGCCGGAACGGCACTGTCTATGATCTCTTCCCCAGCCTTGATGACGGCGGGAACGGCGGCTGAATGCCTGACCTTGTGCTCAACTCCGGCATAATCCACCACCGTGGCGGCGGCCCAGTCGATCTCCACCGGCTTGGAGGACGTGTTCTTTGCCCATACGGTAAACTGCCAGGCTGAACCGGCAGCTTTCACCGAAAGGGATGCATCCCCCGTGGCACCGGCGAACTCGGCGCTATATGAGCCCCTTATCTGCCTGTTCATCGAATCGATGACCTTGCGTCCCCACAGGATACGGGTGTTATATGTATTGTCTTTCTCTTCTTTCTTGTCCCTGGCGGACGCCATATTGGCCACTCCCTGCACCGCAAGCGCAGCCATGATTAGTATGAATATCTTACGCATGGCATCAAAGTTACAAAACTAATAGGAAAAACCAAGTTTGTCGAGGCCTGACTGGACGTCGGTATCCCTCATGAAGAGGTCCCAAAGCAGCCCGGTGCGGTAATTTTCTATCATCACCGCGATGGGGCCCTGGTCTATCGCTATATATGAATTCGCGAACCAGCATACATCCAGGCAGAAGGCGTCCTTGAAGCCATAGGTGCCCCACAGCCTGTCCCCGAGGACGTAATAGAAGTACCTCAGGGCCTTGAGGCTTTCCTCGGGAGTGTAGGGGAATGACGCAAGGGCCGCAGTAGGAGCTATGGTGCCCTTGTCGTTGGAAGGGGAAGAGGCGGTGTATCCTTTCGGGTAATCGCTTGCGGTAAGCCCCCAGCAAGCCTCGCCGTACCCGGCATGCCTGCGGGAATTCCTGACGCAGTATTGGTAATTGTACAGGGCCTGGGCTACATTCTGCTGCCAATAATCGGCATAGGCGTCTTTGAGATTCCTGGGATCAAGTCCGAGGAACGAATAATGCGCGAAAAACAACGGTCCCGCCATTCCGGGCGTCATGGCGCCTCCGGAAGCCCATCCCTGGTCGTAAACTTCCCTGGATATCGGATGGGTAGGAGAGGCGGCACCGAGCACATAGACTATGAGGGCCTCGTTCCAGCCCTTTATCTGCATGTCTTTCACCCAGCCCTGGTTCGGGGACCAGTGCCAGTACAACACCTTCTGTCCGCCGCGGGTGTACCAGTCCCATTCCACCGTTTCCCAAAGGGATTTGATGCCATCGCGGATATCAGCCTCGTCGGTCCTGTCGAAGTACTGTGCCGCCGTCAGCAGACCCTGGATGAGGAATGCAGTCTCCACAAGGTCGCCTCCGTTGTCCGTAGCGCTGAAAGGTATGACCTTCCCGGTATTGCCGTCCAGCCAGTGGGGCCAGGCTCCGTGGAACCGGTCCGCACCTTCCAGGAATTCCACTATCGTGCGCATCCTCGCGGCACTTTCCGCCCGGGTGATGAAGCCCCGCTCCACGGCCATGGGGATTGTCATTATTCCGAATCCGGAGCCGCCGGCCGTCACGGTATTCCCGCTGCCGAGCCGCTCCCTGGCAAGCCCGCAGGAAGGATGGGCATAGTCCCAGAAATAAGAGAACGTCTTTTCCTGGACAAGCGTAAGCAACTGCTCATCAGATATTTCAGGGAATTTTGGCGTCGTGTCCGGACCGGTGTACAGGGTCAGTTCGTAATCCTTGTCGAGCATAATGCCGAGCTGCCGGCCGGCCGCTACGGTAAACGAATAACGCTTAAGCGGTTCCAGAGGTTCCTTCACCACTGCGGTAAGAGTCTTGGCATCGGAAAGGGAAAGTTCCACCTCACCGCCGGTAAAAGATATCTTTTCCCTGTCAATCCCTGTGATGTCAAGCGGCATGGTAAACACCAGCGAAATGACGGCGCCTTCTGTCCGGATGCCCCCTATGGAGCCGTCAGCAGCACCGATTCCGTCCACAAGGGCACGCAGGACCTTGGCTGACGGGACATCATCTTCCCCGCCGGAGCAGGCAAAAGCAAGGAAGAGCACGGCGGGAATCAGTACGAAACGCTTCATGAAATCCATATCCAGACAATTGAAAAGCGGGTGGCCGCAAGGGCCACCCGCAGTGGATATAACGGTATCAGTCGATATCGGAAACCTGGACTTCAGCCTTGTAGAGGGCATTGACCTCCTTGGCGCTGAGACCCTTGTTGAAGATACGTATTTCGTCGATCTTGCCGGCAAAGTAGCTCAGCCATGACTCGGAAGACATGCCGGTCTCGCGGGAAGCGAAAGCACCGATGTACATCCTGCTGACCTCGGGAAGGGTAAGTTTGCCGAGTTCATCCTGGTTGCCGGCGTCGTCGGCGGGACCGGCCCAGCAGTGGTTGGTTCCGAGTATATTGCCGGACTCCTCATCAACGGAGCCTACGAGCACACCGTTGACATAGAGATTGGCCCAGGAGTCATTCTCGTTGTAAGTGTATGCGACCTGGATCCACTTGTTCTGAGCGACCTCCAAGCCTTTGTACTGGGGGAAGAATCCGCCCCACTCGCTGGTGGTGTTGAAGAAATAGCCCTTGAGGATGGTGCCTTCATCGTCACCGCCGTCAAGGAAGAGGTCCCAAGCGCCCCAGTTGGCATCGGTTCCGCCGTCGAAGGTGAGGATACCGCCCCTCTGCACAGGAGTGTTGATCCATGCGGTTACAGTAAAGCTGGAGAGCTTAGAAAGGAAGGTTGAAGGGATGTCGAAGGCAAGGAATGCAGGGTTTTCGATGTCTCCGGCCGCATTCTGGAAGCAGCCACCGCGGAAGCCTTCCTCCGAGATGACGGCATCTCCGCCGATTTCACCGCCGGACAGGTCTCCGAGTTTTACGAGATTGTCTTCAGAATCAAGAGGGAGGTAGGCGACGAGGTTCTTGGAAGCCACATCGACACCGCCGGTCTCTTTCTTGTCGTTTTTCCCGTCCTTCTTGCAGGAAGCAAGGCTCAGGACTGCTGCCGCGATAGCGGCGATTGTAAGCAACTTTTTCATTTTTGGAAGTTTTAAAGGTTAATAATTTGGGTTTTGTTTAAGATTATCATTCAGTTGAAGCTGGGATGACGGAATAGGGAACAGGTTGTGCTTGCCTTCCACATAACCGTTGTCGGCAAGTTCCGCGGCGGCGCGTCCGGTACGGACAAGGTCCATGAAACGGTCCTCCTCCAGTGCGAACTCCGCGCGCCTTTCGTCAAGGATGTTGTCCACGGTGGGCTCGACGGAGGCCAGGCCGGCACGGTTGCGCACCTCGTCAAGGGCCATCTGGGCGGTATAGCCGCTGAGCGCACCTGCGGAGGCTCCCCTAGCCAGGGATTCCGCATACATCAGGAGCACGTCCGAGTAGCGGATAATCCTGATGTTGTAGTCATATCCGTAACCGTTGCTCGCCCAGTCGTTGTATGAAGAAGGGGTATAGACCTTTCCGTTATATACCGGATTGGGGCACTTGGAACTGATTACGTCCCCCTCCGGAGTGGTGCTTCCGGAATAGAGGAGGGTCGCAGCCATGCGCTCGGTATCGCCGCGGGCAGTGAGGAAACTGATAAGCTTCTCGCTGGGGGTGCAGAAGCCCCATCCCTGCATGTTTCCGGGGGTGTTGTTACGGGGACCCTGGACGTATGCATAAGTATTGTAAGCAGCTGAACCTGAAGCTTTCCCGAGGTCGGAACTCTGTATCTCGAACAGCGACTCGCGGCCGTTTTCCTCATCTATGGAGAATACGGAGCGGAAATTTTCCACAAGGCCGTACTGCCCGCTGGCTATGACCTGGTCGCAGAGGGCTGCCGCCTGATCATATTCACCTTGATAAAGATGTGCCTTGGCCTTCAGGGCCATGGCGGAATACTTCGTGGCCCTGCCGAGATAGGTCTTCGACCACTTTTCCGGAAGGCGCTCTATGGCCGCGTCGAGGTCCTTCTCTATGAAGTCCCATATCTCCGCAGGATCCTTCTGCTTCAGGGAAGCCAGTTCCTCTGAAGTCATAAGACGGTCCACGAGAGGGATGTTCCCGAACATTGTCACGAGCCGGAAATAAGCATAGGCCCTTATGAAACGGGCATCGCCCTTTCCGGTTTCGGCGGCAGCCTTGTCCTCGTCATGGATAAGTTCTTCCTGGAACATGTCCATCTGCGCGAGAGCGTTGTTGGCTGCGGATACGATATCGTAATAGCCTGTCCACTGGGCGGTTATGAGCTCGTTCGCCGCATCGTACTTAAAGCCGTCGAGCTGTTTCATCGTTGCGCCGTCCTCAGGGGTGGAGCCCTTGTCGGCATCGTCGGAAGTCACCTCAAGACAGCCTATGTACGGGAAGGAATGTGAATTGTAGGAACGCAGGGCGGCATAAGCTGCGCTGACCGGTTTGAAGACATTCTCAGACTTGGAGTGATCCAGGCTGACGGAAGTGGTGGTGCCCTCCGGACGTACATTCAGGAAATCCGAGCAGGACGCGCACAGGAGTGATATTGCAAGTATGTATATTGACCTTTTCATCTTTCCTTTTATTTAAAGTTGACTTTGAGACCGAGGGTATATATGGCCTGCATCGGATGGGTAGCCGTATCGATGCCGGACTCGATGGGAGAACCGCCTATCTCGGTGGTGAAACCGTTGTAGGTGAAGTAGGAGAACGGACGCTGCGCGGAGGCATAGACCCTGAGGGAATCTATGAAGCCGACCCCCTTGCAGTCGAAGGTATATCCGGCCTGGATATTCTGGATGCGCACGAACCAGCCGTCTTCGACAAAGAAGGTGTTGGCCTGCTGCATATAGGCGTCGGTGTAGGCCTCGGCCGAAGGATACTTGTCGCTGTGGCTGTCCTTGTGCCAGGCATGGTCGGCGAAATCCTTGTCATAGTTGCCGTCGGAGAATGTGCCCCTGTTCATCCTCTTGGCATTGAGTATCTTGTTGCCGAACTGGCCGTAAAGCGACAGGCTGACGTCGAACCTTTTCCAGTTTATGCCGAAATCGAGACCGGTCGTGACGGAAGGAATGGGGCTCCCGAGATAGGTTTTGTCCTTGGTGGTGATCTTGTTGTCCCCGTCAAGGTCGTGATACTGGAAATATCCTGCGCCCGTTACGGTCTGGCTGGCATCGGCAAGCATCGCCTCCTTGTTGGTTCCGAAGACTCCGTCTATCTTGTATCCCCAGAACGAGCCGATGGGATAACCAGGCTGCGTGAGGGTGGAATAGTTGCCGCGGACCATGGCTCCGGGAATGTTGTCGCGCCCGTCGAGCCTGATTACGCGGTTGCGGACCGTGGTCAGGTTCATGCCGACGTTGTAAGAGAAGTCGTCGGAAAGTTTCTCCCTCCAGGCAAGGTTCAGTTCCACGCCGCTGTTGCGCACCGTGCCGTTGTTGTCGAGCAGATAGCTGGTACCGCCTCCCGTTGCGATAGGCACATAGAACACGACATTGTGCGTGGTCCTGTTGTAATAGTCCGCATCTCCGGTGAGCCTTCCGGAAAGGAAGGTAAAGTCGGCTCCGACGTCGAATTCGTTCACGACCTCCCACCTGAGATAGTTCTGATATACGGTCTGGGCACCGACGCCGTCGATTATCGCGTCATTGAATACGCCGGAAGCGTCTATGCCCGCAGCACCTACTATGGCGGACGAGTTGGCGGGGATGTTGTCGTTGCCGAGAAGTCCCCAGCTGGCACGGAGTTTCAGATACTCGAAGACGGGATACTTCTTCATGAAATCCTCACCCGTGAGCACCCAGCCCAGTCCCACAGAAGGGAAGTAGCCCCATTTGCGGTTGTACTTGGAGCTGCCGTCGGCACGGAACGTGGCGGTCGCAAGGTATTTGTCGGCATAGTTGTAAGTACCCCTGGTGAAGAACGACAGACCGTTGTAACGGTACGGGCCCGGGTTAAGGTCGCTGACCGTGATGTCGCGGGTGGAACCGAGGCCGATGTACCTCGACTGCGCATCCACGTCAGGGACGTCGGTGGCCGAACCGGTAAGGCCGGAAAGCGTCTCTATGCGGGTGGACTGTCCCAACATGGCCGTGTAGCTGTGAGGGCCCTTGCGGTCGCTGTAGGTGAGGGTGTTGTCCAGGATGTGCTTGTAGCGCAGCCCGAAGGTCTTTGAAAGGGACGATATCTTGGTCCCCTGCGTACCGTAAACGAGATGCTCCGGGATGAAGGAATCGGTCTGGTATCCCTGGAATTCGGTATTGTAGGCGGTCTTGAACTTCAGGCGGTCACCGGGGAACTTGATCTCGGCATAAGTGGAGAATACGAGATTGAGGCCTTTTGTCCTATTGTCGTTATAAAATATCGTGGCATAAGGGTTTCCGTATGAACCTCCGAAGCCCCATCGCTGAGGTGAATCGAATTTCTCGGGATATGCGTCGGCATTGTCGTCACTATAGACGGGATACACGGGAGGATTGACGAAAGCCTGCTCAAAAGCGCTTGTCGCCGGGTCTTTCCTGTTGTAAGAGGACAGTATGAGGTTGACTCCGGCATCGAGCCAGGGCTTTACCTTCTGGTCTATCCTCGTGCGGAAATTCAGGCGGTCATAGTAGTTGTCGCAATCCATGATGCCTTCCTGATAGAAATACCCGAGGCCGAGGGCGTAGCTGGTCTTCTCACCCGCCCCGGAAATGTCCAGGGAATGGTTGTGGGTGACGGCATTGCGCAGGAGGGTGCTGTACCAGTCGGTGCTCGCAGGATAGTCCGATGCATTCTTTACTACGTAACCGGGTACGTTGGCATTGGCTTCGTTGAGGAGCTGCACGTACTGCTCGGTGCCGGCGAGCTTCATCACGTTGACCGGGACCTGGAGTCCGACATAGCCGCTGTAGCTTATCTCGGTGTGGTCCTTGGTCCCCTTCTTGGTGGTGACGAGTATGACGCCGTTGGCCGCGCGGACACCGTAGATTGCCGCCGCGGAGGCATCTTTCAGAATGGTCATATCCTGGATGTCATCGGCGGAAAGGAAGCCGATATCATCGACGAACACCCCGTCAACCACGTAGAGAGGGGTAGCGTAGTTGCCTATGGAACCCGTTCCCCTGATGGTTATCGAGGGTGATGCGCCCGGGGAGCCGCTCTGTATGACGCGGACACCGGAGGCTTTTCCCTGCAAGGCTCCGATGGGGTTTGCCGCAATCTGCCTGGACAGTTCGCTGCCCTTGACGTTGGCTATGGGAGCGGTAAGGTCCTTTGCCTTCTGGGTACCGTAACCTATGGCCACCGCCTCGTTCAGGAACGTGGCGTCGTCCGCAAGGGTTATGACCGCAGGCACTGCTGAAGCCTTGAAAGTCTGGGAAGTATATCCCGTGCAGCTGACCACCACGGTGGCCGAAGCACTGCTGACTTTCAGTGAAAAGCTGCCGTCGATGTCGGCCGCGGTGGCATTCTGCGTACCTGCCTCCATCACAGTCGCCCCTGGAATCGGGCCCAGGGCGTCATTGACGACACCTTTCACAGTAACACTCTGCGCCATGGCCCCGAGAGCCACGGTCAGCAGAAGCAACATGCTCAGTAATTTCTTCATAAAGTGTCAGTTATCAGTTATTATATGTGAATCCGAGTTTTGCAAGCCCCTCCTTCACTTCCGGGCATGACATGAACAGCTCCCACAGCAGGCCGCTGCGCCGGTTCTCCAGCATCACTGCCTGAGGCCCCTGGTCTATGGCCAGATAGTGCTTCAGGACCTTCCGGGAAAGATTCCCGTTGTAGGCGTCGTAGAATCCGTAAGGTCCTACAGCCCCGTGGTCATAAAGATAGCGCACCACCTTCATACTCTCTTCCGGGGTATAGACTATGGAACTGACTGCGGCAGTGGGCGATACGGTGCCGTTCTCATCCGGGGTCCCGGGGTGGTGGGAAGTGTATCCCAGAAGGGCGTCGTCCGAGGACGTGAAACCCCACAGGCTGTCGCCGAGCTCCTTATGGCCGCCAGGATTGGCTTTGGCATATTCATAGTGGATCAGGCTGTGCGCCCTGTTCCTTTCGAAGTAATCCGTATGGCCGTCACTGAGGCCGCGCGGGTCCAGTCCGAGGAAGGAGTAATGGCAGAAAAAGAGAGGTCCGCCGTACTCCATTCCGAGGCTGAGCGGTATGCCGTAATACTCTTTGCCGTTATAGTAATAGTCCGACGTCTTGTATGACGCCTCATAGCACCTGCGGCTTATCGGATGAGTGGGCGAAGATGCGGCAAGCACGTAAGTTATAAGGGTTTCATCATAGCCCTTGATGCGGTGGTTCATCTTCCAGCCGTAGTTCCCGGACCAGTGCCAGTAGAGCGAATCGGTCCCGCGGGTGTACCACTGCCAGTCGATGCCGCGCCACAGCGTGTCAATCCTTGCCGCAAGGACCGTATCAAGTTTCTCCCTGCCGCCTGCGCCTCTCAGCCACTGCCTCGCCGCAAGAAGCCCCTGGGTAAGGAACGCTGTTTCCACAAGGTCTCCCCCGTCATCGAACTTACTGAAGTTGAAGACCTTATGGCTCTTGCCGTCGTACCAGTGGGCCCACGCGCCGTGGAACCTTTCGGCATCCTTCCCCAGGAAATCCACCATGCGTTCCAGTTGGCTTATGGCAGCCTCTTTCGGCACCCAGCCCCTTTCCGCACCTGCGATAAGTGCCATTATTCCGAATCCGGTCCCGCCGGTAGTGACAATGTCGCCGCCCGGGTGGTTGTCACGCTCACGCGCCATGCCTGTCGAAGGCTCGGCAAAATCAGTGAAGTACCTGATTGTCAAGCACTCGAGAGAATCCAACAAGGCTTCATCAGAAAGCCTGGCAGGTCTATGTGAGCATCCTGCGAGGATGGCTGCGAGGGCCGCCGCCAGCACCAGGGCCGGCAGCAGGCGCCTCAGGTCAGAGAGCATATTTGAAATCTGCTTCTTTGGTGTTGTCCGATGCGCCTCCGATATACAGTTTGAAATCGCCTTCTTCAGGTCCCCAGGTCATATCTTTTCTCCAGAACGACAGCGTTCCGCCATCGATCGTGAAGGTAACGGTCTTTGTCTGCCCGGGCTCGAGCAGGATTTTTTCGAAGCCTTTCAGCTGCCGCACAGGGCGGGTCACGCTGCCCACAAGGTCCCGTATATAAAGCTGCACCACTTCACTCCCGGCCACGGCGCCGCTGTTGGTGACGTCCACCGATGCGGTGATGCTCCCATTCCCGGAGAAACTGCCGGAAGAAAGGGTCACGTCCCCATAACTGAAAGTAGTGTAGCTGAGTCCGTGGCCGAAAGCATACAGCGGCTCGTTGACCTCGTCCAGATACCGGGATTCATACTTTGTCCCGGGATGGAGATACGGCCGGCCGGTGTTCTTGGCATAGTGATATATGGGCACCTGGCCGAGGGAACGCGGGAATGTGACCGGCAGTTTGCCGGAAGGGTTCACGTCGCCGAACAGCACGTCGGCCAAGGCCTCGGCGCCCATGGAGCCGGGATACCATGCATCCAGGATGGCTCCGGCAAGGGTATCTTCTTCACTGAGGTCAAGCGGCCGGCCGCTGAGCACTACCAGCACCACTTTCCTGCCTGCCGAAACCAGTTTGCGGAGCATTTCGGTCTGGACTCCGGGCAACTTTATGGAAGTACGGCTGGCGGCCTCGCCGGTCCAGTCCCATGGCTCTCCTGCTACCATTACCACCTTGTCGGCGGCCAGTGCGGCGGAATATGCGGCCTGAATACCGCCCTTGTCCTCTCCGGCGCGTCCGAACCCCTCAGCCAGGCGGACAGGCGTGCGGGCCCCGATGGCCCCGGCTATGGAGGACATGCCGTCTGAGAGGCCTGCCGCGTGCCATGAGCCGAGATAGTCCTCGGGCGACTGCGCGAGGGCACCTATGACCGCCACCCTCTCCCCTTTGTGAAGCGGCAGGACGCCGTCGTTCTTGAGGAGCACCATGCTTTCGGCGGCAAGGCTGCGGGCAAACGAAAGGTTCCCCTCCGTCTTTGTGAGCGCTGCCTCCCGCTCCTCGCTGCAATACCTGTAAGGGTCTTCGAACAATCCGAGCCTTGCCTTCACCGTAAGGATGCGGCGGACGGATTCATCCACAGTCTTTTCGGAAACTTTGCCGCTTTCAACCAATTCTTTGAGGTGGTCCATATAGGCGGAACTCTGCATATCCATATCCATCCCCGCATTGATGGCAAGCCTCCCGGCATCGGCAAGGTCCGCGGCATATCCGTGGGCGATCATCTCCATGATGCCGGTATAGTCGGAAACCACGAAGCCCTTGAAGCCCCACTCGCCCCGCAGGATGTCTTCCAACAGCCACGAAGAAGCCGTTGCAGGCACTCCGTCAAGCTCGTTGAACGATGCCATCACGCTGAGGGCTCCGGCATCGACGGCTGCCTTGTAAGGCGGCAGGTAAAACTCCCTAAGCCAACGCTCGGACATATCGACGGTATTATAGTCGCGTCCCGCCTGGGGAGCGCCATAAGCGGCGTAATGCTTCACGCAGGCAAGGATGGTGCTGTCGGCGGCAAGGTCGGCACCCTGATACCCCCTTGTCATGGCGGCGGCGATCCGGCTCCCGAGGAAGGCATCCTCGCCGGAGCCTTCGGAAATCCTGCCCCAGCGGGGCTCCACGGTAATGTCGCACATGGGAGAATATGTCCAGTGCAGGCCTGCCGCGGCAGCTTCGCTTGCGGCTATCCTGGCGGACTCTTCGATAGCGTCGATATCCCAGGAAGCGGCCATGCCGAGGTTTATCGGGAAGATGGTCCTGAACCCGTGGATGACGTCATAGCCGAAGAGCAACGGGATGCCGAGCCTCGTTTCCTCAACCGCAATCCGCTGGAGTTCACGCGTATAACTGGCGGTATAGGCATTGAAGATATTCCCGCAGCGTCCGGAGCGTATGTCGTCGAGATACCCCTGGCGCATGGTCGGGCCGGTGACGTCCCAGTCGCTCGTGAAGAGGACCAGCTGGCCGATCTTTTCTTCCAGTGTCATCACTTTCAGGAGGGAATCCACTTTCGGGAACGACTCAGACCGCGCCCCGTCCCCCGTACGTCCACAGGAGAGCGACAAAGCGGCAAAAGCAGAGAACAGAATGAGGGCTTTTGTCTTCATCTCAAGAGAAATCAATGCAATAATATATTACGGCGCAACAAGATTCTTGTCGAAGCGGAACAGGGTTCCCATCCTGACGTTTTCGGAATTCTTGTTTGCAAAACCTACCATTACGCAGTCGTTCAGGACCTTGACGCCCTCGGCCTCCATATAACCGGTGTCGGTGAGTCCTACGCTGTTAAGCACCTCAAGGTCGTCGATGGCGGCTATCTTGGTAAGGGGCAGGACCACGGTACCGTCTATCTTGCGTACCTGCAGCCATGCCACGGAAGGATTGCCGTCGGCAAAGCCGTTGCCCTGTGCCTGATATACCTTACCGTCACTTATGTCGAAACCCTGCCAGGACACCTTGGAGCCGTTGTCAAAAACCTCCCTGTCAACATGGAACGTCCCGAGAGGCGTAACGGAGGTGCAGTCACGGGCCTTGATCGTATGGGCCTTGGTCGTCTCCTCTATACCCGACACCGACTCACCTCCGTATGTCACGGGGTCGAGAGTGATGTCCTCTATGGGAAGGGCGCGCAGCTCGCTTAGCCTGTAGGTGCGGAAGTTACCGGAGGATATGCCGAGAATCGTAAGCATGTCTCCCTTGATATCCACGGCGACGGAAATGTTCTTCTCGCCGAAGTAATAATTCTCGGTGGCCTCCCATGCGTTCATTACAGTGCCCGGCACAAACTTTATCCTGGACACCACGGGGGATGACCAGTACTCGGCGTTGGAGTTCTTGGAAGCGAAATTGTCCAGCCAGAAGTACCTGTAGCCGTCGTCACCGACCTCAAGGGTGAAGTTGGAAACGTGACCGGTATAATAAACCGTCATGAAATCGGTGGGCTGGCTCGTGTTGTTGCGGGTGGAACGCATCAGATATGCGCGGCACTGGTTGTTCAGCTGGCTGTAGTATATGTCCCCGTTCTCATCGTCTATGTCGAAGCTCTGCATGACGGCCGTCGTGGTCCTCAGGCGACCCGTGCTGTAATGCATCACCGAAGAGTAGGGATCGGTGAGATACGGCAGCTGGGGTACATAGTCGGGATCGACAACGGCATTCTGGGTGGGACTCATGTCGATATTCAGCGTCAGGAAACTTCCTGCGGCAAGTTTCTTGGACCTTCCCTTGTCGGGGTTGTTGGCTCCGGTAGTGTCGAAATATTTGGTGACGACCCTGCCGTTCGACAGGGTAAGTTCAATCCAGCATACAGTAACGCTCTCCGAAGACGAAGAAGGCGCCTTCCATGGCCAAAGGAGCTCCACTGCGCCGTCTTTTGCCGCAGTGAGCGCGGGAGTGGAAGAATAGGTCTCTGTGGCAAGGGCGTACCTGGAGTACTTGACTCCGCCAACCGTGCCGCTGAGCGTCGCCAAAGCCCCTGTCCTGAGGTTGACCGCGCTTATCCCGTAGAAATACAGGGCGCGCAGGCGCGCCTTTTTCACGGTAAGGCCCTCATATGTGCCTGAAGAGTCGTAAACCCTTGTCCTCAGGAGCGACTGCCCGGGCTTGAGAATCACGTTGTCAAGCGTATATCCTCCTTCTCCGTCAGAGACGAAACTGCCGGAGTCAATCATCGCATAAGGGCTTATGTACTGCCCCTTTATCGTGCCGACAGAGGCTGCGGGATACTGGTTGGCCGGGAAAGAAAGGCGCATGTCGGTACCGTCATATATGACGCCGAAATTCTCATGCGACGGCTTGGATGTCATGATGACTATCTTGACATCGTCCATCGTCAGTCCGGAATCGGCAAAGTCGAAGGTGCCGGTGAACACCCCCATGGACTCCCCGGTCCCGCCCTTCAGGGTGAAACGCTTCTGCACCAGGATACCGTCCACCATCTTGCACGCGAAGGCATAAAGGGTCTCGCCGCCTTCCCATGCGAGCGTAAGCGATTTCGAGGGATCGAAAACGATCTTGGTATCCTCCTCCCCGTCATCTTCCCGGATTTCGCCGAGGGACGCCTTGATGGTAACGTTTACAGCGCCTACTGACGGCGTCGCTTCGCCATTCCTGACAGACACCTTGTCTTTCGCACAGCCTGTAAGGAAAAACGCCATCGCGGCGGCAACCGCAAACATCCTGTATTTCATATCCTACACACCTTTAACTTTTGCAATATACAAATTTTTATTAAGAAGCTGTTTTGAAATGGTTGCCGCATTTAATTATAACGTATTTCCGAGGACAGATTTTCACTCGAAGAAGGAGCATAGCCGTAGCTATGTGACTGATGAGAGGGGAAATATGGACCGGAAAGACGCATAAGGAAAAAGGATAACCATTTCAAAACAGCTTCTTACAAGGTCTGGCCGCCTATGAATTCCCTCATTATCGACGTGGGAGGGATTGCCGCTATCTCCGACGGGCTCAGGGCGGTTATATAGCCGAGGAACTTGAGCAGCCGGACGGCCTCCGTGTAAGCGGGTGACGCAGGGGCTATGCGGCGGAGCAGCGGTTCCGCGTAATACTTCAGCATCGGAAGCTCGAAGATGAGGGCGGAGTTGAAGATGGCGTCGGCATTCTCCTGGAATGGGAAAATGTTGCGGCTCTCGCCCCTGCGGACGCTGTGCCAGCGCATTATGGTCTCTTCTGGAATGATTCCCCGGACGCGGTTGTCCCTTACCATACGCCTCAGAAGCCGGTTGTCGGAGGTGGAGATGTTGTTGTTTTCGTCGATGTTCAGCGAGGTCAGGGCCGATACATACACCCTGAATATCCGGGACTGGTCCACGGAGGGCACCATCTCCGGATTGAGGGCGTGGATACCCTCCATGATGAGTATGTCCTTGTCCTCCAGGCGCATCTTCTTTCCCGGAGTGCGTGAGCCGGTCTTGAAGTCGAATCTGGGTATCTCTACTTCCTCGCCGGCCAGAAGGGCATTGAGGTGCTTCCCGAGAAGGTCGAGGTCCATCGCATGGAGGGACTCGAAGTCGTATTCACCGTTCTCGTCTTTGGGGGTATGCTCCCTGTCGAGGAAATAGTTGTCAAGCTCTATCACCTTGGGATTGAGTCCCAGGACCTTGCACTGCAGGGCTACCCTGAGGGAAGAAGAGGTCTTTCCGCTTGACGACGGCCCTGCGATGAATACTATTTTCACAGTGCTGCGCCTCTGGTATATCATGTCGGCGATGGCGGCATACTTCCGCTCGTGGAGAGACTCCGCAAGGTTTATGAGTTCCACCGCCTTGCCGCCGGAAATGGCCCTGTTAAGGGTCCCGAGGCCATAAACTCCGATGATGTCGCACCAGTCGGAGTACTCTTCGAGGGCGGAAGCTATCTTGGACTGGCGTTTTATGGGCATCACCTTGCTGAAGTCGCTTATAGTGGGCGGCTGCAGGCAGAACCCGTCACCGAAGCCCATCAGGTCGAACACCTTGAGAGCGCCTGTCGATGGCACCAGGGGGCCGTAGAAGGTATCCGTGATGCCGCCGAGCATATAGCTGTTGGTCACGAATTTGCCTACGCTGCGCAGCAGGGCCGCCTTCTGAGGCTGCCCGGAGGCTTCATAAATGTCTATAAGCTCATCCGCCGGGCGCTTTTCCTTTCCGAACGGCAGGTCCATGGCCACAATCTCCTTCATGGCGGCCTTGAGCCTTTCCAGGTCCTCGTCAGTGAGGAAATGGCGGATATGCCGTCCTTCATCGCTGAGCACGGGCTCGCAGAGTTCACAGTAAAGGCCGCTGGGCAGGGAATGATCGATTACCAGGACCTTCCCGGGGAACAGGTCACGTACGGCTTTCTGGAGCACGAAGCAGAGGGAACGGATGTAGCTCCGGCGGCCGTCGGGATGGTTGTATCCCACGAATTCGACTTCGTTGCACACCGCCACCGGATAACTCAGTTCATGGAGTTTGTGGTCCACCAGGACCGCCAGGGTTGGCCAGGCCGCCTTTGTCTTGGGGTCAGTCACTGAGGGGCACCACTTCGCAGCCACCTCCGAGAGGGGCTCTCCGACGACGGCATTGTGCCGTTTCCCGTCGTTCACCACATAAATCTGTATCTTTTTCTGTTCCATATCATTAAACGCTGTTTTTTACAATACCGACTTCAGGTAGGGTCCGGTGACGGACGCGGGATCGGCCGCAAGGGCCTCCGGCGTTCCCTCAGCAACAATCCTGCCACCTGAGGCACCCCCTCCGGGCCCCAGGTCGAAAAGGTAGTCCACCGACTTCAGCACGTCGAGGTTATGCTCTATTATCACCACCGTATTCCCGCCGTCCACAAGCTTCTGAAGCACTCCGAGCAGCACCTTGATATCCTCGAAATGAAGGCCGGTCGTGGGCTCGTCCAGGACATACAGGGTATTTCCGGTGTCCTTGCGGAACAGCTCGGCGGCAAGTTTCATCCTCTGGCTTTCGCCACCGGAGAGTGTCACCGCACTCTGCCCGAGGTGGACATAGCCCAGCCCCACATCGTCCAGCGCCTTCAGTTTCATGGCAATCTTCGGGACGGGCGCAAAGAATTCACAGGCCTGCGAAATGGGCATTTCAAGCACCTCGGAGATATTCTTGCCCTTATACCGGACGGCCAGCACGTCGTCCTTGTAGCGCTTTCCCCGGCACTCATCGCAAGTCACGTTCACCGACGGCAGGAAATTCATCTCTATCTCCTTGATCCCTGCACCCTTGCACGCTTCGCAGCGTCCGCCGGCCACATTGAATGAAAAAGTGCCTGAGCCGAAACCGCGGACCTTGGCATCCGGAGTCTCGGCAAAAAGGGTACGTATATCATTGAAAACACCCGTGAAAGTCGCCGGATTGCTCCTTGTGGTGCGCCCCACGGGGCTCTGGTCGATTTCGATCAGTTTGTCTATGTTGTCCAGCCCCACTATCTGCCGGTATGGCAGCGGGCGCATCTTTGCGTGATACAGCCCGTTTTTCAGCACCGGGACCAGCGTCTCGTTTATGAGCGACGACTTGCCGCTGCCGCTCACCCCCGCTATGCCTATGAATGTACCCAGCGGAAGGTCTATATCTATGTCTTTCAGATTGTTGCCTGTGGCACCACGTATTCCGAGCACCATTCCGCTGCCCCGCCTGCGGACCTTCGGCACCGGGATGGAATCCCGCCCTTGCAGATAAGTGCAGGTGAGTGACTCCCCAAGGACACAGTGCGGCATGGTGGCCGCGTCAGGCATGCGGCCTTCCATGACATAGGACGCAGGGGCGTTCAGGCATACCTTTCCGCCTTTCTCTCCGGCTCCGGGACCTATGTCGGTAATCCAGTCCGCCGATGTCATGGTCTCGGCATCGTGCTCGACGACCATCACGGAATTGCCGGCGTCACGCAGTTTCTTCAGGGATGATATCAGCTTGCGGTTGTCGCTTTGATGCAGGCCTATGCTGGGTTCGTCAAGGATATAGAGCACGTTCACAAGGTGCGAACCTATCTGGGTGGCCAGCCTTATCCTCTGGCTCTCACCTCCGGAAAGCGAAGCTGTAGGCCGCTCGAGAGTAAGATAATCCAGTCCTACGCCCACAAGGAAGCGGACCCTTTCCCTCAACTCTTTCAGGATATCGCGGGCTATGGCATTTTCCCGCCTGTCGAATACGCCGGGCAGGGTGGCCAGCCACCCGTCAAGCGCGGAAATCTCCATTGCGGAAACATCCGCGATGGTCTTGCCGTCTATCTTGAAACACAGGGCTGAAGGATTCAGCCTCGTACCGTGGCACACGGGGCATTCCACCTTCTCGCTGATATCGTCCAGGACGCCGTCATAGGGAACCATCTCCGACTGGCCCCCTTCGCCTATGCGGAACAATTCGTCGGAGCCGTATATGATGAGGGAGACAGCTTCATCCGGAATGGCGGCAATAGGATCATAGATGGAAAAACCGAATTTGCGGGCGATGGACCGGATTATCTCGAACTTCTTGATATTACGATATTTACCCAGCGGGACAATACCCCCGTCCGCTATTGACAGGCTCCTGTCCGGAATGATGGACTGCAGATCCACGTTCACGATTTTGCCGAGCCCCTTGCAATGCGGGCAATAGCCTTCGGGCGAATTGAACGAGAACGAATGCGGCTGGGGTTCCTTCAGGGACAGGCCGCTTACAGGATCGACCAGATGCTTCGAGAAATGGCGGAGCTGCCCGGTTTCTATGTCCATGACGGCAAGGGAACCTTTACCGCGGTTCAGGGCTGTCGAAACGGAATCCCTGATCCTTTTGGCATCTCCCTCGCCCGGCTTGAGCTTGTCCACCACCAGTTCGATGAAGTGTACCTTGTAACGGTCCAGCTGCGTCACGGAGGCCAGGGGGAGGATCTCCCCGTCGATTCGCGCCTCCACGTACCCGCGCCTGCGAAGCTGCTCGAAGAGTTCCTTGTAATGGCCCTTGCGGCCCACCACCAGGGGAGAAAGCAGGATGCACTTGCGGCCCTTGTATCCTGTAAGGATGAGATCCACGATCTGTGAATCGGTATAACGCACCATCTCGGCCCCGCTGTCCGGCGAAAAGGCCCTCGAAGCCTTGGAATACAGCAGACGGAGGAAATCGTATATCTCGGTGATGGTACCGACGGTGGAACGCGGATTGTTTCCGGTAGTCTTCTGGCCGATGGCTATGATGGGGCTCAAACCTGTAATTTCCTCAACCTCAGGCCTTTCCAATATGCCCATAAACTGTTTGGCATAGGTGCTGAGGGTATCCATATAGCGCCGCTGCCCCTCGGCGTATATCGTATCGAACGCCAGGGAAGACTTTCCGCTGCCGCTGAGGCCCGTCACCACCACGAAGCTGTTCCTCGGAATATCCAGGCTGATATCCTTGAGGTTATGGGACCTGGCCCCGCGTATCTTTATATACTCTTTCTCCATGCCACCGCCCGCACTTCTATTATTTTGCAAACAGCCGGATGATATTGAGGATTACCCTGGAAGCCGTTTCCATGCTCTCGAGGGGCACATATTCCATCTTGCCGTGGAAGTTGAGCCCGCCGGCGAAGATATTCGGACAGGGCAGTCCCATGAAACTCAGGTTCGCGCCGTCAGTCCCGCCGCGGATCGGTTTCACCACGGGAGTAACCCCTTCCATGCGGATGGCCTCTTCGGCGATGCGGACTATCCTTATATGCGGCTCCACCTGCTCGCGCATATTGCGGTACTGGTCCTTAAGCGTAAGTATTGCCGTCCCCTCTCCGTACTGGTCGTTGATAAAGGCCGTAACTTTCTCCATCACAGCCTTTTTACGGGCGAACTTGGCGGCATCGTGGTCACGTATGATATAGGCCATGTCAGCCCCCTCGACGGTCCCGTTGAAAGCGATGATATGGAAAAAGCCTTCGTAACCCTCCGTGAACTGCGGCCTCTGCTCCACGGGAAGGAGGGAATTCAGCTCAGAGGCTATCAGGATGGCGTTTTTCATCTTGCCCTTGGCATCGCCCGGATGGACGTTCCGCCCCTGGATCCGGATTTTTGCAGACGCTGCGTTGAAGTTTTCATATTCAAGCTCGCCCACTTCGCCGCCGTCCATAGTGTAGGCGTAATCGGCCCCGAACCTGGCGACATCGAATTTCACCACTCCGCGGCCTATTTCCTCGTCGGGGGTGAAGCCTATGCAGATATCCCCGTGGCGGAATTCAGGATGCTCCACGATGTACTGGACGGCGGTCATTATCTCGGCCACGCCGGCCTTGTCATCGGCCCCGAGCAGGGTGGTTCCGTCGGTGGTTATGAGCGTCTTGCCGATATAATGCAGCATCTCCGGGAACTCGGAGGGCCGGAGTGACAGTCCCGGAACACCCTTCAGCGGGATGTCGCCTCCGTCATAATCCTTGATTATCTGCGGTTTGACGTCCTTGCCGGAAGCGTCCGGAGCCGTATCCACATGGGCGATGAAGCCGATGGCGGGCACCTTGGGCGCATCTGCCGGAAGGTTGGACGGGATGCGGCCCATGACATAGCCGTATTCATCTATGGAAGCCTCCACGCCGAGGGAGGTGAGTTCGCTGCAAAGCAGATTCAGAAGGTCCAGCTGTTTTGCAGTGGAAGGCTGGCTTTCGGAATTCTCATCGGACCGGGTGTCGATGGAAATATATCTCAGAAATCTGTCAAGTATCTGTTCCATAATTATTTATCTTTTTTCATTGAAGCCCATGCCATATAGCATACGATGGCGATGAAAGGAATGATTGCAAGCGCCTCGCCGTATGCCGCGTTCCACTGCTTCATGAACAAGTCCACATTTGCAAACCGCAGGATGGCGCTGACAACACCCATGAGCGCCCCGCCGGCGATGAACCCGGAGGCGATGAGGGTCCCCTTCTCGACCCTTGCACTGTTGACGGCGGCATCTTTGCTGCGGCTTCCGACGAACCACGAGACGGCACCTCCGACAAGCAGCGGCAGGTTAAGGTCGATGGGAATGAACATACCGAGGGCGAAAGGCAGGGCGGGCACCTTGCACAAGGTAAGGATTATGGCGATAGCGGCGCCGATGCCATAAAGCAGCCAGGGAGCGCCCCCGCCTTCCATCATGGGCTTGATGACCGCCGCCATGGCATTGGCCTGAGGAGCCACGAGGGCGTTTTCACCGGTAAATCCGTAAGTCTTGTTGAGCACCAGCATCACCCCGCACACCGTGACGGCCGCGACTATGGTTCCCAGGAACTTCCAGCCCTCCTGCTTTGCGGGAGTGGTGCCGATCCAGTATCCTATCTTGAGGTCGGTGATGAAGGAACCTGCCATCGAAAGGGCCGTGCACACCACGCCGCCGATAATCAAGGCCGCAGCCATCCCGGCATTGCCCTTGAGCCCCACGGCCACAAGCAGAAGAGATGCTATTATAAGCGTCATCAAGGTCATTCCGCTGACCGGGTTGGAACCCACTATCGCAATGGCGTTGGCGGCCACCGTCGTGAACAGGAAGGAAATGACAGCGACTATGAGCACTCCCACGACAGCCTGCCAGATATTGCCGACCACGCCTCCGAAGGCAAAGAACGCGAATACGGCCAGAAGTGCGAACACGATTCCGAAAACGACGGTCTTCATGGGAAGGTCGGTATCCGTGCGGGAAGTGCTGCCGGAAGGGCCGCCTTTACGCGAAAACTCGCCTACAGCAAGCCCTACGGCCGATTTTATCACCCCGAAAGACTTGATGATGCCTATGATTCCGGCGGTCGCTATGCCGCCTATGCCGATATGCCTGGCGTAGTCCTTGAACAACTGGTCGGCCGACATGTCGCCTATGGCGGTGGTAACGCCGGTGTGCATGATGTCAAGCACGCTGCCACCCCAGACGAGATTCAGCAGGGGGATTATTCCCAGCCACACCAGAAGGCTTCCGCAACAGATTATGAAGGCGTATTTAAGTCCGACGATGTAGCCGAGGCCCAGCACGGCCGCTCCGGTGTTGAGTTTGAGCACCACCTTGGCCTTGTCGGCTATCGTCTGCCCCAGAGAGAACACCGTAGTGGTGACGGTCTCGCTCCAGGCCCCGAAAGTAGCCACTATGAAATCATACAGGCCGCCGATAAGGCCGCTCAGCACAAGTGTCCTGGCGCTTTTGCCGCCGCCTTCACCGCTCACCAGCACCTGCGTGGTGGCAGTAGCCTCCGGGAAGGGATACTTGCCGTGCATTTCCTTGACGAAATACTTGCGGAACGGGATGAGGAACAGGATCCCGAGCACACCTCCGAGAAGGGATGAGGCGAACATCTGCCAGAAATTCACCTCCACCCCGAGGATGTAGATGGCCGGGAGGGTGAATATGGCACCGGCCACGACAGCTCCGGAACAGCCTCCGATGGACTGGATGATCACGTTCTGGGCCAGGCCGTCCTTCTTCCTGAGGGCGGATGTCAGGCCCACCGCGATGATCGCAATCGGAATGGCGGCTTCGAACACCTGCCCCACCTTGAGGCCGAGATATGCAGCCGCGGCAGAGAACAGCATCACCATCAGGATACCCACCGTCACCGAATAGGGGGTCACCTCGCTGTAGTTCTTCCCGGCATCGAGTATGGGCTTGTACTCTTCTCCCGGGGCCAGTTCCCTCTGGGCGTTCTCGGGCAGGGAAACGTTATTCAACTTGTTGTCTTCCATATACTTTATTATCTGTGCCTTGCGGCGAGTTCTCTTTCAAGGTCTTCCAGGGAGAGCCCCATCTGCTCGGCCAGCACGAGGAAATGGTACAGCAGGTCGCATGCCTCGTAGGTGAACCGCTCCCGGTTGCCGCTGACGGCCTCGATTATGGCCTCTGCCGCTTCTTCTCCGACCTTCTTGGATATGGCCTTGGGCCCTTTTATGAAGAGTTTGGTGGTATATGAGCCGTCGGGCATTTCCTCATGGCGCCTGCGGACCACCTCAGCCAGGGTGCGGATGAAGCCCTCGTCCTCCGGGGTGTCGAAGCACGAGGTGGTGCCCCTGTGGCATGTCGGACCGTCAGGAATGGCTTTTATAAGGATGGTGTCCGCATCGCAGTCGGCATATATTTCTTTAACCCTCAGGTAGTTGCCGCTGGTTTCTCCCTTTGTCCATAGCTCTCCGCGGCTGCGTGACCAGAAGGTTACGAGGCCCGTCTGACGGGTTTTCTCGAAGGCTTCCCGGTTCATGTAGCCGAGCATCAGCACCTTGAGTGTGACGGAATCCTGCACTATCACCGGGAGGAGTCCGTCCGCGTTCTTATCCAATTTGAAATCGCTGAATGTCATGATATTACTTCAATTTTTCGAACAGGTATCCCTGCTTCCGAAAGGGCAGCCTTGAGCTCAGGGATGGAAATCGTCCCGTAATGGAAAATGCTGGCGGCAAGGGCGGCGTCCGCTTTGCCTTCGGTGAGAACGTCGGCTATGTCCTGTATGCTTCCCGCTCCGCCCGAAGCGATGACCGGAATAGACAGGCTGTCGCAAAGGGCGGCATAGGTCCCGCAAGGATAGCCGGCCTTGGTGCCGTCATGGTCCATGGACGTAAACAGAATCTCCCCTGCGCCCCTATCCTGCGCCTCATGCGCCCATGTAAACAGTTCCTTGTCAGTGAGATTCCTTCCTCCGTGCGTAGTGGCCGTCCACTTGCCATCCATGCATTTGGCGTCGATGGCCACCACGACGAACTGACTGCCGTATCTGGAAGCGACCTCGTCAATCAGCTGCGGCCTTGCTATGGCGGCACTGTTGACCGAAATCTTGTCGGCCCCGGCATCCAGCAGCCTCGCGGCATCGTCAAGGGACGATATTCCGCCTCCGACGGTAAACGGGATATTGATGGCCCCTGCAACCTTTGAAACCATTTCTGCAAAGGTCTTGCGACCTTCGAAAGTGGCGCTTATATCCAGATACACAAGCTCGTCAGCTCCCTGGGCAGAATAATTCCGGCCCATTTCCACCGGATCGCCCACCTGGCTGAGGCCCAGGAAGTTGACTCCCTTGACCACAGTTCCGTCCTTGACATCGAGACAAGGTATTATGCGTTTTGCGACCATTCCGCCAGTTCCTCCATGGTTATATGCCCTTCATAGATTGCCTTTCCGACCACTACCGCGGGTACCCCTGCCGCATCCAGGGCGCGGACATCCTCCATCGATGCCACCCCGCCGCTTGCTACCACCCTTATCTGCGGGAAACGGCCCAGAAGGTGCCTGTAAAGGGCCACCGAAGGACCGCTCAGGCAACCGTCCACCGATATGTCAGTGCTTATCACTTCCTTCACTCCGAAAGGCAGATACCTGTCAATCAATTCATCCAGGCTGATGGCCGAGAGTTCCGTCCATCCTTTCACGGCCACCCGCCATTCTTCCCCGGAGAGGCGCACGTCGGCTCCGAGTATTATCCGGCCGGGATACCCCTCCATCCATCCGGAGACCATCCCCGGATCGCTCACGGCCTTGCTGCCGGCTATGGCATAGGCCGCGCCCGCATCGAAAACCGACTTCAGGGCCTCGGGAGACGATATTCCGCCGCCCCATTCTACCGGCACGGACGCTGCCGAAGCACACTCTTCCAGCACCCGGAGGTTCTCCGGGCGGCCGGACTTGGCTCCGTCGAGATCCACGATATGTATCCGTCCGGCTCCGCACTCAGCATAACGGCGCACCATCTCCGCCGGAGAGGCGTCATATACCTTCTTCCGCCCGTAGTCGCCTTTTGTCAGCCTTACGCATCGCCCTCCTATGAGGTCTATTGCCGGAACAATCTGAATCATAGGGCAAGGAAGTTCTTGAGGAGGGCCTCGCCGGCGCTTCCGCTCTTTTCGGGATGGAACTGCGTACCGTAGAAGTTCTCATATTTGAGGGCCGAAGAGAACATAAGGTCCCCGTGGCGTGTCGTGGCTATGGTATCCGTGCACAGGCCGGGGGCGAACGAATGTACGAAGTAGAAATACTCGCCTTCCGGGATGCCCTTGAACAGCTTGCTGTCCAGATTGCTGACGCCGTTCCAGCCCATGTGGGGCACCTTGGCTCCCGGGGTCGGCTGCATCTGCACAACATCGGTATCGAAGATGCCGAGCCCCCGTGCACCGCCCTCATCGCTGCGGCGGCACATCACCTGCATGCCCACGCATATCCCCAGGACCGGTCGCCTGAGAGTCTTTATCACCGCATCCAACCCCCGGTCCCGCAGCTTGCCGACCGCTTCGGAGGCATTGCCCACGCCCGGCAGAAGCACCTTGTCGGCCCGGAGAATCTCATCCGGATCCGCAGTCAGACGGCCCTCGACGCCGAGCCTCTGCAGGGCGTTCAGCACGGAGCGGAGATTCCCGGTACCGTAGTCTATGATGACAACATTCATAATATTCCTTTGCTTGAAGGAAGGTCGTACGAGAACGGATCCCGCCTTACCGCCTGCCTGAGAGCCCTGGCGAAAGCCTTGAACACCCCTTCGATGAGATGGTGGTTGTTCTCACCCTTCGCGGCTATGTGCAGGTTGCACTTCATATTGCTGCAGAGCGTTCCGAAGAAATGCCTGAACATCTCCGTAGGCACGTCGCCCACGTATTCCCGGGTGAAGGTGACATCCCATGAGAACTCGCTGCGGCCCCCGAGGTCCAGGAGCACGATGGCGCGGCTCTCGTCCATTGGAAGTGTGAATCCGTAGCGCTCTATGCCCTGTTTACGTCCCAGGGCCCTGTCTATTGCCTGCCCGAGGACGATGGCTACGTCTTCGACGGTATGATGCTCGTCCACCTCAAGGTCACCTTTGCAGGCGATGCTGAGGGAGATGCCGCCGTGGTGCGGCAGCTGGCTGAGCATGTGGTCGAAAAATTTCAGCCCTGTATCTATCACGGATTCCCCGCGGCCGTCAATGTCGAGGCTGAGGGTTATGTCCGTTTCCGAAGTTTTCCGGGATATGGTAACTGTCCGTGAGGACTTCCTTACCGTTTCGGCGGCGGCTTTCCAGCTTTCGGCCGCCCTCCCGGGATCTATCCTGAGGAACTGTGCGCCAAGGTTTTCGGCCAGCCGGCGGTCGGTATCGCGGTCTCCGATGACATAGCTGGCGGCAAGGTCATAGCTGCCGTCAAGATATCCCGTCAGCATTGCGGTACCCGGTTTGCGGGTAGGTGCATTTTCGCAGGCCCGGGTGCGGTCGATGAACTGTGCATCGAACCTGAATCCCTCGCCTTCAAGCGTTTTCAGCATTTTATTGTGGGCCGGCCAGAAGGTCTCCTCGGGGAACGATTCCGTTCCGAGTCCGTCCTGGTTGGACACGAGGACCAGTTCGTAGCCCAGCCCCACCATCGACGACAGGGCCCCTATGGCTCCGGGGAGGAATTCCAGAAGTTCCAGACTGTCAATCTGTTCCGTCACGGGAGGTTCCACGATTATGGTTCCGTCACGGTCTATGAATATGGCTTTCTTCATAACTCATTTATATCAAACATCCGGCCACGTTTCAGGCCACGTTTCAGGCCACGTTTCAGGCCTGTTTTGTGGCCGGAACGGACCGGAACCGGGCCATAGCCTCCAGTACTGCCGAATTCTCCTCAGGCAGGCCGACTGTTATGCGGATACAGCCTCCGCAAAGAGGCATCCTCGTCCTGTTCCTCACTATTATCCCTTTGTCCAACAAATATTTATAAGCCTTGTCGGCATATTCGTCACGGCCTGCCGCGCCTTCCGGAGCCACATCCACCAACAGGAAATTGGCATCGGACGGGTGCACCCTGAAACCCGTCTCCTCAAGCCCCCTGCGAAGACGGTCCCTTTCGGAAAGCGTCAATGCAACCTTATCATCCACAGGGTTTTGCAATTGTCCGAGAACTACTTTCTGGACAGGCCCGTTGATATTGTAGGGATACTTCACGTCATTCATCTTGGATATGACTACACCGGCGCCAAACGCCATCCCGAGCCGGAGCCCTGCCATTCCCCATGCCTTGGAAAGCGTCTGGAGCACGACGATGTTCGGGTTGGCGGCAATATCTCCAAGAAGCGAAGGCTGCGAAGAAAAGTCGATATAGGCTTCGTCCACGACCACCATGCAGCCGGTCTTTTCCGCCAGATGCAGGATCTGCTCCCTCGGGAATGCGTTTCCGGTAGGATTGTTGGGAGAGCATATCCAGATAAGCTTGGTATTGCCGTCGCAGGCGGCGAGGATCCGTTCGGAAGGAAGGCTGAAATCGTCATTCAGCACCACCTGGCGCGCCTCGACATCATTTGTCCGTGCCGCAACGCCGTACATTCCGTAACTTGGCGCTATCATCACGGCATTGTCTTTCCCCGGAATGCAGAACAGCCTGTACATCAGGTCTATGGCCTCGTCGCTGCCGTTCCCGATGAAAATATTCCCGGCCGGGATTCCCTTGATTTCCGCAAGATGAGCCTTGAGGTCTTTCTGGCGCGGATCCGGATAACGGTTGTATCCGTTCTCGAAAGGACTTTCGTTCGCATCCAGGAATACGTCGGGGCTCCCGGAGAGTTCATCCCTCGCCGTAGAATAAGGCTCAAGGGCCTGTATGTTCGGCCTCATCAGCCGGAGTATCTGCTGCTCAGTCATTTTCCGAAAGTCTTATCCTGACGGCATTGGCATGGGCGGAAAGGCCTTCCGCCTCGGCCATCGACACTACCGTACGGGCGATGGCGGCCAGGCCGTCTCGCGTAAGTTCCTGTATGGTAATTTTTTTGAAATAGCTGTCCATATTGACGCCGCTGAAAGCCCTCGCCCAGCCGGAAGTGGGCAGGGTGTGATTAGTCCCCGAGGCGTAGTCGCCGGCGCTTTCCGGAGAGTAGTTGCCGATGAATATGCTGCCTGCGTTCACTATCCTGCAGGACACCTTCCAGGGCTCCTGCATCGAGATTATAAGGTGCTCCGGTGCGTACATGTTCACGAATTCCGCCATCTCATCCACGCCGGAGCAGACCACGGTACGGCTGTGCGACAGGGAACTCTCCACGAAGGCGGCCCTTGGAAGAGAAGCCTTCTGAATGGCAATCTGCTCCCATACGGCATCGGCGAATTCCCTGCTGTGGCAGACAAGCACCGTCTGGCTGTCCGGTCCGTGCTCCGCCTGAGAGAGCAGGTCGGAGGCCACGAAGGCCGGATTCGCGGAACTGTCCGCCATGACCGCCACCTCCGAAGGACCTGCGGGCATGTCTATGGCAACTTCCTTTCCGCCAAGTATCTGCTTTGCTGCCGTTACAAAGCGGTTGCCGGGACCGAATATCTTGTCCACCCTGGGGATTGATTCCGTACCCAGGGCCATGGCGGCAATCGCCTGGGCCCCGCCAACTTTGTATATTTCGTCAACCTCGCAGACGGATGCAGCGGCAAGCACCGCGGGTGCGATGTTCCCGTCTTTTCCGGCAGGGCTGCACAGCACCACGCGCGGACATCCGGCAAGTTTGGCCGGTATTGCCAGCATAAGCACCGTTGAAAACAGGGGGGCCGTTCCGCCGGGGATGTACAGCCCCACATTCCGGATCGGAACCGGCTTCTGGAAGCACCTGACGCCGGGCGCGGTCTCCACGACCACAGGCTGGGGCATCTGTGCGCTGTGGAATGCCGATATGTTCCGGTATGCCTGCTTGATGGCATCGAGCACATCCTGCGGCGTATCGTTGAACCCGCGCGTGATATCTTCCCGGCTGACCCTGAACTCCTCCGGATCGTATCCGTCAAGCTCGGCGGCAAGGGCATGCAGGGCGGCATCGCCTTCGCTGCGCACCCTTTCTATGATTCCTGCCGCTATGGCAGTCACCTTCGGATCGTTACCGGAAGGCCTGTGGCACAGCTGCAGCCACTCTTTATATCTGGAATCCGTCATAGTATTATCTTATCGACATTGAGTACGAGTATGCCTTCCGCGCCCACTTCCTTGAGCTGGCGGACTTTCTCCCAGAGCTGGTCGGCACTCACTATGGAATGCAGCGAGCACCACTGCCTGTCTGCCAGGGGAAGCACTGTGGGGCTCTTCATCGACGGAATAATCTCCAGGGCTTTCTCCAGGGAACTGGCGGGAATGTTCATCATCACATATCTCTTGTCCCTGCTGATGCGCACCGACTCTATACGGAACAATATCTCCTCCAGGAGTTTGCGCTCATCCTCAGGGAGGCCTTTGCGGGCTATGACGACCGCTTCGCTCTCGAACACCCGCTCCACTTCCACGAGGCCGTTGGAAACAAGGGTGCTGCCGGAAGACACAATATCGAATATGGCGTCGGCGATATCGGCCGCAGGCGCTATCTCCACGGAGCCCGTGATGACTTCAATCCTGGCATTTATCCCCTTGTCTTCAAGGTATTTGCGGAGTATCCCGGGATACGAGGTGGCTATGCGCTTTCCTTCCAGCCATGCCGGCCCGCTGTAGCCTGACGACTTCGGTACCGCTATGGAAATGCGGCATTTGCTGAAACCGGTACGGCAGACTATATCCACGTCGGCGCCCTTTTCCTCCACTTCGTTCAGCCCCACGATGCCGAGGGACGCGGTACCTGAAGCCACTATGCCGGGGATGTCGTCATCCCTCAGATACAGCACTTCCAGAGGAAAATTGGACGATTGAGACAGGAATTTCCTCTTGGCGTCGTCAATCTTTATCCCTATTTCAGAAAGGAGGGCGAGGCTGTCCTCATAAAGCCGGCCCTTGGCCTGTAATGCAATCCTAAGCATATAGTGTATAATTATCAATCGGTTATACCTCAAACTACAAATATAATAATTCGCGCCGATGCAAAAAAGAGAAGGGCTGCACCATAACGGCGCCGCCCTTCACGATATCAATTTTGTGAAATAACTTAATCGTTGCCTATCACAGTGAAACTAAGATCGGTAACAAGCTTGGGGAAGAAAGTGCCCGATGCATAGAAGCTGGAGGATGCGGTCTGTCCAGTCGCAGCAGCCGTGGTCACTCCGGGAGTCAGTATCTTCCTGTCTGCTTCAGCAACATGAGCTCCGATATTGGCATTGTACACGTCTGAAGAGCCATAAGGGAACAGTGCGGGATTGGTGCCCTGAATCTCTATCTCGGCAAGGTAGCGGGTGTTCTGGAACGAATTGTTTCCAATACGCCTTATGGCCGTGCACGGCTCGAAGATAAGCTTCTTGAGGTTGTTGTTGTACCTGAAGAAATACCTGGGGATATAGGTGTTGGGGGCAATGGTAACCACAAGGTCCGCAGTAGGAGCCGTATCAGAATTGGCCATGGCAAGCGTAAAGTAGTCCTTACGGTTGGACGTGCCGAAGTTCGCCATTACCGGGTCCGCACATGCCCAGTACACCGATGAGAGCTTGGAGTTGTCGGCAAGCACATACGTGCCGAGGGACTTTACGGTATTCGGTACGTTGATCTCCGTGATTCCGGTGTTGCGCAGGCAGTTGTTACCAAGCGCAGTCATGCCGGTAAGATCCATGGACGAAAGGCCGGTACAGTTGTAGAAGGCGTCGGCGGCAAGCCCGGTCGTATTCGAAGGGAATACTATGGACTTCAGTTTCGTACTGGCGGATGCGGCAGTGGCGTTTCCGAATACGGCAGGGAAGGTCGCACTTTCAAACTCGATGGCACTTAGGTCAAGCGCAACGGGAGAAGCCTGGGCGTCAATGGCCTCCCGGACTTCTTCAAGCACGACCTCAGGCATGGCGGCACCCACATCGGATTTGACTGCAAGCGTGGTAAATGCAGACGGGATGCTTGCAAGCCATGTGGCGCCTCCGTCTATGGAATATTGGAAACTGCTGGCTGAGACCCTGTCAAACTTGGCAAGGTTCATGTACAGGGGATAAATCCTGTTCTTGGTTGCCGCGACGGAGTGGCCTTCGAAAGTCTTCGTATAAGTGGCGACATCGGTCTTCACGACTACGCTGACAAGGGACTTCGCTCCGGTGGGGACTGAATGCCACAATACTGCAGACTCGTCCCTTGAAGCGGGAATGTTGACAGGATTGACAAGGGACACGCTCCCTGTATTCTTGTTCGATGCGCTGTATCCGCGGCGGGCGGTATTGCTGATTTCACTCCAATATATCGTATTTGCATGAATACAACTCAGATTGGTGGCCGTGGACGGAGTCGAAACGGTTATGGACTCTATCTTCTCAGAGGCATAACCGGGATCCGGATCCTCACCGGGATCTGCATAGATGTGATACTCCAGTATCGAGCAGCCGGCAACGAGTTTCACACCGGTAAGGGCGATATCGCCGCCGGCCATCTGTGACAGGCTGGTCCCGCTCACTATGCCGGAATAGAACGGGAATGTAGTGCCGGACGTGAATACACCCGCCTCAGCCTGCTCCTGATCGAGCGCGAACGGGACAGCGATGGCCATATTCACGACGCCGCTTATACTGACCCTGCGGACATTCCAGTTTGACATCAGGGACTTTACTGCGAACACACCCTTTATGTCTTCGTAAGTGAACGCCTCGTCCTCCCCGTTCGAGAGGTCGATTTGGCCGGCAAAGACGCCGGTCTTTCCCTCGACGGGATCGACAACGACATTCTTGGTCCATGCGGCACTGTGGCCTTCATCTTTCCACTTGCAGAGGCAGATCTGGAGCTTGTCATCCGCTTCCCACCCGAAGGTGTCGGAAGACCAGTCGTAACTGAGTTTGGTCTCGGCACCGTCAGCCTCGGGGATTGCTTTCTCGGCGCTGACCGTGATATTCACGATATTGGAGCCGGACTTGGCGGGTGCGGTGACTTTTGCACTTTCCTTGCTGCAGGAAAGGACTATGGCTGCGAAAGCCAGGATTGAGAGAATCTTTTTCATAGCCGCTGAAGTTTAAGCAAGGTCGTCATCTTCTTCCCTTATGGGAGAAGGAGTTTCCACATGAACGCTGCAGAAGTTCTTCTCGGCAGCTGTCAGCTCAATATAAGCCTCGGGGCTCGTGTAAGGCGTTTTTGTCATATATTTCAATGTTTTAATGGTTTAACAACAAATCCGTTAATTTACAAATATACCCCCCCCGGACCAATTTTCCAAATTTTCCGGGGTCTTTTTTGCAATTTTTTTTGAAAAACCGCTTCTAAGAAGCTGTGACGTCTTCTAAAGGCGCCAGTTCCAGACCTGTCCGGGGTCTGACGGGTCGTTGATACGGTCGGAAAGAAGCTGTGACGGCTTCCGTGAGTACGGCCAGGCTTCTCCGGCGGCGCAGAGCCAGTCCTGGACGGGCAGGATGATGAGCATGGAAGCGGCCCCGAGGTGCCGGCGGACAATGTCAAGAACGGCATGCCCAGCCGGTTGTCCCAGGAGCGGGACGGGCGGAGCCTGAAGCTGGCAGCCGGTCTCTTCGGAGCCACGGGCTTCAGCGGCCTGGACGGGGTTTGCAGCCGCCCAGGAGCGGAGCGTTTCCATGTCGTGGGTGCCGGTGGTGGCTACGGAAAGGTACGGATATTCCTCCGGGGCTCCGACACGCAGTCCCGGGGACTTCGGCATACGCTGAACTTCAAGCGACAGGATTCCCAGCCGTGCCAGCACATCCGGCACGACTGCGGGTATTACCCCGAGGTCTTCCCCGCACATCAGCATATCGGACGCACCTGAAAGGGCGGTGAGCCGCTCAAGTGCATTACGGCGCCATATACACTCGCCTTCCCCGGGTTCGGGGCTGAAATACCCTTCGCCCGCAGGCCTCAGGCTGCCGTCTTCCGCCCGGGGAATCTCCCATATCCGGAAAAAGCCGAGTATGTGGTCAATCCTGTAAGCGTCGAAATACTGCTGCATTACGCCAAGACGGCGTTTCCACCAACCGTAACCGCCAGCCTTCATCGCCTCCCAGTTATATGTCGGGAAGCCCCAGTTCTGCCCTTCCGCCGAAAACGCGTCCGGCGGGGCGCCTGCAGAAAAGGCCGTGTTGAACAGATCGGGTTCCGTCCAGACATCGACTCCCCGGGGATTTACCCCAATGGGCAGGTCACCCTTGAGGCCCACTCCTTTCGAATGGGCGTGCCTGGCAGCCTTAAGCAACTGAAGATGAAGGTGATACTGCACGAAATACCAGAATCCGGCCTCTGCTTCGTGCCTGGCAGCCCACACCTCCGCAGCATCCCTGTCGTATGGCGGAAGGGAACCGGGGAAGGTCACTCCACCACGGGCGGCGTCCCGCATACAGCAGTACATGGCATAGGGAAGCAGCCAGTCGGAGTTATCCTCGTAAAACGCCCTGAACCCTTCCGAGGAAAGGACTTGGGCGCCGGTGGCAGAATATGCCTTCCGCAGATACTCCAACTTGTATCTTATCACTTCGGGCCAGAGCACTACAGGACTGTCTTCCAGATGCCTCCGAAGGGCCTCGAACCCATCGTCAGGCTGCACCCCGGCATCTTCCAGGCGTATGTACGCCGGGTTGAGGGCAAATGCCGAAATGGCATTGTAGGGGTAAGAATCCCTGTCGGAAAAGGTCTGGATGGTGTCATTGACGGGCAGCAGCTGGATCATAGTCATGCCCCGTGCGGCAGCCCAGTCTGCAAGCGGTTCTATATCAGCGAATTCACCTATCCCGAAGCCCTTGCCGGTCCTGAGGGAGAACACGGGGACCGCCACGCCGGCGGAATGTCCGTGAGGAATGTCACCGGGGGAATCGAGCCAGCGGCACGGCATATCGATATGCGGGGTTCCCACCCTCACCCACGGAACTACATGGGGATATTCCTCGCAGCGGAGAAGCCTCCCGCCGTCGGTACAGACTTCAAAATGGAAACGGGCTCCGGGCGCCAGACGGGCCGTACAGCGCCATACTGCGCCTTCGGTGTACTGCATCAGGATTCCTGGAGCGGGCTCCGGCCCTCCGGCAGGCTCACAGGCTGCGTCTGGCCGGGTCGCAGGACCGGCGGCAAGACCGGGAACCAGGCGAAGGACCTCGCCCCAGACGGTATTGTATTGCACCGAAACCGATATTTCCACAGGTCCTACCATGGCAAGCAAGGACTATGCGACCTTGTTTTTCATATGCCGCCAGCCCCAGACAGGAAGGACGATGGAAACTAGGCACGCGGCCAGCCAGAATACCGCCACCGGCATGAAATCATAGCCTGCCGAAGCGGAGCGCCCGCCCTGAATCAGGAATCCACTTATTACATCCTGGACGGCGGCGGCCACGTAACTTGAGATGCCGACTATCCCGAGGGCGGCCCCGGTAGCCTTCCTGGGCACGATATCCAGGGCCATGAGCCCGGAGACAATGCAGTACAGCGAGGCTATGGCCAGCGACGATAGCGACAGCCACAGGATATTGACGACCGTCCCGCCCCCTGTGAGCAGGAATGCTCCCAGGGCAAGGAATCCGACAAGACCGCAGACTATCACGGGCTTGAGCCTGTCTCCGCGGAAGAGCCTGTCGGAAATCCAGCCGGCCATCACGGTCCCGGCAACACCGATGCCTTCCGAGACGCCTACTACACCGGAGGCCTCGGCGAGCGAGAGACCCTTGGCCTTCTGGAGGAAGAAAACCCCCCAGTTGGAGATTCCGTACTGGGTTATGTAAACGAACGCGCTGGAGAGGGCGATTATCCATATCCCCGGATGCCTTATGACGGCCCGGTGCAGTTTCCCGGTAGAAATATCATCCGCCTTCTGCGGCGGTTCGCCCGACAATTCCCTGACTGAAGGAAGCCCCCTGCTCTCCGGGGTGTCGCTTATGAAAGCCAGGGCGACGGCCAGTCCTGCCAGCCCGGCAGCCGCAGCCGCGATGAAGCCCCACTGCCATCCGGCATACAGCACTATCTGCCCCAGCAGTATCATCGAAAGGAACTTGCCAAGGTACGGAGTGGCGCAGAAGATGCCGTAGAACGTACCTCGGCTCTTGAGCGGGAACCACCGGGAAAGGCTGATCACTCCCGGAGCCGCACCCATCGACTGTGCCCAGCCGTTGGCGCCCCATACAAAGACAGACAGCAGGAATATCACCATCGTGGACAGCCCGAAGCCATCCCCGAGAAACCCCAGAATCCCCATTATGAGATTGGCCGCCGAGGATACGGCAAGGCCGGTGGCCATGAACCTGCGTATATTGCAATAATCTGCTATAAAGCCGTTTACGAATTTTCCTACAGCATATACCAGCAGCATGGCCGAGCTCACAAGGCCTATCTGCGAAGGCGACATTATCCCTCCGTCAACGACCGGCTGCTTGACGACGCTGAGGGCCATCCGGCACACATAGAAAAGGCTGTAAACCACTGCGGCCCCCCAGAATGTTCTGTTTCTCAGCCGTTTATATACGGCATCCGCCTGCTCCGGAGGAATCTTCCGGGCAGACGGTTTGGAAATCCTGAAGAATGAGTACAGCCCCACGGCCAGGTCACTTCTTCGTCATGATGAGAGCCGCTCCGCCCCCGCTGGCCATGTCGAACTCGAGAGTGCAGGGCGCAGTAATTTCGTAAGTATCTATGACCCTGTCCGTTGCCGCGCCTTCGGGAACATCGGTGAGAGCCTGGACGCTGTAGATGCAGCCGGGCTCGAGGAAAGATGCGTCGATGCGCACCTTCCTGGCATTCCAGTCGGTGAGCGCACCGACATACCAGATGCCGTCTTTCTGACGCGCCGTCACTATGTACTTTCCGACCTGTCCCGCAGGAACCACCGTCTTGTCGAAAACGGTAGGGATGGAAGTCATGAATCGCGTGGCGCAGGTATCGGCCAGATACTCGGTGGGTGAATCGCAGAGCATCGTAAGCGGCGAATCAAAGACTACATACTCGGCAATCTGGTGTGCCTTGGTCCCCTGCGTGCGGGGACGGCTGTAATTGATGTCGAATTCGTCCTTGAAACGGTTGCGGAAGCCGCCCGGGGTATAGTCGGCCGGGCCTGCCGCCATCCTCAGATAAGGGAATGAAACGTCGTATCCTGGCATGTCGGGGTTGGCCCATTTGAGTTCTTCCAGACCATATACCGATTCGAAATTGACAACATTGGGATATGTCCGGTTCATTCCGGTGGGATGATAGGTGCCGTGGATATCCATCATCAGGCCGTTGTCAGCCGTAAGCCTGGCCAGGCGGTACAGCATGTTCACCGCCTCCTGGTCGTCCCGGTTGACGAAATCCACCTTGAAGCCCTTCACGCCCATGGCGGCATACTTGGATGCGGCTGCCGGATGCTCGTCAAGCACGTAAGCCACAGCCCACAGGAACACGCCCACTCCCTTTTCCTTACCATAAGATATAACCTCTTCAAGGTCAAGCCCTTCCACTATGGTGTCAAGGTCGCCTACTCCGGACCATCCTTCATCCACGACCACATAGGGGATTCCGAACCTCGCAGCAAAGTCTATGTAGAATTTGTAAGTCTGCGTATTGATGCCGGGCTCGAAACCTACACCCTCGAGGCCCCAGTCGTTCCACCATTCCCATGCTGCCAGTCCGGGCTTTACGAACGAAATGTCGGATACGCGGGAAGGGGATGCGAGGGCGTAAACCAGATTGCTGACGGGCATCTGGGTGTCGCTGTCGGCTATGGAGACAATCCTCCATGGATAAGTGCGGGTGCCCGTGGTGGCGGCGATATAGTCCTTGCGGGTGGCCACCTTGCGCTGATGGCGCGTCTTGTGAAGATACGTGCTGTCGGGCACGGGCGCGAAATGCGAGGTATAGCCCCTTTCGATACCCTTGAGGAACATCGCCGGGTAATCCTCGACGTCTGATTCCATGACGGTGGCCTTCAAGTCGCCGACCTCGACCGCAAGCGGGGTGAGGGCAAGGGATGAAATGCCATAAACCGACTCCCCGGAGACAGTACCGAAGGAACTCACCGGCTCGACATGGTATATATTCTGGAAACTGCTGGAATAGAGATCTTTGACCTTCGAATATGCAACATAGGCAGGACCGTCTCCGGGGAACTTGAACTCGGCCGTCTCCCCGTCGATGATGACATTCCCCTTCAGCCTGGTCTCGATACGATAAGCCACGCCTTCGTCATAAGCCCTGAAGCGTATTCCATAACCTCCTTTGAAGGAAATGAATGCTTCGTTGTACTTTTCTTCGAAGGACCCCTGGCGGTAGAACGGACTCTGGATGGTGCCGCTGACGCCGGAGGTGGTCACCTTCACGGGGACGGCGTCAGAGCCAAGCGCACCTTTGTCCCTGACGTTCAGGCGGATTGCAGAAGGTTCAAGAAGCATATAACCGTCATGTTCGACGCTCCACGTCACCTGCCCGGTGGTGGATACGGTAACCTTAGTGACCCCGTCCGGGGAACTGATCGAGATGGTCTCGGGGACTTTGGAACAGGCCGCAGCCGAAATGATTGCGGCTATGGCGACAAGATTTCTGAATTTCATACAGCAGTATCTAATATCTTTTCCCAAAGATACCGCTAATTTGAAAAATAGCAAACTCCCGGCGAGGGCCGCTACCGGAATTTGCCGTCTTCCTCAAGCATGCCGAGGTAGGAGCTGTAGCGCTCGGCACTGACCAGACCGGAATCCAGGGCCGCCTTGACCGCACATCCGGGTTCGTGCGTATGCGTGCACGGGGTAAAGCGGCAGCCTTCCGACAGCCTGAGCATTTCCGGGAAATAAGATGCTATCTCCTCCCTTTTCAAAGATACGAGCCCGAAACCACGGAGCCCCGGAGTATCAATTACATAGCCTCCTGAAGAGAGCCTGTACATCTCATAGAGGGACGTAGTGTGGCGACCTTGCAGATGCGATTCGGAAATATGGCCTATCTTGGGGTCGAGGCCTGGATCAAGAGCCTTTACGAGGCTGCTCTTCCCCACACCTGACTCCCCGGAGAAAAGGCAGACGCTGCCTTGCGTACGGGCCCTCAGCGCATCTATCCCCTCGCCGGTTTTCACTGACGTCTGAAGTACCTCGTATCCGGCTGACGTATAGATATTTACTATATGCTGAAGATATTCTGCAGCCTCTGATGCGTATAAGTCTGTCTTGTTCAGTACAATCACCGCCGGGACGCCGTACACCCCGCAGGTCACCAGCAGGCGGTCCAGGAAAGGCAGTTTCACCTCCGGGAAGTAGAGCGAAACCGTAAGGAAGGCCACATCCACGTTGGCGGCAATCACGTGGGACTGGCGGGAAAGGTTTGTGGATTTGCGGATTACGTAGTTCTTGCGCGGCAGGATTCCGGATATGACGGCAGGGTGTTCCGCATTGCAGGGACCTTCCCCACGCTCGAACGATACCCGGTCGCCCACGGCCACGGGGTTGGTGGATTTGCCGGCACCGAGGCGGACCTTGCCCTTGAGCACGGCAGGGAAAGGCTCCCAGGCGGGAAGTTCCGAAAGCAGATAGTGGCTTCCGGCATTCTTTATGACTGTGGCTTGTCCCGTCATATTATTACGAGTTCCAATGCAAAGATAGGAATAATCGCTATCTTAGCATCCAGTTAGCAGATTGCACTGATGATTTCTGAAGCACGCATCAACGAGGCCCTGGACGGCCTTTTTTCGGGCAGGATTTTCAAAGAAGAGCCCGTGAATCTTTACGGACCGCTTGAATACACCATCGCCGTCGGAGGCAAACGCCTCAGGCCCAGGCTGTGCCTTACCGCATATTCGCTGTTCGCCGACGAACTGGACGACTGCATCCTCCAGCCTGCGGCAGGCCTGGAGATATTCCACAGCTACACCTTGATACATGACGACGTGATGGACAATTCGCCCCTTCGGCGCGGAAAGGAGTCCGTCTGGAAGAAATGGGACCTCAACACGGCCATCCTGTCGGGCGACGTAATGTGCATAGACAGCTTCAGCCGTATGGCGAAGGCTCCGGCAAAAGTGGCCGGGAAGGTGATGGAGATGTTCGGGAAAACGGCCGCCGGGGTGTGCGAGGGGCAGCAGCTGGACATGGATTTCGAAAAAGAGGCTTCCGTGCCGATGCCTCGCTATATGGAAATGGTGGAACTCAAGACGGCAGTCCTGCTGGCATGCAGCGCCGGGGTGGGAGCCATGATAGGAGGCGCATCCGATGAGGAGGTGCAGGGCCTGTGGGAATATGCCCGACTGCTGGGACTCGCATTCCAGGTGGCCGATGACTGGCTGGATGCCTATGGCGATGCCGCTAAACTCGGAAAGCCCGTCGGGGGCGATATCGTGGAGGGCAAGAAGAGCTGGCTGGCCGTAAGGGCTCTGGAAAGCGCTTCCGGCAGCGATCGCGAGAGATTGCTCCGGGTCATGGCGATGCCTGCCGCAAGTTCAGAGGAAGCCGCCCGCAAGATATCGGCAGTTAAGGAATCGTATGATTCGATGGGAATAGGCCTCCAGGCGCAGGCCGAAGTGGAGAGGCTGACCGGAGAGGCGCTGCGGATGGCTTCAGAGGTTTGTTCTGGTGTCCGTTATGCCCGCTTGCGGCGTTTTGCGGAAGGGCTGCTTGGCCGGCGGAGTTAGCCCTTCGACAGGCTCAGGGACCGGAGGATATATACTTTGTCGCCACGGTGGAGGCGAGGGGGCTCAGGACGGGTGTAATCCCTTACGTTTGAGGTATTTATGGCGATGGAGCAGCGTATGCCTTTCGCTACGGCACCGCTGCAGGGGCCATCATCCGTACGGACATCGGCAGCATCAAACTCCAGCACTCCCGTGGTCCGGCCTATTGCCATGAGGGAAGCTCCAACGGGCAGATCGACCGCCTCGACTAGGACTTCCGCAACCCCTATGCGGTCGAACCAGTTGGTCACCTTGCCGCAATATACTTTCCTGACAGTGGCCTGCGAGCCATAGACATTGCTCCACTGGCCCAGAAGGGCTCCCTGGTAATACCCGTCCCAGAATCCGCGGTTGAACACCTCGGCAAGGGAGGCCTTCAGCTCCGAAGCCAGGGCGGGGCCGTACGTGCCCTCCTGGAGGGCGTCCGCGGCACGGCGGTAACACTCCACCGTACGCTTCACATAGTCGGCCGAGCGCGCCCGTCCTTCTATCTTGAAGACCCTCACCCCGGCGTCCGCGAACTGGTCCATGAATTCTATGGTACACAGGTCCTTGGGCGACATTATGTACTGGTTGTCGATGTCCAGCTGCGTACCGGTTTCCCTGTCGGTGACGGTATAACTGCGGCGGCAAAGCTGCATGCAGGCTCCGCGGTTGGCGGAAGCCCCGTAGGTATGGAGGCTCAGGTAGCATTTGCCGGAAATGGCCATGCAGAAGGCTCCGTGGGCGAACATCTCTATCCGGACCAGGTCCCCGGACGGGCCGCACAGGCGATCCCGGAGGATACAGTCGTATATCTCCCTGACCTGGCGGAGATTCAGCTCACGGGCCAGCACCACCACGTCGGCGAAGCGGGCATAGAATTTAAGGGCCTCGTAATTGGAAATGCTGAGCTGGGTGGAGATATGGACGCTTATACCTATTTCATTGCAATAAGTGATGATGGCCATGTCCGAGGCTATGACGGCATCGACCCCGGCGGCCTTGGCAGCACCGGCCGCTGAACGGGCATCGGCAAGGTCCTCGCCGTAAAGGGCGATATTGAGCGTAAGATAAGCCTTCACCCCTGCGCCGTGGCACAGCCGGACCACCTCGGGGAGGTCTTCCGGAGCGAAGTTCCCGGCCGAGCGGGAACGCATGTTCAGGCGTCCTATACCGAAGTACACGGAACCGGCTCCGGCTTCTATCGCAGCCCTCACGCAGGCGAAATCCCCGGCGGGGGCCATTATTTCCAGATGCTGAGTCATATTTACAAAGATAGCAAAAAAAGACCGGGGCCCCGTTTGCTGAAAATGCAGCGAAGGGGCCCCGGTCAATCATAAACCCTGTATCATTAAGGCTCCAGAGCCTCGGTCACGGCAGGGGCGTTCACAATTGCAGGAAGGGTCCAATCCTCCACGAAGAAGTCATTATCCTCAGGATAACCGGTCAGACGGTAACCTGCCACATAGAAAGCTGTTTCATAAGGAGTTGCATCATCGGCGAAAGCAATGTAGAACTCAATCTTGTCAACAGTGCTTCCCGAACCGGGAGCGACTGCGCCCTTGGGAGTGATTTTACCGCCCCAGACCATCTGGCCTACGTCGTTGTAGATATCCAGATACTCCTTACCTTCCTTACCGAAAGTGCGGGCTGAATTGTTGCAGTCAAGCTTCAGTTTGGTCTCCCAGTAACGGGAATCACTGGCGGAACCGCCGTCATCCAGCCAAATCTCCGTAGGGACATTGGCGGCAGTGTTGTAGGTGCTGAATATTGCTCCGGCATCTGCCACCCAGTCTGTCCCGTCATTGTAATAGACGGTGCACATCCAGGTTCCGGACAGGTTCACCGTCGCGGTCTTCTCAACCTCGAACTTGCCGCAGGATACAAAGGTCGCGGCTGCGAGGGCAAGTGCTATAAATATCTTTTTCATAACTCCAAAAAATTATTACACACTAAAGGGAGTAAGGGTGACATCTGCCCATCCGCCGTCAAACGTGTAGTGTATCTCTCCGGTCGCAGGATCGAAGGTGCCTTCGAATGATGCATAGTCGAAGCTGCCATAGAAATACCAGCTGCCGACAGACACGAGGGAAAGGCTGTTGTCCGGATTGATGGTGATAACACTCTCGGCCCAGAAATCGAAGCCGTAAGCCTCATAGCCGGGGTAACGGACCAGGCAGTACCATCCGCCTACGAGATCGGCAACTTCGATTGTGCTGCCGGAGACCTTTACCTTGAGGGGAACGACCCTGGGAGCGCCGCCACCGGCGACGATGGTGCTGCGATAATAGTTCTCATCGGATGAAGGATCCACTACCACGACTGTACGGGAGGCTTCAGCGGAAAAACCATCCTCATTGGCCGCAGCGTAGGTAACTGTATATACCCCAGGGGTGTTTATGTCGATATTATTGGTTACAACGACCTTGTCGGAGATGTCCTCGCCATTCGCTACGGCAGTGAATCCCGGTTCGGAAAAAGTGCCTCCTTTTGCAACTCCGACAATGTTATCCCCCTGGAGTTCCAGGGTAGGATAGTAGGTAACCTTCTGCCCTTCGGCATGGTCAATCTTGGCGCAGGCCGCCGCAAAAAGCACAGAGGCCGCTGCAATTGCTATGTAAGTTATCTTTTTCATAGTTCTGTCAGATTATTTTGCCCAGAACACCTTTGCGCCCTTCTCCTTCTGCTTGGGAGCGTTTGCATTGGTCTTCGTAGCGGAAGAAGGATAAGGCAGGCAGCCCAGGAGCGTGTTGCTTGCCATATCCGCAAGAGACTGGGGAGTCACGATGGTACCGTAGGTGTAAACACCGGCATCAACGAGTTCCTGGGTGGTAGGTGTCGCGGAATTGGACTTTGCAATGCCGGTCCAGGTGGTGTAAATCTCAGCACCGGTCTTGCTGTTGAATTCAGGATAGCCGAGACGGCGAAGTTCGCACCAGCTCTCGTAACCGTTCACATTGGCAAGGTGGACCCACTTCTGGATACCGATGAGCTCTTCGGCCTTGGAGGCATCCCATGCATACTTCTTGCCGGCACCGTAAATATCCTCAGCACCGGTGACACCGGCAGTTGCGAACGATGCGTCGATCGCAGCCTCATAAGCAGCCTGTGCCTTGGCGGCATCGGGAGCTATCTTGGCGTAGTACTCGGCAAGGAAGAAGTCAACCTCGGCACGCGTCATCACGGAAACGGGGCTGTTGTACTTCAGGACCGGCTCGGAATAAGAACCTTTGTCCGCCCATCCGGAAGTCTTTTCGATGGAATACTGGGTGTCGATGAAACCACCTTCGTAAACCCCGTCGTTGGCTGAGGGATTAAACTTGGCGGCAAGACGTGCATCGGCTACTTCGCTCATCGTACCTATGACAGCCATGTGTCCTGCGAGGTCCTGGGTAGTACCTGCAGAAGTGTTACCGGCACCCCTGACAAACTGCTCATAGAGCGGATTATCCTGGCCTGCCTGGTTGGCAAACAGGGATGATGCGAAAGCGACGTCTGCGGTGATGAAATTGTCTTCGGCGATAAGGGCCGCGAGTTTGTCTTTCACATCCACCTTCCCGCTCTCACGCATAAGGACGCGGAGGAGAATCGAGTTCGCGAGCTTTACGAAGTTGTCAACCTTTGTGCTGTTATTGAAAAGCATATTCTCGCTTACCTCCTCGTAACCCTGGATGTGGCTGAGGGCCTCCTCAAGGTCTGCCACAATGCCTGCATACACGGTAGGGCCTTCATCGAAGTGCGGTGCTGCGGCTGCAGAACCTTTTTCAGCCTCGGTGTAAGGTACTTCGCCAAAGGCGTCGGCGACAGTCTGGTAGGCTATTGCGCGGTAAACGGTAGCGGCGAGATAGTCGCCCCAGCTCTCAGACTCGGCCGCAGCGTCGCGGATGGCCTTGGAGTTGTTTATCACGCGGACATAGGAGTACTGATACAGCCTGTTGGCAGTGCTGGCAAGGCTGGAACCGTCCTGGGTGAGCCACTGTGCATAGTGAAGGGTGTTGGGGCCTTCAGGCTTGACGGCATAGTGCTCGGCGAGGTAGGAACCTATCATCTGGGCATACAGGCCGTTGTTGGTGATGAGGTTCAGCTCTATCGAGGGAATGACCAGACCGTACTGCGTCCCCACTGAGGACACGGCATTGGGGTCGGTGTTGATATCCAGCCACTTCTGGCAGGAAGAAAGAGATATGACGCTGACCGTCAATATTATGGAAAGTATCTTTTTCATAGGGCGATTCGATTTAGAAGGTAACCTTTACATTGAATCCCATATAGCGGCAAGGCACGGTGCAGAAGTACTCACCGAGCATACCGTTCAAGTCTGTGGTGAAGCCCTGGTCCGGATCGATGTAGCAGTTGCTCTTAGGGGTCCACAGGAAAAGGTTGTTGCCCACAGCAGAGAGAGTGACACCTTTCAGGCGGACGGGATCGACCCATTTTTTGGGCAAGGTGTAGGAAATGCTCAGATTGCGGAGCTTTGCGTAGGAACGGTCTATGAGTTCACAGGCGTCACCTTCGATGTTGGCGGAAGTGTTGCCGTTGAAGTAGTACTGGAAGGTGCTCTCATAGAGGGAGATGGGGATATCATTTTCCCTGTAGCCGCCGGCACCGTCGGGGATGACGGAATTAGGGACTATGAAGGCCTTACGGTCGTTGAAAGTCGTCTCGATGGAGTTTCCGGTGAACCAGAGCAGACTCTTTGTACGGCTGTACATCTTACCGCCCCAACGGACATCAAGGGCAGCGGAAAGGCTGACGTTCTTATAGGTAAGAGACGTCGAGATACCGCCTATCCATTTGTTCTGCACTGACCAGCCCGTGTCGGTCTGTTCCGAAGAAATAAGGGGAAGACCGGCATTATCACCGCTGTCAACGCAGATGACCTTTCCGTCATCGGTGTAGGTGGGAAGGGCCGCATAGATTTCACCGATGGGCTTTCCGACTTCGGCATACATTGCAATCTTACCCCATCCGTCACGCACGATAAGAGCCTTGCCTCCTTCGAGAGCGTCAGGCAGGGAAACCACCTTGTTGTTGTTCTTGGCCCAGTTGAAGTCCAAGTCCCACTTGAGGTCGCGGGTGCGGACGGGAGTGGTGGTGAGCAGGATTTCGACACCCTTGTTGGAGACTTTGCCGAAGTTCATCACCATCGATGAATAACCCGACGCAGGGTCGGAAGGAAGGGCGAATATCTGCTTGTCAGACACCCTGTTGTAGTAGGCGGCATCGATACCGATACGGTTGTCGAAGAAACGCACGTCGGCTCCGACCTCAAATTCGGTAGTCATCTCAGGCGCAAGGTTGGCGGACGCCAGGGTTGCGGACTTCTGATATGCGTTGTATCCGGCGAACGGGAATTCAAGTGCGGTTCCGTTACCGAAGTAACCGCCGGCAGCACCCTGGTAGTATGCAGCCTCGGTCTGGTACACTGCCGGGTCGTTACCGGTCTTACCATAGGCGAGACGGAGTTTTGCGAAACTCACAGGAGTGCCGGAGAGGTCGAAGGTATTGGAAGCCAGCCAGCTGAGGGTGGCACCCGGATAGAAGTAGCTGTTATTCTCCTTAGGCAGTGCGGATGACCAGTCGTTGCGGGCAGTAAGATCCAGGTAGAACTGATCCTTCCAGCCGAGCTGGACGTCAGCGAACAGGCCTATGGAACGCTTTTTCATCTGGGCCTCAGTTGCAGTCGGCTTATTGGGGGAATTGGAAAGATCCCAGAACCCGGTGTCGAAGGTAAGACCCTTCACTTCGGCCGTTGCATAAGTATAACCGTTTTCGTTGATGTTGAGACCGGCGGTGGCGTTCACTTCGAGGGCACCGTCAACGTACTTGTCATTCCAGTTGGCGAGGAAGTCGTTGTTGGTCTCCCAGTAGCGGCCGTAGTTGGCGGTGATGACACCTTCCGTGGCCACATCGGCATTGGGGCTGCTTGCAGGAAGCTTGATCTGTGCCTCCGTAAGCTTGCGGTCGTAGTCCGTATAGTCGAAACCGTAACGGTAGGTGAGGGTCAGGTGCTCGATGGGAGTGATGTTGGCCTGGACCTTACCGAAGAGTTTCTGCATATCGGCACGGTTATAAGCATTCTCAATCAGCCAGTAAGGACTGGTTACGCCGTAAGGGGTGAACCAGGCGTAAGGGCTGTAGAAGATGTTGCTGAGGTCCTTGGAGTCGATGAAGCTGATATCTCGGCCCGCCTGGTACAGACCCTCTATCATAGAGGTCTCGCGGGAACCCTGGCCCACCTGATCGGTCCTCTGGTTGGAGAAATTGACCGAACTCTCGAGGTTGAGCCAGCTGTAAGCCTGATGGTTGCCGCGGAAACTGAGGGTATTCTTGTTATAGGTATCCTTCTTGCCCGGCAGGATTCCGTTATCGTTGATATTGGAATAGGACACGTAGTAGCCGGTGTCCTGGTTGCCGCCCTGCAGCGCCACGCTGGTGTTGTACTGGACGCCGGTTTCGTAGAAGTTGCGGATATTGTTGGGAACAGCCTTGTAAGCCTTGATCATCTGCGAGTTGTTGGCCATAGGACCGTAAGGACGGATCTTTCCGTTCATTATAGGACCCCAGGAACCGTTCTCGTCAAGGGTGAGGGAGCCGTCCCAGCCGGTTCCGTATGTATTCTGGAACTCGGGGAGGTAGGAAACGGAGGAGAACTGCACGCCTGCGTTCACAGTGACGCTGGTCGTGGTCTTGTTCTTTCCGCTCTTGGTGGTGATGACGATGACGCCGCCGGATGCACGGGAACCGTAAAGGGCGGTTGCCGCAGCACCTTTGAGGACGGTCATGGACTCGATATCGTCGCCGTTGATGGAGCCGACACCGGAGCCAAGCATTCCGTAACCCGCGGAAGTGTTGTAAACATTGACCGACTGCATCGGGACACCGTCAACCACATAAAGCGGCTGGTTGCTGCGGCCGATGGAACTGATACCGCGGATGATGACATTCTGGGCGCCGCCGGCGGTGGTGGAGGTGTTGGAAATCTGGACACCTGCCACTTTACCTGCAATGGCGGCCATTGCATCGCCCATGCGGGCTGCGGTAATCTCCTCGCTTTTGACGGTGGTGGCGGAATAACCGACCGCCTTCTGGCTCTTTGTGATACCGAGCGCGGTGACCACAAGCTCGTCAAGATACATATTGTCGGTCTTCAGGGCTACGGTGACATTGGCCGCGAAGGGGACGCGGGCCGTCTGATAGCCGATACATGTAATGACGATTTCATTGTCCGAGGCGGAAGCCGGAACGTTTTTGATGGAGAATGCTCCATTCGCATCCGTAATGGCGTGAAGCTGCGTTCCAGCGATCTGGATCGTGGCTCCCACCACAGGCTGTCCGTCTTCCGCACCGGTGACCGTACCCTTAACGGTCGTCTGCGCGAAGGCCACTCCTATGCTGAGCACCAGGGAGATGGCAAACAAAACAGTTTTTTTTAACATATAATGAATAAATTTAGGTATTCCTGCGCACAATTAAACGGGCGTTAAATGCACAAGTTTTGGGCACAAAACTCGGTATAATATTTTAAATATGCAAGTGGTTGAAAATGCAGCAAATAACGGCTTAATAAGGGGTTATTAACGTTTTATCATTTGATTATTGCGCCATTTTTGCATAATTATATTTAGGAATGAAAGAAAAATGCCGCAGATATTTAAAAATCGAAAGTCATCATAAAAGTTTCTTTTTTGAAGAACCTGTCGCCAAATAGCGGCAAAGAGTATTTCTGTGGATGCCGTAGCCGGCAGCTATCCTGTTCTTTGACACCCCGGAAACTATCTGTAATTCAATTGTTTCAAGCTCTCTCATCACCCTGTCTTTCTTTGAGGAACGTCCCGGCGGCCTGCCAAGCCTTATACCCATGCTCTTTCTCGCAGCAAGTGCTTCTTTTGTGCGCTGACTGATCAGCAGCCGCTCTATTTCAGCCGCGAGAGAAAAGGCGAATGCTATAATTTTGGAATTGATGCTGTCTGAAAGGTCAAAATTGTCCTTTATGGTATGGACAGCTATCCCGCGTGAGCCGCAGTCGTTTAATATCGACATAACCATAAGCATATTTCTTCCAAGCCGGGACAGCTCCGTACATAGCAGTAAATCACCCCTTTCCATTTTGTCAATCATTTGGCCGAGCGTACGTTTGGAGATATCTTTCATCCCTGAGACCTGCTCCTTTACCCATCGGTCAACAGTCAGGCCGTGGTTCTTGCAATAACTGGCAATCTCGTACCTCTGCCCTTGGAATGTCTGCATCTGCGTAGATACTCTGATATATGCGTAAATCATTTTTGAAAAAGATAAACATTGATCTTTCTGTCGCATTTAACGCCCGTTTAATTGTGCAGAAAAAGATATTACTTATATGTTCAACTTAATCTATTAAAAATGTTCAAGAAACTTGTATTGACATTTATTGCTTTTTTCGGGCATCGCACTGAGCGCATTTGCCCAGAAGCAGGTTTCCGGAACAGTCAAGGATGAATCCGGAGACCCTTTGCCCGGGGTCTCGGTCATCATCTCCGGAACAAGTGTCGGGACAGCGACTGACGCAAGCGGAAAATATACCATTTCCGTCAAGCAGGCAGACGCCACCCTCGTTTTTTCATTTTACGGGATGCGCAATGTCACCATGCCCGTAGGGAGCAAGAGCGTCATAGATGTCACCATGCAGCAGGACGCCATCGGCCTTGACGCCACGGTCATCACCGCCACCGGTATGACCCGTCAGGAGAAGACCCTCGGTTATGCGACTACGACCATCCGCTCGGATGAAATATCCAGGGCCCGTTCCGCAGACGCTCTCAGCGGCCTGACCGGAAAGGTTGCAGGTATGCAGATTTCCTCAGCCGGCGGCACAGGTACCTCCCAGAAGGTTATCGTCCGCGGTTATTCATCCCTTAACGGAAGCAACCAGCCTCTGTACGTGGTTGACGGTTCCCCCATCACGAACACCACCATGGGTGTCCAGGAACTCGACAACGCAATCGACTTCGGTAACTCCGCACAGGATATCAACCCTGAGGACATAGCCTCGATAACAGTGCTCAAAGGCGCCTCCGCGACAGCCCTCTACGGGTCCCGTGCAGCTAACGGCGTCATCCTCATCACCACCAAGAAGGGTATGCAGAACGAGCGCGTAACGGTGACCTACACCGGAAGCGCCACTGCAAGTTCCGTACTCCGTATCCCCCAGATACAGAATAAATTCGGTCAGGGATGGTTCTATGATTACGACTATTCCTATTATTCAGTAGGCAACCCTTTCCAGAACTACTCCTACACCGAGAACGGCTCATGGGGCAACCTGCTCGACGGCCGCACGGTGGAATGGCGTCCCGGCGCAGCATGGTACGACGGCGCAGACCCTTCCTACACCAAGTTCGCGTATAAGAAGAACAGCCTCAAGAACTTCTACACCACCGGACTGGAGCTGAACAACAACATTTCCATCCAGGGCGGCAGCAAGAATTCCGGTTTCGTAGTATCGTACGGCAACGTCACCTCCGACGGAATCCTCCCCGGCAAGAACGATTACTACAAGCGTAACAACTTCTCCGTCAGGGGCAACACCAAACTCTTCGAAGGCATCAGCTGGGTCAACTACAGCGCCAACTACGTAAGGAAGAACGTCCGCAACGCCATGTCCGGACAGGGTGGGGACGGTTCCGTCATCTACCAGGACATCCTCCAGTATCCCGTGAACGTGGATTATGCCGACATCAAGGACTGGAAGAACGTATATAACAACGCAGACAACTTCTACACCCCTTACGCCCAGAACCCATGGTGGATCCTGGACCACAACTATTCCGAGTATCAGGAAGACCGCGTCTATGGAAATGCCGAAGTGGGCTTCCAGCTCTACAAGGGCCTGCAGCTCATCGGCCGCCTGGGCTTCGACGCCACCAACAACGTCCAGAAGACATACAACGACGTCTTCCGTTTCAACACCGTGTCTTATGCGGCGGACGAAGGCGCCTCGCCTGAAATCGGTTCCTACAATGAGTATGTGTACCGCAACACCCAGACCGACGCCAACGTTTTCCTGAACGGGGACTACACCATCGCAAACGACTGGTCCGTGCACGGAGTCCTCGGCTGGAACCTCAACGAGCGCAGCGCCTATGCCATTACCGGCAACGTCCAGGGCCTTGCGATCGAGAATTATCCCAATTTCGACAACGTCCAGAGTGCAGCCGCAGTAGCGTCTTCTTCAATCAGCAAGAGGCGCCTTGTAGGACTGTACGGACAGGCAGACTTCGGATGGCGCAACGCAGCGTTCCTCTCGGTGTCCGCCCGTAACGACTGGTCATCCACCCTTCCCATCAACAACAACTCCTTCTTCTACTGGGGTGTCAACGCATCCGCCATCTTGACGGATCTCATTCCTTCGCTGAAGAACGATATCCTGAGCTTTGCAAAGATCAGGGGAGGATTCGGACAGACAGGTAATGACGCCAGCACCTACCTGACGTCCCCTTACTACTACCTGGCATCTTCCACCGGCGGATTCGGGTCCCTGACCTTCCCGCTCAATTCATTCTCCGGGTTCTCACAGAGCGCCAACCTGCCCGCGACAACCCTCAAACCCGAAATTTCGACTGAGGCTGAAGTCGGTGCGGACATCCGCCTGTTCAACAACAGGCTGAGCTTTGACGCGGCTTACTACGACAAGAACACCCGCAACCAGATCATCTCTTCTTCCATGGCTCCCGAGAGCGGCTTCTCGAGCCGTGTGCGCAACGTCGGAAAGATCCGCAACCGCGGTGTCGAGCTGACCATAAGCGGCATCCCCGTACGCACGAGGGATTTCGAATGGAATGTGGGCTACACCTTCTCCCGCAACAAGAACACCGTGGAGGAACTCTGGGACGACGTCACCGAGTCCACCATCTACGGACTGAGCACCGGTCCCCAGCTGAAAGCCATCGTAGGCAAGCCTCTTGGCACCTGGGTGGACTACAAGCTCCTGACCGTCGAGGACAAGACCAGCCCGTACTACGGTTACACAATCGTGAACCCTTCTTCCGGCTATCCTAAGTACTCCAACACCGAACTCGAAGTTCTCGGCAATGCAGACCCCAAATTCGTAATGGGTCTGTCCAACAGCTTCACCTGGAAGGACTTCACCCTCGGATTCACCCTCGACTGGAGGCACGGCGGCAAGATGTATTCCGCCACCAAGAGCATCGTGATGTTCGACGGTAACGACGAGTCCACGATGTTCAACCTCCGTGACGCCTGGGTATGGCCTCACTCCGTCATCGAGACCGAGGATGCCTCCGGCAACACCGTTTACGTGGAGAACAACCTGCCCGTGGATACCTACACCACACTCAACGGCGCGTACTACTCCAATTACAACTACGCCCGCTACAGGGATGACCTCCTCGACAAGGGTTACCTCAAGCTCCGCGAACTCAGCTTCACTTACAAACTCCCCCGCAAGCTGTTCGAGAACATCGACTGGCTCACCGGCATCGACGTCTCCGTAATCGGCAGGAACCTGCTCATGTGGACTCCCAAACAGGGCCTGATAGATCCGGATATCACCAACTACGGAAACGACCTTACTTCCCAGTATGGTGAATACTACAGCGCACCTTCGATACGTTCCATAGGTGCCAGCATCAAGGTCGTATTCTAATCAAGGATAAAGAGTTATGAAAAAGTATATTACCATCGCTATTTCCGCAATAGCCCTGTCCCTGGCGGTCAGCGGCTGCAAGGGCTGGCTGGATATCAATACTAACCCTAACTATCCGACAAACGTTGACAAGTCCTCCCTCCTCCCCACGGTACAGATGCGTACGGCAGAGAAGGTAGGATACGAACTTACCCTTGTCGGGTCGTTCTGGAGCCAGTACATCGTCCAGTGCTCCCAGACCAACCAGTACTATGTCATCCAGACCAACAACCTCACCAACAGCTCTTCTTATTTCACCAGCCCGTGGAGCGTATTCTACGCCCAGAACCTGCCGTCACTGAAAGAGATGCTGCAGGCATATGAAGGCAAAGAAGGCTATGAGAACTTCGAAGTCGAGGCAAAGACCATGCTCGCCTACCACCTCTACCTGCTCACAAGCCTGTATGACAACGTGTGCTATACAGAGTCCTTCAAGACTGACAACTACCGCACGACTTCCGGCGATTTCAACCCCAAGTTCGACACCGGAGAAGAGACCCAGGCCAACCTTATCGCCCTGCTTGAGGAAATCCGCGGCATCGATTCCGCAGCCCTCGCAGATGCAGAAGAGGCCCACTCCTCCGCAAGCGTTGACATGGTCTTCGGCGGCGACACCGACAATTGGATCAAATTCGCCAACACGCTTTACCTGAAGGTACTGCTGCGCGACTTCGCCGCCAACCAGACGAAGATATCCGACCTTCTCGCAGAGAACAACTTCCTGGATACCGACGACGCCTCCTTCGACAACTATGAGGACAAGCCCGACAAATCCAACCCTCTGTACGAGAGCGACCGCAGGCAGCTGAACACCACATATAACATCCGCACCTGCAACTCCGCACTCTACGAGTTGTCTGGCAGCGACGACCGCCTGGAGAAATTCTACACCCCTGTCCCCGGCTACAGCAGTTATGCCGGCGCAAACTACTCCACCCGCGGCAGCAGGACCTCTACAGGGCAACTCAAGCTGGCCGCTACGGATCCCGTGTACTTCTCTACGGTTGATGAAGCCGAATTCCTCAAGGCCGAGGCTTATGCAAGGCTCGGCAATGACACCGAGCCCCAGACCGCATATGAAAACGCCGTGAAAGCCGCTTTCGCACGCGTGGGAGCCAGCAATGCCGAGGCCTGCCTTGCAGGAGACTATGCATTCGCAACCGGTTCAACCGAGGACATGCTCAACTGCATCATCACACAGAAATGGCTGTCCAACATCAAGGGAATGCCTATCGAGTCCTGGTTCGACATCAACCGCACAGGATATCCCGAAAGGGGCGCAGGAAAGGTGCTTGCCGCCTACAGCGGATACCTCGCATCCGGTACTTACCCCTGCAGGTTCATGTACTCACGTACTTCCTATCTCTACAACGAGAATTCTCCCGAACCCGTGGCACTGAACGTCCCCATGTGGTGGCATAAGAACTAACGACGGGTACTTGTTTAATCAAACAATTGAGAATCAATGAAAAGCATTATCAAATATCTCGCTGCTGCGGCCTTTGTGTCATTGGCCGTGTCCGCTTGCGAAACCTATAAGGTGGATGAGCCGGAGATGACGAAAGTCGCTTGGATTGACGGACAGTACGTAGTCGCCGCCGTCAACCCCCTTGACGCTTCGGACACCCTGAGCGTGTTCTCCATCGAGATCACCAACACCACCAACGACGATCCCGACCGCGTATGGGTCACCATCACCGACTATTCCCTGGCCAATTCTGCCAGCCGTGTCAGTGAACTGTATGCCCCATATGTCAGCAGCGTAAACGCTTACTTCGGGTTGTACGGTTACGTTTACTTCCCGAGGGCCTACCGCTTCGCCGCAAGTTGCAACAAGGCTGACAGGACCTTCACCTGCACCGATGCCGAAGGCGAAGAACCCGCCGTTTGCTACAACTTCACGATGGGCGGCCCTTCAGACAGCGCTGCCGGCTTCTTCGACATGGATTACGACACCTACAAGGTGACCGTAACCGACGGCAAGATCGGCAACAACGATGTTGCAACCGCCACCGGCTACAAGGCCAATTCCCTGAACTGCTCCATCAAGATCGTCCGCGATTCTGACAACGAGACCCAGGAATATGTGCTCAAAGGCCTCAAGAATACCGGATGGGCAGGTGACACCCAGGACCTTGCCGACTGGCTCATGGCACAGTAAACAATTCTCCTGATATTAATAATCCCCGGGCTCCTGCGAACCCGGGGATTTCTGTATCCGGCACGGAGCCGGAATCATCGTGACTACTTCCTGCCGTAAAGCGGATAGAGAGAGCCGCAGCCGAAGCTTGCGAGAGGCTCCCTGGTCGGGAAGAACATCTTGGCGAGCTCGTCGTAGTAGTTGATCTTGTTGGTGGTGTTGGTGAACACGCAGAAGGTCTCACCCCTTTCGGGCAGGACCATGGAGGTGCAGCGCCAGAAACCGTTCTGGCCGGATGTGACCGCAACCTTTCCGAGCTCGGCATTGTCCTCGACAGTCCATCCGAGACCGGTCCAGAGAGTGTACCTTTCACGGCGGTATTCATGGGCTGCAATGTGGGTCTTGCCTTCGAACATGCTGTCAAACGTAGCCTTCTTAAGGCCGCCGCCGTTTACGACCCACTTGAGGAACTGGGAGTATTCTGACGCATTGGTGCGGAGGGAAGAACCGGCCAGTTCGAGATCCTCGGGATTCCAGGAAAGCTTGTTGTCGGGATTCTTGGTACCGTAGTAGCCCTTGACAGCCTTGTCCTCATAGGAACTTTGCCAGGCATAGGAAGTATTCTTGAGCTTGAGAGGTTTGAAGATGGCCTTCTGGCAAAGTTCTTCGAGACTCTGCCCGGCAATCTCTTCGACAGTCCACTGAAGGAGCTGCCAGTCGTTGCGGCTCACGTAATAGCTCGCACCGGGGACATGGCTTATCTTGAGCGGGTCCTTGACATTCCTGCTGACCCCGGAAAGATGCTGCAGGCAGTGCCTTGCGGTTATCTTCTGGGCTTTCTTGCGCATGTTGCGGGCGAAACGGTTCGCGAGCGAAGGGCAGTACTCCACGAGCGGGGTGTCGAGATCGAGGGCGCCGTCCTGCACCATCTTCATCACGACGAAAATCAGAGGGAGCGAGCCGGCCTCGCAAGCCTGGTAGATGTCACTGTCGGTGAACTCGCGGTCCCATGCCTTGCGGGTGTTGTTGGCGTTGAACCAGTCGTGGTTGGTGACGGTGAAGGTGACATCGCCCAGATTGTCGGTATAACCTATCTGCATGGAAACAATGTCCGCGCCTTTCTTTCCTATCATGGCCAGCGTCCTCGCCTTGAGAGCCTCGATGTCACGCTCGAAAGGCCTGACTGTCCACCCCTCCTGCTGAGGCTTTGCAGGTATGGTCTCCGCCAGACGGCTGGCCTGCCCGGCAAGGAACATCCTTCCGTTTACCGGAACGGTGTGAGAGAGCACCTCCGTAGCCTTTCCGTCAGTGACATAGTAGTCGATGTTGAGGCTGCCGCCGCTGATACCTGCGGGATATACCGTGATGTCATAACCTGCCGGCTTGTTGCCGATTTTGGCTGCACCGAGGACATCGAGCCTTACGCTGCCGGTCTTTCCGGAATCCTCGACAAGCATCACGTCGCCGTGGCCCTTGTGGATAATCACGTTACCGGCGATGTCGGCGGGAGCGCCCACCACGATCCTCTTGAGGGTCCACTTGGCATACTTGCTGCCTTTGGCCGCAGCAAGGTCGATGTGTGCGGAAGAAAGCCTGCTGTCGAACTTGTAAGGAGCCGCTTCCGCCGCATTGTACTGCTGCGAAGGAGCCACCCGGCCATTCTCCGTAAAGCTGTTGGCGGTGGGAAGGTCCTTTCCGACGTTCTTCTTCCTGTCCTGAGTGGTAGTCCAGTTGGGCACCTTGGTCCCGGCGTCCGCCACCCAGAGGGTCCAGCTCAGGGGCTGGGCGTGAGGGATGAACATATCGAGGAGAGGATAGTAATATGCATAGTAGTGGCGGCTGTTGCTGAAGAATGAAATGGCCGCGTTCCTCTCTATGAAGACCAGACCGAGGGAACGGAAGGGACCGTTGCGTCCGGTATGGTGGGTGACGGGGCCGAGCTCGTCGCTGAAATCCGTACGGGCGCTGAGGCCGTAGGTGTATGAACCCCTCTCGAGGGAAACGTCGCCGGCAGCCATGTGGACCTTCTGATTGAGGAATTCGTTGAACATGTCCTCGCTGAGCTCTGCCCCTTCAAGGAACCAGCTCCAGAAGCGGGTGCAGTCCACGGAATTGGTGCGCCAATGGTAGGAGGTGTTGTTGTCTATGCCCTTGCGGTCCTTGTCCCAGGGGAAATCGGAGGACTTGATGTAATCGTTGACCTCCCAGCTTTCGGAACGGTTGTAGGGCTCCTTTCCGTCGAGGTTATAGACGGCGAGGGTGTCGTAACGGTCGAGCCACTCATAGCGGCTGTCGGTCATACCGCGCTTGTTGTAGATGTAGTCCTCCGCGACCTCGTCGATACGCTTTCCCTTCAGGTACTCGATGACATACTGGACTATGGTGATGTTGGAGTTGATGTAGGAATGATGGTAGCCGGGATAGTAGTACAGCTTCATGTTGCCGTAACCGCCACCGCCGCCTGCCGTGTGGGTAAGGGCCATGCGGCCAGTAATGAGCTTCACCCTGTTGCGCACCGAAGGATGGAAACGCTTCAGGAGGCCGGGATAGTATTTGTACAGGGGAACATCCAGATCGACCTCTCCGTCACTGGCCATTTTGGTGTAGATATATCCGCAGGGGACCTTGCTCATGGAGGCGGCCTGATAGACGGACCTCATGTCGAAAGGCCTCTTGATATAGTCTCTCCTGTTATATCCGTAACGGCTCTTGGTGTCGTAGTACTCGTCGTTGACGACTATGAAGGACACGCTGTCAAGATGATCTACATAGGTAAGCTGCAGGGTTGCTATCTTACAGTCTTTCAGCATCTTGGCCACACGCTTTTTGTATCCTTCGATATCGGCCTTGTGCTCGGTCACCTCGTATGAGGAAGCCGCTCCGATCCTGTCTTCGATGACTGTGGGGACGCCCTTTGCGAAGGCAGTGCCCCTTACGGGAACCTTGTGCGATACCACCTGGGTCTTGCTGCCGTCGGCATTGCGGAAATAATAACTCAGGGTAATCTGGCCTCCGTTTACCGCAGCCGGGTACACGCTGATATAATAATTGTGCGGCTCCGTGGTAAGCAGGGTGTTGCCCATCACGTCGAGAGTGACCTTGGAGGACCTGGCAGGCGTATTCTCAAGCGTCTGCTGGTTGTAGGTCACGTCGAACGTGGCATCTCCGACTATGTCGGCGGGCGCTTCCATGTCAATACGCATAAGCTTCCAGCCGTTCCAGGGGCTGGCCGGGTCGGCGGAGACCTTTATCTGCGCCAGGCCGAGGCGGGTGTCGAACTCAAGCGTCTTCTTGGAAGGCATCGCCACCACGGGATAATACCCTTTGCGTGTGAGATGCGCGGTCTCGTCGGCGCCCTTCTGGGTCTGGAACGGGGCGATACGGACTTTCTGCATCTCAAAAGCCTGAGCCCCGACGCTTGCGGTCAGGGCCAGAACAGTCAGAAAATGTTTGAATAATTTCATGTTTATTGATTAAAAATAAGATATATTCATCCACGGGCCTGAAGCAGCACGGAATCATACCTGAGACGGACCTTCACGCCGGCCTTCTGGAAATAGTAGCGGACCGCGATTTCCTCTTCGATATAGGGCAGTATCTCGTCTTTACGGAGTTGCAGCATATCCTCCTTGCTTATGCTCAGTGCATCTTCGAGGGCATCCAGCTGAGGTTTCAGGCGCCCGTCGGTGCCTTCCTTCACAAGTTCGGCCTTCATTTTGTCGAAAAAGGCCTTCGCACCGGAACGCCAGTCGAACTCCCTGCCGGAGCAGAACTTCACGAAATCGTCGTAATCATTGAAGCGGAACACGTCTTCCGGAGCTATGGAATCATGCTCCCGGACATACTTCAGGACATAATCGGTAATGATGCCCCTGCGGACAAGGGATATGGTGACGGGGCTGTAGTCAGGACCCTTGAGCTCCCTGTCGGGAGTGATGCCGCCGCCGTCACGGACTATGCGGCCCCCTGCGGTACGGAATTCATGGGTAAGGGAATCGGGTATATGGCCTGTGCTGCCGTCGGCATTGCGGCTGGAATAATCTATAGCCTGGACGCACCGTCCGCTGGGGGTATAATACTTGGACGTCGTCACCTTCAGCTGGCCGTTGTATGGAAGCGGGAAAATGGACTGGACCAGCCCCTTGCCGAAAGAACGGCGGCCTGCGATGACAGCCCTGTCCATGTCCTGAAGGGCTCCGGCCACAATCTCGGAGGAAGAGGCAGAAGCACCGTCAATCAGCACTGTCACAGGCATTTGCGTATCGACAGGCTCCACGGTGGTCCGGTATTCACGCTCCGGCTCGCTGCCACCCTTCTGGGTCACCACCAGCGACCCTTTCGGGACGAATATGGAGACTATTCCGACTGCTTCGTGAAGGAGGCCGCCGCCATTGCCCCGCAGGTCGAGGAAAAGGCGCTTCATCCCGCTGTCCTTCAGCTGCCTGACAGCATTGCGCACCGAAGCCGAAGCATTCTCGCTGAAGCCCGAAAGCAGGATATAACCATCAGAGCCGTCCAGCATACCGGCATATTCCATGTCCGGGATATGTATCCGTTCGCGCTTTACGGGAATAGTCTCCACGGCACCGCCCCTGACCCGCTTCACCTTGAACTTTACTGTGGTCCCCGGCTTTCCCTTCATGCGTTCGCTGCACTGAGACGCATCCAGGCCGCGGACATCCACCCCGTCAATCTGCATTATCTCGTCTCCGCACACGAGTCCGGCACGGGCCGCCGGGGAGCCCTCATACGGCTCATTTATAGTTACATAGGCGGACTTTTCAGGCTTGTATATGACCGCCCCGATGCCGCCGTAAGTACGGGCTAACATCATCTGGAGGTCTTCATTGTCCTCCTCGGGAATATACACCGTGTAAGGGTCGAGGACGGACAGCATCGCCTCTATCCCGGCAGACCGCATCGCACTCACCGGCAGGGTATCCACATAATGGCGGCTGAGCTGCTCGAGAATCGCCGTCTGGATCTCCTGCCACTGCCCGAGCCTGAAACTGCGGGACTGGGCGCCTGCGCCTGCCATACCTGCCGCCATCCCTGCGCATGCAAGGAAAACAACGAGAACTTTACGTATTGCTGCCATCTCTCTTTCGTATTCTCTAAGAAGCATTTCTAAAGTTAAGCATTTTTTGTATTTTGGGAACAAGTTATTATCTTCGCTTCAGATTATTTGACGATTCCGGAATGGGAAAGATTAATAACGAAATTTCAAACAATCTCAGATACTCCGCGCCCGAGGCCTCCATCCTGGGACTGATACCCGGAGAAGGAGTCCTCTACGTCAACGCACCCACCATGACAAACGCCGGTGAGGAAGACTGGTAGCTGCAACGTATGTAACTGTCAGATAGCCAGGATGTCCTCCAATTCAGTCCAAGGGATGGTCACATATATGACACCCAAGGAATATGGCGCTATCTCATACTGATTATAGATATAACTGACTCCTTCCTTTTCGAGAAGGAAGTTGCCGTTGGTCTCTATGTCCTTGACAAAAAGGGCATCGTAATCCGACTCATTGTCGAAGGCATAGTGAAGCCTTTCGGTAAGCAGGCGGTTCAGGGTGACTATATACCCCGGCTTGAATATCTCGGACTCCATGAGTTCATGTCCGTCCTCAAGGCTGAGGTTGACACCGGTGACCATGGTGAGTCCGTGCACGCCTCCCGTGTAAGTATAGCTGTTGAGGATATAGGACAGGACCCCGCGGCCCTGCCACTGCTTCTCGCCCGCAATAAGGTCTTCCCATGACATCATGCCGGCATAGCCATCGGAGGCAAGCGGAAGATTGATCTTGCGGTATTCCTCAAGCGAATTGCGGAAAAACTCTTCCGCAGCACTCCCGATGGCTTTTTCCCTCGCAGATGCACCGAGGGCGGCCTCGATTATATTGTCCCGCATCGCCTTTATTATGCTGCCGGAGGCCCCTGAAACGGGATACTGAAGATTCAGGCTGAAGGTGTAAGCATTGACCGTATCGCCTTCTGCCAGCGGTTCGGAAAGCCGGGTTTCGAAAGTCTTGAACTTTATCTTGCCGTCGTCACCGCATGAAGCAATCGACACCAGGATGGCAAAAGCCGCTATGGCGGCACAGAAATTTCTGATTTTCATATATTTATACAATTTGATTACCTGAATACAGCTCGTAGTACTTTCCCCTCAGTTCAAGCAGTTCGCGATGCTTGCCGCGCTCGATGATACGGCCTTTGTCCAATACCATTATGTAATCTGAATTCTGCACGGTGGACAGCCGGTGGGCGATGACGAATGTGGTGCGGCCTTTCATCAGCGAGTCCATCCCCTGCTGGATAAGGCGCTCGGTGCGCGTGTCGATGGAAGACGTGGCCTCATCCAGGATCAGCACCGGAGGATCGGCCACGGCGGCCCGGGCTATTGCCAGAAGCTGCCGCTCGCCCTGGCTGAGATTGCCGCCGTCGGCAGCGAGAACGGTGTCGTATCCGTCCGGAAGGCGGCGTATAAAACTGTCGGCACATGCCAGGCGGGCAGCCTGCCGGCACTGCTCGTCAGTGGCATCCAGACGCCCGTAACGGATGTTTTCCATCACGGTGCCGCTGAAAAGGCGGGTCTCCTGCAGCACCATTCCGAGGCTCCGGCGCAATGAGGCCTTCTCTATCGACGAGATGTCGAACCCGTCGTAAGTGATGCGTCCGTGCTGAATCTCATAGAATCGGTTTATCAGGTTGGTGATGGTGGTCTTCCCGGCTCCGGTCCCGCCGACAAAGGCTATCTTCTGTCCGGGATAGGCGGTAAGGGTGATATCATAAAGTACCTGCTTGCCGGGCACATAGCTGAAATCAACATCGCTCAGGGAAACAAGTCCCTCAAGAGGGACCGTCCGAAGGCCGTCTTTCCACACCCATCTGCCCCGGCCTTCTTCAACCAGCCTGACACTTCCCGCGTCCGCTTCCGGAGCCTCATCCAGAAGGGCATACAGGCGGTCGGTTCCGGCAGAGGCCAGTACGATGCTGTTTATCTCGTTGGAAATCTGCGAAACCGGACGTGTGAAATTGCGTTGGAGCGTAAGGAAGGACACTATGGTGCCGAGCGTCAGCACAGCCCCGTCAAGGCCCCGGAAATACCATCCGTCACAGCCTCCGAGAGCGATAAGGGCACCCGTGATGGCCAGCAGGACATAGGTGAAATTGCCGATATTGTTGTTCAGGGGCATTACGATGTTGCCAATCCTGTTGGCGTTGAAAGCGCTGGAGCGGAGCTGCTCGTTAAGGGCGCAGAACTGTTCCATCGCCTTGCGTTCATGGCAATAGACCTTCACCACCCTCTGGCCGGAAACCATTTCCTCGATAAATCCGTTCACTTTGCCCAGATTCTGCTGCCTTGCCGTAAAAAATGTCTTGGATTTCCCTCCAAGCCAAGTGGTTACGCGGAACATCAGTCCTGCCATCACTATGGCGCACAGCGTAAGGGGAAGGCTCAGGACGGCCATGCTCACGAGGGTGGCGACAATGGTGATGACGGACTGGAAAAGACGGGGGACGCTGCTGCCGATAAGCTGCCTCAGGGAATCGACGTCGTTGGTATATACAGACATGATATCGCCGTGCGAATGGCTGTCGAAGTAGCTAAGGGGCAGTTTTTCCATGTGACAGAACAAACTCTCCCTGAGGCGGCGCATGGTGCCCTGTCCCACCCGGATCATTATCAGGTTATACGCATATCCCGAGACTATCCCTATAAGGATCACCGCACCGAGCCTTCCGAGGGCCAGTGCCAGGGGACCGTAGTCGCGCCCTGCTCCCACACCGCTGAAAAGGCCTTCCGGAGGGCTGGCCAGTGGTGTTATATAATCGTCGATGAGGGTCCGGGTGAACAGCGAAGAAGCCAGGGAAGTGACGGCGGAGACGACGATACAGACCAGTACGACGCCTATCTGCACCTTGTAGTTGCGGAATATGTATCTGAAAAGGCGGAAAACCGTGGAGTCCTTCCGCAAGTCCCTCAACGAGCCCTGCGGCGCCCTTTCGCCTCTCATGCCGAATTGCCTTGCCATTGATCAGTCAACTTTCATCCCGGGAACACCTTCATCGAAATCGCCCTGCCCGCCGGAGGTCTGCATCTGATAGATATCCCTGTATATCTCATTGGTTTCCAGGAGCTTCTCATGCGTGTCAAACCCGGCCACCCGGCCATTTTCCATTACAATTATCCTGTCGGCATCCATGATGCTGAGGATGCGCTGCGATATGATGATCCTAGTCATTCCCGGCGAACAGGTGCGGAAACTCTCCCTTATCCTGGCATCGGTGGCGGTATCGACCGCCGATGTGGCGTCGTCCAGCACCAGGATGCGCGGTCTCTTTAGGAGCGCACGTGCGATGCAGATACGCTGCCTCTGCCCTCCGGAAACGTTGGCCCCGCCCTGTTCAATCAAGGTATCATAGCCTCGGGGCATCTCCTGTATGAATCCGTCGGCGCAGGCCGTGCGGCAGGCTTCCATGCACTCCTGCGGGTTTGCGTCTTCCCGGCCCCAGCGAAGATTATCAAGCACCGTGCCGGTGAAAAGGGTGCTCTTCTGAAGGACCGTGGCCACCTGCCTGCGCAGAGCGTCCATATCATAGCGCCTCACATCCACACCTCCCACCCTGACAGCACCTTCAGACACGTCGTAGAGCCTTGATATCAAGGCACCGAGGGTCGATTTTCCGCTGCCGGTACCGCCTATCACACCGACTGTCTCGCCGGAAGCGATATGCACATCGATATCCTCCAGGGCGTAGTCCCCGCCCTTCCCGTAGCTGAAAAACACGTGGTCGAAATCGACGCTGCCGTCCGCCACATGGCCGACCGGATTGTCAGGATTGTCCATATCCGGCTGCTCGTCAATAACTTCCGCTATCCTCACGGCGCTTGCTGCGCTCTGGGTAAGCTGGACAAATATCATCGACAGCATCATAAGGGACGACAGGATCGTCATCACGTAGCTGAACAGCGAGGTAAGCTGCCCAGTGGTGAGGCTTCCGTCCACTATGAAATGCGCACCCCACCAGCTCAGGGCTATTATGCAGGAGTTCACCACCAGGTTCATCACCGGGTGGTTCAGGGCCATCAGGCTCTCGGCTTTCACATTGAGTGTAAAGAGATTAAGGGCGGCTTTGTCAAATTTGGATATCTCGTGGCTCTCGCGTACAAAGGCCTTCACTACCCGTATCGCCGTGACGTTCTCCTGCACCACTGCGTTGAGGGTGTCAACCTTGAGGAGAATTTCCTTGAAAAGCCGGGCTGCACGGGTAATCAGGATGGCAAGGAACACCGTAAGGACCACCATCGCGGCGAGGAAGATGACACTCAGCCTGCGGTTGATGACCAGGCACATGAGCAGCGAGGTAACCATGTTCAGAGGTGCCCGGAAAGAGGTGCGGAGCAGCATCTGGAAGGCGTTCTGGACATTGCTCACATCGGTGGTCATGCGGGTGACGAGCCCCGCGGTGCTGTATTTGTCTATATCGGAGAAGGAGAACCGCTGGATGTTGGCGTACATCGCGCTGCGCAGGTTGGCGGCCAGTCCGGTGCTGCTGAAGGCGGCATATCGGGCCGACAGGATGCCGAACAGGAGGCTGAAACCCGCCAGGACCGTCAGGACAGCCCCGTAACGGTACACCTCGGATATGGCTCCGGCATTTATTCCCTTGTCTATGATGGACGCGGTGACATAAGGGATCAGCACCTCCATTATCACCTCTGCCGTGGTCCACAGCGGAGTCAGCAGAGCCGCCGTCCTGTATTGCCTTACCTGTCTGAAAATAGTACGGAACACACTGCAATATACGAAAAAAAACGACAGTGGTGAGCAGGACACGCCGTTCCGCTCACCACCATATGAATCATGTACAGGCCATGGCCTGTCGGATATGCTTCTAAAGCTTGCCCTGCTCGGCGGCTTTCACCATGGCCTCGTTGGCATATACGTACACCTCGACGCGGCGGTTCTGTGCACGGCCGGCCTCGGTGGAGTTGTCTGCCACGGGAAGGTTGAAGGAAGCGCCCTGGGCGGTCATCCTGGTGTCGGCGATGCCGCAACCCTTCAGATAACGGAACACGGCGTCGGCCCTCTGGAGGGAAATCCTCTCGTTGACAGCGGCGGAACCGGTGTTGTCGGTGTGGCCGATGATGGCGAAATCAGTGTCGGGAAGGTCGGCCATCTTGGAGGCGAAGGTGGTCAGCTGGGTCTTGGAAGCTGCCGAAAGGGTGGTTCCGTTGGTAGGGAAGAGGATACCGCTGTCGAAGGTAACCTTGATGGCGGGCAGGCCGTTCACGTCGGTGATCTGCTCGATCTTGGCATTTTCGAGTGCAGCGAGCTCTGCGGCCTTCTTGTCCATCTTCTTGCCGATGACTGCGCCGGTACCTGCACCGACCGCAGTACCTATGGCGGCACCTATGGCCGCGCTCTTGCCGTCTTTACCGATGAGGGCGCCGACTGCCGCACCGAGGGCTGCACCGGCTCCGCCGCCGACGGCCGTACCGGTGGCAAGCTTGGACCATGAGGAACATCCGGGGACAAGCATTATCCCGCAGAGAAGAATAGCTACATACTTTTTCATAATATAAATTGGTTTGGTAATCCTTTATCGTGCAGCCCTGTGCCGCAAACTTATGCAAATTAAATAAAAATAACTTCTAAACCAAATCGATTCCGCCCCGCCGGCACTTTTCCACCATCGCCTCCGGCCAGATGGAAGACTGTATTTCGCCGATATGGGCCTTGCGCAGCAGGTACATGCACAGCCTCGACTGCCCGATTCCGCCGCCTATCGTGCATGGAAGCTGCCCGGAAAGCAGCCTGCTGTGGAAATACAGCGACTCCTTGGCCTGTTCACCCTTCAGCGCCAACTGGCGGCGAAGTGCAGCCTCGTCAACCCTTATTCCCATGCTGGACACCTCGAATGCGCTCTGAAGCACATTGTTCCACAGGAGTATGTCTCCGTTGAGCCCGCAGTATCCGCCGGGCGTGGGCGTGCTCCAGTCATCATAGTCGGCGGCACGGCCGTCATGCACCGAGCCGTCCGACAGTTTCCCGCCGATACCGATAATGAAAACGGCCCCCCACTTGCGCACAATCTCGTTTTCCCTCTGATGGGCATCCAGTCCGGGATACATTTTCAGCAGGTCCTCCGACTGGATGAATCGGATCTCCTCCGGGAGCTGCGGCTCGATCTGCGGAAATTCCACGTAGAGCTTGTTTTCCGTAACCTTTATGGCCTCGTATATCCTCCTGACAATCTTCTTGAGAAAATCCAGGTTGCGGTCTTCACGCCGGATGACGCGCTCCCAGTCCCACTGGTCCACATACACCGAATGCAGGTTGTCCAGGTCCTCATCGGGACGCAAGGCGTTCATGTCGGTATATATCCCGCGGCCGGGAGCGATGCCAAGTTCCGCGAGCTTGAGCCGTTTCCACTTTGCCAGGGAATGCACGACCTCCGCCCTGGCCTCGCCAAGGGACTTCACGGGGAACGTCACAGGCCTTTCGACGCCGTTCAGATCGTCGTTGATTCCGGTGCCCTTGAGCACGAACATGGGCGCCGTAACCCTGAGGAGGGCCAGCTGCGCGGACAGGTTCTCCTGGAACATGTCCTTGACCGCCTTGATCGCTTTCTCCGTGTTTTCAGTATTTCCGAGAAGGTTCCTGTAACCTTCGGGTATTACAAGTGACATAATCTTTACGTATTTATGAAGAACAAATATAGAAATTCGTTTCTAATTGCACGAATCCGGAATAAATATACCTTTTTGGAAATACGGCCCGCTTCCGCTACCTTTACAGAGAAATATCGTATTCCCTTTATGAAACTCAGATTCATAATCACAGCTGCAACCGCATTCATCGCCTTTGCAGCCAGCGCACAGCCCGGCAGGGAGCCGGTCGTGGACGACAGTCCGGAGGCAATCGGGTACTATCTGCCCGCAGCGAATGCAAGTTTCGACCAGGACATCCTCACCCCGCAGGCTTTCCTCGGCTTCGACCTGGGCGAAAGGATGGCAGACTGGGGCGACATAACCCGATATGCCGAGTATCTGGCCTCCAAGTCTCCGAGGGTATCCCTTGAATGGTTCGGTTATACGGTGGACCGGCGCCGCTACTTCCAGATGCGCATAACCTCCCCGCAGAACCAGGCCAGGCTCGAAGACATACGCCTTGCCCACCTGAAAGTGCTGGATGCCGGACAGAGCGCCGATCCGCAGAGCCTTCCGCTGATAGTCGATCTGAGGGGCTCCATTCACGGAAACGAGATTTCCGGCGCCCAGGGTCTGCTCCCCGTAATGTATTATTATGCCGCCGCACGGGACGTCGAAGGTCTCCTCGACAATACCGTCATCCTGATAGTGCCCGCCCAGAATCCCGACGGAATCAGCCGTTTCGCCACCTGGGTGAACACCACCTCCAGCCGCAACCATTTCGTCGATTCCCAGTCCCGCGAATATCACGAGACATGGCCGGCATCAAGGTTCAACCACTACTGGATGGACATCAACCGCGACTGGCTCACCGCACAATATCCCGAAGGGCAGAACCTCGTAAGGATGTACCTCCGCTGGATGCCGCATGTACTGCTGGACCTGCACGAAATGGGTGGCGGCGGCAAGAACGGACTGTATTATTTCAGCCCCGGCGACGCAACCCGGACGTATAAATATATCCCCGAGGAAAACCAGACCCTTACCCGCGCCATCGGCAGGACCACCGGGAAGTATCTGGACGCCACGGGCACTCCATGGTATTCCGAGAAGGGATATGACGATTTCTTCATCGGCAAGGGCGCCTGCTACGGCGACATCCAGGGCTCCATCTGCATCCTGCACGAAAGGTCTTCCACAAGGGGACACCTCCACATGAGCAAACACCGCGGCCTGGCCACATTCGCCCAGACCGTCCGCACCCAGAGCTACGGAGCCATCGCCGTGGTGGACGGAGCCACAGCCAACTCGGCAGCAATCAAGGCATACCAGAGAAAATTTTTCGAAGATGCCCGTAAAGCCTGTCTATCAGATGCTTACAAGGGATATACCTTCAATGCGAGGGGTAACCGTGGCATAGCCTTCAACTTCATCGAGAACCTCCTTCTCCACGGCATCGAGGTCCGTCCCGTCAAGGGCAGCGAGGGCGAATACTTCGTCCCGTTCGCCCAGATGCACTATTACAAGATAAAAGGCATCTTCGAAGATATCACCGAATACAACTCCGGCAAGTTCTACGACGTATCCACATGGTCGCCCGCAAGGGGCTGGAACATCGATTACAAGACGGTCAGAAAAGAACCGGCCACAGAGCCTGCACTCACGGCAGCCCCCTTCCCCAAGGGCAGCGTCCCGGCATCCCCCGATGCATCCGGGTACGCCTTCAGGCCTGACGAGTTCTACACCCCGCACATGATTTCAGCCCTGCAGCGCAAAGGAATCAAGGTGAAGGTGGACACCCGTCAGAATCCCGGACTGCTGGTGATTCCCGCTGAAGACCAGCCGTTTGCAGGAAACGCGCTGCTGGACCTCATCCGGGAACAGGCGGAACTGTGCAGCGTGGACGTGCTCCCGCTTTCCGGCAGGAACAAAGGCATCGACCCGGCAAAGATGGCCCTGTCCGACGTAAGGATGCCAAGGACCGCAATCATTACGGACAACGGCGGTGCAATGCTCGCGGGGTCCATCTGGCACATGCTGGACCACCATTTCGCAATGAACCATTCGCTCGTAAAGTTCAGCACCTTCACCTCCAAGGACTTCGACCCCGGCAGGTATGACGCCATGATTTTCTCCGGCAACGTAAACACCCAGGGAGCAAGGAAAGCATTTGAGAGACTGGACGAATGGGTACGGAAGGGCGGCACCCTGCTCCTTATCGGACCCGCCCACAAGATCGCAAAGTACACCGGCGGCGACAACGTGAAGACTGAAACCGGTAAAGGGGTCAAAGGCCTGGTGCTCAATGCCGGTATGGACCTCGGAAGCCCGCTGTTCTGGGGATACGGACAGAAGACCATCGACGTGTTCAAAGGCACTGCCACCGTGTGGACCGTTGACGGCGCCGACGTGCTGATGAGCTATACCTCAGATCCTTACCGCTCCGGCTATGTTAAGCAGGAGAACCTTGACAAATTCTGCGGGGCTCCAATCGTGGCCACCCGCAGCGAAGGCGAGGGCCGCATAATCTACATCCAGGAAAGCTTCGCCTACAGGGGCTATTGGAACGGCACCAACCATATCCTCACCAACGCCCTCCTGTTCGGCAATCTGATGTAAGAAGATGTTTTGAAATGAGAAAGACTCTCTTCGCCGTGACCGTGGCGCTGGCCGCCGCCATTGACGCCTCCGCACAGGCATACGGGGTGTGCGATGTCTCCGCAGCCTTCCTAAGGGCCCGGCCGTCATACACCTCATCGCTTGAAACCCAGATACTTATGGGGACAGTGGTGGAAATAACGGATAAGGACGGCTACTGGCTGAAGGTCGATACCCCCGAGCCTTATACCGCATGGGTGAACAACACATCGATAGCCCGGATGACAAAAGAGGGGCTGAAGGAGTGGATGGACGCCCCCAAGGTGATATGCCTTGCGGACCATTCATCCGTACGGGAAGAGCCCCGGAGCACCTCGGCCCAGGTGCGCGACCTCGTGCGCGGATGCATACTGCGCGTCGACGGCCGGCACGAACCGGGATTCACCGGCGTGATAATCCCGAGCGGCCTTCACGGCTGGGTGCGCACCGAGGATGTGTTCAACTATGCCGGCTGGAAGGCTTCCAGGCACCCAGACGGAGACTCCGTCGTGAAGGAAGCCATGCGCTACAAGGGCGTCCCTTACCTATGGGGAGGAGCGTCCATGGGCGGGGTGGACTGCAGCGGCCTTACCAGGATGACATATCTGATGAACGGCATCTCCCTGCCTCGCAACGCTTCCCAGCAGCAGAATTGCGGCCGTCCCGTAAGCATCGAAGGGGTACTTTCCGGCCATACCGGCCACCTGCAGAAAGGCGACCTGCTGTTCTTCGGAAATAAAGAGACCGGCCGGGCCTCCCACGTGGGCATATACATAGGGGAAGGACGCATGATCCACGCGTCCAAGATAGTGAGGGTGAATTCCATTGTCCCCGGCACCCCCGACGCCTACGAAAATGCCGGGAAACTACTGTATATCAGAAGGATTCTGGAATAATCACCTCTTCACCACGAGGATAGAGAACTCGTACAGGAGGTAGAGGGGCAGGAAGACGACCATGAGGGTGAACGGGTCGCCCGAGGGTGTGATGATCGCCGCAAGGATCATGAGTATGACGACGGCGTGCTTGCGGTACTGCTTAAGGAAGCCCCGGCCGATCAGCCCGAACTGCGACAGCAGCCAGGCAAGGAGCGGCATTTCGAATACGACACCCATGACGAAAATCAGCATCAGGAACATCCCCATGTAGGAATCGAGGTTGATCTGGTTCTCGATATCGCCTCCGAGGGTATATCCCGTCAGGAAACGGAAAGTCAGAGGGAAGACTATGCAGTAGCCCACCGCGCAGCCGAGGTAGAACATTCCGGTCCCGAACACGAAGGCCACCCCCGTGTTGCGTTTCTCGGCCGGAAGAAGGGCGGGCCGGACGAACTTCCAGAGTTCATACATGACATACGGGAACACAAGCACGAGCCCTATCCAGAAGGATGCGCGCATGTGGGTCATGAACTGCGAGGCCACGTTTATATTGATGATATCCACATGAAATGACTCGTCGGCGAAGTCCGGGGTGAACGGAAGGCTGCCCAGCGCGGCGAACCACTTGTAAAGGAAAAAATCGGAGCTGGTGGCTCCGAGGATGAACCTGTCGAAGACCTTGGGCAGGAAGGCAAAGACCGCGATGAAAGCCACCAGGACGGCTCCGAGCATACGGAACAGGGACCCTCTGAGAACATCGAGATGATCCCAGAAAGTCATTTCGGCGGCTTCGCCGGCATCAGTCCTGCTTTCCGTCTTCCTTTCCTCCATCGAGGGGCTTGTCGAAAGAGTTGATATCTTTCTCGATATCGTTCATGCCTTCCTTGAAACTGCGGACGCCTTTGCCCACACCCTTCATCAGTTCGGGAATCTTCTTGCCCCCGAACAACAGGAGGATGACAATGGCGATGATGATTATCTCTGCCGTGCCGAGAGTGCCGAATAAGAGTAAACTTTTCATAATAACCTGGTTAACGGCCGCTTCGTTGCTGCCGGATACTGCGAAGTTAGCATTTTTCGCCACATTTCCCTCTTTCCGCCACAATGCGTTCCATATCTCGCCTTTGATTTATATCTTGCAGCCTGAAAAAGAAGAAGCTTATGGAACCTTATATAATTCCCGACGCCAGAGGCAGGGTGCTGGCGATAGACACCGGTTCGACTTCCACCCGTGTGGGCTTTTTTGAAGACGGCAGGACGGTTTTCCGCACCCGCATCCCGCATTCACACGACGAGATTGCCGCATTCCGCGGAGTGATGGACCAGGAGGAGATGCGTCTCGAAGCAGTGCGTAAGCTCCTGAATGAGAACGGAGTATCCCTCGAGGACATCGATATCATAATGGGACGCGGCGGACTGTTCGCCCCCGTCGTAACCGGCGTTTACCGGGTCAATCAGGACATGCGCGACGTGCTCACTTCCTGCCGCGACGGCATCCATGCCTGCAACCTCAGCGCCGTGGTGGCTGACGACCTGGCCGCAGAAGTGAACCGTCTCCGCACCGGCAAAAGTTCCGGGGGTACCTGCAAGGCCTATATCGCAGATCCTCCCATGGCCGACGAAATGCTCCCCGAGTGCCGCGTGGGCGGACTCCCCGAATTCCCGAGAAGGGCATTTTTCCATGCACTCAACTCCAGAGCCGCAGTGAAGCGCTACCTCAGGGACAACGGCCACAAAACCAATGACATAACTGCAATCGTAGCCCACCTCGGAGGCGGAATCACCGTTACCCTGCACCGGAACGGCCGGGTAATCGATACCAACAACGGGCTCGGCGGCGACGGACCGTTCACATCGGAGCGGGCCGGCACCTGCCCGGCATTCCCGCTGGTGGAAATGTGCTTCAGCGGGCTTTACACCGAGTCGGAAGTAAAGCGCAAACTGCTTGGCAAAGGCGGAGCTATGGCATATTTCGGGACCAGCGACCTTCAGGAGATAATCCGCCGGGCTGCCGAAGGAGACAGTGACTGCAAGGTGTTCATGGAGGCCTTCTGCCTCAATGTAGCCAAGTATATAGCATCCGCGGCGGCAACCGCGTGCGGGAAGGTGGACGTTATACTGCTGACAGGAGGCGCCGCCGGCAGCGAAGAGGTCTGCGAGGCCATCCGCAGAAGGACGGCTTTCATAGCGCCCGTTGCAGTATATCCCGGGGAGCACGAATTGGAATCGCTGGCTGAAAACGGCTACAGCGTACTTGCAGGCGGCGTGAAGATTCACCGGTACGTAAAGTAAGAGACTGGCCGAAAGGGATTCTGTGAAGATTCTTTCCGGTCAGCCTCTTGGAACTAAAGGATTGTATTGCATTGATCTCTGCTGCAAATATAGGAGGCCGGCATCATGCAGGCAATCCCGAAAAGTAGGTATTTTACGGAACTTTCTGGAATGGAAACGGTTACGGCATATCAGCTTGCAGACTTCATGCGGGAAGATACGGCCTGCAGGCGCCTTCTGCTGCATTGCTGCTGCGCTCCGTGCAGCGGCGCGCTTGTGGAAGTGCTGCTGGCCTCAGGCCTTAAGCCCACCCTATATTACAGTAATTCAAATATTTACCCTGCCGCGGAATATCAGAAACGCCGTGACGAATGCCGGCGGTTCGCCTCGGAGTGCGGCATTCCGTTCGCAGAAGATGAGTATTGCCATGAAGCATGGCTGCGTGCCGTGGAAGGCCTTCAGGACGAGCCGGAAAGGGGACGCCGCTGCACAAAGTGTTTCTCGCTGAGGCTTTCTACCGCCGCCCTCTATGCTCATGAAAACGGATATGGCCTCCTTGCCACCACGCTTTCGTCGTCAAGGTGGAAAAACATCGATGACATTAATGCCGAAGGAATGGCCGCCTGCTCACTTTACGACGACGTGGAATGGATTCCCGGCAACTGGAGGAAAGCGGGCCTGCAGCAGCGCAGGGGCGAGATCATAAAGGAACGCGGATTCTACAACCAGCTCTGGTGCGGCTGCGAATTCTCACAAAGGACTACCCCGTCAGGCCCGCTTCTAGTACAGGGCTGAAGGGGTGGCGGAAGGGTCGCTGCTCAGGAAATCGAAATGCCCTCCGTGCCATGTCCAGGAATACATCGTACCGTCCGTACCCTTGAGCGTAAGCGCCTGGCGGAAGATGCGGCAGCCTCCGAGTCCTTTGCCGCAGGTGACGGCCCGGCCGACGGACCGCCATCCCGCACCGTCGAACGAAAAGACATAGACGCCTATTCCGTCTCCGCCGTCAGACACCGCGACGACAATCTCCGGATTGCCATCGTCTGAAAAATCATAAGGGATTATCTGATAGATGTTTGTCTGGCTCTCAGTCGCTCCCTGGAAGCCTATTTTCGGCTCCCGGGAACCGTCGCTGCCATAAGGCCGGCCTCCGCTGAAGAGCGTCTGCGAGCGGCCCTCCCAGCTGACCGATACATCCATGGCGCCTGACAGGCGTATCGCCTTGACGACGAATTCCTTCCCCGATGACGAAAAGGTGATGCTCCCGGAAGATTTCTCCGAAGAAAACAGGACTGTGCCCTTGGTGGCGCCCTTGATGATGACAGGCGCCTGGGCTGCGGAAGACAGTGCCATAAGCATGAACAGTGATATGATTGACAGACGTCGCATGACTTTCCAAATATAGAAAGATTATTGACAGGATTTTATATTTTTGTATCCATGAAAAAGATACTGGAATATCTGGCCCTTGCCGTCATCATCGCCATGCCGGCCGGCTGCAAAAAAGAGAATACGATAAAAAAATCCACCGCTGAAGGCACCGACTGGGCATCGGTCGAGCCCGCGGAATGGGTGAAGGACGGACTCCTGGACTCACGCGGCAAGGTGGACACCCTCGATTTCACATACGATTTCATCAAGGGGAAGGATGTACCCCAGGGGCCTTGCGAAGCCCTTAAGGACAGGCCGGTACACGTGGTTTACTTCATCCCGAACCTTTCCGGAGTGGAGGATATGCCCATCCTCTTCGTCATGCACGGGGCAGAGAGGGTAGGTACGGCGCAATATAACGCCTGGAGGCCCTTTGCCCAGAAATACGGGTTCATCCTCGTCATCCCCCAGTTCCTCACAAAGCAGGAAAATCTGGATATCCTCCCCTCGTGGCGCAAACCGATGTATGCCGGACAATATTGGCTGACAAATGATTACCAGTTCGGAAGCGTCAGCACTGCAAGCAATTCCGGCAAGCTCCGCCCGCGGGACAAATGGGCTTACAACGTGATAGAACTGCTGTTCGAATATTTCCGCCACGAGCTGGACAACACCTCCAAAGGATATTACATCTACGGGCACTCGGCCGGCGGACAGTTCGTGAACCGCATGGTGATGGCTTACCCGGAAGCACGCATCATAAAGGCCTGCGCGGCGAACCCTTCCTCCTGGGCCTGGCCTTCAGTTGACGGTGTCATAAAGAATCTGGACAGCCAGGAAATCTGCAATGAATACCGCAACGGCACAAAGACCTATACCTCCGGATGGGGCTACAGCATAAAAGAGCTCTACAAAAATGAAGCTGACCTTGCAAAGCCTTTCAAGACAAAACTTTACGTCCAGATAGGCACGAAGGACCTGGAGACCGAGTCGCTCGACCAGCAAACGGCTGCGAATGCCCAGGGAGCAAGGAGGTATTTCCGCGCCCTGAACTTCTACGCCACGTGCATGGAGGTTGCAGAAAGGGCAGGCATCAAATGCAACTATGAACTCGCCGAGGTGGAAGGTGCGTCGCACTCCACATATCATATGGCTTACGGCAAGCCGAATTACTCAACCAGCAAGGTGTCGTTTGACCAGCTGGGGCCCAATGCAGCCTTCACCCTATTGTTCAAAGGGGTACTTACAGAGCGCAGTAAATAACAAGTTATGAGGAAGTTATACATTTTTGCCGCAGCGATATGCCTGGCTCTGGCAGCCGTCAGTTGCGGAAAGGAAAATGCCGACGAGAAAAGTTCCGGCATAGACTGGAGCCACAGCCCCAGGGGAACTTGGCAGAAGGATAATCTCCTTACGGCACGGGGAAAGGTGGACACCCTCGACTTCACTCCCGAGCTTATCGGCTCAAAGCCGGTTCCGAAAGAAGCCCTGGAAGCGATGCAGGGGCGTTCCGTACATCTGGTTTACTATATTCCGAAACTATCCGGGGTGGAGGATATGCCCATCCTGATAGTGATGCACGGCTCAGAGAGGGTAGGCAACATCTACGCCGTATTCAAGGCTTTTGCCGACCGGTACGGATTCATAGTGGTGGTGCCGGAATTCATGAAGGACGCCGGGAACCTGCCCAACGTGGCCGCACACCGCAGGCACCTTTACGACAACAAGTACTGGGACGACAATGACTACTGGTACGGAGGAGTTAGCACGGCAAAGCTTTCCGGCAGCATACGCAAACGCAACAGATGGGTGTTCAACGTAATAGAGCTCATCTTCGATTATGTCCGTGCGGAACTGGACAACACTTCCGAAGGATTCTATATGTACGGGCATTCCGCAGGCGCGCAGTTTACCGCCAGGATGGTCACCGCATTCACCGAATCACGCATAATCAAGGCCGTAGCGGCCAACCCAGGCTCCTGGGCATGGCCGGCCGTGGACGGTGTCATAAAGAATCTGGACACCGATGAAATCTGCAATACATACCATAACGGCACCCGTACATCCACCTGCGGCTGGCCTTATACAGTCAAGGAAATATATTCAAAGGAGTCGCAGCTGGCGGCTGCATTCTCGAGGAAACTGTACCTGCAGATAGGCACGGACGACACGGAAAACCTGGATATCGACCGCAACGTTCAGGCCAACGCCCAGGGCGCGACAAGGCTGTTCCGGGCCAGGAACTACGACGCCACATGCAGGGCCATTGCGGAAAGGAACCACATGGACTATAATTTCGAGCTGCGTGAAGTGGAAGGAGCCACACACGGCGACGCGAGCGCGATGGTCTATGGAAGGGCCGACTATTTCTGGTCAGGCGTGTCCTTCGATGATCTCGGCCCTAATGCGGCCTTCAGGCTCCTGTTCGAAGGAGTCCTTACCCAAAGGAAAAAGTAAGAAGCTGTTCTGTGGAGATAGGGAGACTCGAACTCCCGACCCCCTGCTTGCAAAGCAATCTTCTTACGTTCATATATTATTGACGCATAGGCGTGTAGGTACGCGATAGTATCACGCTTGCATTATTATTGCATTTTTTGTTCGTTTTGCTCCTGCGGAAACCTACCCGGAAGGAGCATCTTGCCGCGGCCTGTGATGACCCATCTTGATGATATGCCAAAGTCGCGTTCGAGATAGTATATGTATTCGACATGGAGCGAGCGACGTTGCGGTTCGGCCTTCAATTTGGCAAGGTTTCGCCTGTCGATGCCCCACAAGTTAGTAATCGTTTGGTAACCTCGTACAATATGAACTGCCACAAGATAGTCCATTGCTTCGAAGAACCGTCCTGTGATTTCGATTGCGGCTGGCGGGTTTGTGACATAGACGTTGGGCATAGTCAGTCGGTTGTGGCCAAATGCTCGTATAGGTAGTATTCGACCTCGCTGATAAATCTTGTGATATTGCTGATATCCTCGCCCGCCACTGCAAGGCGGTCCTGCTCCTGCCTTGCATCAAGAAGGAGCTTTTTGGCATCGTCCGCTGCCATAGCTGACGGGGCTTGCTTGTATAGTGAAACCAATCGTAGTAGCAGTGTGACCATCATTTGAGCAGCTTTGTTAATCGCGACAAGTTCTCGATAGTACGTTGTTGGCTCTCGACCACATCAAGTAGCCGCGCGTTTTCCTCAAGCAACCGAGCCGTAGGCGTTTGCGGTACTGGCGGGTCTTCTTGTTCAGCCATGAAGTTGTCCACGTCATCGTACTTCTGTCGGAGCAATTCGATAAGGTTGTCCGGCATCGGGCGGGTGCCATTTTCTATCTGGGACACGTAAGATTGCACGCAATCAAGCATTTCCATGATGTCGGATTGCTTGATGCCGTGCGCCCGCCTAAATCCTTTAAGGTCAAATACAAGCATAGGTATTCCGTTAATAGTTCCTGTAAAAATCAGCACCGATATTCAAAAATATTTTGCGAAATATTTTGTAATATCAGCAAGATATACTATCTTTACGGTCAGATATTCAAATATTCAACATTCAAAGTTATTGGACAATCCGGTGAAAGTAGCCCCCTCTATCCGGCGTGAAAGTGGCCCCCGTCCGGGGCCGGGAAAAAGATGCATTTACAAGCCTTCACTCGGAGCATTGAGTTCAGAAGCAATGCGGGGTTAATGATATGTTTACGGTGCCAAAGTTAGCACATTTATTTCATTCCGAGAAGTTTCCTCAGCGACTCGCCCTTCAGTTCAATGCGTAAAGCATTATGGACCAGCCTGTCCAGAACAGCGTCCGCCACTGTTTTGTCTCCGATTACCTCATACCAGTCCTTGACAGGTACCTGAGAGGTCAAGATGGTGGACTTCTTGCCATAACGGTCTTCAACAATGTCCATGAGGCTCATTCTGGAACCGGCATCAAAGGGATGCATGCAAAAGTCTTCGAGTATGAGTAGATCGGTCTTTTCTATCCTCTTGAGCTCCTTCAGGATGTCACCCTTGGCCTTGGCGAGTTTGAGTTTTCCCATCAGACGGTACGTGTTAGCATATAGGACCTTCAAGTTCTTCTGACATGCCCTTACCCCCAGAGCTGTCGCAAGGTAACTTTTGCCTGTCCCGGTACAGCCGGTGATGAACAGATCCCGTCCTTCCCGGATGAACGACAGGTCAGCCAGCCGATCCATCATGTTCTTGTCCAGTCCGCGATCAATCGAGTAGTCAATGTCTTCAATCG
>ERZ842401.80-NODE-80-length-118203-cov-7.695280_pt1 | contig 118203 bp, 105 predicted proteins | sample MGYA00521270_ERZ842401 | MGnify/ENA primary metagenome ERZ842401 (study PRJEB31892, sample SAMEA3878208) | bioreactor metagenome | biome: Moose rumen | place: Sweden | collected 2011-10 | study: EMG produced TPA metagenomics assembly of the PRJEB12797 data set... | reverse complement strand
GAAAACTCCAAGCGAGGTTGCTGCTTAAACTGTCCTAAAATTTGGGGTCAGTTCAGAGAGTAGTACTATACATATTACCCCCCCCCTAAAAATTTTCTTCTTCATATAAGCCTCCTTTGAAGAAAAATGGAATATGGTTGTATGTGTGTCATTACAAATCATGTAAGAGCTTGATGCTTGCAGGAGAAAATGGACGATCTGCCTCTATGATTAATTTGTAAACAGTTATTGTTTCGCTATAGGGGAAGAACTCTATTCTTATTGGAGAACTGACATATCCAGATGGTGGAGAAATGGTATTAAATGTCTCTGGAGAATTTGAAGAATATACTTTATTTGGATCACCATTGTCTCCACTGAAAGAATCCCAGCTCTCGTTTTCATGTCTGACATAATCCAACTTTATTGTTATACTATTTGAACTTGTACAGGAGATTGTATAATTTGCAGCGGTTGGAAGGTACAAATAATTTGATGAAACCCAGCCAGAGATGGTTTTATTCATGATAATCTCTTGGATATATCTGCATTCTTTTTCTTCGATATAACTTAGAGTGGTGCTAAGCGGTGCATTAACCGCTTCATTGTCAATCCATGATGTCGCTATAAGTTTGTTTAGTGTAATATCTCTATCGGTGGTGTTTATTATCCTTATGTAAATTGTACTTGATGTGGTCGAAAATACCTGAGGGTAATCTATGTCGTAGGATTTAAATGATGCAGCGTTTTGTGAGTATGCCAATTCTATTTTTAAATCTCTTACATATCCCAATTGATTTCCAAGTCCAATAGCATAATGCTGATTTGTATAGTCTATATTAAGACGGAATACTGAACAGTAATGAGCTTTTATGATTTCATTAGCGCTGGGGATAGAGATTGTTTGATCTTTTTTATAAATTTCATCTCTTTCGTCTATTTCATGATGAATGCTTTCGCAATAGTTCAGAAATTCTTCATTGTTAAGATAAAAATTACATGAAGTAATTGTTATGGTGCAGAATACTACCAATGCAAAAAGAATATAAAAAAACTTTCTCATTATAGACCTCCTTTAAAAGTTCCAACCTAAAATTATACCGGTTGCAATTGACGGACCTCCGCCTAATCCTATAAATTCTCTAAGTTTAACAAATCCACCTACGGTGAAATGCTGGCTAAAAAATCTGCTTGTAAGTCCTACCCCTCCTTCGACAGAAAGCCCTGTTGCACTTAGGCTTCCAAATGAAGCTACATACATTCCGATACCTGTAAACCCGTACGCATAGAATCTGTGGAAGGAAATGCCGCCCTGAACACGAGCGTTAAATGAAAAAATAGTTGGACATGAGTATGAGTTGGAATGGTCATAACCAGGTTCTACATTATAGGAAGAACCGTTCCAGTAAACATTGTTCCAGTTGTAAAAGTATCTTTCTGTGTATTCATTGTGAGAATATCCTGGCAGCATCATAAAACCTATATCTCCGCCAACGGAAAGCCAGTTGTTGATTTCAAACAGCCCCTCAAGTGCCAAATCTGGTCCCTGAAGCAATACGCCTGCTTCAAAATAAACACCGTTCATTCCGTCCTGACCAAATTTCCATACGGGTTTGGTTTCGGGCTTTTCTGTTTTTTCTTTTTTCTGTTTGGTTTCCTTTTCGCTTGCTGTCGCGTCTGCTTCTGCTTCGCCTGTGGGGGTGGATGCAGGAGTTTCCTGACCGGTAAGGGCGAGTTGTTCTGCATCGCTTAGGGCAAGGCCAAGACGGGCTTTGTGCTGTGCAATAAGCATGTCGTACAGAGCCTTGTTCTGAGGACTATATACTGTGATGTCTTCAAGGTCATCTATTGCGCTTTCTGCCCACTTTATGCGTTCGTCTTCTATTTCCACCTGCTGCTGAGGGGTAAGGTTTTCTATTCCTTTTTGCAAGACATCTTTTTCTGTGGAAGTAAGACGGATGTTTAACATGTTGCACAAGAGTAATATCGCTTCATCACATGCACCGGGATGAGCGTAAACTGCGGCTTCTGTATTGTATGCAGAAGTGCTTTCTGTCGTGCGCCTTTGTCCTGTAATCAAGTCTGTAATGGAGAGGCGGAGTGAATACTTTGCATTCTTGTTTGTGATGAGGGGAGTGATTAAAAATCGCGCTTTTTCTGAAAGTTCTTCACGCCTTTTTGCCTGTGCTTCATCACTTACGCCTACATACTGGAGAACCGTCCACATTTGGCTTTCTATTTCTCCGTCGGAAAATACAATGCTGTCTGTGTACATGCCAAGCGTTTCTACGAGTGCCTTCTGAACTTCTGCTTTAAGTTTGTCGCTTACCGAAAGAGAACCGAAATTTTGCGGCCACATAATAAGAACCATTTCGTGACTTATCCTTGTGGATGTTCCGTAGTCAACAATGCTCTGCGCCACAGAGAGAGACTGCGCATCCTGTACCGTATCGGCAAAACCGTATACTGCAAAAGTAAGTGCAAGTGCTGAAAACATCAGTGCTTTTTTATGCAAAGGAAATTTCAATTTTCATCCTCCTGTTAATACACTACACGAATTTCTTGATTGAAAGTTTCGTTGCCGTTTTCATCAGCGGTTGTATATATAATTTCTATTTGAGGAAGCTCATCACCCTGCTGTAGAATCTTTTTAATGTCGAGTTCGGACAGAAACATTAATACATATACTCTTCCATTTGAATCTGTGTAAGTGTCTATGGTCTTGACATATTCAGAAATGTCCGGTGCCGTGTTTTTTGCGATTGTCTCATAGATGTAAGTTTGGTCTTCATATTCAGTTAAAGTCGATTGTAAATTTGTTGTTGCAAAGAAACCTATTAGTCCTGTAGCAGCATCCAGTTTTGCCATGTTAAGGGAATAGCCTTCGCCTTCGAAGAAATATCCGTTTCTAATTGGTATTTTAGAACTGTCATTTATAAAACTGCTGGCTTCATCTGTTGTAAAACTTAGCCCAAGCATAGCCCATGATGGCCTTTGTTTTTTTTCTGTTGAAGATTGTGGTTCGTTTTCTTCCTGTGCAGTTTCATTTGCAATGCGGTCAATTTCTTCCTGTACGGCGGCAGAGCGTCCCTTTGCAAAACTAACTGAGGGTACAAAGAGTAAAACTCCTGCAAGTAAAAGGATTTCTTTTTTCATTTTCATCCTCCAAAACTTTTCTTTGCATCTTTTTCAGAGATAAACATAAGGACATATACAGTTCCATCTGACGCAGTGAATGAATCTATTATTCTTGAACCTAACAAGGTTTCTGACGATGCTGAGTTTGTGTATTTGTATGTTGTCTTACAGTAATATGCAAGGTTTGCCCGAGCAGTTACCCTTGCAGATGTGGCGCTTGTTCCTGTGCCTGAAGCAAAGAGTCCCTTTTCGTTTGTCTTGTAGCCGGGTATATATGCGCTGGCTTCTTCGGATTTAAAATTGCATGATGCCCAAAGCGGTAATCCTTGAACTCTGTTTTGTTCCACCTGAGCTTTGTTCTGTTCGCTTACAGTTGCCGCTACAGTTGTGCAGGAACTTATTGATGTAATGACTGAAAAAACAAGAAGCAAAGAAGCAAAAAATGAATTCTTAAAAAGTCTGTTCATATGGCTCCTTAAAAATCCCCTACGGCAAAGGAGGTAACCGTAGGGGAGACATGGTGTTAGTTAGAGTTTGATGTGGAAGTTGCCTCTGCCAAATCGGCTAAGTGCTCTGCTGTAATTTTCTGAATCAGACTTTTAAGAGTCGGATTGTTGTTAGAACTCTTTTCCAAATCTTCATCAGAAATGAACATCAGTATGTAATACTTTCCATCCTGTGAAACAGAATCGATAATTCTTGAGCCGTTAAGAATCTGGTCAATAACTTCAACTCTTGTTTCATTTGTTGATATTCCATTATCTTCGGCTGTACTTGCCAGTTCTGATGAGATAAAGCCTGCTAAGTTTGCCCTTGCATCTAGGCGAGCTGCAATTTGGCTAGAGCGTTCGTCAGCGCGTGCAGCTTCTCCTTCTGCAAAATATCCTGTTGCAGTTGCTACATAACCGTCAATAAATCCACCTGCTTCTTTTGAGATAAAGGTACAACCGTAATAGGCCCAGCCAGGACGACCTGCCGCTCTTGCTCCATCCGCACCACCTAATGTTGCACCATTGTTCTTTGTGCTAGCGCATCCAACCATAGTTGCGGCAACCATAAGTGCTGCCACTGCAATTCCTAAAATCTTCTTCATATTTTCCTCCAAGAAAAAATATATTTTCTTCGCATCGTGCGAAGGGTAAAACCTGTGTCAGTGGTAAGCTTCTGCAACCTTTGAGGCAATTCCTCCTGCAAATCCTGCTACCCATGAAAGTCCTGCTATGGGGATTGTAAGTCCTGTTCCAACAAGGCCTACGACTCCAGCCGTGTATTCTGCATCAGCTTTTGCGGAACGGGCGACAGACATTTCGTTTGTGTAATCCTTGGCAACTCGACTAACATTTACCGCATTATCATCATTGACAAATGTTGAGTTTGACATCTGTTCTGTTGTAACGACGGTAATTGTATTGTCTGTAAAGGGCAGATGATATTCAGGATAGTATTGAATTGCATTGGCTTCCTTACCAGCGGTAAATTTTTCTTTTGCTGTACTCATGCTTGGCATAAGCCAAATGGGCATCTCTTCGCTTATCTGACCCGTACTAAGGTTGTATCCGCCTGCAAAGTTATAGAACGAATACCCAAGGCATTTGATTAAGTTCCAGAGACCTGTGCCCAAAAGGACAAAGGGCTTGCCTAAAATTGAATACATAATGTACTGAGTGTTTGGAACGCTTACAACCGTAACTTCGTCTATGGTTTCTTCAGTTCGGTAACTCTTTCCCTCTCCTTCATTTACATCGGTGCTGCTTCCAAAGGACATCATGCTTCCTGAAGTTATATAGGCAATCTGCATAAGAAAATCTTCGTCAAGGTCAGACATTGCATCGCCCTTAAAGATGGCTCCGTTGTCAAATGCAACAAACCCGCCATCCTTGTTAAGTCGAGCCGTCTTTGTTCCAACGACAGAAGTTGTGTAGCGGTTGGTAGTTGTGTTCAGCGTGGTTTCGATAACCGAGTATTCCACATCAACATAAGAGGAGCCTGAGTTTTTAGTTACCGTTGCGGTTACAGAGTGGGCCTTTGTGGCAGTTTTTGTCGTGTCTGTTATGACATATCCTGCACCGGAAAGGTCGTAGTAGTTTGTTACAGACTGATTCTTCTTCTTTCCGTCCAATGTAAGGCTTTTTTCTTCCTGAATAAGTATGTCGTCTTCGTAAAGCATGTCGTGAGTTTCGACATATACCCTTGTGCTTTCACACGAGACAAAAATCAGTGTGAAAAAAATCAGTAAAAAAGTCAAAAATCTCTTCATGTCTAAATTATAGTCTAATAGCCAGTAAAAAGCAAGAAAAATTTGTATAAAAATGTCTATTGGGCTATAAAGATTTATCCCTTTACAAAGTATTATGGTTTAATAGCTACGATGTCGACGCGAGAAGTTTTTAAGGAAAACCTCAAATTTTATAGAAAACAAAATCATCTTACTCAGGAAAATCTTTCCGAACTGATTGGCTACGGAGAGACTTATATTACCGAAATTGAAAGTCGCTCCAAATTTCCAAAGCCCGAAACGATAGACGCTATTGCAAAAGCTCTTGGCATAGAGCCTTATTTTCTTTTTCTTCCGCCTGGCAAAAAATTGATTACGGAATCTTCAAAGGAACAGATTTCTCGCATGCTTAAAGAAGATATCAACGGTATTATAGAAAAACATTTGTCTTCATGCCTGTAACTACGGGATGTGGACGCTGTATTGCTGCCTGTGCGGATTTGTGTCAAAAGGCAAGCAGGTTTCCCAACACTCGCATTACAGACAATGCAGGACGGGGCTTAAAAATGACTGGCGACCTCTGGCACGACAGCGAGCCAAATTCTGTATGGAAGGTAACTCTTTCCCATGCCGAAAAGCTTGGTCTTGGCACGCAGAACTATACGCTTGTGCGAGTATAACGGACATTTCATTTGCCTTATTTTCCAAAGTGCGGTATAATGTTGCATCATGTTAAAACTAACGGTTAATCCGCGGACGGTTGGCAGCATAACCGCCGCATTAAAGAAAATACGCGAAATGATTATGACTGGAGCCGCTGCAAAAGACACTCCTGTCCACATGCTTCTTGAAGCCGGAACCTATACTGAATCCGTGCGTTACAATCTGCCCAATCCCCTTATTCTGGAAAGCACTCCCGGAACCAAACCCGAAGACTGCATAATTCAGGTGGACAACTGCGAGTCCTTCAACCGTGGCGCCGAAAATCGCGGTGTCTTTGTAGTAGGACCTTCAGCCACAAATGTAAAAATAAAATCCCTTACCATATTAAACACGCATTTAAAGTCTGTGCTTGAAGGTCAGACAACTTTGGACAGCGGAGAAGCCTTTGTGTGGAACAACACTGATGGAACCCTTCTTGCGGAAGATGTGCGCTTTACAGGCAGGCAGAATGTTCTTACGCTTAAGGGCTTTACATGGTTTAAGAACTGCGAAATTACTGGAGACATTGATGTAATAAGCGGAGAGGCTAAAACTGCTTTTTTTGAAGACTGCCTTATTACCATTAGGGAAGACAACCGAGGCGACTACAACGGTTATGCTGTAAAAAGCAGGGCTGTTCCTGACGGACAGGGCTTTGTCTTTTTTAACTGTCGCTTTACCGGTGACCGTAGAAAAAAGAGTTCACTCTATGTGGCTAGAACGGAAGGAAAGGGAAATGCAAAGTCTCTTAACGGATGGGACAACATTGCTCTTCTTAACTGCCATGTAAGCGATGCCTTTAATCCCGAGCTTGTGTGGGATGATGACATGGAACTAGATGTGTATCCTCGTGGAAACGCCGCTAACGGAGTGCGTGAATACAACACAAGAACTGTAGCAAAAAACGGAACTGTAACAGAAGCAGACACAGCTCAGCGTAATGTAAAATCCTATCTGCTTACAAAGGACGACTACTTTGCTCGTTATGCAAGCCGCTATCTTATTTTAAAGGACACTCCTTTTGGCCAGATAGACGAATAGTTTTGAGGTACCATGGAAAAGAACAAAGAGGAACTGAAGTCAAAGGTAACGCAGGCTTATGCCGAACACTATCTGCTAAGAAACAGGGCCTATGCCGTTACCATTCCTCTTACTACAATTCTTTCTTTTGGCTGCCTACTTCTGTGCGAAGTTTTTTTTCAAGATCCTGGTCAAGACATATTTCGCGACTATATAGAAATTTTTGCAGTCATGCTGAATACAACTCTTTCGGGATTCATGGCTGGTGCAATTGTGGTACTGGCTTTTTTTTCCGTTCAGGCAGTTACCGTAACAGGATTTTTGTTCCGCACTTTTGTACTGCTCATCGCCGCCCTTATTGCAAATCTTCCCATTGTAAAATTATGGTACAAGAGTCCGTGGAAGAGTCTTCTTGCAGCAGTGATTTTTTCTGTCGTGCTAGGTAACGGCTGGCAAATTTTCTTTAAGATGCTTTCCGACGGAGAAATCCGCTACATTTACGACTTTAACAGTGTGCTTCCCAGTCTTCTTGTTGCCTTCTGTGGGTATGTGTTTTACAATTTTCTTCCCCTTAAGTGGCGTAAACTTTTTTATGCAAATTCCTATGCAGGCGAAGACTTTGTAAAAATCCGTGCATGGCAAAAGCAGAAGAGACGCAAACAGGTTGGAAAAAAAATAATTATTTCTTTCGTAATAGAGGCTGTAATTCTTGTGGTCTCAGCCGCAGTGTTTGCTGGTGTAATTCTAAAGGGAAAACTTCACATTCAGGAACAGAGCGAGATAATCATATTCCTTGCACAACTTGTAGTTCTTCTTTCCATTATTGCAATTCCGATTATCCTTGTAATCATCTCGTATACAAATTTAAAAATTTCAAATCCTATCATGCTCATGGCAAAGGGTGTGGAAGATTTTTCAAAGCTAAAGGAAGGAAACGACGAAGTCCTTGTAGACCTAAGGGAACTGAATATAAACACTGATGACGAAATTACTACTCTTTACAATTCCCTTGTGCGCTCCATAGACGCTACCGAACGGTACATAGAAAAAATTGAGCGTGAAAAGGAACTGGAAAAAAATCTTTCAATAGCAACGGAATCCAGCAAGGCAAAAAGTACCTTCCTTTCCAACATGAGCCACGAAATCAGGACGCCTATAAACGCTGTGCTTGGTCTTGACGAAATGATTTTGCGAGAAAGCAAGGAAGAAGAAACTTTGCACTATGCCCGTGACATTCAGAGTGCAGGAAAAAGTCTTTTAAGTCTTGTAAACGATATCTTGGACTTTTCAAAAATCGAAGCGGGTAAGATGGAAATTGTTCCTGTTGAATACGATTTGAGTTCCGTGGTAAACGATTTGGTCAACATGACTTCAAAGCGCGCAGAAGACAAGGGACTTTATCTTAACATTGTGGTGGACAAAAATATGCCTCACCTTTTGTTTGGTGACGAAATTCGCATAAAGCAGTGTGTGCTTAACATACTTACAAATGCAATCAAGTATACAGAAAAGGGTGCTGTAGAACTGAACATTTCTTCTTCTAAAATTGACGAAGAACATGCTGCACTTACGGTTCACATTATAGACACTGGAATTGGAATAAAAGAAGAGGATATGTCTTCTCTTTCACAGGCCTTTACTAGGCTAGATGAAAAACGCAACCGCACCATTGAAGGCACTGGACTTGGCATGAGCATAGTAAAAAATCTTCTTGGACTAATGGATTCCAAACTTGAAGTTAAGAGTAAGTATGGCGAAGGTTCAGATTTTTTCTTTACTGTTTCACAAAAGGTTGTAAACTGGGAGCCAATTGGAAACTACTCTGACTTGTACAAAAAGATTCTTAACTCTGGCGAAAAATATGTGGAAAGTTTTCACGCTCCTAACGCACGAATTCTTATTGTTGACGATACTCCCCTTAATCTTACCGTTGCATGCGGACTCATAAAGCAGACGCAAATGCAGATTGATACAGCCGAAAGTGGAGAACGCACTCTTGTTCTGGTAACAAAAAATAAGTACGACATTATTTTTATAGACCACCGCATGCCCGTAATGGATGGAATGGAAACTCTTGAAGCAATGAAGACTTTGGAGTCAAACCTTAACAGAGACACACCTTGTATTGCCCTTACTGCAAACGCTGTCTCTGGTTCAAGGGAACTTTATCTTGAGGCGGGATTTACAGACTATTTGAGTAAGCCCATAGACGGAAAGAAATTTGAGCAGATGATTATGCACTATCTTCCTAAAGAAAAAGTGCAGAAAGTTTCTGCGGCTGTTGAGGAGGAAGAAGATCTTCCCGAACTTTCTATGCTTAAAGGAGTTTCTGTTGAAGACGGAATAAAAAACTGCGGCGGAAAAAAACTTCTTCTTCAGGTTGCAAAAGAATTCTACCAGTCAATAGATTCCAAGTGTGAACAGATTGAAAAATTCTATTCTTCTGGTGACTATAAAAACATGACGGTTCTTGTGCACGCCTTAAAAAGTTCTGCCCGTCTTATTGGTGCTTCTGAGCTTTCCAAACAGGCTGCCGTGATTGAAGAGGCTGGTGACAGAAAGGATGAAGAAAAAATAAATTTGCTAATGCCGTCTTTGCTTTCTTCTTACCGCTCCTACAGAGAACTTCTAGCTCCTGCATGTGCCGTTCAAAAAACTGAGGCAAAAAAAATTTCTAACGAGGATTTTAACGATGCTCTGCAGAACATAAAGGAATGTCTTCAGGCCTTTGACATTTCTACAGCAGATACAATCATTTCCATGCTGGAACAATACGAAATTCCGCAGGAAAAACAAGATCTTTACAAAAAACTAAAGGAAGCCGTTACTAGCGTTGACTATGATGCAGCGCTAAAACTACTTTGATTTTTATGGAGGAATAAATGGATAAGCGCATTTTGTTTGTAAGTGAATCACAAAACTTTCTTGTTACCGCAATGATAAAAAATCTTCAGGATGCGCGGTTTGAAGTTATTACCTCTCAGCCCGACATTGTGGAAATTCAGCTTAAAGAAAATCTGCCCGACATTTACATTGTCTATCTTGAAGGTGATTTGAACAGCTTTAACGGAACCCTTAAGTATCTTAAAAAACTTCTTACCGAAGAAGGCAAAGACAGGGTGCTGTATCTGATAGGTTCACAACTGGAAGTTTCTTCTGCCTACGAAATAATTCCCAAGGCACTTGTGTCTGCCGCCTTTATGAGGCCTGTAAATATGACAGAAGTTATTGCACGCCTTAACACTCTTATTCTTGACGAAGAGGGAAGCGACGGTAAGAAAAAAATTCTTGTGGTAGACGATGACGGAATAATGCTCCGCTCAATGAACAACTGGCTTTCAAAAAAATACGATGTGTATCTTGCAAACTCTGGTCTGAATGCAATTTCACTTCTTGCGCAGAAACATGTTGATTTGATTCTTCTTGATTACGAAATGCCTGTGGCCTCGGGACTTCAGGTTTTTGAAATGATAAAGGCAGAACCAAAGACTGCTGGAATTCCTGTAATATTTCTTACTGCAAAGGACGATAAGGAAACTGTAATGAAAGTTCTTGCAGCTAAGCCTGAAAAATATCTTTTAAAGACAATGGAACCTGAGGCGCTTGTTAAGAGCGTTGACGATTTTTTTAAGGGAAAGTAAAACATGAAAGTAGTAACATTCGGTGAGCTTATGCTTCGTCTTGAACCTGCTGGCGTTTATCGCTTTGTACAGGTTGATTCCATGACTGCAACTTTTGGTGGTGCTGAAGCCAATGTAGCTGTTTCTCTTGCAAACTTTGGTCTTGAGTCCTGCTATGTTACAAAACTTCCTGAGCATGAAATTGGTCAGAGTGCTGTAAACAATTTAAGGCGTTTTGGAGTTAACACTCAGTACATTGTGCGCGGCGGTTCTAGGGTTGGAATTTATTTTAATGAGCGTGGTGCAAGTCAGCGTCCCTCAAAGTGCATTTACGACCGTGCACATTCTGCCATTGCAGAAGCCCTTCCCGAAGACTTTGACTGGGAAAAAATTTTTGAAGGATGCTCATGGTTTCACATTACGGGAATTACTCCTGCCCTCGGTGGCAAACTTCCGCTCATATGCGAGGAGGCGTGTAAGGCTGCAAAAAAAGCTGGAGCCGTAATCAGTTGCGACCTTAACTACAGAAGCAAACTCTGGTCTACCGACGAAGCCCGCAGGGTAATGACAAAACTTAGCGGCTATGTTGATGTCTGCATTGCAAACGAAGAGGATGCAAAAAATGTATTTGGCATTGCGGCAAAGGACACTGATGTAGAAAACGGAAAACTTAACAAGGAAGGATATTTTTCTGTTGCAAAACAGCTTGCAGAAAAACTTGGCTTTAAAAAAGTTGCAATCACATTGCGTACTTCGATAAATGCAAACCGTAACAAATGGGCGGCGCTCTTTTACGATGGAACAGATTTCTTCTTTAGCCACGAGTACGATATGTTTGTAGTTGACCGTTTGGGCGGAGGCGACAGTTTTACTGCCGGACTCATTTACGCTCTTCTTACTGGTAAGGATTCCCAAAGTGCATTGGATTTTGCTGTTGCCTCATCCTGCCTTAAGCACAGTGTGGAGGGCGACTTTAACATGGTAACGGTTCAGGAAGTGGAGCACCTTGTGGCTGGAGATGCCAGCGGACGCATTCAGCGTTAGATTTACTATACAAAAATGCTAGTAACCGTGGTTATTTTTTGGTAACCGCGGTTATTTTTGCAAAAATACTATTCCAAACTTAGCATTGGGATGTTATAGTTACAGCATGGAGGTGAACATGAAAAAGAAATTACTTGGAATTGCACTTTGCGCACTTCTTTCCTTACCCCTAGCGGCAAGGGAATCTGACAGTGGTTTGGGATTTTCTTTAGGCGCACGATTTTCTGTTTTGGGATTAGAGCCTACAGTTTCCCTTTTGTTCAATCACCTTGAGGTGGAAGCATCTGCTCCTCTGCAGTCAAAGCATGTTTATGAAACAAAGTACGACACTGACGGAACAACCGTACTTGGTCAGGAACTTAAGGGATACACATTTGGATTTGCTCCCGAAGTTTCGATCGGCTACAACTCTAAGCCCTTTACATCAGGCTGGCAGAACGGATTTGGCTTTACTGCACTTTGGGTTACAGACAACTACCTTAACGCCTTTATGGGAACTTCCGATTCTTCAGGCATCTCTTCATTTCTTGACTCAAACGGAAAGGTGGATTTTACTCAGGGTGCATATTTAGGAAGCCTTTACTACCGCGGAGCAATCCAGTGGAAGGGCGGATTCAGCCTCTACTTTAGGATAACGGTTCCCCTTGCGGCCTATGTTCCTTCAATGGGTGACGCTGGATTCTATTCAATCATGGAGCCAGAGTTTGCAACTGCGGCCGTAAGTGCTGCATTCCTTGGAACTGCTGTGGGAATACGGTTTACATTCTAGTCTGACTCTTGTGCAACAAATGCTGACGGCGTGAATTGCTGTCAGCTTTTTTTTATTTTCCGCCGAAGATTTTAAATCCCGAAGTTTTTGCTTCCTTAACTTCTGCACCAGAACTTTCTGCGTTTTCGGTTTCAATCATTGCTTCTTTTAATTTGTCCAGAACTCCGTCAAGAAGAACCAGAGACATGTTAAGTTGTTTGTCAACTTCGGCCGGCATTCCTTCTATGTTCTGCCACTCGTCGTAGAGTGTGTTGTAGGCAGCGTTCATTTTTGCGTAAATGTCTTTTGTAACCTTCATCTTTGTCTTCATAAAAAAAGTATAGCAGAGCATGTGCATAAAGTCTATAATTACATCTTAAATTACACCTTTTACATCCTTGTGCTTTTACAAAAAAGGACTGATAATAAAACTGTTGCAAGGAGGTGTGCAATGATTTTTGTATTTATTTTCTCGTTTTTAGTGTCGGTTGGAGTTGCTCTGTTTACGGCCCTTGTAAGCGGATGCAGTATTATTTTCCTGTTCGACATAGCGGAGTTTTTGGGAATTATTTTAATTCTAACCCTGTTTGTTTTTTTGTCTGGTTATGGAAAGTCTTTCTGCCGAGTATTCTCGTCTCCAAAGAAAATGCAGACCTTTTCACTTGCAGAACTTAGGGAATCAAAACTTGCATTGGACTTTACTCTTAGGGCCTCTGTTTATGTGTGTCTCTTTTTTTTGATTGTAGGCGGAATGTACTTTTACCTTAACTTTGGATTCCGGCAGACCATGGGACCAAACCTTGCCCTTGTACTGCTTTCTCTTTACTACATGTTTTTTCTTGTAACAATCCTAATTGCGCTAAAGGCAAAACTTAAGACGCAGATTATACTGAGCATGAATGAAGATTCTGAACCTGTGCAGACTCAGCCGCTTTCTACTTCCCGTGTGGTGCTTTCCGTTGTAAAAGTTTTTTGCGTTCTGGTTCTTGTTCTGCTTCTTACTTTTCTTGTGGTCTTCTGGTGCTCTGCAAACGAACAGACTGAATTTAAACTTACCCTTGCATGGCTTCTTGATGCTCCCTCTTTTTTGGTCATAGCTATAGAAAGTCTTCTGCTTCTTTTTGTTACGGGAAACTTCATGGTCTTTTGGAAGACCGTAAAAGCCGCATTTAAAAACTCAAGTCTTACCGTTTCAGAAAAAAATGTTTCTGTTACGGCGGTGCGTTCCCTTAGGCTCTTCTGCATCTTAAGCGGATTAAAATGTTCTCTAATTGGACTTGTGGCAGTACTGGCAAACCTTCAGGACAAATCTACGCTGGGGGCAAACATATATGTGGCCCTTTTAAGCACTCTGTACGGAATTGTCTTTGCAGTAATTCTTCTGTTTCTTGAATACAAGGTAAACCGCCTATGCCGCGAATAGTTCTTGATTTTATTCTGATGAGTCTGGGGGCGCTTCTTCTTACACTACCTTCACTCGTCAGAAGAAAATGCAGCGTGCAGACTCTTTCTAGAAATGTCCTGCTGTCGGGGGCCTTCGTTACGGTAATAATGCTCCTTCTGCTCATGGGCTCCTTCGAGTCATTTGGCAATGCTGAATCTGACTTAAACTTTACAGCCTTTGCAGTGCGTGTCTTTATGACATTTAGGCCCCTTCTGTTCGGCGTACTCTTAAGGCTGATTCTTACAGCTTTTGCAAAAAAGTCTGAGTCTAAAAACTCTGCCACGGAAAAATCATCTGCTACAGAATCCCAGTTTCTTTTAGTTCTTTCTCGGCGAGAAAAGGAAGTTGCCCGTCTTGCGGCAAGAGGTCATACCAACGCACAAATTGCAGACGAACTCTACATTTCTGTGGCAACGGTAAAGCGTCATCTTGCCACTGTGTTTGAAAAGTTGAGCATTTCCTCACGCAGGGAACTGGAGGCGTTCTTTGCTCATTGAACAAGTTATGCAAATGTGATATGCTTCTGTCTACAGTAATAGGAGCTTGCGATGAAAGAAATTTCTTCTCTTATGGGATATCGTGAAAGTGTTCGCGTTGTTGATGCCACTCTTCGTGACGGCGGTCTTGTAAATGATTTTTTCTTTACGGATGAATTTGTAAAGGATCTGTACAAGGCAAACATTGAAGCTGGAGTTGACTGCATGGAGATGGGCTACAAGGCTTCTAAAAAACTTTTTGACCCAAAGAAGTTCGGCAAGTGGAAGTTTACTAACGACGAAGATATTGTGGAACTTCTTGGAAGCGACATTGTTGGTAACGGTGAAAAGAAAATAAAACTTGCAGCCATGGCGGATGTGGGTAGATGTGATTTTAAAGAAGATATTCACGAGCGTGCTGAAAGTCCTCTGGATGTAATACGGGTTGCATGCTATGTGCATCAGATTCCAGCCGCAATAGAAATGATTGAAGACGCACATAAAAAAGGCTACGAAACAACATGCAATATTATGGCAATTTCTACCGCACAGGAAGGAGACATAAAGGTTGCACTGGACATGCTGGGAAAATCTCCTGTAGACATAATTTATATTGTAGACAGCTTTGGTTCGATCTATCCAGAGCAGATGGCCCGCATTGTTGATGTATACAAGGAAAGCGCAGACAAGTACGGAAAAACTCTAGGAGTTCATGCTCACGACAATCAGCGCCTTGCATTTGCAAACACACTTGAGGCAGTAGGTGACGGAGTAGACTGGCTTGATGCCACATACAACTCAATGGGACGCGGTGCGGGTAACTGTTCCATGGAAAATCTTCTGGGACTTCTGCACAATCCCAAGTACAACATTTACCCTGTACTCCAGTTTATAGAAAAGCACATGCTTAAGTTAAAGGCGGAAGGCATTGTGTGGGGATACGACCTGCAGTACCTTATTACAGGACTTTTAAATCAGCATCCCCGTTCAGCCATTGCCTTTACAAAAGAAAAACGCGCAGACTATTCTGCTTTCTATCACGAAATCTTTGGTCAGGATTAAAGGAGTTTTTTACTTTTTGTAGCTAGACAGCAGTGTATTTATGTTTTCCTTAATGACATTAAGCAGGGCATTCCGTTCCGTCCGTTCAGGAAAGTTCCTCCAGATGACATACTTGCTTTTTGGTGCAACTTCTGCCAGTGGCTGTCCAACAGGATTATGCACATTGTCTATGATGAAGACATAGTTCCCCACTTTTGCATCTGCAATCTGTGTGGCTGTTACAGGACCTGGACCGAATGTTGCCGCTACGGTAAGTCCCAAATCTTTTGCAAGGTAAACTTGGTTTGCATTGCATAGAACAGGTGCGCCTTTTAATCCTAGTTCTTCAAGCTGTCTGGCGGCGGTGAGTATTGCGTTTTCGTATGCGGCCACTCTTTTTGCACTTTCTTCCTGAGTGCCTGTGATTTCGCTTAAGAGGGCTGCATTTTTTTTGACCGTTGCAATGGAATTGTCACAGGAAATTTTTACCATCTGAACAGTGCCGACAGAATTTCCCAAAGTTTGCATCATCCGTTCAAAACCTGCGTAAATAAAATACTTTGATTCAGTAATTTTCTGAATGTCGCTTACTGTAATTTCGTACTCAGGTGGATGGCGAAGGGATGCTGGTGCAATGCATGATACATCATCAATCCCTGCTAAATCGGCAAAGGCGGCCGTCCAAGATGTAGAGGCAATAAAGTCAGGGTTAGAGTTTTTGTCTTTTGCTCCGCCTGCGAATGCCCCTAAGGCAATGAATGCAAACAAAATCACTGCAAGAAATTTCTTCATGATTTTTTTCTCCTGTTAAAAAGTAATAGTATTGCATACAAAGCACCTGTCGTTAGTGCAATTGTGGCTGCCGGTGGAAAGTCAAATTTTAGGGCAAGAATAAATCCCCCTGTAGAAAAAATAAATCCTAGAACTGAACTAAAGATGAAAAGTTTTTTTATTCCGCGCTGATTTTTTGTAAGATGCATAAGAGTTTCGGCACACAGTACCGGAAGAATTAGAAGGGTGTCAATAAGAAATGCACCTAGAAGTTGCATTGCAAGGGCAATTGTTATTGCAACGATAAATATCATAACCGTTTCGTGAAGCCTGACTTTTATGCCCATGGCAACTGCAATGTCACGGCTAAAGAAAATGGGCAGAATGTTTTTGTAGTTTAGGCTGATGTACAGGACTAAAAGAACTGCCGCTACTGCAAGGATGATAACATTTGTTACTGTAAGCGCAAAGGGACTTCCCCACAAAATGCTTAGCGTGTCTTTTGCAGGAACATCCTTTACATGCATAATAAGAGAGGCAAGGGCCATGCTTAAAACCATAATTGCCGCCGAAGGTGCGCTGAATGATGAATGAGTTTTGTTAAGAAAAATCATCATTAGGACAAGAATGCAGTTAATAAAAATTATTGCAGGAACAAGTGGAACATTAAGTGCAAGGGCAAGTGCTCCTCCCAGTATAACACCGTGCATGAGCATATACCTAAGAGGAATAAGGTCAAGACGAAGAACGAGAACTCCGCATAGTGGAAAAGCTGCACCAGAAAGAGCAAGGGCAATAAATCCGCGGAAGACAGGCTGAAGAAGTAGCAGACTCATTGTGTGCCTCCTAAAGAAAGGTGAGACCATCCGCCAAGAGAAGCAAGTTCCCTGTCATGGGTTACGATGATGATTGTGGGAATTTCTGTAAGGCTAAGGGAACGAATAATTTCCATTACCATTTTTTTGTTGGCCGAATCCAAAGAAGCAGTGGGTTCGTCTAGAAGAAGAAGTTTTGCCTTTTGTGCAAGACATCTGGCAACGGAAACTTTTTGTTTTTCACCGCCACTTAAACTTGAAAAGTCCCGTTTGGCAAGATGCAGAGATGAAGTTCGTTCAAGATTTTTGTGAATCAGTTCGGTTCTGTTTTTTGTTCCAGAGGGAATGCCTAAAGAAATAACTTCTTCTACAGAGAGGGAAAAATTTTCCTTTCCTGCAAACTGTGGTATGTATCCTATGGTAAGGGGTTTGAGTTTTTTTACCGGAAGACCGTCAATTAGAATGCTGCCTGAAGAAGGTTTTGCTATTCCTGCAAGGAGGGTAAGAAGTGTTGTCTTTCCTGCACCGTTTTCTCCTTCCACTATAAGGCGGCCTCCTGCTGGTAACGAAAAAGAAAAGTCTCTTATCTGTCCGTAGGGGTGTGAAATGTTTTTTACTTCCACGCTTACACCCTGAGTAAGTTTTGCCCTTTGCCTAAGTAGGTAGTACATTTCATCGCTGTCGTCAAGGTCTTCAAGCTGTTCTTCTGTTGCGCATAAAAGTCTGGGAACTTGATGTGTAAAGGTAAGACATGAGTCTGGATGATTTTTCTTAATGTAGTTTAGGGCCAGAGTGCTTGTTATGTCGCCATGCATTTTTTTTATGCCCAACCGAGTCATTAGTACCGCCGCTGCTTTTCCTATTGCTGTGTCGTGGGCGCTTAAGTCTTTTTTGCTTCCTGTGTAGGTTTTAAAAAAATCCTCAAGTTCAAAAAGGGGGTGAAGCCACTTACCGCTACTGGAGAAAATTTCTTTATCGCCACTGCATACAAGGAGCGTTGTTCCGGGCGGTAGGTCTTTTGTCATGTTACGATTCCAAAATGCAGTTTATAAGGCTTATGGTACTGAATCCGTCCAGTTCAGTGCAGGTGTATGTTCCCACAACCGTAATGATTTCGTCTTCTTTGGGCATTGTTATGTCTGCGTCATCTGCAAGATAAAAACCTAGTCCTGCAGGACAGCATGCCGTTGCATCCCACACAATGCAGGAGTAGGGTGGCGCACCTTCTAACTGTTCGGGAATGTGGAGGCTTCCCCTTATGCGAACTGTTTTGCCTTCGTAAAATTCTGGCTCAATTAGCATGTTGAATACTTCTGCATAGGTCATGTTTGCATTCATGCGGGTAAGGTCTATATCTACCGGAGAGGAAGTATCTGCCGACTGTACGCTTGCTGTTGGTGCCGTCTGAACCTGTTTTTGTGCAGTCTGTGGAGTAACTTCTGGTAGCGAAGCAGTTTTTTTTGAACAAGCGCATAGTGTAAGAGTAAATCCCGTTAAAATTAAATAGATGCATTTTTTTACATTCTTCATAAGATTCCTCTACGGACAGTATAGCATAAGATTAGAAAAAAGTGCTATAGTTAAGTCCGTCTTAGTCCTTGCACATTCAACAGAATGGATTTATACTCTAACTATGGGCGAAAACAGGAATAGAAAATTTAGACTTACGAGTCTCGTTGTAACTCTTCCACTTTACATGATTGGGTTTTGTGCAATTCTGTGCGCAATGAATACATATCTTGGTTATTCCGAGTTTAAAAACATTTTTGAAGACCAGTACGGAGTTATGACTTCTCAGGTTGCCTATACGGCAGCATCTTTTATTGACGGTGATGACATTGACCGCTATGTGAAGAATCCTGTGGCTGACGAAGAATGGAAGTCTGTTGACGAAAAACTTAATCTGCTTACGGTTGAATTTAGCCTTGCATATATTTATGTTACGGTAAACGACAGCGACTACACCTGGCGCATGTATTTGTACGATACGGTTAATCCTCTTGTGCAGAACGGTTCGGTAATAGAGTTGGGGCACACTTCTTCCCTAACAAACAAATCTGAAGAATACATAGAAAACATCCGCAGGGTAATGGAGCGTGGAGAACGATATACAACTTATTCCTACAATAAGGAAACCGGCGGACATGTTACTACATCTGTTCCAGTTTTAAATTCTAGCGGTAAGCCTGTTGCACTTGTGGGTGTAGTAAAACCCATGAGTGAAGTTACCACAATTCAGAAGCAGTATCTTCGCTCTTCCCTTGTTGCCTTTCTGCTTTTTGCAACTGTCTGCCTTTTTGTCTATGTGCTTTTCCTGCGAAAAAAAATCCTTAATCCCCTTAGGTCGATTACAGAAGAGACTTCTCATTTTGCGGAACACAAGGGTCATCTTTCGGGAGTTCTTAAGGAAATAACTGATCGCAACGAACTGGGAACTCTGGCCCGCTCTGTAGAAAAGATGAGTGTAGACATGAATACCTATATTGACGAGCTTACAAAAAGTACTGCCGAAAAGGAAAGGCTTGGTGCAGAACTTGATGTTGCAACTCAGATACAGGCCAACATGCTGCCACGGATTTTTCCTCCCTACGAAAATCATCCCGAAATTGAACTGTATGCTTCTATGAGTCCTGCCAAGGAAGTAGGCGGTGACTTTTACGATTTCTTTATGGTTGATGATGATCACTTTGCGGTTGTTGTGGGCGATGTAAGTGGAAAGGGTGTTCCTGCCGCTCTCTTTATGGTTATTGCAAAGACGATTATTAAAAACGAAACCCTGCAGGGACATTCCCCTTCAAAAGTGTTTGAGCTTGTTAACGGACAGCTTTGCGAAGGTAACGATGCAGGACTTTTTGTAACCTGTTGGATGGGACTGCTTACCATAAGCACTGGCGAACTTGTCTTTGCAAATGCGGGACACACTCCTCCTATACTGTGCCAAAACGGAGGTGTTTCTTACCTTGTTACCAAACCAAACCTTATGCTTGCTGGCATGGATGGCATGAAGTATTCTGAACATTCTATTAAGCTTGGCAAGGGTGACAGGCTCTTTGCGTATACTGACGGTGTTACTGAAGCAACTAACGAAAGGGAAGAACTGTACGGAGAAGACAGGCTTCTTGAGGCAATGAAAAAGACTGTAGGAAAAACTCCTCAGGATGCGCTTAAAATCATCAAGGCCGATGTGGACGCTTTTGTAAATGCTGAGTCTCAGTTTGACGACATTACCATGCTTGAACTTGGAATAAAATAGGGCTTATTCTATTGTAAGGACTCCATCCATTCCTGTAGCTTCAAGAACCTGCTTACAGAATGATGAGGGATTCTTTACGATAAATTTTCCTCTGGTGGTTGCCATAAGTTTGTGTGCCACAAGGACAACCCTAAGTCCTGCGCTTGAGATGTATGTGATTCCGCTCAAGTCAAAAATTAGCTTGTTGATGGCTTTTACATCTTCCTTGAGAACCGTTTCTACCTGAGGAGCTGTGTTTGTGTCCAGTCTGCCTGTCAGGATTATTTCCAAAACATCACCGTTGCGAGATTCCTTTATATCAATCATGGTTTAATTGTAGCTGTTATTGTAAAAACTTTCAATGCATAGAGCCTTATTCTGCATACTTGTATTTATAGCTTAATAATGCTACCATAAAGCCATTAAGAAAGGAGTTTTGCATGGTTTGTTCAAAGTGTGGTGCGACACTTGTAAGCGGATTTAAGTTTTGTCCTCAATGTGCGGCCCCTGTAGAAGGTGCTTCAGATGCTCAGGCTATGGCGGTAAAAAATAATCCCATGCCTACCATGATAACCGTTAACGGCGGTGTCTTTGTTATGGGTCAGAACGAAATGAACCGTCAGATTTCACTTTTAAGCTTTGCCCTTTCCGAAACTCCAGTTACCCAAAGACAGTATGAATACATAATGCAGACAAATCCTTCCAAACTGATTGGAGAAAATCATCCTGTAGAATGTGTTGACTGGTGCGAGGCCGTAATGTACTGCAATGCTCTTAGTGTGGCCCAAGGGCTTACTCCCTGCTACAGCATAAGCATGAGTACCGACTTAAGCGCCTTTGACCACGCAAATCCCGTGTGGAAGAGACTTACATGCAACTTTACTGCAAACGGCTACCGTCTTCCCACCGAGGCGGAATGGGAATATGCTGCCCGAGGCGGAAAAAACAGGAATCCCTACCAGTTTGCCGGTTCTGATAACATAAACAAATGCGCATGGTTTGGCGAAAATAGCGATGTGTCTACCCACGATGTAGGAACCAAAATTCCAAACTCTCTGGGCCTTTACGATATGTGTGGAAATGTTGCCGAATGGTGCTGGGACTTTTTAGGCGATTTGGGAATTTCTCCCCAGTCAAATCCTCACGGTCCAAAGAACGGTCTTCTTCGCGTAAAAAGGGGCGGCTCGTGGCTTGACGACATGCAGCAGTGCACGGTTTTCTTTCGCTCAGGAAGTTCTGTAACGGGAAGAAGTAGCAGCCTTGGATTTAGGGTTGCACGCACTCTTATAGAAAATGTAATGTAGGACTTTTTCTTAGACTGATTTTTACAGGGCAAATGAGTCTAGTTTTGCCTTTTCTTCCTCAATCTTTTTATACAGGGAACTGTAGTCTGCCTCTTCGCCTTTTCGTAAGGGTTCGACAATCTGTTCTATGGCATTGTACAGTGGAGTAAGGGCAAGGTTTCCTGTAACTCCCTTTAGTGCATGGGCGTCTTCAAATGCGGCCTTAAGGTCTTTTGCCGTAAGTTTTTCGCCCAGTGTTTTAAACTTTTCGTTTGCAAGACATTTCTGAATCATCTTAAAATAAAATGCCTCGTTGTTCATGCAAAGCTGCATTCCCTTTTCAAAGTCTGCACCGTAGGAAATAAGGTCTTCCTTTGTCATTACTTTGATTCCTCCGAAACTGATTTTTTTGTTGCAATGTCGTAGAGGGAAACAAAGTAAATGTCGCCGTGCTTTTCGTTGTGCACAAGGTGGCCAATGTCTTCTATTGTTTTTATGGTTCCCTTCTTTGTTATGATGCGGTAATCAACAAAATCCAGATGCTGAGAATTGTTTCCTGCCTGCTGCCGTTTGATTGTTTCTTCGGTAATTGCCAGATCGTCTGGGTGAACTATGTTCTTAAAGGAGCACTTGGTGTACTCAAGGAATTCTCTAAGGCTGCTGCATTCAAACATGGAAACAAGTTCGTTGTTTGCATAAAGGATTTCTTCCTCATCGTTTGCCTTGTAAACCAGAATTGCACCAGGAATGTTGTTTGAAAGATATTCGGAATAGTTAAAGTTCCATTTGTTTTCAAAGTAGTCTGCAACTTCCGTGCTTTCTATGGCAAGGGCAGTGTCGTTCTTTATGTTCTGAATTGACTCTGATGTGGGGCGGGGCTTTCCGTAGTAGAATCCCTGAATTTTTTCACAGCCTATTTCCTGAAGGAACTTAACCTGCTCTTCGCTTTCTGAGCCTTCGGACAAGGTGTGGATTCCCAAATGCTGTGCCATGCGAATTATGTCCTTTAAGATTTTTCCATTTTTGCCGTTAGTGTCAAAGTTCCGCATGAAGCCAATGTCAAGTTTTATAAGGTCAAAGTCGTTATCCTGCAAAACATTTAAAGAGGCATATCCATCGCCAAAGTCGTCCATCCAAACTTTAAATCCCTGCTCGTGGAAGCGCTGAATCTGCTCCTGAAGGAATTTCTGGTTGTGTCCAAATGCACTTTCGGTAACTTCTATGATGAGCATGTCGTGAGGCATCTTGTACCTGTCTGCAATTTCTGTTATTTCCTTTACCATGTCGCATTGGTCAAAGTCTGTGCGCGAAAAGTTTACCGAGACGGGAACCTGCGTTATTCCGCCAAGAGTGCGTTCCTTCATTTCGCGGCATACTTCTTCTACCATGTACAGATCCATGCGTGCGCCAAGTTTGTAGTCTTCTATGACGGGAATAAAAACTCCCGGAGAAAGCATTCCCAGTTCAGGGTCAATCCACCGAGCAAGGGCTTCAAAGTTGCACACTTCTCCAGTAATTCCCCTTACTATAGGCTGATAGTATACTTTTATCCAGTGTTCGCTAAGGGCTTTTTCAAAGTTTTCAAGAACGCGCTGCTCGTTGTCGTACTTTTTGAGCATTGCGTCATCAAATGTCTTTATGGAAATACTGTAGTCGCCGTCTATTGTCTGGCATGCAATTCGTGCAAAGTCAAGTGCGGTAATTGAGTCTACATCTTCATTATCGTTGGGTGTAAAGATTCCTGCATGAAATTCTATGTTGGTTCCGTTTCCACAGGGCTTTACCCTTTCCTGCAAAATTTTAAGAAGAAGTTCCGTTGCCTTGGCTGGAGCAAATGCCGCAAAGTGGTCTTCGGAAATTCGGCAGACGGGAAGGTCTTCAAAGGTGTCTCTAAGTGCCCATGCAACACGGCAAAGCATTCTGTCACCTTCGGCATATCCGTAGCGGTTGTTGTAGGCCTTCATGTTAAGAATGTCTATGTAGATATACGAGGGCTTTATGCTGTCTTTTGCAAAGCGGTCGTTTTCAAGTTTGCAAAGTTTCTGGAAGTGGGAAATGTTTGACAGTTCTGTAAGGGAGTCTTTTTCTGTTTCACGGATGATGTATGTGTCTTCTGCAAGACGGATTGTTTTTGCAACGCGAGCAAGAATAAGGTCTGGACGGTCAAAGGGTTTTACAATAAAGTCAGAGGCTCCCCGTTCAAGCATGGAAACTTCCGCTTCCTTGTTGCCTGTTAGAACCATAACTGGAATGTGCCGCAGAATGTCGTCTGCACGGAGTGTCGCCAGAACTTCGTAACCGTTCATGTTGGGCATGGAGATGTCCAGAAGCACTACCGAGATGTTCATTTTTTCCTTGCGGATGATGTTCATTGCCTCAATACCATCGCCTGCAAAAAGCACCCTGTAGCGTTCCTGTAAAATGTTGCCAAGAATCTCACGGTTAATTTCTTCGTCGTCTACAACAAGTACAATTCTCTGACCTTCTCTAGAACTCTGTGAATCTGCCATGTAAAACTCCTGCGCTAATTGTATCACATAAACAGGGAATTGATAAGAGGTAGGCGCAAAAGGGGGTGGATGTTTTTGACATTTTTGGATATAATGGAGATATGGACTTCCCTAGAATAAGAAAGGCCATTCGCTATGTCATTGGTACTTTCTTTATGTTTTTCATTGTGCTCATGGCTGTGGTCCTTGTGTCGGGCCAGGGGCAGTTTTCAGTCTCGCTTTCACCCGGGGATGTCATTTCTGTTGATGACGGATGGTATACAAAAAACGCTGACGGTAGTGTAACCGAGCGTAACCTTCCAGTGCGAATTTCTGCCGACTCTGACGGAATCTACAGGCTGTATCATACATTTTATTCTGTAGGCTATGAGCGCTACTTCTGCTTTTATGTTCACCATCAGAAAATAAGGGTAACACTTGACGGGGAACTTTTGTACGCTTACGAGCCAGAACCTACTCCTTCGTGGATTCATACATACCGTGCATTTCATCATGTGGTGGTAATTCCCCAAAACATGGAAGGAGAAATGTGCGTTGAAACTGAGCCGCTTATAAAAAGTGCTGCAGGAGAATACAAAAGCATTGTTTCGGGTGACAGTTCGGGCATTCTGTTCTATATACTTAAGGCCCGATGGTACAAACTTGTAGTGGGACTGATTCTTTCCTTTGTGGGAATAATTTTTGTACTTCTAAGCCTGATGTTTGGCGTGTATTCCAAGAAAGACAACCTTATGCGCTATTTAGGTTCCCTTATGTTTGTAATAGGCTTGTGGCAAATGGAAGAGTCCCGTGCCCTTCAGCTAGTGTTTGGTTCTCAAAGCCTTCACTGGTGCCTTGAATATGTCCTGCCACTTTTTATTCCCTTCTTTATTTTCCTCTTTATATATGCGATTGTTGGAAACCGCTACAGAAAGACAATGCTTTCTCTTTTAACTTTGGACATGGGCGTAACCATAACTCAGATTCTTCTGCAGATTACGGGAACGGTTCAGTTTACAAATACCGTCTTCCTTTCCTATGCACTTTACATTGCGTCTTTTGTCGTTGGACTGGTGCTCATACTAAAATGCATGAAGTTCAGTTCTCCGGCCCTTAAGGGAATGTTCATTGGAAGTATGGTGGCAGGTCTTGTCCTGTTTGTGTTCAACTCCTTTGGAATTTTTTCTACTCCGTACACAGATGCCCTTCTTTTGTTTGGACTGTTACTCATTTTTGTTTCTCTTCTTCTTACCGTCTATCAGCAGACAGCATCTCGTTTTGAAGAAATCCGCATGTCCGAAGTTTACCGCCGTCTTGCCATGGTGGATATTTCTACAGGAGTGGGAAGCAGGGTTGCATGGTATTCCTTTATTGACTCTTTTGAAGACAAGCCTGACCGCACAGAGGAAGCCTGCCTTATAATGTTTGACATGAACAACCTTAAGATGATAAACGACACTTACGGTCACATGGTGGGCGATAGGGTTATAGACTCCTTGTGTCGCTGTATAGAAAAAGCCTTTAGCAGAGGCGGAAAAGTGTACCGCGTTGGTGGCGATGAATTTATCTGTTACTGTGACAAAGTGCCTGAAAAAAAAGTTTACCAGATGCTTTCTGCATTTGACGAACTTGTAAGTGAACAGGCTCTGGAAGAGTATCCCTTTACGGTTGCATACGGTGCTGCATTCTTTATTCCCCGTACCAAAAAAGATTTTGAAACCGCACAGACCGAAGCCGACAAGCGCATGTACGAATGCAAGGAAGCCATGAAGTCAGGTCGCTCTTAGAAGTGCTGGTGGATTTTAGTTACCGGTTTTTGTAAGACTATAAAGCAGGGCTGTGCATCCTTCGGTAATGTCGTCGTAAGTTGCGTCAAAGTCTCCTGTGTACCAGGGGTCAGCAATGTCTCCTCCCCTAGAAGTAAAGTCAAGAAGTTTGCATATTTTTTTCTTAGGGTCAGTTTTGAATATGCGCATCATGTTACGCATGTTGTTTTCGTCCATGCCGATGATGTAGTCGTAAGAGTCATAATCAGCTGGTGTAATTTGAGACGCCCTGTGTGGAAGAATGGGAACGCCTTCCCTACGCATTTTTGCCTGAGCAGGGGGATATGGGGCGCTTCCAAGTTCTTCGGTACTGGTTGCCTTTGAGTCAATAACAAACTGTCCGCTCAACCCGGCATTGTCTACATACTTTTGCATGACAAACTGTGCCATTGGCGAGCGACAGATGTTACCGTGACAAACAAAAAGAATCCGTGTCATTGTTTACTGTTCAACAATCCAGTTGATATAGCATTTGTTAATGTACAGTGAATCAGGTGAATCGTTTGGAGAGACCGCCTGAATTACAATGATATTGTCCTGTGACTTTTTGACTGCTTTAGGAAGCACCAGCGTAACGGTTGTAGTAAAGGGAAGGCCTTTTTTAAGCTGAACTGCTTCGGTTTCGGTTTCTGCAAGAACAACAAGATCATCTTTTGCTTCTTTTGCAATCTGAACTTTGCTGAGTGTTGCATCACTGGTCGGAACACCGGAAATGGTAAAGGTAACAGTCTTTCCTTTTTTACCGTTAAAGTTTTCTGCAAAAGCGTATCCTTCAAAATACACACCGTCATCTTCGGTATCTGTTACAAACGGCAGTTTTGCATCAAACTCAGAAGTTACACCCCAGGTTGCAGAGGCATTGTTAATGGGTAAATCAGTTACGGATTTGTCTGCCCTGAATTTTATAAAGATGTTAACGCTGTCTTTTGATCTTGGTTTACCGTGAGAATGAATTTCAACCGTCTGTGTAAACGGAACTCCTGCTTTAACGGGAATGTTCAAGTCCCATGCGCCGCCAAAATCAGTCCAGGATTCACGTTCTGCAACCAGTGCAACCATATCAATATAGGCATCATGAGAAACTGTTCCTGTTACTGTTACGGTAAAGGAATTGTTGTCTTTTATCTGATTTGCAGGAAACGGTGCAATGCGTGCTTCAAACCAGGAACCGTTTTCGTCCTGAGAGAAAGACGACGGAATTGAATCGGAAAGCTTATAGGTAACATCGATGCTGGTAAAATCAAAACCGTCAGCATTAGATTCAACAAACAGATTAATCTTTTTTTCTGCAGTTTTTGTGGGAGTAGTTTCTACAGAAATCAGGAACGTGTGTGTAAACGGCGTACCCTTTGTGATTTTGACATCTGTTCCACCGGCACCGCCTAAAAAGTTAAACTTACCGTTACGGGTATCTACAAAACCACAGTCAACAATGGTTGCATCAGCATTAGGAACACCGGTAACCGTTACCGCAATAATGTCGCCTTTCTGAGCCTGAAGATCAAAGGCATCAAATTCAAAAGAAAAAGCAGGAAGCACAGACAGTGCACCCAGAACACAGGTCATAACCAGAGCTTTAAGAAAATGTCTTTTCATGTCAATTCTCCTCCAGATTTGAATTATACCACAAAAATCTGCTTTGGGTAAGTAGTTGTGCAAAAACCATGTTTGCGGTAAAATCACGCTATTATGGAAAGCACAAAGCGTACAGTGACTTGCGGTGACCTTCGCGCCACCGATGTTGGTAAGAAAGTTGTATTGAACGGATGGGTAAGTCGTACTCGTGACTTAGGTGGACTTTTGTTTATACGATTGCGTGATCGTTACGGCATTACACAGGTAATGGTTGGAGACGGAGCTTCTGACAGCGTTAAGCAGACAGCAGCCAGCCTTAAAAGCGAATACTGTATTGCAGTAGAAGGAACAGTTCGTGCCCGCGATCAAAAAGACATTAACCGCGATATGGCAACTGGAGAAATAGAAGTTGTAGCAAATGACATTTTTGTCTTTACCACAAGCCAGGAATTACCCTTTAGCATTGAAGAAGTACGCCAGAAAGACGGAAGTCTTGTTATTCCTAACGAAGATTTGCGCTTAAAGTATCGCTATCTCGATTTGCGTCGTGACCCCATGCAGCATAACATTATTTTGCGCAGTCAGGTTGCATTTGCCACACGCGAATATTTGACAAGCAAAGGCTTTCTTGAAATTGAAACACCAACATTCATTAAATCAACTCCCGAAGGAGCTCGTGACTATTTAGTTCCAAGTCGTGTTCATCCAGGAAAATTCTATTCACTTCCCCAGAGCCCGCAGTTGTACAAGCAGCTTCTTATGGTAAGCGGTTTTGACAAATACTTCCAGATTGCTCGCTGTTACCGTGATGAAGATGCTCGTGGAGACCGTCAGCCTGAATTTACTCAGATTGATATGGAAATGAGTTTTACAGATCGTGAAGAAGTGCTTTCTACAACAGAAGGCATGATGCAGCACATCTTTAAAAAGACACTGAACTATGATTTACCTGCAAACTTTGATCGTATTGCTTGGGAAGATGCCTTCGACTGGTACGGAAGCGATAAACCAGATTTGCGCTTTGACTTAAAGATGCAGGATGCAGCCTTCATGGCAGACTTAGCAGACTTTAACGCATTCAAGGCAGGAGCAGCAAACAGTGGTCGTAACATTCAGCGTCACAAACGTTCTGGACTTAAAGCACTGGTTGTAAAAAATGTTGCAGACAAATACAGTCGCAAAAACATTGAAGCACTTGAAGCAGTTGCAAAAACCTACAAAGCAAAAGGTTTAGCTTGGATGAAAGTAAATGCAGAAGGTTCTTTCGAAGGCGGAATCTCAAAGTTCTATGCAGGAAAAGAAAATGAAATATGTTCCAAACTGAATGCACAGAAAAATGATCTGCTTCTTTTTGTAAGCGACGAAAACTGGCAGACTGCATGTACCGCTTTGGGTGCAGTTCGTAAACAGTTAGGAAAAGATTTGAATCTGTATAATCCTGCTGATGAATTCCACTTTGCATGGATTATTGACTTCCCCTATTTTGCATGGAACGAAGACGAAAACCACTGGGAAACAGAACACCACATGTTTACTCTTCCTCAGAAGCAGTACTGGGATACACTTGAAAGCGACCCAGGGGCTGTTAAAGGAGACTTGTATGATCTTGTCTTAAACGGATATGAACTTGCTTCAGGAAGTATGCGTATCAACGACCCGTCACTGCAGCAGCGCATTTTCAAAATTGTCGGTTACTCAGAAGAACGCGCTCAGAAAGCATTCGGCTTTTTGGTACAAGCATTTAAGTTTGGAGCTCCCCCACACGGCGGAATTGCTCCCGGTCTTGACCGCTTAATTATGCTCATGTGCCACGAAGAAAGTATTCACGAAGTCATTGCCTTCCCCAAAAACAATCTGGCTCTTTCTCCAATGGATGAATGTCCTTCTGTTGTTGATGAACAACAACTTAAGGATCTGCACATTACCATAAGTGACCCAGAAGCCTAAGCACTTAACAAGGAGCCGCTTCGATTAGGAGCGGCTTTTTTTTACTGTTGCCGTCTGCATGTAAAACCTGTATACTATGAACATGGAAGGTAAACAGGTAACAGTCGCCCTTACTGGTGCGACAGGTGCAATGGGAGGCGAAGTTCTCTCTCATCTTTTGGAATCAAAGAATAATTATGCGATAAGGCTTTTGGTTCGCAATCCTAAAAATGCAAGAGGATTTTTTAAGTCTCTTCTTAAAAAGGGCAAAGAGCGCATTACAATCGTGCAGGGCAACATTACAAATGCAGACGATGTTGCATGCCTTGTGGAAGGTTCGGATTATGTAATTCACTGCGCGGCTGTAATTCCACCTAAGGCAGATCACAATCCCCAGAACACGATCGATGTAAATATAGGCGGAACAAAAAACATACTTGACGCAATAAAAAAATCTGGTCGTGCAGATAGCATAAAACTTGTTCACATTTCCACCGTTGCAGTTTATGGCAATAGAGATTATCATCATCCTTGGTGCCGCATGGGAGACCCGGTAATGGGCAGCGCCTATGACTATTATTCCGCAACAAAAATAAAGGCTGAGCGTGCGGTTGTAGAAAGCGGACTTCCTCATTGGGTTGTTCTAAGGCAGACTGCCGTCTTCCACAAATACTTTCTTGCAAACAACATGAACGACGGTCTTATGTTCCACACATGCTGGAATGCACCCTTTGAATGGATTACCGACAGAGATTCCGGACTGATGATAGAACATCTTGTAGACTACGATCTTGACGGTAAACTGGAAGGCTTCTGGCAGAACGACTACAACATCGGTGGCGGCGCTTCCTGCAGGGAAACAGGTTATGATACCTTTAATTCAGGTTTCGCACTGATGGGCTCTGGTGCCGAAAAATTCTTTGAGCCTCACTGGAACATTCCTCGCAACTTTCACGGCGTCTGGTATTCTGACACTCACATTCTTGACGGCTGGCTTCATTACAGAACCGAAAGCAGTGCGGACTACTGGAAGCGCATGAAGAAGACTCTTTGGTACTACAGTCTGGGACGCATTATTCCTGCAAAGTTAATCCGCAAGTTTGCAATAGAGCGTCTTCTTACAAACAGCAATGCACCACAAAACTGGATTCGCCTTAACAAAAAGGGACGCATAGATGCATTCTGGGGAGGTCAGGCTGCATACGAAAAACTTCCCAAAACATGGAAAGACTTTCCCATTCTTGCAAAAGGAAAAACTCCCGAAGGCTTTATTGATTATGCTGCATTAAAAGACGAAGATCATGCGGCACGCTATCAGCTTGATCACGGTTACGATGAATCAAAGCCTGACTCTGAACTGGACATTGGCGACATGCAGTCAGCGGCAAAATTCCGCGGAGGTTCTGTTGTAACTTCTTCCATGCAAAAGGGTGCGCTTCATACTGCAATAAAATGGAAGTGCCACAATGGTCACGAATTTGATTCAACTCCCTTTGCAATTTTAAAGGCCGGATTCTGGTGTCCTGTCTGCTGCGAGGCATTGCCCTGGGCATTTGATTCTGCCGCTCCTCATGTTCCCTTTTATGCTCAGATCTGGTACGACACCCACAGTAAGGAAGAAGAGCATAATGTGTATCCGTATAACGAACATGAAGACGATGATATGATTGTAAGCGCTGGAAAACTCTAATGCAAAAGGCTCTCATTTATGTTTTTTCGGGAACAGGAAACACCCTACTTGTTGCAAAACTGTACAAAAAGTATTTTAAAGATTACGAAACAACAGTTTACAGTCTGGGATCTTCTGAGCCTGTGCCTAATCCAAATGATTTTTCTCTTGTAGGTTTTGCCTATCCCATTCACGGATTTAACGCTCCGCAAATCATGGTAAACTTTTGCAAAACTCTTCCGCAGGTGCAGGAAAAAAAAGCTTTTATTTTTAAATCGAGCGGAGAAGGACTTGGCTTTAACAATTACTCTTCGCAAAAAATGATTGGCATTCTTGAAAAAAAAGGTTTTTCTTTTGTAAGTGAGCGTCACTATGTAATGCCCTACAATATGATTTTTAGGCACTCCCCCGAGATGGTAAAGAGCGAATACATTTATGCTGATGCAATGGTGCGTCTTAATGTAAAGGAAATTGAAGGTGGCATAAAAGAAAATGTTCACACTAATCCCCTTAAAGGATGGTTTGTTCCCCTTGTGCGCATAGAATGGATTTACGCAAAACTTCAGGGACCCTTTATGAAGGTGGACGAAAAAAAATGTGTAAAGTGCATGAAGTGCGTAAAAGACTGTCCCTTAAAAAACATTTCTTTTGCAGACGGAAAATTTAAATTTGGTACAAACTGCGCTCTTTGCGTAAGGTGTTCCTTTAACTGTCCTACATGTGCAATCAGCATAGGTCTCCTGAACGGATGGCGCATAAACGGCTCTTACAAAATAGAGGCAACTGCAAAAGATAAAGAAATTGCCTTTCCATACTTTGACGAAAATTTGCGGGGACTAAAAAGATGGCTCTACTACAAATACTACCGTAAGTGCGATTCTGCCCTTAAGGCCGCTGGTGTGGAACTAAAAGTTTCTTTGGATTCTGAATAATGAAAAATTTTTTTGCTTTTATCAGCTTGCTTTTAATTTTGCTAACAGCCTGCACTCCTCGCGAAGGCGCAAGAACTGACACCGTTTTGGGAACAGTCTGCTCCATAAACGCCTACGAAGACGGAAGTCCTTCTTTGTACGATGAACTTTTTTTTCGTCTTCATGAAATTGAAAATCGCTTTAGTACGAAAATTCCTTCCTCCGACATTTCTCTTGTAAATGAGGCCGCTGGTAAGAATTCCGTTGTCGTTCACGAGGATGTTTTTCTTGTGCTGCAAAAAGCCCTTGACTTTGCCCTGATGAGCGACGGTGTCTTTGATCCAACTGTGGGTCCTCTTGTAAATCTGTGGAACATAAATTCAGAAACTGTTTCCAGCGACTTTCATGTAATTCCCTCTGAAGAAGATGTAAAGACCGCACTTTCTTTGGTAGACTTTCGTGATGTGGTTATGGAAGACGGAAGTGTATTTCTAAAAAGAAAGGGTATGGCTCTAGACTTGGGAGGAATTGCAAAAGGCTACGCCGCCGATGAGGTGGTGCGCATTCTTTCAGAAAAGGGAGTTAAGCGGGCGGTAATAAATTTGGGCGGAAATGTTTATGTGTACGGGAAAAAATCTTCCGGTGAACCATGGAGGGTGGGAATAAAAAATCCTTACGCTCCTTACGGTGAGCCAATCTTTACCCTCGCTTTGGAAGAAAGTGCTTCAGTTGTAACCAGTGGTGCCTATGAAAGAAGTTTTAAGCAGAACGGAATCTTTTATCATCATATAATTGACACGACAACAGGATATCCATGTGAAGTGAAATGTGGCAGTGTGACTGTTGTTGGAAAAAGTTCTCTTGAGTCTGACGCTCTAAGCACAATTGCATTTATTCTAGGCAGGGAAAAATTTTATGAAAAGGAATTTTCCAAAACTGTTCCAACTGTTTTTGTAAATGCAGACGGAACAGTTCTGGCTTCTGAAGAACTTTTGCTTTACTAGATGAACTTTCGTATTTCCTGATGCACAATCATCCGTGTCTTTACACCGACGATGTAGCTTCCGAACATTGCAGTTATTGCATCAAATCCGGCGGCAAAACAGCAGAGTAGTGGAGCGGCATCTTTTAAGAGAAGATAGCCTGCCTCAAATCCCCTTCCGTACATAATGCACATGATTGTGATTGCAACAAAGGCTCCTCCTGTAGGAAGATTGCATAGTGCAAAGGAAAGAAGAAATGCTATACCTCCAATCCACAGAATGTCTGTTATGGAAATGGGAAGCGGTATGTAGGAACGAAGAATAAGAATAAAGCTTACTGTTTCTACAAGGGCCGCACCTCCACGACCAAAAATTGAAAACAGAGGATATGTTACTGCGTTTACCCTTCGCCGTATGCCAAGGCTTTCTGTTCCGTGGCGCATGTTTATTACTAGGGTAAGGTTTGTGTCTCCGCTTATAAAGCTTACAAGAAATGATGTAATGCTTGCGTACAGAACTCTGTAGGGATGCAGTTCGTGGCACAGGAAGCGAAGTATGACGGGATAAATTACCGCCGCTACCAAAATTAAATCAACTGTCAGCATTATGATTAGGGGAGTGTACACGCCTGAAGAGATTATGCTTGTAAAGTTGAGCAGCCATCTGGCCATAAGTGCAATCATTCCCACCGCAAGAAATTCTGTGAACAAAGACATGACTATGTAGCACACTTTGCTTAGAGAGTCAAAAAGAGTAACTGCCGGTTTTGAAATTATCTTGTCACTGGCGGCACCTGCTCCAGCAAGTCCTGCAAAAATAAAGCAGGGCAGAAGATATGCTCCGTCAAGAACGGCTTCAAATCCTGTGTAGGGGAAAAGGCTTCTTAAAAGTCCCCTTATGTCAAGGGAAGGAATTTCGCTTGCCTTTTCTATTGTGATTGGAATGCGTGGTAACTTTACAAGAAGTGCAGAAGCAAGTCCCAGTATTACCAGAAGCAGTGAAGAGCAGATTATAACTCCAAATGTCCACAGCCCCGTCTTGATGATTAACTTTTCGTCACGGAGTTTAAATACTGCCGTTGCAACAGAAAAGAACATGAGGGGAAGCAGGGTGTAGCGTCCAAAACGAACGACCATTTCTACAATGAAGTCCAGCACTGTCTGCGACTGTACGGAATCAAAGGGAATTATCAGAACAGAAATAATGCCAATTGCAATACCAATTAAATATTTTAACCAAATTTTCATATTCCTATTATAACAATATAAAAGCAGTTTGCAAAGTATTCCATGTGTGATATACTGTCTGCATGGCTAAAACAATTTTGGTTGCAGGAAAAGATATGCCTTTTGGCGAATCCTTTGTAGACGGACTTTCTTCCACCGGACGCAACATTGTCGTAACCCGTGCAGAAACCGAAGCAGAAGAGTTAAAGGCGTTGGAAAAAAAGACAGCGGCAGAAAAAAAAGCAGAAGCGGCTGCCATAGAAGAAGCGGAAGCAAGAGAAGCCTCCAGTGGCATTTTTTCTGTTGCATGGAATAGACCTTCTTCAGTTTCTGCAAGAACTCTTGTGCTACAGGCAGAAAACGCCTACGGTTCTCTAGATGAGGCAGTACTTTATTTTGACGAAGATTTTTACGCCTCCAATGCAGAAAAAACAGATGCCGCTGAATGCGTCAGGGGATGTGATGAGCTTATAGTTCCCTATCAGGTTCTTGCTCTTGAAGTTCTGGCACGATACGAAAAAAAATATGACGGAACAAAACCATTTACTCTTGTCTTCATGCTAAAGGAAGGTCCCTCTGTTGCTGATTCCGTACGCTCACCTGCAATTAAAAACGGTCAGAATGCAATTGCTTCTCCTGTAGTTTCCGCTGCGGCTGCGGCTTTTGCGACTTTTGCAGAAAATATTGCGGCGGTTTATGGAGACGCTTCCTATGTTAACATAGTTCTTGTGCATGGCGACGGTTCCAACGAAATTGCTCGTAACGATTCAAGTCTTGCTTCCTGGCTTTCTGAATTTATGGATTCGGTAAGTTCCCTAAAGACAAAACTAAATGCAAAAAAATCCCTTGCATGGAATAAGGTTGGTGCAAAGTCTGCCGGTGGATTCTCTCTGTTCAGGCTGTAAAGGAGTTTGATGTGTCTGTTGATTTTAACTTTGTCCTTGATTGCATTATAAAAATTGCTGCCAGTGCCTTGTGCGGAATTTTACTTGGCATAGAAAGAAAATCTCATTCTCAGGTTGTGGGACTTCGCACTTTGGTTTTAATAAGTGTGTCTTCCACCTTGCTTTCTATTCTGTCATTTTATATGGCGGAAAATCAGGACTTCCCCGGAGACCCTACCCGAATTGCGGCAGGTGTTGCGAGCGGCATAGGATTCTTGGGTGGTGGAACAATAATCAGACAGGGCTTAAATGTAAAGGGACTTACCTCTGCGGCAATAATCTGGACGGCATCTGCCTTGGGCATGGCTTTGGGTGTAGGGCTTTACATTCAGGTTGGCGTAATTGTTCTTGTAATACTTGTGCTTCTTAAGGTGCTTGAAAAATTCGAAGGACTCTGGTTCCCTGCGGATAAGATAAAAACTGTCCACTTTATGTTTGGCTCTGATGAAGTTGATATTGAGCAGATAGAAAACATAATGAAGGCAAACCGTGTACGCATAAACGACATGAATATGCAGCACGACATTTTGGCCCATACACTTACGCTGCATTTTGTTGTCCGCTCACCACGGGAAACCGACATCATTGCCATTTCTAAAAAATGCAGTGAACTTGCTAGCCTAAAAGAATTTTCTGTGACGGAATAATTTTTTATGCCTCGTAATGACAACCCACTGATTGTTCAGTCTGACAGAACTCTCCTTCTTGATGTTCACGCACCCCGTGCCGAAGAGTGTAGAAATGCCCTTATTCCCTTTGCAGAGCTTGAACGCTCTCCCGAGCATCTGCATACATACAGGCTTACTCCTCTTTCTTTGTGGAATGCTGAAAGTGCAGGATTTTCAACAGAGGATGCTGTTGCGGTACTGAATGAATTTTCCCGTTACGATGTTCCTGATTCTGTCGTCGCATGGGTAAAAGAAACGGGTCTAAGGTTTGGAAAATTGCGCATGGTTCCCGCTCCAAAGAATGCTGACGGTGAAGAATATGTGTATCTTGTATGCGCTTCTGCCCTTGTGTTTAAAGAAGTGTCTGCAAATGCTGTCTTAAAAAAGAACCTTATTCCCTGTGAATATGTTTCCTGCGAGGAAGATGTTGTAGAAGTAAGTGAAGATGAAAAACAGTTTTGCTTTATGCTTCGTCTTGTAGACAGGGGAACTGTAAAACAAAATCTTCTTTCTGCAATGTGGCCAGTTAAGGATGATGTTCCCCTTAAGGATGGAGAGCCTCTTTCTTTTTCGCTTAGAAATAAAACTCTTTCTGGTGCGGATTTTAAAGTGCGTGACTATCAGAAAAATGCTGCCTGTGCACTTGTGGGAAACAAAGGTGCTGGTACAGGATTTGGAACAATCGTCCTGCCCTGCGGTGCAGGAAAGACAATCGTGGGCATGGAAATAATGTTCCTTTTGCAGACCAGTACGCTGATTGTAACCACAAACATTTCTGCCGTTCATCAGTGGATAGACGAACTTTTGGATAAGACCACGCTTACCCGTGAACAGATAGCAGAGTATACGGGAGAATCAAAAACTCTCTGCCCCGTTACTGTTGCAACATATCAGATTCTGACATGGCGTCCTGATAAGGAAGGACCTTATCCTCATTTTGCCCTTTTTAGGGAAAGAGCATGGGGGCTTGTAATTTACGATGAAGTTCACATGTTGCCTGCCCCTGTTTTTCGTGTCGTGTCTGAACTGCAAACCGTACGCCGTGTTGGTCTTACTGCAACTCTTGTACGCGAAGACGGATGCGAAGGTCATGTCTTTTCTCTTGTAGGTCCAAAACGCTTTGATGTTCCATGGAAAGAATTGGAGCATTCAGGATGGATTGCAAGTGCCGAGTGTGTAGAGGTTCGCCTTGATCTTCCACCGCAAAAAGAAGTTGAGTATGCTGTTGCAGGCGTAAGAGAAAAGCATAGAATCGCAAGCGAGAATCCTCTTAAAAAAGATGTTGCTTCTCTTTTGGTAAATCAGTTTAAAAAAGATAAAATTCTAATCATAGGACAGTATATAAATCAGTTAAATGAAATTGCAGAAATGCTTGGTGTGCCAATAATAACTGGTAAGACACCAACACCTGTCCGTGACGAGTTGTACAAAAAATTTAGAGAAAATGAACTGAGGGTTCTTGTGGTAAGTAAGGTTGCAAATTTTGCCATAGACTTACCGGATGCAAGTATGGCAATCCAAGTGAGCGGAACATTTGGTTCTAGGCAGGAAGAAGCTCAGCGTCTTGGAAGAATACTTCGTCCAAAAGAAAGAACATCAAGATTTTTTACACTTATTACGAGAGGTACTGTTGAAGAAGATTTTGGTGCAAACCGTCAGAAGTTTCTTGCGGAACAGGGGTACTCTTACAGAATAATCCGCTATCAGGATGAGTCTTCAATAAGGGAAGTTTATAATGGAATTGAGCAGCAGAACTAAACGCATTATTGTCTGGCGTGAGTATTTTGAAGCTCTTCCCGACTACGCATTTCTTGACATAATGCGCATGTATCTTGGTTCCATAAAAACTCCTTACAACAAGCAAAATCTTATTGAATCCCTAAGTTCTTTTTTGCGCAGAAAGGAAATAAAAGAAAATATTGTTTCCCTTTTATGTCCTGCTGATGTTAAAATTATAGCGGCCATCAGACTGATGAAGGAACCTACAGAAGAGTGCCTTAGGGAATTTTTTAGCGGTGATAAAATTGCGCTTTCACTTAACGAAAGACTTTGCAACTTAAAAGACCGTCTTGTACTTTACACGACCGTGCGTAACGAAAAAACGGTCTTTGATACAAATCCTCTTTTGGATGATGAGCTTTTTTCTGTGACAGGGCCTGAGCGTCTGTTTAAAACTGGCGAGACACTTTCTTCAGAGGCAAGGCGTTTTCCCTTTCCTACAGATTCTCTTGTGGCGTCATTTGTAAACTATGTTTCTTCTCACCCTGACTGCTGCAAGAATGATGGTACATTTAAAAGAAAAACCCTTAACGACTTTATGTTTCTATATTCATCAGGTGAGCAGCGAGGACTTCAGGTTTTGTGCAATGCTTTTGTAGTCCTTGGAATTTTTACTCAGTCCGAAAAAAGTGTAGAAATAAATTGGGATCGGTTAAAGCAGTTTGCCTCTCTTCCTTCTTCATTCCGCCTGTCTTATATATGTGCGGCTGGCTCAGGCTATGCTTCATACATGGAACTTCCTCAGCTTGCAAAAAACATTCTTAGCGTACTGCTTTCTGTTCCAAAGTCAGGGCTTACAGAAAATTCTCTTGTGCAGCTTGCCTTTCTTGCTCAAGAAAAAAATGGTGGTGCAAGGTCACAGGGACGGTTTGCTCTTATGCTAAAAAACAGTGGTGCACAGGCTTCTGTTTCCAGTTTAAGATCCTGCATTGCCTCCTGCATTCAGATTGGACTGTTTGAACTTTTGGGAACTAATTCTGAAGGAGAGGAAGTTTTCGGAGTAGCGGAAGAGTTTTCTGCTAAGGAAGAAGAGGGGCAGCCAGTTGTTGAACTTGATGCGGCAGGAACAGTAACTGTCCTTTCGGGGGCCTCTCTGCTTAGCCTTATTCCCTTTATTCAGTTTGTTTCTCTTGTTCAGTTTGATGTTGCATCATCTTATCAGCTTGACAGACATTCTGCATTCCGTGCATTCAGCCTTGGTCAGACAGATAAAACAATTTTTGAACTTCTTTCAAAGTGTTGCCGTTATCCTGTGCCTCAGTCTGTTGCCGTAAGTCTTGAAGAGTGGTATTCCTCATTTAACTCTGTTGCAATTTACAAAGGTTATGTCGTAAAGGTTTCTGACAAGATGCGTGCCGTATTTTTAAATTCTCCCGAGATAAAAAAGCATGTGGTGCAGGAACTTTCTGAATCAGTTTTTGTTCTAGATTTTGCTTCTGATGAAGAGGCGTCTCTTGCTCTTGAAACTGCAGGTCTTGCAGAAAGAAAAATAAGACAGTTTGCCGGTGAGCGTCAGCGTCAGCTTTCCTTTCCTCTTCTTAGGGATGTCGAAAAACTTTTTGACACTTGGGATAATACAAAGACAGTCGACACTTTGCCAAGACAGCAGGAACTTCTTGACTTTCTGCTAAAGAAACTTTCTACAGCAGAACTGAGTGCGGATCAAAAAGAAGTCCTTGAAGAAAGAATTAACCTTAGGGTAATTGTAAGCGATGCCCAGCTAGATCCTGACTATGTGCGCTTTGAACGCCGTGAAGCCGAAGGTATGGACTATTCAGGTAAGATGCATATTATAGACACTGCCATTTCTGAGCGCGACATGGTGGAAGTTACCATGGAAGAAAATGTTCCCCCTGTAAAGGGAACTCCCCTTGAAGTAACGGACAAAAAGACTTCGGAAGCAAAGCTTGTGATCATGCTTGAATCTGAAAGAAAACTGGAAATCCCTGTAGGTGCAATCCGAAAAATAAAACGGGTAAGGCAGCCTTTGGATTTTAATTGAATTTTTTTTTCCAAATGTGTATGATGTTCCTGTATGGAAAGACCACTGATATGCCTTACGCTTACAGGTAAGACCCTTGCCGAAGATTTATCCCTCGTAAACAAGTACCGTTCTTCCGTTGATATGGTTGAACTTCGTGCTGACTTTTTGGATGACGATGAGCGTCTTCTTTTGCGAAGGTTTCCTAGCATGATAAATCTTCCATGCATTCTTACTCTTCGTCGACAAGTTGATGGTGGTCAGTTCAAAGAAGGTGAGGCAGCAAGAACTGTTCTTTTTGCCAGAGCACTTTCTTTTGCTGGCGAAGATAATGCAAAAATTTTTAACTATGTGGACTTTGAAGAAGACTTCCGTATTCCATCTTTGCAGGATGTTGCCCTTGCCTTTGGTACCAGAATAATTAGAAGTCTTCATAAGATGGACGGTCCTGTAACAAACATTGCAGAAAAACTCCGTTCGCTAAAAACCACTGCTTACGAAATTCCAAAAATTGCGTTCATGCCTAATACGCTTTCTGATGTTACCCGGCTGTTTGAAGAAGCACAGCAGCTTAACGATTCAGACCACATACTGATTGCAATGGGACCTCTTGGTGTTCCTTCCAGAATTCTATCTGCAAAGTTAAAGAACTATCTTACCTTTACAAGCGCTGCAGAAATGGCGCAGAATGTTAACCTGCTTTCTCATCTTGATCCTTCCACAATGAACGAAGTGTATCACTTTAAGTCTATAGACAATGACACTTCTGTTTACGGAATAACAGGATGGCCTCTTGCGGCAACTTCTAGTCCCATGCTTCACAACACTGCATATCTTGCCCACAAAATGAATTCTGTTTACATTCCCCTTCGTGCCGAAAAAGTTGGTGATGTCTTTTCACTGGCAAGACAGCTTAATGTAAAGGGATTTTCTGTAACCATTCCCCACAAGGAAAGTGTTCTAGGCTATCTTGATTCTGTTGACGAGCATGTGGAACAGATTGGAGCCTGCAATACCGTGGTTGAGCGTGACGGCAGCTGGTACGGATTTAATACTGACTGGTCAGGTTTTTCTAGAGCACTTCTTGAGTTTACCGGATTAAAAAATCTTCGCGGAAAAAAGGTTGCAATAATCGGTGCGGGAGGAGCGGCTCATGCCATTGCCTATGCTGTAAAAAAACTCCATGGTGACGCCTGCGTGTTTAACCGTACGCTTACAAAAGCCCGTTCTCTTGCAGACAAATACGGATTCAGGCATTATCCACTTACGCCAGATGCAACCAGAATGCTAAAGAAGTACAGCGACATAATCATTCAGACTACATCAATTGGAATGAATTCTAATGCTCCTTCTGACGAAACCAATGATCCGCTTTACTTTTATGATTTTACAGGAAAAGAAAAACTGTTTGATATTGTGTATGTACCCGAAACTACGCCAATTATGTCCCGTGCGTTTCAGGCGGGATGCAAGGTCTGCAACGGTTATGAAATGTTGAAATACCAAGGCTGGGAACAATTTGCCTTGTTTACAGGAGTTGACTACAATGATTACAACGAACGAACAGAAGGTTCTGGCCGCAACAACGGCAATTGACACCCTTATTAAGGAAGGTGCAATTTTTAGCGGAATGAAAATTGGTCTGGGTACTGGTTCAACAGCCATGCCTGCCGTTAAAAGACTTGCCGAACGGATTGCCGATGGAACACTACAGAACATTAAAGCTGTTTCTACCAGTTTTCAGACAACGCTTGCCTGCGAAGAACTGCGCATTCCTGTCTACACTCTTAACGACGGTGCCATTGGCGGCTTTTTGGATTTGACTGTTGACGGAGCGGACGAAATTGGTCCTGACAACTCTCTTATAAAGGGTGGCGGAGCGGCTCTTCTGCGTGAAAAAATTACTGCATACAACTCAAAGGCCTATGCGATTGTTGCTGACGAGTCAAAGGCTGTTTCTTCCCACGGAACAAAGTTCCCCCTCCCTGTAGAAATTATTGCAGAGGCAAGGGTAAGCGTAATTCGTGAGTTGGACAGACTGGGAGCAAAATGTACTCTTCGCGAAGGAGTAAGAAAGGCTGGTCCTGTCATTACAGATAACGGTAACATGATTCTTGACTGCCTGTGGTCTTCTGCCGTTAATCCTGCCGAAATGGAAGATAAGATAAACACGATAACCGGTGTCGTCGAGTGCGGCTTTTTTACAAAGCTTAGGCCTGTTGCCTTTGTCGCACATGCTGACGGCACGGTTCAGATTATAAGGTAAGCCTTACTGGATCAACATCCTGTATTTTTCTTCGCCCAAAATTGAAAGTATGAGCGTTGAATTTTTGCTTACGGAATAGGGAACTGTTACGGTGTTTCCGGGATGGGCAAACTGCACGAGAACTGTTGTGTTTCCGTTTTCGTCCCGTGAGTCCAACTGCATTGGAACAGCATAGGGGTACTCTGGTGCATCGTAACTAAAGATTCCTGTTACAGAGGTGTCCGTTTCTTTTGGTTCAGCCACTGCAAGGTCTGCGCTTATGCGAGTAAATGCTTCAACTTCAGAAGCCGTCTTCTGCTGTTTTGTTATGGTTCCTGCCTTTTCGCTGTCTGACGCAATGTGTGATGTAAAGTCAAATACAACTTTTGAAGTTTCCATCTGGCGCAAAACCTGATTTATGGTAAGGTCTGTAAGGGATGGCACTTCAACCGTCTCTGTCTGGTCACCTGCACTTACTACAAATCGGATGACTGTGGGAGTGGTAAGCATTGTTCCTTCTTCTGGATACTGGGCAAGAATTGTTCCTGCCGCCGCAGAATTTTTTGCATATACAGGAGAGGCAACAGTCACCATGGAATTCTTACTACTGAACAAAAGCTGCAGTCTAGTGCGTACTTCTGTAATGTCGCTTCCCGTGTAGTCTTCCATTCTGTCCTGCATTACGCCGCGGTTTACAGTAAGGGTAACCCTCTGGTAAGCCTTTACAATGGCTCCGTCTTTTGGGTCCTGCTCAAGAATAGTTCCTTCCTGGCCTGGCAAATCAGAATACTTAAGCTGAATCTTGGGATACAGTTCGCGGTCCTGAAGCTGAAGAAGGGCTGTGGTTAAATCCTTACCCACAACATTGGGAACCATAACCTGCTCGCTTCCCTGTACAGAGGCAAAAAATACACCAAGGCAAACTGCAATCATCACAAGGAAAGTGAGTATGATTGTAACTAAAAGAGGTGCGCCTCCGTTTCTTAAACCGTCAACCTGTTTTTCGCATTCAATTCTTACTTTGTCCAAACTCTTGTTCTTCATGTTTATAACCCTATCATTTTATTTGCATTTATTCTAGAACGGAACCGATAAAATTTCGTACGCCGTTCATGAATGATTTATAGTCCATGGCTTTTTTTGCCTGAAGCTGAAGTTCCGTAACAATTAAAACTCCGTTTCCTGTCTGAATCAGTATGCCCCTCTGTTTGTTGTAGTCCAGAACTGTGCCGGGAACAGCCGATGTGTTTTTGGGAACAGTGTTGTCCTGAATGGCTATTTTTGTTGCAGCACCCGCCTTAAGAATTTTAAGCTGCTGACCTGCACTCATGGTATAACACTGGGGCCAGGGAGTGTAAGCCCTTATTTGTGCGTCTATTTCTTCTGCTGATTTAGTCCAGTTGATTTTTCCGTCTTCCTTTTTTATTATGGTGCAGTAAGAAGCCTCGCCTTCCTGAGGAAATGCATTTGGCAACCTGTCTTCTTTTGCAATGCTGCGTAGAATGTTTGTAATTGCAATTCCTCCGTGAAGTGCGGAAAAGTTTAAAAGCGTTTCTGCTGTTTCGCTTCCGGTTAGGGTGATTTTCTGCTGATAGAGTACATCACCTTCGTCCATGCCTAGAGCCATCTTTTGCAGGCTAAATCCAGTTTCCTTATCCTGATTCAGAATTGCGGCGTTTACAGGAGTTGCGCCCCGATACTTTGGAAGCAGCGAAGGGTGAAGGTTTATTCCTCCAAATCTGAACAGAGAAAAAAACTTTGGACCAAGAATGTGTCCGTAAGCAAAGCAAACAAAAATGTCGGGATTGACCGATGCAATCTGTTCCCTTTCTTCTGCCTTTATGTGCTCAGAATTAAAGACTTTAATGTCGTCTCCTCGGGCTTCGTTCCAGATTCTTACATACTGCTCAACTTCTGTGGGAATTAAATCTTTGTGTCGTCCCTTTGCCGAGGGGGGATTTGTAAGCACGCCTACGATTTTGTAGTGGGTATTGGGAACCGAGGCAGACATTGCGCTGTCCTTTAAAATGAGTTCCAATGCATTTGCAGAAGCCATGGGGCTTCCTCCGAACACTACCCGTAACATTTATGCCTTCTTCTGATTCTTCGCCTTAATTTTTGCTTCAATGCTAGCCTTTTTTGCTGCCTTCTTTGCAGCCTTAAGTGCCGCATTCTGTGCTCGCTTTTTGAATTTTTCTTCTGTCTGAGCCTTGAAGTCTTCGTCTCCGCGGTCTATATAAAGCACTCCGTCAAGATGGTCGTTTTCATGCTGAATGATTCTTGCCAAAAGACCGTCCGCATCAAGAGTAAAGGTTTTTCCATGTTCGTCCAGTGCAGAAACAGACACCTTTGCAGGTCTGGTTATATTTTCGTAAACACCGGGAATGGAAAGGCATCCCTCTTCGTAGTCAGAAAGTTCCGAGGAAGTTTTTGTTATTATTGGATTGATAAAAACCCTGCGTACATCATCGTCGGCTGTTGCAACAAAAAAGCGCTTTGCAATTCCCACCTGAGGAGCGGCAAGACCAACTCCGTTAGCCTCATCCATTGTCTCAAACATTTCGTTAAGAAGCATGCGGAATTCTTCGTTTATTTCTTCTGGCAAAACTTCACTACATTTTTCTCGCAGAATTTCTTCACCAAGTTTGTATATCTTTAACATAAAAAACTCCTGTAAACCGTAAAGTTCCTATCTGTCTGCAAGCCTAAGCCTTGCGGCCTTTGCGTGACCTGCAAGGCCTTCTGCATCTCCTAATGCACCTGCCGCCTGAGCAGAAGCCTCTGACCCCTTGCTTCCCGTAACAGTGCGCAGTGTAGTAACTGTCTTTAAAAACACCCTTACAGAAAGTCCGCCTGTAAAGCGAGCGCTTCCAGAAGTTGGCAGCGTGTGATTTAAACCTGCGGCATAGTCTCCAAACACTTCTGCCGCTCCGTGACCTATAAAGAGAGAGCCGTAATTGTGAACGGACTGCACAAGGCGATCACGGTCTGCACCTTCGTCAAGTGCAAGTTCCAGATGTTCAGGTGCTTTTCTGTTTGCAATTTGTGCTGCTTGGTCTAGGTCTTTTGTTATGATGATTCTTCCGTAGTTTGCAATGCTTTGTCCTGCAATTTCTCGTGTAGGAAGAACTTCAAGCTGTTTTTCTATTTCTTTTGCTACAGCCTGTGCAAGATTTTCGTCGGGAGTGGCAAGAACTGGTTGTGCTACAATGTCGTGTTCCGCCTGAGCCAGAAGGTCTGCCGCTACCCACTCAGGATTTGCGCTTTTGTCTGCAATGATGAATACTTCTGTGGGGCCTGCAATCATGTCGATTCCAACTGTGCCGTAGACAAGTTTCTTTGCCTCTGCGACATATTTGTTTCCCGGCCCAACAATAACATCAGTCTGGGGAATTGATTCTGTACCGAATGCCATTGCCGCTATTGCCTGAGCACCACCCACTGCAAAGGCTCTTGTAACTCCGCAAATGTATGCCGCTGCCATAATGTTTTCGTCAGCGTAAGGTTCGTCAGAGTTTGGATTGGGACGGGGAGGAGTGCAGAGTATTATTTCCTTTACGCCAGCCGCCACTGCCGGAGTAACAGTCATAACTACTGAAGAAAGAAGTGGAAATCTTCCTGCAGGAACATAAACGCCGGCCCTGTCTACAGGAATGTTTTTCTGTCCTGTAAAAAGTCCCGGTTCAAGTTCTATTTCAAAAGAGTCAAAAGATTCCCTCTGTTTTTTTGCAAAGCGCAGGGCAAGATCTCGTGAGTAGCAAAGTGCGTCATAAAGTTTTGGATTAGTGGCCTGCATTTTTTTTGCGGCATTTTCCAAATCGGCATGAGAGATTTCAAAATGTGTAAGAGTTGAGTTGTCGAATTTTTTCCCGTAGACCCTTAGAGCCTCATCCTTCTTAAGACGCACTTCTTCAAGCACTTGGCGCACAGTGTCTATGCTTGGTCCGAAGTTGCGTCCGTTAAAAAAGTCGTCTTCAATTTCTTCCGCTTTCTGAATCTTTATCATGGAAGAAATTATAGCAGAAAAACGCACTTGGCACAATAAGGGCTTATTACTTGGCCTTGTGCCTCTTATCTAACTCGTCGTAAACATCTTGCCAGGTAACGCCTTCCTTGAACATAAGCACACTTACGAAGTAGAGTAGGTCGGCGGCTTCCCAGATTACATCTTCTTTAGTTTCGGCTTCGTCGGTAAGTTCTTCTGCTTCTTCCATAACCTTTTCGCGGACTCGCTTGTCGTTAAGGGTGGCAGTGTAGCTTCCAGGCTTAGGATTTGCAAAGCGTTCGGCAATAGTCTGGTAAAGGCGTTCCATGGAACTTTTTTCGTCTGGTGCAGAACCAAAGCAGGTCCAACTTCCTGTGTGGCATGCTCCTCCGTTGGGAACTACTGTTGCAAGAACCGTATCTCTGTCGCAGTCGGCCCTTAACTTTACCACCTCAAGAAAGTGTCCGCTTGTTTCGCCTTTTGTCCAGAGTTTGTTCCGTGTCCTGCTAAAGAAGGTGAGCTTTTTTGTTTCAAAAGTTTTTTCAAACGCATCACGGTTTGCGTAACCCATCATAAGAACTTCTCCGTGAGTGCTTTGTGCAATTACGGGAACCATTCCTCCAGTCTTTTCCCAGTCCAGACAGTTTACAAAGGAGTCTTTAAGTGAAACCGCACCTGTGTAAAGCGCCATTCCCAGCTGAACATCGCATCCCATCTTTTCAAGTTCCACAATCTGCTCAAGGGAGTTAACTCCTCCGGCTGCAACAACTCTGCACGAAACCGATTCCCTCAGTTTCTTTACCAGAGACATGTCTGTTCCCTGCATACATCCTTCTTTTTCTACACATGTAAACAGAAGTTCGCTTGCATATTTTTCTGCTTCCTTTGCACCTTCAATCAACGGAATTCCTGCTGTTTCTGTCCAGCCCTTTACCGCAATGTTTCCGTTTATAGCGTCTACAGAAATTATAATCCTTTGCTTTCCGATTGCATTTGCAAGTTCTGTAAGAAAAGCTGTGTTAAGTATGGGGTCTCCCTCTTTTCGGTCTGCATTCCATGCTGCAGAACCAATGATGACTTTTTCTGCACCTAAAGAAATAAGTTCTCGTGCCTTTTTTACATCACGGATTCCGCCTCCTACGCGAACATTTCCTTTTCTAAGAAGTGACTTTAAAAGCGCAGTGTTGGCTGTGTTTCCCTTTGCGTCTGTATTGCGCAGTGCCGCATCCAAATCGATTATTGCAACTTCGCCGTAAGTGTTAAAGTCTGCAATAAGTGCATCCGCATCATCACGCTGAAGAACTAATTCCTTTCCGTTTTTTAACTGAACTACATGTCCGTCTTTTAAATCAATAGAAGCTATTACCATAATTTGTATTGTAGCAGAAAATGCAAAAAAAGTGTAGTATGCACTCATCTATGGAAGATGTGATTGAACTGAGCGGAGTTTCTTTTAAATATCCGCAGTCAGAAAAAAATGCCCTTAGCGGTGTGAGCTTTTGCATAAAGAAAGGCGACTATGTTGCCGTAGTTGGTGCAAACGGTTCAGGTAAGAGTACGCTTTCTCGTCTTTTGGCAGGATTTCTTGACCCTACGGAAGGAAGCGTTACCCGATCTCCCGAACAGCTTCCAGGCATTGTCTTCCAGCATCCCAAGGAACAGATTGTTGCAGGTGTTGTGGAGCGTGACACAGCATTTGGTCCCCAGAATCTTCACCTTTCAAAAGGAGAAACCGAACTTAGAACAATGGAATGTCTTTCGGTGGTGGATCTGGCAGATAGGGCTTTTTCAAGAACAGCGGAACTTTCTTTAGGTCAGATCCAACGACTTGCCCTTGCAGGAATTCTTGCTCTTTTTCCTGACCTTCTTATTCTTGACGAAACAACGGCAATGCTTGATCCTTCTACCAGACACGATGTGATTGCATTCATAAGCCAGTGGAACAAAAAGGGTAACAGCGTAATTCATGTTACTCACGACAAAGACGAAGCCTTTAACGCAGAACGGGTGCTTGTTCTTGCAGAAGGAAAACTTGTCTTTGACGGAAGTTCAAAAGACTTTGCCTCCGACACAAATCTTGTTGACTCTGTGTTTGCTCCTGACACTGAACTTTACGAACATAAAAAAAACTTTCGGCCTAAAACTGATGAACCTTATTCCCTTGTTGTGGACGGACTTTCTTTTTCTTACGAAGACAGGGCCGTGTTTAAGGATGTTTCCTTTGCACTAAAAAAAGGAAGCCTTACTGCAATTACTGGACCTAGCGGATGCGGAAAATCTACCATGCTGGAATGCCTTGCAGGACTTTTAAAGCCTGAGCAGGGTAAGGTATATGCTTCTTCCAAACCTCTTCTTTCTCTGCAGGACAGCGAGGCCGCCCTCTTTGAGCAGTTTGCCGCAGATGATGTTGCATTTGGTCCGCGCACTCAGGGGCTTGTTGGAAAAGAACTTAAGGCAAGAGTAAAGAATGCCATGGATGCGGCAGGAGTTCCCTTTGCAGACTTTGCAGACAGAGAGACATTCCGTTTAAGTGGCGGTGAACAGCGCAAGGTTTCTATTGCAGGAATTCTTGCCCTTGAGGGAGATGTCTATCTTTTTGACGAACCCACTGCAGCCCTTGATTCCTTTTCGCGCAAGAGCGTGCTCATGTTGCTTCGTAATCTTGCTTCCAGTGGCAAGACGGTTTTGTTTAGCACCCACAGAAGAGAAGAAGCAGTCTTTGCAGATGAAGAACTTTCCTGGGACAGTCTTACAAAAAATCCTCAGAGAAAAATTTCTGTGCCAGAGAAACTTACGGAATGCGTAACTGAAAAAAACGCCGCAACAATTGAAGGAATCCGTAAGACAGAAAGAATCTTTATGTCTCCTCCTAAAATTCCAAAGTCGCCGGTAAGCATGCTTCCTCCTGTTTTAAAATATATTGTCTTTCTTGCTCTTTTTTCGGCAACCCTTGTATTTAAAAACATAATTCCCTGTGCAATTATGCTTGGTGCAAACATACTGTACGCACTTCTTGCTCGCTATTCGCTTTTAAAGCCTCTTAAGGCTGTGGTAAAAATTTTCCCATGGCTACTGCTTATTGTGGTCTTTCAACTTGTCTTCTTTCCTGCTCAGGCTAATGAGATACGCTACATTGACGCAAGATGGTTTATGGTAACTCCTTCAAAAATTATGCTTTGTGCTTGTTCTCTGCTTAGAATTTTTTCCTGCATTATCTGCATGGGAGTTTTTATTTTTACTACGGACGAGAGGGCAATCATGGACGGACTTGCGGGGCTTTTATTTCCCCTTTCGCTCATAAAGATTCCTGTTCGCTATGCAGTTCTTGTGGTGGGCATCATATTCAGGTTTATTCCGCTTTTAATGGATGAAGCCGTAAGTATAATAAAGACGCAGATTATAAGGGGTGCCTTTGGTTCCGCAAAGGGATTTGGAAAACTAAAGATGCTCGTTCCGCTTTTTGCCCCCCTTATGATTCAGACTTTTCGCAAGGCGGAAGTTTTTGCAGAAGCTCTTACTGCAAGGTATTTTTCTTGACAGAAGTGCTTTTAATTTTGTATCCTAATTAAGAGGTTAAAATATGAATCAGTTAAAATGGATTGTGCTTGCTATAGCGGTTTTAATGTATGCACTTGTAATCGCTTTTCAGAATAAAAAAGTTTGGTTTACAAGCATTGCGGCAGTTATAGTAGTAATTCTTGCCATGTTCTTTCCCGATGAGGTTTTCCGTCTGCCAGAAGACATTCTTGCCTTAAGCGGAGATGCTCCTGCAAGACTTTATGCTCCACTGCATGCAGTTCAGGACATAATCAACTGGAATGTTCTGATGATTTATCTTGGTAGCATGATTATAGCAGCCCTCTTTATCTATTCAAAAGTTCCAGCCCGTATAGCAGATTCTATTGTAAACCACACAAAAAATACTGGAATAGCCATTGTTGCAATTCTTGCCATGACGGGAATAATTTCCATCTTTGTAGAAAATGTTGCAACAGTTCTTGTTATGACACCCATTGCCCTTGCTCTCTGCAAAAAACTTAAACTTAATCCCACATTCTTTTTGATTGGTCTTGCCGTTATGAGCAACCTTGAAGGAACTGCCACTTTGGTTGGAGATCCGCCTTCAATGATTTTTGCCAGTTTTGCTAACTACAACTTTAACGACTTCTTTGTACATGACGGACGCCTTTCAATTTTCTTTATCATTCAGTCTGGAATGCTTGCAGGATGCGTCTTCTTCTACTTCTTTTTTGCAAAGGCAGGAAAAAATAAAATAGAAGTTAACACAGAGCCTGTAGTTTCATGGTTCCCCCTTGCCCTTCTTCTTGGAATGATTTTTGGTCTTGCAGGGATTTCTTTTGTTCACACCAGTTTTGAATACCTGAGCGGAACATTTGTTCTTGCCTTGGGAATAATCGGACTTTTGTGGTACAGGTTTATTCAGCATAAGAGTGGGGCAGAAACAGTCCAACTTGCAAAGGAACTTGACTGGGAAACAATTTTCTTCTTGATTGGAATTTTTGTTGTCATTGGTGCAATCCGGGAGACAGGACTTTTAAACGATTTTGCTGCTTTCCTTGCAAACATTACAGGCGGTTCTCGTGTAGCAGGATTCTTCATCATCCTTGTTGTGTCAATTATCATAAGCGGATTTGTTGACAATGTGCCCTACATTATTGCAATGCTTCCTGTTGCGGCAGGCATGGCAGATGCTATTGGAGTGCGAGAAGAACTTTACATGTTTGCTCTTTTGGTTGGTTCATGTTTGGGCGGAAATCTTACACCCTTTGGCGCAAGTGCAAACATTGTTTCCATGGGAATCCTTAAGAAGGAGGGATACCCAATGAAGTTTAGCGGTTGGCTTAAAGTTGGAGTTCCCTTTACGCTGATTACTACTGCTGTTGCGGCTGGAGTTCTGTGGCTTTTGTGGGCATAGAACGGTGTTAAATTTTTAGGCTACAATACTGAATAAACTGCCTGATTCCGGCATGAGTCCTGCAAATCCGTAGAGACCCTGTGCCTGGGATTGGGCTATTGATTCTTGAATCTGTCTTTGATATTCCTGAATTAAAGAATCCTGCTGGGTGGCTGAAAGTTCCTGTATGCTTTCTGCATCGGGAAGGTCTTTTGCCTTCATTGAAACAAGCTGCTCTATAAGTGCGTTAAGAATTGAAATCCTGTTTACAGAAACTCCGTTTTCTCCGGCTGGAGCTGCAATGCCGTGTATGTGGTCAAACTGAGCATACATTACTGCACTGGGAGTTACTGGAACATAAAGTGCTCCTGTTCCGCTTCCAAAGAGATTGCTGTAAGATGATGCGTTCAAATTAATGCTGTTTGAAACCATAATCTTGCCCCTGTACTATACATATCGGCAAGGTTACGGAAAAAGTTTAGAAGAACTGTTTTCCCCAGTCGGCTATGCGGTCTTCAAGGGTGGCTGGAGTCTTTGTGCTGTCTGTGTTGATGCTTTCTTCCAGATATGGAACTATTACCTGCTCCTTAAGGCTCTGCCATCTGTAGGGCAGAATATTTGGAAGGGTAAGTGTCTTTGCATCTGGCAGGGCGCCCAAAAGCTGGGGATAGTGGCTGGTGTAGCTTTTTTCGTTTACCTGAATGATGGAAGAAAATCCTGATGCAATGCCGAAGATTCTTGTGTCAAGCTTCAATTGTTCCTGAAGATCCAAAAGTTCAATCTGAGTCTGCTCTGTAAAGAACCAGCTTAAAAACTGTTCTGCCTGTTTAGTGTGTTTAGCGTGCTTGTAAAGTCCCACTGAAATAATGGAGTCTTCTATTGCAAGGGAACCGTTCTGCTCTATCCACTTAAAGCCTAGCGGCTGGGACTGGGAGGGGAGCAGGGTAAAAAAGTCTCGGCTGGTCATGTAGGCAAAGAGGCAGCGTCCCGACATAACCTGCTTGTATTCTGGCATGGGAAGATACTTAAAGTTAAAGTTCTGTTCTGTTGTGGTGTCCCTGTTTGCGTCCTGAGTCCATTTTTTAAGGTATGCAACAGTGTTTGCCATTGCGTTTTCGTTCCAAGAGAAATTGGTTCCCTTTTCGCGGTAAGAGGCCCCCATCACCTTGGAAACAAAATACAGAAAGTCGGCATCCCAGATGGGCGCAAATCCCATTGCAGTGTAGTTCTGCGACTTGTCCAAAGTGTTAAATGAAATTGCGGCCTGCTTTATCTGCTCAAGGTTGATTGTTTTTTTTGCTGGTAAGTTTCCGTCCTGCCTTGCGTCGTAGGCAATCATGGGAGTGTTAAAGCTGATGGGAATAATGTACTGCTTTTCGTTGATTACGCCGTAGTCAATAATCTGTTCATAAAAGATTGAGCGGTTAAGTCCGTTTTCTTGAAACAGATAGTCCAAAGGTGAAAAATACTTTCGCGTGGTGGAGTTTTTAAGCCAAGAGCCAATGACCAAGTCTGGCGTAGGTTCGTCTTTTGCTGGAGGAAGTGAACGGGAGGGTTCTTCCTTGTAGACCAGTATGGCTTTTGAATTTGTGTGGGTAGCGTTGTAGTGTTCTATGTAAAGAGCAAATTCCTTGTTGTTGGTCCAGATTACAAGGGGTTCGTCCTTACGGGAACTGCATGAGCTTAATGCCACAAGGCAGATTCCCGCAAGGAACAGTGTTTTTAAAATCCTAGTGCGAAAGTTCTTCCGCAACATCGTAAATGGCCTGGTATACTGTAGCAATTAAATCCTCTTCAAGACTGCTGAATGCAACGCGCAGAGTGTGGGCGTCTATTGCTATTGTACCAATTCCTCTGTCTTTTAGCAATGTCTGGCGAAGGACTTCTGCATCAACTGTCTTTGTGTGGAATGACATGAAGTATCCTGAGTTGAAGGGAAGCACTTCCAGTTCGCTACTGGTGTGGCTCTGGGTAAACTGCTTAACTGCATTGTACCTCTTTTCAAGAACCTTTCTGAATTCAGCCTTTTCGTTTTCCACATTGGGATCGTTAAAGGCCTTAAGCAAAAGAGACTGTGGCGGAGTTGAGGCACATGAAACTGAAGAGCGGATTGCACCCATGAGTTTTTTTACAAGTGCGTCGTACTGTGCATCGGTAAGCCCCTTGCATCCAAAAGTAATGAATCCAGCACGGAATCCCCAAGCAAAGTCTTCCTTTGTAGGTCCGTCAATTTTTATTGCAAGAACATTTGGGCTTAAGTCTGCCAAGTAGGCAAAGAGCGACTGAGGCTCAACATCTTTTTCGTAGTTAAGTCCAAAGTAGGCGTCATCGTCCCATACGATTACCTTTTTGCCTTCGTCTGCAAGTTTCTTTATTATGCTTACTATTTTTTTTGCTTCTTCAACTGTGGGACTGTATCCCGAAGGATTCTGTGGAAAGTTAAGAAGAACCCTTACTGAACCGTCTTTTTGCGCCTGCCGAGTAAGGGTTTCTTCAAATCCTGCAATGTTAAAGGCACCGTCTTTAAACATGGGAAACTGAATGAATCCTGCGTTGCGCCTTGCTGATGCAATAAGAACATAATTGTCCCAAGAGGGGTCTGCTGCAACAAGGGGTTTAGTTTCGTCAAGGAAAAGGTCTGACATGTAGGAAATGCCTGCCGTAAGTCCGGGTACAAGAACTGGAAGTGAAATGCTCTTGCCCTTTAAAAGGGGATTTTTTCTGATGATGTTTTCCTTCCAGATTGCGCGAAGGTCGGGGTTTCCTGCGGTAGGAGCGTATGCAACAAGTTCACGAGGAGACATGCCGGGTACAATGCGCTGTACAGATGGCAGCACCGCTGGAGTTCCGTTTATTACAGTCATGCCTATTGTGCCGTTTGCAGTTTTGCCCAGTTGTTTTGCTTCTGCGCTTTGGGCAATGATTCCCTTAGGAAAGTATAATCTTCTTCCCACATCGGAAAGAAGTTCGCCAGGAGTGGTTCCGTCTAAAATGTCGTTCAGTTCTTTTGCCAAAGGTTCAATCATAATAAGGTCAGTATTGTATATTATTTTGCAATTGTCAATGAGATTTAAGGTAATTTTTGCATATTTATGCAATAAGTCCGGTAAAAATGCATGAACTTAGGATGGGTTTTTAAGGATTACCCATGTAGCCCCGCTTCCGCCGTTGTTTCTGTCTGGGTGACCAGAAGAGCCTAGCCGCGAATCTTTTTCTATGAAGGTTTTTACCATGTCGCCTAGTACGGGATTTGTTCCGTGACTGTGGTTTCCCTTTCCGTGTATGATGAGTATTTTCTTTATTCCTCTGCGGTAACAGTCGCCTACAAATGCTTCCAGTCTGTTCCAGGCTTCGTCTCTAGTGTAGCCGTGAAGGTCAATTACTTTTTCTGGCTTCATGGCGTAAAGATATTCTCTGTTGTTTAAAAGCTTTTCCCTTTGAGATTTTTCTACAATGGCGTCCTTGTCAACCACTCCGTACATGTTAAGCCATGCAGTCATGGTCTGGGAAGAGTCTTCTTTTGTCGGAAGAGGAATTTTTTCTTCGTCCATAAAGGATGCGTTCTTTTTTTTGCCACTTCCCTTTGCCTGAGTTTTTTTTCCGTTGCTGCTTTTCTGTATGCCTTCCCACTGGGAAAGAATGTCGCCAAAATCTGCCATAGCCTTACCTTACATAATCAATGTCGCTCTCTCTAACCCAGCCCTTAAGTTCCTTGTACTGAATGTAAACCCATCCTCCTGCCGACTGCCTTACTGCCACTCTTGAACCTGCCCTTACAAGTACTCCAGTAGAAACCTGCTGTTCTGGAATGCTGCATAATTCTCCCCCTTTAAAGAGGGCTGTCGGTTCCGCAATGTAGATTGCAGTTGTAGCCGTAGCCGCTCCACTTAAAAGTGCAAGAGAGACAAAAATGGCTCCAAGGGGAATGTGCCTAAATGCAAAAAACAAAACTGCCAGCAGAATCATCAGAGCCGTAACCGAAACAAGAATTACAAAAAGAGGAATGCTTGGTTCTGCCCTGTTTGAAACAAGATTGAATTTTTCTTCCATAGCCCTCCGTTCCTTTGCAGTGTCAGAAAGAGGAAAAGAGTGCCGTTCACTGCGCCTTAACTCCAGCAGCGTCTGATACTCCTCGGGCGTCATGTCTATGTTTAAAGGCTCTTCCTCTTCTGCTACCGGGGGAGGTGCAAATGCGTATGCAAACACGCTTTCTTTTTTTGTAGCAGTGGCTTCGCTTTCTTCTTCTGCCTGGGGAAGAATTGTAAACTGGTAGGGTGGAGCCATAAGGTCTGTGCGCGACCCGTTGTATGCTGTGGCCTTAAGTAGAATTTTTGGAAGAGTGTATGTTCCCTGCACAAGGGGCTGCCATCTGAATGTGGCGACAGGAATTGCGTCTGGAGAAAATTCTGTACCTCTGGTCTTACCCTGAGTTATTTCGTATTCCCTAAGTTCTTCAAAAAGAGAGTCCTGGGGAATTTCCCATGTAAAGCCTACAATCTGAATGGCGTATTTTATGTAAATGGTAAAGTCCAGCTTTTCTCCTTCTTCCGCTACAATTACGGAATCCGCCGTGTTAAACTTTGGATTTGAAAACACAACTGAAAGTTCCGGCATTACAGTTTGGGGATTCTGATATACTGTAACACGTGCAAAGGGTATGCTGTATTCCCTCTGCTGAATGCGCACATAAACTGGAGGCAGAGTGTATGTTCCCGGCCTTGTAAACTGCACCCTAACCTGAAGCTGAGTTCCTCCAATGGAGTCTGCTTTTTTTGCCGAAACAAACTGAACTCCTTCTGTGGTGGTGTCAAAGAAAACCTGTACTTCGTCGGGAGTGACTCCTCTTATTTCAAGAGAATAAAGGCATTCCCTGTCGGTAAAGAAGTATCCGTCCTGCGCCGTAAATTCTAGCGTGCTGATGTAGCTTTGAGAAATTTTTTCCGCCCAGACCCTGCATGCAGGAAGAATGGCAATGACTAGGGCAAGAATGCATTTTAATAATCTGCTGCCGTGCTTTGGACGGACTGCTGCTGGCTTTTCCATAGCTTCTGTTCGTTCTCCCGTATGACTGAATACAAGGCCTGCTCAAGTACTTCGCTTTCTGAATTTTCCGAAACTGGAGTAAGCGTCTGTTCCTGAGATTTTGACTGTGTTGCCGCACTTTGCAGAGAAAGTTCCAGGTTGATTTTTGCGTCTATGCTGGTGCTGTCTATGCGTAATGCGTCACGAAAATAGGAGGCCGCCTTCTGGTAGTCTCCGTTCTGATGTGCAATGATTCCCGAATTGTAAAGCACTGCAAACTTTATTGAGTCCGATGCGTCAGAAGAAATTGCTCCGTACCGCCTTAGTGCCGCTTCGCTTTCGTCCTGCATGAGGTAGGTTGTGGCAAGACCAAAAAGGGCGTAGTCTGCAAGTTCTTCGTCTTGGCATTCCCTAGCAATGTCTCCTGCAATAAGATACTGTGCCACTGCGTTGGGATAGTTTTTTCTGTTCCACTGAACCGAGCCTTCAAGCAGTCTCTTTCCTGCGTCAAATCGTTCAGAGCATCCCGTAAGCAGAATGACCGCACCCACCCCGGCAAGAAGAAGTTGTCCTTTCTTTGGCAGCGTAAATTCCGAAAAAATGTAGGAGGCAATAAAAAACAGAATTGCAAGAAGAATGAACATGTAGCTCCGTTCTACTGTTTGAATTTCGTAAGTAACATTTGTGTCGCTTTCCTGATTTCCAGAATTAAGCGTTCTTAAAAGTAAATATGCGGAACCCATTTCTGAGGCGTCAACATAAAGTGCCGAGTGTGACTGGGACACAAGTTTTTCAAGGGCCTGACTTCTTAACGCTGTGCGGACTTTTGTGCTTCCGTCTCCTGCAAGAACTTCAGATTCCCGTTCAGAACCAAATCCTATTATTGCAACGGGAATACCGTAACGACCTGCATTTGTAAGCGCTTGTGAAAGAGAGGCGTCTGTTTCGTCACCGTCAGTAAAAAGCCATACATGTCCTGCAAATTGACTCTGCCTTGGAAATGATGCTATGGCGGTTTCTATGCCAGAACCAAGACTTGTTCCCACAGAAGTCATCATGCCAGGAGAAAGAACAGAAATCATTTCCTTTACGGTTTCCCTGTCGTCAGTAAGTGGAACAATTACCGAACCGTCACCCTTTGCAATTACCACTGAAACGCTTGCGCCTGGAATCCTGTCTAAAAGTTCCAGAGCAAAACTCTTTGCAGACTCAAGGCGAGTCATGCCTCCTGGGGCATCGTTGGCTGTCATGCTGTAGGAAATGTCAAACACTAGTGAAACCGCAGTGCCGTTTTTTTGAACGGGAAGAGAAACTGTTCCCCATGAAATTCCAGAAAAGGAAATTATGAGCGAGGCAAGGGAAAGTGAAATGCAGGAAAGTCTTAGTGCAAACCTTCTCTTAACATGGGCTGTCTTTTTTGCACCCATGGTCTTTACAAAGTGCCTGTATTTTGCCACCGAGTAGAACACAAAGGGAATGAGTGCGACAAGAAGATATAAGACTGTAGGTCGTTCTATAGAAAAATTCATAAGACCTCCATAAGTACAATTCGCCGTATGAACCAAGCTGCCAAAAGCAGAAAAAGTGCGGCAAGAATAAAGTAGTGGGCGTACTGAACATCGTGGCTCCGCAGGTGATAGGACTGTGCAATCGCTTCGTTTTTTGCAACCGAGGCAAGAGCCTGTGAAAGTGAACTTACGCTTTCTATGCTAAAGAATTTTCCTCCAGCCTCCTGTGCAATTTGTGCAAGTGCCGTTATGTCGTAGTTGGAGTTTAAAAATCCGGAATACTGCTGTCCTGTTTTTGGATCTGAGTATTCTATCTGAACGGTGCCCTTTGTTCCAATGCCAAGAACATAAAGTGTAATTCCTTTTTCAAGAGCAAGACGAGCCGCTGTGTGGGGGTGTACTGAACCAGCATTGTTTTCTCCGTCAGTGATGAGTACTATGCTTTTCTTTGGTGCTGAAGAATTTTCCAGATGCATTATAGCGCAACTTAGTCCTGTGCCTATTGCAGTGCCGTCACCCATTTCGCCAACAGCAAGAGAGTCCATCCTTCTAAAGAAGGTGTCTTGATCAAGAGTTGGAGGAACCACAACAGCCGCTTCTTTTGCCATTGCAACAAGACCAAACTGCTGTCCGCCGTTTTGCTCCACGATTGTGTGTATTGCGGACTGGGCAATATTAAGGCGCGACATTCTGCCTATATCCTTTGCAGCCATGGAAGGGCTTGTGTCAATGACAAAGAGGATGTCCGCTCCTCTAGAGGTATAAATTTTTTCCTGATGATGCACTACCGGTCCTGCAAGGGCTGTAACCATGCATGCATATGAAAGGGTAAGAAGCAGTTTTACAAGTCCCGAAAGTGCCGACATGGCTCCGTTTTTCCATGTAAACTTTGAGCCGTTCCAGTCGCTTATGGTAAGTGGAAAAGTTGGTTTTGAAAAAACATTTATTGCCCTTAGAAAAAACAGAATGGGAATCAGAAGAAGAAAGCAGAATGCATAGGGGTGCAGAAATCCAATCATTTAGATTCCTCCTCTTTTTCAAGAGCGTCTATGAGCAAAAGAGTTTTTTCTACCAGTTCCTTTTTTTCGCCTAGACTAAATTCAGCGCTCTGTCCTTCAAGTGAACCGCCAGCATAGCGAATGTAATCTGTGCGGATAAACAGACTGTGCATTTCTTCTACGGCAATGTCCCTATCTGCAGAAAGAAGGTCTCCAGTGGTTGTTCTGATTGTGTCGTATATTCTGTTTGTTGCAATGGAGTTGAATTTTACGGAAAATCTGTATTCTAGGTAACGCCGCATTATGTGCTGCCATTCTTCTGCAAACTGTGCATCTGTTTCTTTTTTTGCAAGAAGTTTTTTTATCTGTCGCTTTGAGCCGCCTGCATTCCGTACAAATCCGATTTTTTCCCAGAAGTCTGCAAAGCCTTTTACAAAGTCGGGAAGATGTACAAAAAACAAAACCATCAGAATTAGAAAAATAAGTATGCCAACAATGGCCGCCCACAGAATGTAGTTTGTTCCCGGAAGCAGTTTTGGAGAAGCTGGGTTTCGTAGAGTTGTTGCTGAAAGTTTCTTTGCAAGAGAAGTTACCGTAACATTCTGAATGTCTATGAAGTTTGCCCTTATTTCTCCTTGTTCTATGTGGCATGCCGAATTAAGATCAAATGCCGCAAAGTCTATGTCTCCCGGTTCCCAGGGTATTAGGGTTACGATAAGTGTGTAGGAAAATTCCGTGCGTTCAAGAATAGCCCTAACTACGGTGCAGGACTGTTCCTTTTGGGTAAAGGCGTCTATTGTCGTGTCCAAAGAAATTCCGTCAGAAGTAATGCATTCAGGTGAGGCCAGTGCAAAAAAATCTACGGGGCTTTGGAATGTTATTCTGATTTGCGCTTCGTCTCCAACATAAACTTCTTTTGGCATAAGTGCCTGCTGAAGAATTTCTACGGAATCAGTTTGGGCGTGAATGATGCACAGCTTTGGCGCAAGAAAAGCAAGTGCAAGGGCAACAAAAAAATTTCGTGCTTTCATCTTGGTGCCCTCGATGCAAAAAATTTTGTAAGTTCCGTAGCCGCATCCTGTTCAGTGCTAAGAATAAGCGGAATGCTTCCGTGCCTTAGGCAGTCTTTTTGCCACAAGTCTATGTGCCTTGAATTGCTTTCTGACCAAGCGCGTGCAAACGAAGGAGTTGAAGTTGGTAGTCTTGCTTGCTCACCAGTTTCGGAATCTCTAAAGGGAATCGTTCCCACCTCGGGAAGTTTTTCGTCAGAGGGATCTGTTATGCGTACCGAAACAACATCATGCTTCTGGCAAAGTTGGGCAAGGGGAGTAACCCATCCGGCTGTACGAAAATCGGAAAAGACCATTACTAAAGATTTTTTCTTTAAAAGTTTTCCTGCACTCTGCAGGGCGCCGTCTAGTGCTGAGCCTTTTGCAGATTCTTCTTCTGCTGATTGTGATTCTAGCGCATCAAATTTTGAAAGGAGCATAAAGGTCTGATTTTTACCGGCCTTGGGTTCGCAGAGAAATCTTATTCCCGAGTCAAATACAGCCGCTCCAACAGGACTTGAGTTGTGCATTGCCGCAAGTGAAAGAAGTGAGGCGCATTCCAGTGCAAGTGAAAGTCTGGATCTTCTTGTTGAACCTGTGCTCATGGAAAGGGATGCGTCTATTATTAAAAAGACATAAAGTTCACGCTCTTCTTCAAAAAGTTGCACATAGGGTTTACACATTCGGGCAGTTACATTCCAGTCTATTGCACGAACATCATCACCTCTAAGGTATTCTCTTACTCCGCTAAATTCTACACCCTGTCCCCTGTAAAGAGACTTGAACGAGCCACTCTTCATTCCGTCTGCAATGGCGAGGGAGTTTAAGTGTAAGAGACTTGCGCGTTTTGCAAGGGTGTTCTGATCCACAGCGTTGCTCCTGTTACGGAAGCGGCATAAGGTCTATGATTTTGGAAATCAAGTCGGATGCCGTAACATTGTCTGCCGAGGCTTCATAACTAAGCACAAGACGATGGGCAAGAACCTGCTGGGCTACGGCCTGAACATCTTCGGGAAGGACAAAACTTCTGTTCTGGAAGAGTGCGTTTACCTTTGCACACTTGAGCATTGCAATTCCAGCACGAGGTGAGGCACCAAAAGAAATGTAACGCAGAATGTCGTTCCTGTGTGCCTGAGAATTTTTTTCCTGTGCAGGTCTAGTAACCGAAATGAGCGAAACTATGTACTGAAGTATTTTGTCGTCAGCGGTGATTGCTTCTACAGCAGTCCTGCATTTTTGAAGAGCCTGTGCCGAAAAGATTTTTTTTACAGGAACAGATGCAGCGTTGCCCATAGTGCGGACTATTTCCATTTCTTCTTCTGGCTTAGGATAGGGAACTTCCAGTTTAAGAAGAAAGCGATCAAGTTCGGCTTCGGGAAGATTGTATGTCCCTTCTTGCTCTATGGGGTTTTGTGTTGCAAGAACAAAAAAAGGATTGGGCAGTTTGTATGTTGTTTCTCCTATGGTAACTTGATGTTCCGCCATTGCCTCCAGCAGTGCAGACTGAACCTTTGCAGGAGCGCGGTTAATTTCATCCGCAAGAACTACATTTGCAAAGACTGGTCCCTTTCGCACCGAAAAGTTGCCAGTTGCCTGTTCGTAAATGAGGGTACCTGTAACATCGGCAGGAAGAAGGTCTGGTGTAAACTGAATGCGCTTAAAGTCCAGCCCCGAAACATCTGCCACAGTTCTTACCACAAGGGTTTTTGCAAGACCCGGTACTCCTTCCAGAAGTACATGACCTCCTGCAACAAGAGCCATAAGGATTCCATCTATGACAGAGTTCTGTCCCACAACCCTAAGCGCAACTTCTGCGCGGCATTTCTGAATGTAGTCTGAGCATTCCGCAAGGTCTGCTTTTGTAACAGTAGTTTCCATAGATATGTTCATTATATCAGATACCACGGTAAAATGCTACTCTCTGTAAAAAAACTGTTATTTTTGAAAAAAAAACTTGAACAGAAGCACAATTTTTTGTATGTTTAAAATGCCTATGGACGATTTATACTCTACGCTGGGGCTTACAAAAAGTGCCACTGCTGAAGAAATAAAAAAGGCTTATCGCAACCTCGCTTTTAAGTATCATCCCGACAGAAATCCCGGTGACGCTGCAGCAGAAGAAAAATTTAAGCAGATTAATTCGGCCTATTCAGTTTTGGGTGATGAAACAAAACGAAGACAGTATGACGCCTACGGTTCCTCAGATTCTTCCTACAGTTCTTATTCTGGACAGAGTTCTTACGGCTCACAGTCTGGACGCACTTCTTACGATTGGGGCAGCAGGGATTCCTACGGTTACGGCTATGGCGGACGGGGGGACCCTTTCTGGGAATTCTTTAACGGTGGATATGACCAGTCTACAGGCAGGGCTAGCAGAAGCAACGGTAACGGAACCAATCACTATTCCTACACCTATACAAGCCGCAGCACGGAAAAGCCCACCCGTCAGGAAGGAATTTCCCTCCTTATTAGGGGAGTGGCACAGGCGGCCCTTGGTATTTTGGGATTCCGCTTTCTTATCCTGTTTTTCCCCCTTAACCTTCTGTGCCTGTTTGCAGCCGGAAAAGGTCTTGTGGGAGCCTTTTCTTCCCTTAAGTACATTTTTGCTGGCAAAGGTAAGAACAAATAAGCCCCAGTTAATCCTAAGAGAATTTATTTTACGGTCGAGAAAGAAATGTGAAGGAAAAATTTCCTTTCGCGTCAAGTTGGTAGTGGATACCGCTGGAGAACTGCCGCGAAAGGTCGGGTGTTTTAGCGCTCGCGGAAGATTATGCGGCCGCGGTTAAGGTCATATGGAGAAAGTTCTACCTTTACATTGTCACCCGGAACTATTTTTATGTAGTGCTTTCTCATTTTGCCGCTAAGATGGGCAAGGATTATATGCTGATTTTTAAGCTCAACGCGGAACATGGTGTTTGGAAGAGCTTCTTTTACAACACCCTCTACTTCAATTGCTTCGTCTTTATTAGCCACAATTCCCCCAAAAAAAACATTGCTTTTTTAGAATTTTATGCGTATACTAGTATGTACAAAAGTGAATAGATTGTCAACATGAGGGGATAAACAATGAGAAAAGATTTTCCAGAAAAACAAAAGAAAAAGCTGATTGCCCAGCGCAACCAGATTCTTGACGCACTTGCAGCCCAGAACGAAGCTATGAGCCGCCTTGTAGAAGAAGTTGAATCAGGTGATGTTGTGGACATTGCTTCTGGTGCAATAGACAGAACCCTGCTGGATTCACTGGGAGCCGCAGATGCTGCCCGCCTGACTGCAATAGACAATGCAATCATCCGCATAAATCAGGGTAAGTACGGTCTTTGCCTCCAGTGCGGTAAGCCCATACCCGAGGCTCGCCTTGAAGCAATTCCTTACGCTCCGCTCTGTGTTAACTGCCAGTCTGCAGAAGAAAAAAGGAATCGCTAACCGTAAGTAATTACTTTACATACTGACTGGGACCTTACGCCCTTTGCTCAGCGGATATTCTGCTGGGTAAGGGGCTTCCTGTTTGTGTGCTAGAGTTTTTGCGGAATAAGTTTGCCCTCGTGCAGATAGTGCAGTTCTGTGTAGCCAGCGCTTCTGGCAAGGTCGCATGCTGTGTCAAAGCCAAAGCCTACATGTCTAGCGGCGTGAGCGTCAGAGGCAAATGTTACGGGAACATTTCTTTCTTTTAGCAGCGTAAGAAAATCTAGGGAAGGGTAGGGACTTTCCAGATACATGCGAGACATTGCGCCAGTGTTTATTTCCACACAGACGCCAGCTTTTGCAATAGAGTCTGCAGTAGCCTTAATTTCTTTCCTGTACCATGAATCATTTTCGTCAAACAGTTTGCTGGGAGCCTTTTTGCTGTTCTGCTTTCTGATTAAATCGCAGTGGCCTATAAAGGTAAAGTCTCCGTGCAAAAGCATTTCCCTCTGGCTTGCAAAGTAGGCCTGAACCGCCTTTTTTGCATTTCCGCCAAAGTATTTTTTTATTCTTTCCCTAGTGTCTTCAAACGCTCCGTCAGCCTCAAAAAATCCGTGTTCACTTTCTGACAGAACATAATGTACCGAACCAATTAAAAAGTCTGGAGAAAACTGACTGTAGCTTTTAAAAGACGGCTCACAGACTCCGGGAATAAAATCCGCCTCAAATCCGCAGTAGACTTCCGCCTTTCCTTTTACACTTTCCTTTACGGCCCTAACTTCCTTGCAGTAGTTTTCGTAATCCCTTACCGACATGTGCCAGTCCGAACTGAATGGATTCATTGCGTGTCCGCTAAAGCCAAAACTTTCCATGCCAAGATCCAGTGCACTCTGTGCCATTTCTTCAACAGTAGAATTTCCGTCGCAGAATTTTGTATGCATGTGGTAGTTTGTTTTTTTTAGTGATTCGTTCATAGCGTTTTCCTCCACTTTGTTACCAGCCGCTTAAAGTTTGTGAAGCATAATTTAAATTCCGTAAGCGTCTGTTTTACAGTCTGTATGTTTTTTTCTTTTGCGGCATCGTTCATTTTTCGTGCTGACTCTGAAAGTTGTTCTGCGCTGATTGTTGCCGAACTTCCCTTAAGAGTATGGGCAAGTCGGTGAAGGGTTTCAAAGTCCAAATCCTTTTTTTCAAGTTCTATACGCAGCTGGTCAATAATTGACTGTGTCTGAATCTGATACTCGTCAACAAGCATCTGGGCAAGGGCAATGTCGTTTCCTGCTGTGTCCAGAAAATCCTGAATGTCCCATATGTTTTTTGCATTCTGTTGGCTTTCTTCTACGGTAACAATTCCTTTTATTGCGGGGAATGAAAGAACTACCTGCCATTTTTCCAAAAGCTGATACACTGCATCTTTTTTAAAGGGCTTTACCAGAATGTCGTTTACGCCCATCTTTCTGTATTCTGCAAAGTCTTCGGGGCTGTTGTTTGCGGTACATGCAATTATTATTCCCTTGTAGTCCATGTCGCGGATTTCAATGGTTGCATCTATTCCGTTTTTAACAGGCATCTGAATGTCCATAAAGATAATGTCTATGTCGGGATTTTGCCTAATTGTCTGAACCGCCTGCTCTCCGTCTTCTGCCTCGTATACTTCCGCTCCAAATTTTGTAAGGAAGGTATGCAGAAGTTGTCTGTTCATGGGATGGTCTTCCGCAATAAGAATCCTGCTTCCTTTGGCAATGTCGCTGTTTTGCGCTGGTTCGGGAAGTGTGTTCTGGGAAGTGGTCTCCAAAGGCTCAAGTTCTATGTTTTCTTTTGCAAAAGATTTTCTTAGTGCGTCAAGAAGCTGTTCTCTTTTTATGGGCTTGTAGATGTATCCGTTGAACCAGTCCAAAACTTTCATTTGGGCGTCTTTTCCCATTTGACCTTCGGGTACGAGCATGTGCAGATACATGCTGGAAATCTGCGGATTGTTGTTTATTTCGGAAGCAAGTTGCCATCCGTCCATGCCAGTCATAATCATATCTATAAAGGCAATGGTAAAGGGTAACTTCTTTTGTGCGGCTTCGGTAAGTTTTTTTAGCGCTTCTTCTCCGCTTTGCGCAGTGGAAACTTTTTTTATTCCCAAAGCGTTAAGTTTCTTTTTTAAACTGCCAAGAACAAGTTCGGAATCATCTACAATCAGTATGTTTGCATCTTCGGGAACATCAAGTTTTATTTGTGGCTCGGCTTCCTGTCCTACATTTGGAGCAGGTTCATAGGGAATCGTAAACCAGAAGACTGAACCTCCGTTAATGTCGTCGTTGTCCCTTACACCGATTTTTCCATGCATAGCGGTAACAAGGTTCCGGCTTATGGCAAGACCAAGACCCGTTCCACCGTATTTTTTTGTCGCAGTGGCATCGGCCTGATAGTAGTCTGTAAAAATAAGTTCTTTCTTTGATTCCTCTACGCCAATGCCAGAATCAATCACTTCAAAGAGAAGATTCTTTTGCTTAACAGTTACCTTTGCACGCACATATCCGTGTTCGGTAAATTTTACTGCATTTTTTAAGAGGTTAAGAAGTACCCTTTGCACGCTGTTTGGGTCGCCTATAACTTCTGCAGAAATTGAATCGTCAATGTTTGTAATTACTTCAAGTCCTTTGTTGTAGGCTTCTATGCTTACTAGGTCTACAATGTGTTCCGTAAGCGAAGCTACATCGTAGGGCATGTTTTCTATTTTGAATTCCTTTGAGGTGATTTTTGAATAGTCAAGTACATCGTTGGCAAGATTTAAAAGTACATTTGCAGAAAATTCTATCTGGCGAACATATTCGCTCTGTTCAGTGCTAAGCTTTGTGTCTGAAAGAAGTTCAATCGTGCTGATTATGGTTTGGATTGGAGTACGCACTTCGTGGAGCGCACTGGCAAGAAGCCGCCTGCCGTCAATGGGTGACATTTATCCTACCTCGTGCGAAGAAGTTCCACAGCTTTCTGAAGAACAACTTCTGGTTTCTGAGGTTTTACTAGATAACACTTTGCTCCGTGAGAAAGCGCTTCTACAACGATTTCTCTCTGCATGGCCTGAGAGTAAACTATAATCGGTGTCTGAAAGTGCTGGGCCTGAAGGTCTGTCAAAAGCTGGAGTCCGTTTATGTCTGGCATGTACAGGTCAAGAATTATTAAGTCAAACTGTTCCTTGTTTACATTCTGCACAAATTCTGAGCCGGTAGCATACAGAACAACCTTGTCGCATATTGTGGCAAAAGCTGCCTCTAAAACTTTTCGTACTATTGCGTCATCGTCAACAATAGCAACCCTAAGAATGTTACCCTTGTCACTTTCTGTAAGTTCTGAAAGTTCGGTGTCGCTTCCCAGTTTAAGTCCCACATCGCCAGTTTCAATTTCCTGCGTTGAAGTAAGAATGCGGTTTGTAACCAAATCGCTCATGGTCTTTTCTTGTGCGTGGGATTCGTCAACAAGCTGGGCAAGGACATCCTTTAGGTTTTTTACAACTTCTATGCCTGCATACTGGGGGTGTCCGTCTATGAGCATTTGCGAAAAGTCGTCAAGAGAAAGAATCTTTATGTTTGCCCTGTTTATTCTTGGGTCGGCGGTTACATTGTCAAATAGAAGCTCAAGGTTTGCACCGTCTACAAACGAAAGTTGCAGGTCAGTCATCATGATGATTATTTTTGGCGTCTGCAGGTTGTTTGCGTCAATTATTTCGCTAATGTGGTACTTGAGCATTATGAGCTTTTCTCGGTTGAGTCCCCGTGCTATTTCCACAAAGATGATGTCTCCGTTTAGGTGGATTTCCAAAAGGCTGGGGGTAGTGTCAATCGTAAAGTTAAGGTGCAGGATTCGTCCTACTGAATCAAAGAAAAGGTCAAACTTAACAGGCTTTCCAAAGTACTTTACAATTCCGTATTTTGTAAGTCTGGTAATGCGGCTTCTGTCTACTGTAGGTCCAGCAACTATGACGGGAATTGGCCTTGTGTTTGGATCGTTGTACTTGTCGTTAAGGAAGTCGGTGTAGTCTTCTATTTTTGCATTTGTGTCTACATCAAGAACAATAAGGTCGGGCAACTGGGTTATGAGTGTGGTGAATGCTTCCCTGTTGTTGTAGGCGACTTCAACTTCTACCTGTTCAGCCTTAAGCTTTTCTGTGAGAAAGTTTTGAAATAGTGGCGATGCGTCTACAAGTAGAACCTTTTTCATAGTATATACATCTTACTTTATTCGTGATATAATTTCAACCATGAAGAAAGCTCTTGTTTTTATTGCTGACGGTTCAGAAGAAATAGAAACCCTTACGCCCGTAGACTATCTTCGCCGTGCCGGTGTAGAAGTTACCCTTGCCGCTGTAACTGGCTGCAATGTCCTGTCTGACAGCGAAGAGGGGGCCGCTTATGTTGCCCAATGTAGCCACGGTGTAAGCGTTATTGCAGATGCCCATGTAATGGACTTTTTTGATGATGTTACTGGAAAACTTGACGAGTCACTTCTGCCTGATGCCGTAGTTGTTCCAGGAGGAATGCCTGGCTCTACAAATATAGCTTCCTGTCGCGAAGTTGTGGAACTGGTTTCTGCAATGAATAAGGCTGGTCGTCTTGTATGCGCAATCTGTGCGGCTCCTGCAGTGGTGCTTCCCCTTACTGGCGCTTTGGAAGGAAAAAAGTGGACTTGCTATCCTGGCATGGAAGAGCGTGCAAAAGAATATGCTTCAGGTTATGTAAGCGGGCTACCCTTTGTACATGACTCAAACCTTATAACAGGTCGTGGTCCCGGTGCTGCAGAAGAATTTTCCATGGAGATTGTAAGCGCCCTTTGCGGAAAAGAAAAGGCTCTGGAAATAAAGACGGGAAGTTGCCAGCGGTAAGTGCTTACCTTAACTCTATGCGTGAGTTCCTGTACATGGCGCAGAATTCCGTCTTGTTTTTTGCGTCCAGCATTTTATAAAGTTTTAACATGCGGATTTTTACCGTGCTTTCCGAAACCTTTGACTCTTCTGCAATGCTGCTGTAAAGTGACCCCGAAAGAACCTTGTTCAGCCATTCAACTTCCTGCTCAGTGCATTCGCTTTTGTCAAGATAAAAGACTTCCTTCATCTCTCTGAACTTTTGTATTTCTGGCCTAAGAAGGGTAACAATCATTACGACAATAAATACAGTTGCTACAATGTGCATGAGCGAAATGCAGAAATTCATTGCACCCAACCTGTAGCACTGAAAGCCCAAAGCAGCAATCAATGGAACAGAAAGCAGGACTAACTTAAGAACCCTGTGCTTGGTAAAGAAAAATGTAATGTAAAAAAAGAGGCCTGCTATAACCAGAAAAAGCATGGCAAGAATGTTTCCACTGTCTATGAGGTTTCCCACCGCATAAATGTAAAAGGCAATGGCATAAGCAATAAAGTCCAGAGGATTAAAAATCATGTAGACAAAACAGGCAAAAAGTTCCGTGTTTATAACGAGGCTTGCGTATCTTACTAAAAAAAACTGGTCATACTGCTTGTATGCAAAATACTGGAATATGCTGAGTATGAAAGCAAGAAGCATTATGAGCGCACCGGATATGGCTATGGAACGCCAGACTGTCTTATTTTGTACCTGCATGCACTTACCGTTTGTCCTGCATTACCTTAAAGATTTCTCCGATGTACATTGTGTGAAAGTCGTTGTTGCGGTAGTTCTGCTTGCAAAGAAGTTCTTCTTCAAAACCTTCGGGAACAAATTCCTGATGGTAAAGCTTGCGGCAGAAAAGAACCAGACGGGCTTCCTTTATCCACGGAGTTCCGTTAAGGTAGTCCACCGAAAGCTTAGACTTTGCAATTTTGTCTTCGTTTCTTCCTGAGTGGCTTCCGCAGTAGTCAAGGGCAGGTCTGTATTTGCTTGCAAGAACACTGAGCGAAAAAGTATCTGTGGCGTCAATTATTTCTTTTGTGTAGCGAGAGGGACGCAGGTAGATTGTTGCAACTGGCTTGTTCCACAAAATGCCCATACCACCCCAACTTGCGGTCATGGTGTTTACTTTTCCGGTCTTAATGTTGCCTTCTTCGTCAACCTGTTTTGTGCAGGCGGTAACCAGCATCCAGTCTTTTCCTATTACGGAAAAAGGATTGTCTGCAAGTGCTTCAGGGCGGATTGTTTTAAGCATAGGAATCCCCTTTGTGTTTTTTACATCTTCTCCGTTTAAACAAAAAAAGGACTTGTGTAAAAATACAAGTCCCCTTTTTGGAGATGAGGGAAGTCGAATCCCTTACCTCCTGCATGCCATGCAGGCGCTCTAGCCAGATGAGCTACACCCCCAAGATGTTTTTAGAATATCAAATGGAGCCTTCTTGGTCAAGAGGTCGCTAGTCTTGCTTTATTCTTTGGACTTTTTTTCCAGCTTACGGATTTTAAGTTCTTCCCTAAGATGCTCGATTGTAGAAGCGTAGTCCTTGCTCTTGAGTTTTGGGAAGCGGCTGAACCACCTTTCCAGATTTCGCCTCTTGTGCCCTTCAATGCTGAACATTTCAAGATACTTCTGTGTAATTTTCTTAGAGTCAGTCTTTGCCTTTTCGCGGATTGATGCAATAATTGAACTTGCTGACTGAGGCTTGAACCATGTCTCGTTTTCAAAGCGTTCTTTTGCCTGTTCAGCAAGCAGTTTGAATTTGGCAAGGCTGGTGTTAAAGTCAACAAGGCGTCTGACTGTTATAAGTATGTCTACTGTAAGGATTGCGGCAAGAACTCCTGCAATAAGTCCTATGTAGGGCTGAGCCGGTTCCCAGTAGACTATGCGGGTAAAGAAGGGCTGCATTACATGCCACATTCCCAGTCCGCCTAATCCGAAGAGAACGGAATTTAAAAGGCAGACTCTGCCGTTAATGTTGAAGGGAACATCTGAGTAATCCCACCACTGAGTATGAAAGAGTTTTTCCAAAAGCCAGCTTGAAAAGTATTCCAGTGCGCTGGTAACAATCATGGAAGCAAGAAAAAGCCACACCCAGGTGTCACGCAGGGGATACAGAATGTACATAATAAGGATTCCGCCAAATCCGTAAATGGGGCAGATGGGTCCTAGAAGCATTCCTCGCCACACAAGTTTTCGCTCAAGAACGGAACAGTAAACTTCTTCTGCTGCCCATCCCACAAATGCATAGATGAGGAAAAATAAAAAACGATGAACAAAGTCTATTGACGGAAAGAGAGAAGATAAATCCATAGGAACTTCCTTTTTATGAAGATTGAATGATAGAAATAAACTCTGCAACGAATGAATCAACTTTTTGGGATATTCCTTCGTCCTGGGGCAGTGCAAAGAGTTCGCCTTCGCCGCTGACAGGATTTTCCATTACTATTTTTTTGCGTTCAAGAAGCCAGTCGCTTAAGAGTGTCCTTAGTCCCATGCAGAACCATCTTACCGCTCCAGGAATTTTCTGACTGGTAAGGGACAGTTTGTTTTCATCTGCAAGAGAAGTAAAGACCAAACTAATCTGCTGCTCCAAAACTTTTTCTTCTTCCAGCACGATTGAAGCCGCTTTTTCGTCAAAGTATTTTTGGCTTTCGATAAAAGTGTAAATTTGAAAGAGGGGATCCTTTTCGTGGATTTTAAAATATCGCTCCGTAATGCCTTTAAGTACAGTCTGAGCCGAATACTTTTTGCATACAGACTCATAGTCGCCCGGAATGAATGTAATCTGTCTTATGTAGTCTGCACAGGAATCTACCGTCTGGGAAACTAGCTGGTCTCTTCCCGAAATGTGATTGTAAAGGGAGGCTTTTTTCATGTTGAGGTAGGAAGCCACATCGCTCATGCTTGTAGAGCCTGCTGACCGTGAAAATGATGCGTTTAAGAGTGCGCGGATGATGTCGTCTTTTGTGGTTCCCTTGGATTGACTTGCCATGTCTTCTTACCTCTGTCTTTATTCTATACTTCGGACGGGGACTTGTCTAGTAAGCAGAATGAGACTTTGCGCATGATGAAATGGCTCTCGGTGACAACAGGCTGTCAAAACGGCTTCTGCGCTACGCTTGTGCAGATGTTTTGCCAGTCTATTTTCCACTACGCCCTTTCATCATGTGCACATGTTATTCTGCATAAGGGAATTTGCCTTGCAGTATAGGATACTGGTGCTGTAGCTTAGAAAAAAGACTTTACGAATATGACTACAAAAATTGCAGAAACTATCAGCCTTAGTCCTGTGCCTGTTATAAAGCCTAAAAACGAAAAGCAGGCAGCCTTAAGGGCCTTCTTAAAGTTTGAGTTGTCGTGCATCAGCTCGCCGATTAGTGCGCCTACAAAAGGTCCTAACAGAATGCCTATGGGATTCCCGGTAAGGAGTCCTGCAAACACTCCTATGGTTGCGCCCCATGAGCCTAGCTTTGAACCGCCAGCCTTTTTTGTAAAAACCGAGGGCACAAAGTTGTTTATAATTTCTGCCGCAAGACAGACCACTGCGCATACAATCACCGTGGTAAGGCTTATGTGGGAAGCACTGCAGAAGTAGGCACACAAAAGCCCTCCCCATGCAAGAGGCGTGCCAGGAAGTCCGGGAATAATGCACCCGATTAGTCCTACAAGGAGAAGAAGAGATGCTACAACTATCAGAACAATGTCTACTGCTGTCATGCTTTAAGTTTAGCAGTCAGAAAATTATTTTTCAAGAATGTAGCATCAGCGGCTATTAGTTTGCAGAAGGCAGACCGTAATGGAATGTTATGGACAGTGTCTTCATCTCTTGGAATATGGGAAGATCCCTGTTTATAATGATGGCCCTCTTTCTGTCTGTTGAACCGTCGTAACTTCTTGCTTCTACTGGTATATCCTTTACCCATTCGTTATAAATGTTCATACGCGTACATATTCTGTCATCTGCATTTGTAAATCCTTTGGAGGCTGGGCGTACAACTTGGTCATTTACCCGTATCTCGGTTATTTCAATGCAGTAGCCGGGGAAGAGAATTTCTCCGTTTGAAATTCCTATTGCAGAAAATGCAAAACTTCTTGCTTTTCCCTGAGGAGTGTCGGTAAAGTCCAAGGCCACAGTGTAATCGCCTTCTCCTGTAATTTCTACATCAGTGGGAACAAGTCCTTCTGTGCATTCATCGGGATTGTATATGTCGCCTACAGAATATGTAACTCCGTAGTCCTGACTGTTGTACATGATCCATGCAACTGATTTGTCTGCTGCTCCTACAAAAGAGTTGTCTATAAATGTTTCGGGTGCCGCTTCCTGTCGGGCAAGAGTGTTTTTCTTTGCGGCTGCAATTATGCTAGCTTCGTTTGCGGTTTCGTTTTGTGCGGCGTAACTTCTGCCCTTAAAGAATTCCTTAAGTTCAGCATCTGCAAAACCGCTTCCATCTCGCATAAAGAAAAGGCTTGTGTCCCACAGCATTGGAACAAGATTGTACATGTCGCAGTTGTCAAGAAAGTTTGTGCAGTATGCAATCATGTCGTCTTTTTTAGTGCCGTCTTTTTTTGTAGAGATGACTCCCCATTCTCCAATTACAATTCCGTATCCCTTGTCGGTAAATGCAGTCAGTTTGGAAAGCCATTCATTCATGTCCTTGTATTCTTTTTTTGTTCCCCACTTGTTTACACTGTTTCCAGAACAAAATCCCCATGGAGAATAGTAATGCACCTCAAGAATCAGTTTGTCCTTTGCAGTGTCTGTTGGCATTACAAAGCGGCTGTCTAAAGTTGCGCCAATGTCGGTTCCGTAACCGGGAATGAGCAGAAATCTGTTCTGATTGTTACCGCCTGTCTTTCGCACTACATCAACAAAAGTCTGATTTATCTTTTTTGCCTGTTCGTAACATTCGTCTTCCGTAAGCCTTCCGCTGTCGGGGCAAGCGTTCACATCGTTAAGTCTACTGCCAATTTCTTCGTTTCCGCCTGCAAACATTACATGGTCTCCGTAGTTTTTAAATCTGTTTGCAATTTGCGTCCACATGTCTGTATAAAGTTCGTATGCATCTTCACGAGTTTCTGGAGTTGCCGAGCCAAACATTCCCCACCATCCGCCGTCCCAGTGGTCGTTAATGACAACATAAAGTCCTGCGTTAAGGGCGTAGTTTACAATTTCTTCCACGCGGTCAAGATAGGGTGTGTAAATGGTGTAGTCGCCGTTTTCGTAATTGATTGCGTTTGTCCATGCAACAGGAATGCGCACACTGTCAAATCCTGCGTCTTTATAGCTGTTCATGGTGACCTGCGTGGTAACTGGCTGACCCCAAAGTGTTTCGTATGCGGAAGGATCCTGCCTAGTTCCCATTTCTGCAGTGCGGTATGCTTCCATGGTGTTGCTAAGGTTGATACCGTTTCCCATCAGTTTGGTAACCTGAAGTGCGGTAAGTGCCGTGTCAAACTCCTGAGGCTGAGTAACAATGCTGCTGTCTGTCTGCGGAATCTTTACATGCTGGGAAGGTGCAAGTCCGTTAGAGCGTTTTTCTACAACATCCTTCACTTCATTTTTTTGTGCTTTGGAACATGATGCTATGGAAAAAACTACGGCCAAAAGTGCTGCCGCCAGAACAATTTTCTTAATCTTCATATGAACTCCTAAAACTTTGACTTATGGGAACCTCTAAAAACTTCAGTTTTTAGAGATACCCTTATGCTTAGGATAAAACAGGAACATGTAAAATACCACCGTGAAAATTTGATATCTTTATTTCAAAATTTTCATTTGACGAGTGGCGGTTTGCAGAATATAATTGTAATCATGGTAACGATTTCTGACATAGCAAAAATTACAGGTTATTCTGCAACAACGGTAAGCAGGGTTCTTGCTCAGAATGGAGGCGCAAACAGGGAGGCTGAGGAACGCATTCTTCTTGCGGCAAGACTAACCGGCTATCAGTCAGAATCGTTTGCAATCCCGTCTTCTTCTAAACCGTCTAGGCTAATCGGCGTAATCGTAGAAAACGAATCTCGACAGAACGAAATGGAGCATCCCCTTTTTGGAGGAATCTTGGACTCGTTTAGGGACCATGTAAGCAAGAGGGGCTATGACATTCTGTACCTTTCAAAAAGTTTTAATTCAGGAATGTCTTACATTGAAGACTGCCGTTACCGAAATGTGGAAGGCATACTGATTGCCAATTCTATTTACGATGATCCCGAGGTTGCCGATCTAGTTGCGTCGGGAATCCCCTGTGTGTCTGCCGCAGAATTTGTTCCTGGCATTTGCACTGTCGTATGCGAAAATACTCTTTCTAGCAGAAGGGGAGTTGAATATTTGATTGCCCACGGACATAAGGAAATAGGATACATTGCAGGACCTTACCAGGTGCGTTCTCCTGCCGCCATAGAGAGGGGCGAAGGTTACAAACAGGCCCTTAAGGCTGCAGGGCTTACCTACGACACGAAGCGCATAGAAAAGGCGGAACAGTGGGAACTTGATTCTGGCTATAAGGCCGCACAAAAACTCTTTGAACGGTGTCCAAATCTTACCGCTGTCTTCTGTGCATGCGACACTCTTGCGGTTGGTGCAATGCAGTATCTTAGAAAAATGGGAAAGCGCATTCCCGAAGATGTTTCTCTTGTGGGGTTTGATGACGCACTTATTTCTCTCTGCTGCCATCCTTCCCTTACCACATTCAGACAGAACCGTGAAAAGATAGCCTATGCATGTGCGCAAAAACTTATAGAGGCAATCAGCGGTAACGATGAATACGAAATAGTCCGTGTGCCTGTAGATTTTGTAGAGCGGGATTCAGTGGCCACTGTAAGTTAAACTTAATCTAACATTGCCTTAAAATGATTTTTTGTGCTATACTTTGCCCATGAGATTTGTAAGCACACGAAGCAGCAGTTTGCAGGACTCCGTTTCATTCAAGGAAGCCGTTTTGAATAGCATTCCCCGAGACGGAGGACTTTATGTTCCTCAGGGTGAAGAAGATTTCCGCAGGTGGATTCTGTATGCGGACGAAAACACTTCTTTTGCAAGCCTTGCAGGTTCACTTACATCCGCACTCATAAATACGGAATTTAGCCCGATTATTTGCGAAACAATTGCAACTCACGCCTTTACATGGGAACCAAAAGTTACCCGACTTGACGACAATACATTTTATCTGAATCTGTACACTGGACCTACGGGAACATTTAAGGACTTTGGAGTTTCTTATCTTACCTCTACACTGGAAACAATTTTGCAGATGGACGGTCAGAAGTCAATCCTGCTAGATGCGACTACTGGTGAACTTGGTGCCTGTATGGCAAAAGCCCTAAGAGGGAAGCGTCTTGTAAAGTCTGTTTTGCTTGCGCCCAAAGGTTCATTCCGCGGAATGGAAGAAAGTGATTTTGTCTGGAACGGCGGAAACATTTACCCCATCGAAATTGACGGTACCAGCGAAGACTGCAATTCCATCGTCAGAAAAATTTTTGCGATGCCAGAATTGGTGCAGAAGTATCACCTTACGGTTGCAAACACTGCAAATATAGGACGCCTTTTGCCCCAAGTCTTCTTCTACACTTATGCTTTTTCTCAGATAAAGAAAAATGTAAGCGGAGACATTTACTATGCGCTCCACTGCGGACACTACGGAAATTTAATGGCCGGACTTTATGCATGGAAATTTTCACTTCCTGCAAACGGATTTATCATGCCTACGACAAAAAATGTTCTGCTTGATGCCCGTGGAAACTGCATAATGCCTGACTCAATGATTCCCCTTTCTGAACGGAAGCCCATAGATCCTTCTGATCCTTCAAACCTTGAGCGACTGGAACACATCTTTGCGGCAAATTCACTTCTGCTCAGAAACTTCCTTTATCCAGCAGCCGTAACTGCAAAACAGACCGAGGAAGCCTGCAAGGAACTGTTTACAAAGTACCACATTTATGCCGACTCTCAGACTAGTGCCGCATACGCTTCTGCACTTATGCGTAAGGATGTTATTGAGGATGATGACGGTGCCGTTGTGCTGATTGCAAGAAATGACCCCTGTGGCGAAAATGATTTTGTTCGTCACTGTTTGGGCGAAGAAGCACCTGTTTCTAAAAACAGAGAGGACGCAAGCAGAAAGACTTCTATTCTTCGTCCTTCCGTTGTGTCCTCTGATGTAGAGTCAGTTATTTCTGTTTTGAACTCTTTGAACCTTTTGCGCCTGTTTTAGCTTTTGACGCAGACTTTGTTGTTGGCTTTGCAGACTTTGCTTTCGGGGCTGGCTTAGCCTTTGAGTTTGCAGTCTTTTTTGCCACTGCCGGTTTTGTCGCTGTCTTGGCTGTCGTCTTTGCAGAGGCGGTTTTTGCAGTCTTTGCAGAAGAAGCCTTCTTTGCAGTTGAAGCTTTTGTTACTTCAGCTTTGGTGCTTGCCTTAGAAGACCTTGCCTTTGCGTCTGCCGACTTTGCCGTGCTTTTTGCTACCGTAGTTTTTGCGGTCGTCTTTTTGGCACTAGTGGTTTTTGAAGTCTTTGCAGTTTTTGCCTTAGTTTCGTCTTCCTTTACAGCCTTTGTCTTTGCAGTTTTTGCTTTAGCTTCGTCTTTCTTTACGGTCTTTGTCTTTGCAGTGCTTGTTTTTGTAGCCTTAGTGGTTTTTGGCTTACTGTCTTCCGCCTTTGCAGTTTTTGCGACCCGTTTTTTTGTAAGGCTTGCAGGTTTTAGAGCATCGGTAAACTTTTGGCACTGGTACTCTGCATTTTCTTTTGCAGCGTAGAGAGTGCGGTAGAGGCGATAAATCTGTTCTCTAAGAATTCTGGGACTGTACATTACTACTGCTGCAAATCCGTACCAGAGAGTTTCATCCATCTTTTCCTTGTTGAACCAGCGCACTCCGTTAAATTCGTTTGCACCAGTAAGCAAGGAAGAATTATCTCCGTCAACAAGAAGAAGTGCGGTTTCGTAAGTAGACTTTACTACTCCCGAAGTTCCAAAGTTGTAGTCCCTTACCCTCATCATTATGAAGAGCCTTGTAAGAATGTTTCTTGCTCCGCTGTGTACGATTCCGCTCTGGGCCATCAGTTCAGAAAGTTTTCTGTCGTAGCCCCACTTAAGGCAGTTTTCTTTTCCTGCAGAAGAAACTGATGCAAATGCGCTAAGAATTTCTGCTGAGTTTTCGTGACTGCTAAGTCCTTCGTAAAGCAGGTTGTCAAATGTAGTCTTGAATGCTGAGTGTTCAGGTTTTGGTTTTGCATTCTTTGCAACCTTTGCATCTCCTTGGGCATTTGCAACAGTTGAAGCAAGGTATTCAATTTGTTTGCAGAATGCGGCATAACGCTGTTCTGCATTTGCAGTCTGAGACTTTTCGTAATTGCGCGTCTCTTTTTGTGTAAGTGATTTTGTGCGAATCTTGGAAGACTTTGAGGAAGCTGCCTTTCCAAGAGCCGCTGCCTTCTGGGCTTCTCTCTGTGCAAATTCCGCTTCCTTTTCGTAATAGGCAAGTGCGCTGTTCTTTACATCCTTAAGGAATTCCGCAGGGGTAAGGGTGGTAAGGCTGAGTGACTTAAGCACGGGAAGAGGTGTGTAGAGCCGTTTGATTCCATCGAAGAATTTCGGCGTAACAAATCTGCTGAGTGAAGCATACAGTTCCTTGTATTCGTATTCCTGCCATGCAACAATCAGGTCTTCAACTCCTCGACCATTTAAAAGTTGACAGAGTTTTGAATAGCGTTTTTCTTCGTCATCAACAACCTGCTGAACATCCATGTAAACCTGATATTCAAATCCGTTAAGGGAAACAAACATTCCGTGTTCAATTATGTCGTTGGAAGAGCGTACATACCAAAGTCCGCTTGTGTGTTCCCTAAAGATGCAGAAGTGGTCGTCTCCCCATGTAAGGTTAAGTCCTTCGGCAATAGAACGGCTTACCATCTGCTTGTCGTTTTCTCCACTGCCAGTTTTTACTGCATATTCACAGGACTGCTTTATCCATCCCGAAGCGCGTTCGTACTTGTTGTTGTAGAATACAATAGTGCGTTCGTTGCCCACACCGTTTGAATAGGCAAAGATGTTTTCGTTAACAGTGCCGTTGTTCCAAACATCGTAGAAAAGGAAGTTGTCTACTCCTGCAAAAAGATATCGCTTATGCATGAGTGGGAAGATGTGCCGCCAGTGCCTGTCTACCAGTCCTTCGTCAGCTTGTTCGTCCCTGTAGGCTCTTGTGTATTCCATTCCGTACTTTTCTTCAAAGCCTTCAATCTGACCGTGACCAAACATGGGTAAGCCCGGCATTGTTACCATAAGTGTACACACACCAAAATATTTGTCGCCCTTACCAAACTGGGCAACTGCAGTTTCTTCGTCAGGGTTGTTCATAAAGTTTACAAAGCGCTTTAAAACCTGAGGATCAAATTTAATTGTGTTCTTAACAGTGTCACGATACTTCTGATTTTCTTCCTTCTTGAGCATGTTCATGAAAGCTGAATTGTATACACGATGCATTCCCAGTGTTCGGGTAAAGTAGCCTTCCATCATCCAGAATGCTTCTGCAAGCAAAAGTGTGTCGGGCATGTCCTTTGCACAGCGGTCAACAACTTCGCGCCAGAATTCATTGGGCAGAGCACTGTTAAACTGCTCTGTGGTAAGGGCATGCTGACTTCTTGTTGCAATGTCTCCTCCGTGACCTGGCTCCGGGTACCACAGACGGCGAATGTGCTTTTTTGCAAGAACCATTGCAGCGTCAAAGCGGATGATTGGGAAGTTCCGCGCAACCAGCATTATTTTTTGAATAACTGCTTCTCTTGCCTCAGCGTTCAGAAAGTCAATCTGGGCAGTGTCGTTCCAAGGCATGCCTGTACCATCGTTTCCGTGATAGATGTATGTTACATCTCCTGTGTAATTGTCTACTCTCTTAAAGCAGACCGCACAGTCCGTTTTGGAATAGTAATGGTCTTCAAGGTAAACCGAAACTCTTCCGTCCTGACACAAATCTTCGCCTGTAAATGAATACTGAGGGAAGGGACAGTCTTTTGTAGTAATGAAGTAGTTGGGATGTTCAATAACCCACTTTCCATCCATGCCAGTGTGATTTGGAACCATGTCGCTTGCAAGACGGATTCCTCTCTGCCAGCACCGCCAGCGCAAGTTTTCAAGGGCAGACCATCCGCCAAGATTTTGCGCAATGTCGTAGTCCATAAGACTGTATGCGCTTGCCGCTGCCTCTGGGTTTCCGTTAAGCTGCTTTATTCTTTTTGAAGCGTAACTTCTTTCCCACAGACCTATAAGCCAAAGTCCTGTAAAGCCTTCGTTGTGCAGAAGATCAAGTTCCTCGTCGGGAATCTGATCAAGTCTAGTAATTTCTCTGTTGTATTTTTTAGAAAGTTGATATAGCCAGACCAAAACTGTCTTTGCCATAAGGACAACTTTTGGCATCCAGTCACGGTCGGGACTAAAGCGTTCGTATTCCTTTGAAAGGTTTTCGTAAGAATACGCGTCCATGCTTACTTCACCACCATTTGTGGGGTGCCATGCAGCTTTTTCTTCTTCGCTGATTGTGTCTATTCCTTCAAGCAGCCGCCTAAGCCATTCTCCCAAAAGGTCAGCCCAGTATGTGCGTATGTAGTCAAGCTGCCCCTTAAGTGATGTGGGGGACGCAATTACTGGCTCCTTAAGCATTGTAATAAGGTCGTTGTTCTTTGGACCAAACACAGGCTGAGTTTTAAAATATGCCTTTATCTGATTCCATGTCTTAATGTAAAGTGCATTTGTTTCAAGTTTGTGGTCGTCAAATAAAATCTGGAAGGGATGGAATGCAGGGTTTTCGTTTGCAAGGTGCAGAAGAATCATTTCTTCCAGAACCTGCTCACGGTTTGTGCGCCTGTTTCCCGTTCCTGCGTCCACTGCATCCTGCTCAAGAAATTCCTTTGCCGAAATTTTATTCTGATACACTGCCACAGGAGGAAACTCGTCCATAAACTGAAGCAGCAGTTTGTCCATTTCTTCTTTTCCAAAGTAAGTGTCTAAATCTTCCAAAAGAATTGTAAATGCCTTTGGAGATTTGTCTCGTCTAAAGAGCATGCAGACATAGTGAAAAATTTCGTCTATGAGTCCCATTGCATTTAAAGAGCCTGCTGAAATTCTTTTTTCTTTCTGACCTCTTTTGTCAAACAGTTCGTTCAATTTTGTCTGGAAAGTTCTGACAGCTTTTAAGTTGCCCAGTATGACATTTCCGTAAGAAGAAAACAGCGACTGGTTAAAGTTGCATTCGTCGCGTACAGTTCGGCTTACATGAAATTCGTTATAAGAGATATTCATACATTTCCTCCGTTGAAAGATGCATGTTTGGAAACAATGCCCTGTATTTTAGAAATTATGGCTTCGTTTTTAGAAAGCGCCTGTATGCTTACTGGCATGCGGTAAGTCCAGTTAAAGTTGTTTACCGAGCCGGGAACATTTATGCGTTCGTCATTGGGATTTTCAAGATAGTAGTTTTCGTCAAGGAAGAGATAGTCCTGCAGTGGATTTATGTACCACGCACTTGCACAGTCTGCGGCGCTCTGCAGAAGGAATAGGGCTACATCTGGAGAAAACTGGTCATCGGCGTGAATGGGTGTGGCACTTTCAAAGAGAGGATTCTTGTCTCCATCGTTCCATAGGTTAAGATATGCGCGCACTCCATCTTTTTCATCGTTCCACCACTGGCGCAATGTTGAACTGTCATGGACTGATGTGGTTGCAACGCTTTCCTTGCGATACTGTGCAAATGGAACAAAGGGCTGTCCTTCTTTTGCCCAGTCGCGGCACCACCTTATGACGCAAAGTGAATTTATTCCAAGCAAAGAAAGAACTTCTGGCACTGCTTCAAAAGCCGCACCTAAATCTTCCGCACAGGGAACCATGTCTGACGCATTTACGATTGGAGTAAGCACATCCAAAGCCTGTTGCTTCCATAGCGCTCCTTCGGTTTTGTCGTTTTCTGCAAAGAGTTCCTCAAGTTTCTGTTTTTCTTCCCATGAAAGAGTCTGCCATGCACTGGAGGCTGAATAGCTCCACACTTTTACAAAGTGGTCTTTTTCTATCTGCAAAAGGGAACGATCGCGCCATTTTATGCATAGGGCATTTTTTACCCGCATGTCTTTTTCTTCATCGTCGCAAAAGTGCTGGGCGTAAATTTGTGCATCAGACTTTATTTCTTTTTTAAAGTTCCACAACTCTTCGCATCCAATCTGCTCTGCAACAAGAGAAAGCATCTTGTGTGCCTCGTCGTGATTCCATGTTATGTCTTCTATAAGGCCTGTAGGAATGTGAGGTTCGCTAATCCAGTGAAGCCTTCCTTCGTCAAATCCTGCAGCATAAAATTTTTCCCGTGAAATAGAATTGTAAGGTTCAGTGTGTCCAAGAAATGCTGTTGATTCCTTTTCGTCAACTGCCCATATTCTGAAAAATCCTAGCACATGGTCAATGCGGAATGCACCGTAATATCGTGAGGCGTTCTGAACTCTTTCTTTCCACCAGCCGTAGTTGTCCGCCGCCATCATGCTCCAGTTGTAGGTAGGGAATCCCCAGTTCTGCCCCATGGGAGAGTCACCTGATGGAGGAGCGCCTGCCCGTTTAGAATGGTCAAAGAAGTCCTTGTATGCCCATGCGTCCGCACTGTCTTCATTCATCAGAATGGGAATGTCTCCTTTTAAAATAATTCCCTTTTGTTTTGCGTAGTCACTTGCTTCTGCAAACTGTTCAGAGGCACGCATCTGGCACCAAACAAAAAAGTTGTGGCTAGACTTAAGAGCCCTGTTGTTCCATCTAAGCTGAATCTGTTCTCTGGTTAGGTTTTGCAGTTCTGGCGCCCATTCTTTCCACGAAGCCTGAGAGTGAACATCTTTTAAATTTTTGTAGACCGCATAGGGAATGACCCACTTGTTTGCACGGATAAAGGAGTTCATGCTTTTTGTAAGGGCAGTTCCCTGAGCAGTTCCTTCCTGTGCATATTTTTTTTCTATGAATGTGTAGAGCAGATGAAGCAGCCTTGTTTTTTCTGCAAGAATTTTATCGTAGTCAAAACGGTTGGCCGCTTTTTTAAACGCTTTGCCGAAAGCCCTGTATGCGCTAGCAAAACTCTTGTCCTGAGCAAAAGCAGCCTCAAATTCAGGCAGAGAAGAAATTCTTATGTAAAGTGGATGCAGTGCGTTTGCTGAAAGTCCCGAGTAGGGCGAGGACTGGGTACCGGTGTCATTTACTGGCAGAAGTTGAATCAGAGTAAATCCGCATTTTGAGCAGAAGTCCGTAAAGGGCTTGAGAGAAAGAAAGTCGCCTATGGCACATTCTGATTCATCGTAAAGAGAGGCAAGGGGAATAACAACTCCCGTTTTTCGTTCTAACTGCATGAAATTTATTATAACACAGAAATTTCGTAATGCAAGAAAAAAAATGCTTATTTTTACCGATTTAAGATTAGTTTAATAAACCATATTGCCAACACCAAATTGTCTTTGCAAGTTTGTTGCTAAAAGGCTGATTTTTTGTAAAGTCTGGTAACCAGCTTGTGTCGTCGCTTAAGTCCTGATAAAAAAGATAGTCAAAGTCATAGGCATCAATCAGAGCCTTAAGCTGACTATCTTCTTCTTTGCTTACAAGTCTGTTCTGGAATGAAGAAAGTGCTTCCTTTCGTCTTGCAAGTTTTTCTTCGCTCTCTTCAAAGGGTACAGGAGTGTATTGCGACATGAGAGAAATGAGTGCCTTTTTATCTGCATTCTGTTTAAGCCAGTCAAGGACAAGTTTTGTGTCGTCCATTCTGCCTGGCATAAAAAGATGTCGGATGATTACACCGCTTTGCAGTACCCTTGTTTTTTTTCCGTTACGGATTTCGCTTTTCCATTTTAAGGGATAGTTCTGCACCATCCACCTGATTGCCTTTTTTGCAGTCTGGGGATAGTTTGCCGCTCCAAAGAGACTTTCGCTCATCATGGGGTTAAGGGTCTTTAAGTCTGGTAGCCAAATGTCAACTACTGGACGCAAAAGTTCCAGAGCCTCCACATTTTCGTAAGCGCTAGAATTCCATGCAGCAGGTATGGTAAGTCCTGCTTTTTTTGCTTCGTCAAGATATTCCGCTATCTGTGGAATAAAATGGCTTCCTGTTACCAGATTGATGTTGTGGGCGCCTTTTTCCTGAAGAGCAAGACAAAGTTCCGTAAATTCTTTAGAGGAAATTTCTCTGCCCATTCCTCCCTGAGAAATCTGATAGTTCTGACAGAATGCACAGCGCAAAGTGCAGCCTGTAAAAAAAAGAGTTCCGCTTCCGCCAAGTCCAGTAACAGGCGGCTCTTCTCCAAAGTGCAGACCAGCAGAGGCAAGGCGTAAGTCTTTTGTTTCTCCGCAAAAACCCTTTTGCCCATAGTTGCGGTTTGCACTGCATCTTCGTGGGCAAAGGACGCACTGTTCAAGAAAGTCTTCCCTCATCATAAGGCCTGATGGTCAACAAACAGAGACATAAGACTGTTAAGGGAGTCAAGGGGAATGTCTTCTGCTTCAACATTTACAATCTGACACAGAGACTTCCAGTCTGATTTATCTAGTGCACCAGTAAGCTCATCGTCTCCATCCAAAAGAGCCTGCATTGCCGCAATTTTCTGAATGCTTTTTTCTGAAGGTTCCTCGCTTAAGTTTTCGCTTGCAAGAATGTAGGTGTTAAGCCAGTAGTCAGAAATTGAGTGGGAAACTTCTCCAAGCATTTTGTTGTTGCGGTCAAAGAGAGACTGAACTTCTCGTCCTGCTTTTTCTCCTGAATATCCTGAGCCACTAGCCCTTTCCCTCTTTTTTATTTTTTCTATGTCTGAAACAAATTTCTGTATGCTGTCCATAATGGCTTAGAGTATAGCACAAGATGTGCGTGCGCGTAAACAGAACACACGCACATGCTCTTCCTTACACTATGCCAGCCTTTGCAAAGTGTTTCTTTAACATGAGTTTACCTAGCATTGCACCAAGGCAGCCGAAAATGAAGCAGGCTATAAGGTAAATGGGGAATGTCCATCCAGGGAAGAAAGTCATTACCGCCTGAGCATATTCTTCTCCGTAGGATGAACGGTTAGACCAGTATCGTTCGGGATTAATGTAAAGTGGAGCGCAGTAGCCCATAATCCAAAGTGAAAAAATTCCGCAGGCAAGGATACCCTTTTTGGAACTTTTATAATCGCCACTCTTGCAAAGCAGGTCTGCAATCAGTCCTACAGCAATGGAAAGAAAAATTGGGATGATGTTCATTCCTGTTACGAACGAAAGTATTCCGCAGATTGTAGCAAAAATCCAAATCATGCCGAATTTTTTTACCTTTGTAAGAAAGAGCATGAAGGGAATTCCTCCAATGAGGGGAACAAGCACATACAGGAGCGGCATAAAGACAGGAATGAATCCCAGACATGCCACCGCAAACATGATGATAAAATAAATTGCGGCAAAAACACCGATGTTTACAAAGTCTTTGCCTTTTAGTTTTTTTGAATCCTCCATAATAGAGCCTCCTTTTTATTCTGACTGACATGCACTTTGCATTAGGCAGTCTGTTTTTCAACCATAGTTTTGTACTGTCCGTTCTTGGACATAAGTTCTTCGTGGGTTCCGCTTTCCTTTATTCCGCCGTCGCCAATTACAAGAATTCTGTCTGCGTTGCGGATTGTCTTTAAGCGGTGCGCAATTACAATCAGTGTTTTTCCCCTGCACAGTTCCGAAATGGCCTGCTGAATGTATGACTCGTTGTCTGCATCAACACTGGCGGTTGCCTCGTCTAGGATTACAATGGGCGTGTCCTTTAGGATGCATCTTGCAATGGAAATGCGCTGCTGTTCACCACCGCTTAAGTTTGCACCGCCTTCGCCTACAACAGTGTCAAATCCTTCTGGGAGCTGCATTATAAAGTCGTAGCATCTGGCTTTTTTTGCGGCTTCAATAACTTCTTCCCGTGTTGCTTCTGGGCGTCCCATTGCAATGTTGTTGTACACCGTGTCCTGAAAAAGATAGACCCTCTGAAAAACCATGCTTATATTTTCCATAAGGGTTGAAAGGGGAATGTTCCTTACATCTTTTTCGCGGATTTTTATGCTGCCGTCTTTTACATCCCAAAATCTTGCAACAAGGTTTGCAATCGTAGATTTTCCGCCACCGCTCTGACCAACCAGTGCAATCATCTTTCCCCTGTCTACATCAAACGAAACATTGTGTAGAACATCGTTTGTGCCGTAGGCAAATGTGACATTTTCAAAACTTATTTCGTGTCCTGAAAATTCTTCTTCAGATGGAAGAGTTTCTTTACCAGTGTCGCACAGTTCAGCCTCATTAAACACTGCTTCAATTCTGTCAAGACATGCTTCAGTAACTGAAAGTCTTGCAATCTGCTGATAGTATGTTCTGATTGAAACAAACACATCGAACAAAAAGAGGATTATTCCCAAAAGATAGACCGGAGTCATGAGGGCCTTTGAGCAAAGGAAAACGGAGGCAAGAAGAATTGCAGCTGAACCGAATGCAAAGGTAAGGTGGAGTGCAGTTGCCCAAGGTGTGTACTCAACTTCAAACTGAATGCTGTCATCGCAACTTTTCTTAAATGCTGAAGTTAGTGCCTTTGACTTTTCGCCGAGCATGTTATAAGACTTTATGATTCCTATTCCTTCTGCAAATTCAATTACGGCATTTGTAAGTATTTCGCTTGATTCCTGTTTCTGAACTGAATGCTTAAGTGTGCTTTTCATCATCAGGTTTCCAATCAAAATGAATATGCCTACAAAAATAAGACAGATTAAGCCCAACCAGACATTCATGTAGAACATACACACCGTCATAAGCAGCTGGGAAATCATAAAACTGGAAAGGTCAGAAAGAACTGACATGCAGTTTTCTTCAATGAACACCATGTCTGTAGAAAGTACCGAACTTATCTTTCCTAGGTTACCGCTTGTAAAGTAACCCATGGGCATGTTGCGCAAATGCTTTCCCAGTTCCATGCGCATATCTGCAAACATCATGAAGCCTGCTGCACTCTGTAGTCTGTCTGAAAAATGCTGGAATACAGCTTGAAAAATAACGCATGCAAGAAGCAGTACGCCCATAATCCAGCACATCTGTTTTGTCATGTTGCCTGCCATAAAAAGTGCGACTGTAAAAAAACACAGCATAAGGGGAACCTTCATGAATATGCCTTTGAAAAACCCCGTAATATATGCGCTTCTTATTCTTCCTGCAAATTTTCCCGAAGCCTTAACAAGCCGGTGCATTATTGCAATCATTGATTTCTTTTTTTCTGACTTCATTATGCATTCTCCTGTGTAGAAATTTTCCAGTTTACGCTTTGAGTTGAATTGTTCCACAGACTCTTGTATTCATCGCTTGAAGAAAGAAGTTCCTCATGGCTGCCTTGAGCAAGTACATTTCCGTTTTTTAGCACGCATATTTTGTCTGCATTTTTTATTGAAGAAAGTCTGTGTGCAATTACAACAACTGTTTTTTCCTTTATGATTTCGCTGATTGCTGCATTCATCTTTTCTTCGTTTTCTGGATCCATAAATGCTGTTGCCTCGTCAAGGACGATGACTGGCGCGTTTTTTAGAATTGCCCTTGCCAGTGAAATGCGCTGTCGTTCTCCGCCCGAAAGCATTTTTCCGCTGTCGCCTGCAAGACTGTCTATGCCCTTTGGAAGCCGCATAAGAAATTCGTCACACTGGGCACGGTGAGCTGCATCAAGAACTTCTTCCCTACTGGCGTTTGGTTTTCCAATCAGAATGTTTTCGTACAGACTGGTGTTGAACAAAAACTGCTCTTGGGCAACATAGGAAATCTGACTGTTAAGCGATTCAATTTTCATGTCGGTAATGTCTTGCCCACCAAGAGTAATTTTTCCGCCATTTATGTCGTAGTAATGAACCAGAAGCCTTGCAAGAGTAGACTTTCCACTGCCTGATTCTCCCACAAGGGCTGTAACAGTTCCCTGCTTGAGCGAAAGGTTTACTCCGTGCAGAACTTCTTTTGTGTCGTAGCTGAACCTTACATCTTTGAACTCAATGTCGTAATTTCTTCCCTCAAAGTTTCTGTCGGACTGCTTTAGCTGAATACTCTTTACAAGTTTTTCCAGTTCTGCAATTTTGTAATCCAACTGAGGAATTTTTCCTGCAAATGTAAGCGCCTTTAAAATTGAAGGACCAATTGCAAAACTCATGGTAAGCACGAGGATTAGCTTTTCAAGTGTTGCCGTTCCTCCTAAAACCATGAGTGAACCAAAGGGGAGTGTAAAAAGTGCAAAGCAAGGTATTACGCTGGAATAAACTGCCATCCAAGGCCAACAAGACTTGTACCAGTCCAAGGTAAAGTCACGGTAAGCCTTTACAACTTCTCCAAACCGTTTGTATGAATCTCCGTCTTTGTTGAACACTTTTACAACTTCCATACCGTTTACATATTCAACAATCGTGTTGTTCATTTTCTTTGCAGAATCATAATAAGCACCCATTTTTGCATAGCCGCATTTCATCATCATGCCCATAGCAAAAAGTCCTATGGGAAGAACTGCAAGTGTAAGAAGTGCAAGTTTCCAGTCTACAAAAAAACAGGAGGCAAGAACAAGAACTGGTACTGCAATATTTGCTATGCCTTCTGGAATTGCATGTGCAAGCAGAAGTTCTATCTGGTCAATGTCGTCTGTAAAGACGCGTTTTATCTGGCCTGTTCCTAAGTCGTGCAAATTTCCCAAGGGCTGATTTTCGAGCTTACTCTGCAAAGAAATGCGGATGTTTTTTAGCGTGTTATATGCGCTCTTGTGGGAAAAGTCCAGACCTTGATTGTAAAAGACTGCGTGAACTACTAGACATAAAAAAATCCACAGCACGCGAACTAGCATGAACTGGACGGAAAATTCTTCTCCCCGTACAATTTTGCATATCATCTGATAAAGAAAAAAATAGGGACAGATGTTTGCAATGATTCCAATAAGCATAAAAATTACGGCAATCACCGTATACTTTTTATACTTCCCGATGTAAGGCGAAATACTTTTTAGCATACGAACCTCTTTTTTATATGATGTATAGTTAGCAAATGCTAACAAAACCATATCTTTTGCAGAGGTAATTTTCTACCACAAAACGGTATTTTTTTAACGGTTTTCAGTCATGAATTTTTTTGGTGAAGTACCGAATCTTTTCTGAAACTCTTTTGAAAAGTGACTTAAATTTGTGTAGCCTGAAAGTATTGCCGCCTCAGAAACATTTGTGCTTCCGTTCAGTATGAGCTTTTTTGCTTTTTCCAGTCGGGTGGAACTTACATAGGCATGGAGTGTCATTCCGTACAGGGAACGAAACATTCTGTTAAGTTTGCTTTCGCTCATCATAAGGTTTTGTGCGGTTTCCTTGACATTGAATTCCTGTGCAGGATTTGAATTTATTTTCTTTCTAAGACTTTCCATTTTTTTTATGTCCGAGTTTAAATATCGCCTTGAGCGTATTATGCTGTCTGTCTTTTCGTATGTTATGCTATAGAGTACAAGGGCAAGAAGTTCAGTTATTTTTGACTCGCAGAAAATGTCTGAAAACTCATTGTATTTTTCGCAATCAGAAATATCTTCTAGGGTTTTAAACATGTCCGCAGTAATTGAAGTTTTTGTTACCTGATTTAAAAACAGTTCCGTGTATTTTTCTATCTGCTCTGGCTTTAAATATTTTTTTAACAGACTGTAGAATGTTTCGGTAGGCATTTGCAGGCTTTTAAATTCAAAACTGCATGAAGGACTGTAGGTCATGCATGTCTGATAGTCGTTGTTTCTGAATACGCATACTTCGCCGGCCATCATGTTTACGCTTTCTTTTCCGTCTTCTATGAACCATTCTATATTCTGATTCAGATTGAATATGATTTGAACTTCGTCTTTCCCGTTGTTATCAGGTTTGCTTGCCTTTGTAATGTCTGAAAATTTTAAATTCCAGTCGCAGTATGTTATGCCATCGTGGAGCGTTTTTCTGAGCAGTTTGAATTCTCCTACATCAGATTTCGTTACCAGAGATTTGTAAATATCATCGGTTGGGGTATATGTCCTTTTCTTCATCTTGCCTCTGATGTTGCTCTGTTAAAGTCGTGAAGATTTAAAACCTCGTCGCAGCATTCGTCTATAAGTTCCCTGTCGTGGGTAACTACGATTACTGTTTTTTCCATTTCTTTTAACTTGCGTAGTATGCTTCCAATCTGCTTCATGTGGGTGTAGTCAAGGCCGCTAGTTGGTTCGTCAAACAGAAGCAGTTCTCTTCCGCTTGCAACGGCACATGCAACAGCAACCCTCTGTTTTTGACCTCCGCTTAAAGACATGGGGTGACGGTCTGCAAATTCTTCCAGATCAAGTGACGACAAAATCTTTCTAGCTTCCTCTTCGTTTTCTTCTTCCTGACTGATTAGAACTTCGTCTAAAACACTTTCTGTAAAAAGTTGATGGTTAACATCCTGCATTACAAGGTAGATCAGTTTTTGCCTCGCCTTTCTTCGGTAGGTTTTTCCCGCATACAAAAGTTTTCCCTTTGACCGCCTGCCCAGTCCGCAAAGACAGTTTAGGAATGTGGTTTTGCCTTCGCCGTTGTTTCCTACTATTGCAGTAATTTTCTTCTGTGGAATTTTCATAAGGGGAATGTCCAAGGCTTTTCTTCCTCCCCGGTAAGAGTAGCGAAAGTCCTGTACTGTAAAGCTGTCTTCTTCCTGCCTGGTAACGCTTGAATTACTTCCTTTAGTCTGTGCGCCAAAGTCTGCCCTGTGGGAACGAAGACCCATTTCGTGCAACTGGTCTTCCGTAACAGAATTCATTTTCGTTCTGTCAAGCTCGCTAAGGATTTCTCCATTTTTAAGAACAATGGTTCTGTCTGCTAAATCCCATAGGTAGGAAATTCTGTGTTCTGCAACTACAATGGTTTTTCCTTCGTTCTTCCATTTTGCAAGAAGACTTCTAAGTTCTCCAATAGTTTTTGTGTCTAGGTTTGCGCTAGGTTCGTCCAGAAGTATTATTTTGTTTTGAGTAACCGCAACCGAAGCACATGCAATTTTCTGCTTTTGTCCTCCGCTTAAGTCAAAGAGACTTCTGTTCATAAGCGGCTCTAGGTGAAGGGCGAAAACAACATCTTCCATCCGCCTTAGAATTTCTTCCTTGGGCATTCCTCGGTTTTCGCATGCAAAGGCAAGTTCGCTTGTGGTGTCCACATTAAAAAACTGACTTCTTGGATTTTGAAAAACAGTGCTCACGAATTTTGCAGTATCGTAAAGTTCCGCCTTGGAAACATCTGTGCCGTTCACTGTTACTTGACCAGTAAGCTGTCCTTCGTAAAAGTTTGGAATAAGTCCGTTTATAAGTCTAAGGATTGTTGTTTTTCCGCATCCAGAACCGCCGTTCAAAAGAACAAACTCTCCTTCCGAAACAGAAAGGCTTATGTCCTTAAGGCTCCCGTTTGAAACTTCTTCTCCAAGTCCTCCAGCAGAACCATCCGGTAAAGCTGAGGAATCAGAAGCCACATATCTAAAGCTTACATTTTTTAATTCTATCATCTGCTTATCCTAAAAAAAATTCACTGCCTTAAGTATGGTAAATGCAAGTCCGCCTGCTAGAGTAAGAAAGACAATAACATCGCAAATGCCAAAACCTATTTTGCATATGTTGGTGCGCTTTTCTGGTGAGCCCAGTCCTCTTGTAAGGGAAGCGGCAGAAAGTTCTTGTCCTATTTTTACTGAACATGTCATCATGGGAATAAGTCGGTATTCAATTATCTTAAAAACTTTTCTTCCTCCAAACTTTATGTCCCTCATTGACATGGCTCTGTTAATGCTAGAGGCTTCTTCTGCAACTGTTGGAAAAAATCTAAACATGACGGAGAGAGGAATTGTTATTGCCTGAGGAAGATGCATTCTTTCCATTGCTGCAATGAATTCGCTTACAGTTGTAGTTGAAACCACATACATTCCCGTAAGTATTCCTGGAAGAAAACGCAAAAGAATTCCTGCAACTGCAAGTACAAGATATCCTGCAAGACCATGCACATGAGGCACAAGAAAAATCTGAATAAGATAACCGGCAGTATATAAAATCATTCCGTATAAAAAGGCGCCCCATCTTCGCGATGTAAGCAGCAGAAAAAGTGGCAGGTAATTCAGCACAAATCTGAATTCATCTGCATTTGAACCTCCTGCGTTTCCCAAAACAAAAATGGAAACAAATGTAAGAAGAAGAAGTTTTGTACGGGGGTCCAGCAGTGATTTTTGTGATGACGACTTCATTAATTCCATGGGAAAAAATATAGCAGAAATCAATAACTTGCTCAAGAAGTTAGTTTATGCTAACCTCTTGTCAGGAGGAACTTCATATGGAACAGAGTGTGTACAGGGCAATCATCCGCTATTTGAAAAAACATTACCCGAAGGAAAGAAAACAGATTGTGTCCCGCGCTAAGGAACTGCTTCCCAAACTGAGGGCCAATGCACCTGAACTTGGTGGAAAAGAAAATGCCCTTGCCTCTAACCTTAACATGTTTCTTCTCTTTCTTGCGTTTTATGAAGCCTCAGACCGTAGAATGGCGGAAGACGCACTGGATGAAATAATAGCAGACCTTTATGAGCGGTTTAAATTTCTGGGCGGAATCATGAATGTCAATCGTCCGGGATTTTTAAAATTGTTTAGAAAGTATCTGTACAGAAGTTACCAGAAATATGCTGATAAAGTTGAGTCAAAGCGAAGTAAAGGTGAATGGCTTGAAACATGGGGAATGATTGTAAATCCAAACAAGACTGATGAAGGATTTGCCTTTACTCTGGTGGGGTGTCCTCTTGCGGAGTACGCAAGAAAATACGGCTATGAAAAACTGATGCCCCACATTTGCGCTCTGGATCATTCCTATGCAAAAATCATACACTCCAAACTTCTGCGGACCCATACTGTAGCAACAGGTTCTGACTCCTGCGACTACTGGTATGTTCCCGATGAAAGTGAGACTGCAAAAAATTTCAGAGGTAAAATCGTTTAGGTTTTTAAACTACAGTCCGCTTAAAAATTCATCGATGATTTCAATGTAGCCGTCTGGATTGAACATGATGGCAAGATGTCCGCCTTCAACCTTTCTGATTACCTTGGGATTGATGAAGTTGTTTGCAAGTGCATCCTTAATGTCGTCCGTAAAGGTCTTGTCGTCATCTGGCTCAATAATCAGAACTTTTCCGCTCAAGAAATCAAACTGTTCTTTTTTGTACTTTCCAAAGTGATTCCGCAGGTCGCCCAAAAGATGGCACATGTGGATTGAAAGTTCCTTGGAGATTTCATCTTCTAGACATGCGATTAATTCCTTTATGGTCTGATACGCTTTTTTATCGCCCTTTAAATGCTTCTTGAACATGAGGGGAAACATTTTGCGCACCAGAGGGAAGGGCATTTTTTGCATTTTCTTTACTTTTGCATCTTCCTTTTCTTTGTTGACCATTTTTACAAGGCACTGCATTCCTTCAAAAGTGATTTCGTTTGAAAATGAAGCTGTTGAAGTTAAGAGGAGTCCGCCTGCAACATTTGGGTGCTTTAATGCTATAAGTTGGGCAAGTAGCCCTCCGTAAGACTGTCCCCAGAAAAAAGCTCCGTCTATTTTTAACTGCGAAACCAGTTCCGCAATGGCATCTGCTGTGGCATTGTTGTCTTTAAGATAGGGTTCGTAAAAGGGACAGAGCAGGGAGTATTTGTCCATCAGCGAGCGCAGAAACAAAAAAAATCCGTCAGACAGTCCGCTTCCTCCGGCAAGCACCACAATTGTTTTTGTTGACTTTTCATTTTTGTAGTAGCGGTAACGGTAGTCGCTTCCTGCAATTCTAGCAGTCCTTATTGGGGCAACCTGATTGTAATATGCCCACTCTTCCTTAACATTGATTTCTGATATATTCATCTTAATGCCTCACTTTCCCTAATATAGAATATGTGTCCATGTAAAAGAGAGGCGAAACTACCCCTCCTTTACATGTTTATTAGTGGCTATTCGCTGACGGATGAATTTTTTACATGACAGGCCAATGCAATATACATGAGGAACCAGCCAAGGGATTCAAACGCAACTGTAAAGTCTTTGAAGAACTGCAGCGGAATCATCTTAAGAGGAAAGTCAATTATCAGCGTGGAAAGAGGACAGCATAAAAGTGCCCACTTGCCAAGTTTTAATTCCTTTTTGAGCACAAGATAATACCATGCTATTGAAATTCCTACATCACAGATTATGTATAAAATCATCAGGGGAATTACAACAAGGAATGCAGTGTCGTTTACTGTCTGTGTTGCAAAGTCAACTGTGGCACCAGAGGCAATGGCCTGTTTGAAGAATAGCGGAAACATGCACAGAATTATGTGGAATCCCATTCCGAATGCCACTAGAATTACCTGTCCCCACTGAAAAGTCTTGTTCCAGAATCTGCTTGAGCGCAGGTCTTTTCGTGTAACTTCAGTGCTTATGTTCATGGCTTCTTTTGCTGCGAGCCACACTGGGAAAATTGCAACAAGGGCAAGTACCGTTGATGCGACAAAACGCCATGTAGACATGTTGACCCAGTTGGAATGAACTGCAAGACCTACTTCCACATCGCCTGCTCCAGCTGCATCCAGAAGCCAGTCTCCGCACATAAAGAGAACCATTCCCACTGCACCTAAAATAAGGTTTCTTATTCTTGCCGAGTTTTCGTTTTTCATACAATGCCAGCCTTAACAAAATGTTTTTTTAGAATCGCCCTTCCCAAAAGTCCGCCTAGGATTCCGAATGCAAAGCAGACCACAAGAAGAATAGGACACATCCACCAGGGCATGAGGGCTGTAAGTGTGTCTATGTATTCCTGTCCAAACTGCTGGCGTGTAGACCAGTATTTTTCAGGCTCAAGAACAAGCGGAAGAAAGTTTGCCCAGACCCAAATGCTGAATACTGCGTGTGTCCAGACTGCCTTGTTTGAGCTTTTGTAGTCACCACTTTTGTAAATAAATTCTGCAATGAGGCCGGTAACTGTTCCCACAACCAGTGCGTAAAAAGACATGCCTGTAAGCCACATCAGGATTCCCAAGATGATGCTCATTATTAAAATCATGCCGGGCTTTTTTACTTTTGTAAGGAAGAGCATGAAAACAATTCCTCCGAACAGGGGATCAAAAACTGCCATAAGCGGCATAAAAATGGGAATGAATCCTAGCATTGCAAAAATCAGAATGACGACAAAATAAATTGCCGTAAACACTCCGATGTTCACAAAATCTTTTCCTTTTAGTTTTTTTGAATCATCCATGAGGTGCTCCTTTTTTAGTTAGTCTATGCTAACTAAATGATAGCAGAAACATGCATGTTTATCAATCATCTCCATTGAAAAAACAGTCCGTTTGTTCTATACTCTCTTCATTATGAGTACTCAACACGACGAAAAGGATTTGTGTCATTGGGCTGACCAACAGGCTGCCCGCATCATTAAAGAAAAAGGTGAACGCGACAGTTACACCTGTGCATCTGGAATTACTCCCAGTGGAACCGTTCACATTGGAAACTTCCGTGAAATTATTACGGTAGATTTGGTTGTGCGTGCTTTGCGTGACCGTGGTAAGAATGTGCGTTTTATTTATTCGTGGGATGATTATGATGTGTTCCGTAAAGTTCCAGGTAACATGCCTAAACCCGAAGAGCTTGAAAAATATTTGCGTTATCCCATTACTATGGTTCCCGATACTTTTGGTCGTGACGAAACCTATGCGCGCCATCATGAAGTTGATATTGAAACACAGCTTCCTCGCGTTGGAATTCATCCTGAATTTTTGTATCAGGCAAGTCGCTATCGTGCAAACCGTTATGCAGAAGGAATGAAAAAAGCTCTGCAAAATCGTGACCTTATAAAATGGTGTCTCAACTGTTACCGCGATGACGAACACAAAATGAAAGACAGTGATGTGTATTGGCCTGTTGCTGCTTTCTGTTCAAAGTGTAATAAGGATACGACTGAAATTACTGGTTACGATGGCGAGTATGGAGTAAGCTACAAATGCACAAGCTGCGGTAACGAAGAAACAGGCGACCTTCGCACTTCTCCCGTATTTAAACTTGGTTGGCGTGTTGACTGGCCCATGCGCTGGAACGAAGAAAAAGTTGTCTTTGAACCTGGCGGAAAAGATCATATTTCTCCGGGCGGAAGTTATGACACTGCGAAACTGGTAAGCAAAAAAGTATACGGATGGGATGCACCTGTTACCATGAAGTATGACTTTGTTACCCTTAAGGGTGTTCCAGGAAAAATGTCATCTTCAAAGGGTAAGGTTATTTCTCTTGTTGATGCACTGGAAGTTTATCAGCCTGAAGTATTGCGCTATATTTTTGCTGTTAATAAAGTTGATCACGAATTTGCAATCAGTTTTGATTTGGATGTTATTACTCAGTATGAAGCATACGACAGAACAGAACGCATTGCATACGGAATTGACAAAGCAAAGAGTGATGATATTCTTCGCAGGGAAAAGCGTGTGTACGAACTTTCTCAGGTAGAGCCTAATGTAGATTTGTCTGATCCGTCAAAAATGCCCTATCAGATTCCATTCAGACTTCTTACCACTCTGCTTCAGACTTACTCTGGCGATGTAGACAAGGTGATTGAATCCCTTGGTGATGTAAAGCCTGAACAGGTTGAGCGTCTTAAGTCTAGGGCAAAGTGTGCTTGGTACTGGGTAACCGAATGTGCTCCTGAGGAATTTAAATTTGCCCTTTGCACTGACGGAACAAAAATTGAAACTGACGATGTGTCTAGGAAGGCAATATGTCGCATAAGGGATGAGGTTGTTCCCGTAATGGATTCTTTTGCAACCGACAAGGAACTTCAGCAGAAACTTTACGACATTGCAACTGAACTTGGCATGGAATCAAAGGTTCTGTTTACCACCCTTTACCTTGCCCTTATCCGAAAAGAGCAGGGACCTCGCCTTGCAAGCTTCATGCGTATAATCGGAAAAGAAAAACTTACTCAGATTCTGAGCGTTTACTAAAAAACATAAGCAGGAGCGCAAGCAGATACGGAAGAGCAAGCAGTAAGCCGGAAGAAATGCCAGCAAACTGAGGAATGTTCTGAATGTAAGAGCTTGCGTATTCTGCAACTGCAAACACAAGGACTGCAAGAATGACCAGCAGGGGATTTTTTCTTCCCAAAAAAACTGCGGCCAATGCAGTCCATCCCCTTCCACTTGCCATACCAGGAACAAAAGAAGAAAGCCTCATGCATAAAGCGCATCCTGCAAAGGAAGAAGTAAGGGCTGCGCATATCCAGGAGAGTGCCCTGTATGTGTCGGAAGAAATTCCCTGAGCGTCAAGAACCTGAGGTGAACTTCCTGTTATGCGGAATCTGAGTCCTTCCCTTGTAAAAACAAGAAGTGCAATCAGTGCGGCAGAAAAAACAATACACAATGCGCTTGTAACAAGGCGTACCGTTTTTGCGTCAAACATAACTAAGTTGCTGTACAAAACTCCCCGAGTGCCAAAAGCAAGTGAAGAAATTAAAGATGCCAGTGCGGAAAAAAACAGATTCATCGCAAGCGAGACCAGGAACATATCGGCTTTACATTTTGTTGCCAGCCTTTCTAATGCAAATGTTAGTGCTGTACATAAAAAACAGGATAGGCAGGTTGCAATAAAAATGTTTCCCGTTGCAAAAGTAAATGCGAAACATAAGAATGCAGACAGATTGATTATGCCGTCAAGAAAGAGAGCCATTCGTCCTGCGTATTCAGTGTAGAGCGCTCCTGTGGTAATTAGCAGAAGAAGTGATGCTATGGGAATTATTGCGCCAAGTGTATTCATCTGCTTTCTCCTCTTTTTAAAACTGAAAGTGCAATTGTAAACAAAACAACGCCCTGAACTATTCCGCCTATATCAAAGGAAAATCCCTGTGTTAAGGAAACAATGTCTGCCGAAGTGTAAAGCCAAGAAAGCACTAAAGCTGATAGAATTATGTAAAGAGGATTAGCACCTGCTACAAGTGCGACGGTAAGTGCATTCCATCCCATGCCTGAGTAAAATCCTTTGTGACATGTAAAGTATGTTCCGCAGACTGCAAAGAGTCCCGTTAGTGAATGAAGAGCACCTGAAACTGCAAGACTTGCAAATGAGTTTGCAGCTTTTGAAAATCCGCTGTACTCTGCAAAGGAAGGTGCTAGTCCCCAAATGATAAGTTTTTTTCCTGCATTGGTTTTAAACATAATGTATGCGGTGCATGCGCTTAGTGCAAGGGCAATAAAAAGAGTTCCCGTTAGGGGTGAGGGAGGCAGTATGCTTTTAAATCTGAATGCCTCTGGAATGTAGGGAAGTGCAAGTAGGTTTTGTGAAGGTCCTTGTTTTGAATTTGTTATTGCTGAATCAATTAATGGAATGGTAGCTGCAGAAACTAAAAAAGAAGTAAGCAGAACCGAAGCTCCCTTTGCTTCCTTAAGGCAGGCACTTATTAGCGAAAGACATGCTCCCGATAGAATGCTTACCGTACAGGCCAGAAGAAAAACTAGAATAGGATTTCCCTTTACTCCGGTAAGAATGAGACATGCAAAAAATCCTCCTGCATAGATTTGGCCTTCGCCTCCAAGATTCATGTTGCCGCTTTTTAACGCAATTGCAGAACCTGTTCCAGCTGTGATAAGGAATGCTGCTACATTTAAAAAAGTTCCAAAATAATATGCTGAAGAAAATGCACCCGTAAATAAAATCTGCAGGGCGCTTTTTGCATTGTCTGCACAAAAGAGAATTATCGTCATGCATACGACAAGACCTATACATGGCGCTAGAAGGTTTGCTTTTGAAATGCGAGTGTGCATGTACCCTCCTCAAGGTTGTAAACTCTTGTGCATGTTGAAAGGGGAATGTCTGTTGCTCCGATGACAAGGATAGACTTTCCCTCAGAGGTAAGTTTAAATATTGTACTGATAAGTGCTACCTGAGATTTTGTATCCAGTCCCTGCATGGGGTTGCACAGAATGAATAAATTTCCGCCCAGAGATTTTTCCCTTTCCAAAATAAGCCGCTGCAGCATGCCTCCGCTTAAGGCGCTTACTTTTTCTTCCTTCGTTATGTTGATTCCTGCATCTGCAATGCACTGTTCGGGAGACTTGCCGGCAGAAAAAAGCATTTGCTCAATGCTAAGGTTGGGATTTGATGCGACATATTTTCTGTCTGACGGAACTATTGCAACCTTGTGCCTTCTTAAGAGGCTGGCTGAAAATTTTTCTTTTGGAAGGGTAAGTTTGGTTCCGTGAAGAAAGACGCTTCCTTTTTTTTCGCAGTCTCTTATCATTCCGGTAACAAAAAGTTCAAGGGTTTCCATGGAGGCTTCCTGTATTCCAGTTACCGCACTTATTGTTCCTTCGCTTACTTGAATGTTTATGTCGTTAAGGGGTGCAAGATGTTTTGGTTTTAAACACACATGTTCCAACGCAAAAGTAATTTTTTTTAGGCGGCTGCTTTGCACGAGTGGCATTTCATTGTTGCTATAGGTGGCTTTGGGTTCAGTGTTTACAACTTTTCCATCTTGTAAAACAGAAACTGTGTCGCAGTAAGTTGATGCTTCTGCCGTGCTGTGGGTTATGACGATTATGTTTGTTCCTGATTCCGCCAGTTTTTTTAGTTTTGTGTAAAGTGATTTTCGTTCCTCAAGATTTAAAAATGCCGACGGTTCGTCAAGAATAAGAACCTTTGGCTCTTTTAAAAGTTCCCTAATAAGGGCCACATAGAATTTTTTGTTTCCGCTAAGGTTTTGAACTTTTGCATTTCTGTCTATGTTAGGTGCCCATTGGGAAAACATTTTTTTTACATTATCCCTGCTGATTTTTTTTAATAGAAAAATGTTTTCTTCTGCCGTAAGCTCTGGTGCAAGAAGTGGCGTTTGATGAACAAGAACAATTCCATGCTCCAGTGCGTCTTTTGCGGAATTAAATTTTACTTTTTTTTGGTTAAGCAAAATTTCGCCTGAGTCGCACTGGGTATTTCCTGCAAGAATGTTTACAAGGGTGGACTTACCGGCTCCGTTTTCTCCGTAAATGGCATGTACTTGTCCCTGAGCAAATGAAAGTGAAACATTGCTCAGTACTTTTTTGCGCGGATAGCTTTTGCAGATATTGCGAAGGATAATGTCCATTTATTCTGTGCCGTTATAGTTCCGGTAGTGAAAAACTTCCGTCCCTTAGAGATGCAATTAGTGAATTCATTTTTTCTTTAATTGAATCGGGAACTGTCTTCTGGTATAGTTCGTCATCAGTTATGAATTCCACATAGCCCTCGCTAAAGCCTACGACTTTTGTGCTTCCCCATTTTGTTCCGCCTGTTAAAAATTGAGTGGTGGCTTCTTTTGCGGCAAGAGCCTGTTTTGCCATGCATGAAGAAATAATGACTCCTGGTGCCTTTGCAAATCCGTTTTCGTCAAACCAGTTTAGGTTTATCTTGTGTTCTGTTGCAGAAGAAATTACTCCTTGTGAAGCGCCTCCACATATGGGAAGAATTACATCAACTCCAATGCTGTAAAGTGCGTCTGCAAGTTCTGCTCCTTTTGCGGCATCGTACCAGTTTCCTACAATTCTGAATTCGCATGTTGTTCCGCTTACTGCGTCTGCCGCTCCTCTTGCGTAGTAGGGATACAGTATGTTGTTCATTACCGGATATTCCTGCGCGGCAATAAGTCCTACCTTATGAGACTTTGAAAAAAGTCCTGCAATGTATCCTGTTAGGTAAGACTGTTCCTTCTGGTTGTAGCTGATGCATGCTATGTTGCTGTTTCCTTCCATGCTTGCGTCAAGAAAAAGAAACTTCTGTGATGGAAAAGTTTTTGTAAGGGGCTCTGCAATTTCGGGCAAAGAAGGATTTGAAGAAATTATTACATCGTATGTACCTGTTGCAGCAAGTGAAGTAAGTTTTGTAGACCATTCAGCCTGATTTGTTCCAGCCTCCATTACAAACACCTGTGCCGGCTTTTTGTCCTGACTTAGGGAGTTGTTGTATTCTTCAACTGCTTCCTGCACGCCTTTTGCCAGGTTTGCATAAATTGGTGAGTCCGCCATAATGCCCGGGATAAAAACCGCTATGGAAGTTCCTTCTGACACTTTTTTTGAACATGCCCCCAGAGAGAAGAGCATAAAAAGTGCCGATGCTACTGTTAGAAAAGTTTTAAAAATAGACTTCATTTTGTATACCTCGTTACGGAGAATATAGTTTTATATCAAATAAAAGTCAATAGTTTTATATCAAACTAAATTTGTAATTCTTCTTCTATGTTTTGATTAACTTTTGTAAGAAGTTTAAGAAGTGTTTGTTTTTCTGCCTTTGAAAATCCTTTGTAGCATACTTTGCGCAAGTCATCCGAAATAGCGCTAGTTAGTTCTCTGTATTTTTTCCCTTTCGCGGTTAGGGAAATTAGTCTTACCCGGCTGTCTTCCTTTGAAACTTCTGTTTTGACAAGTTCTTCTTTTAGCAGTTTTTTTACTAGTGCCGTAGTGGTTGACTTGTCACGATTGATGCATGAAGAAAGTTCCGTCATGGTCATGGACTCTCTGTTTGCAAGCTGAAACAGAATGAATCCGTGGGAAGAAATCAGTTTTTTTTCTGAAAGGCGAAGGTTTGTAAATTCTGCACTTACACTGTGGATGTGCGAAATGAGCGAAAGCACTGAATCTTCTGAGTATTCCATAAAGCACCTCCTTTACATGTTAACATTTTTATTGTTGACTGCAAAGTGCGATTAAGGTAAAGTAACTGTATGTTTGGTTTTTTGGTAAAAAAGAATTTCTGCGACATTTGGGACAACATGTTCCATCTGATTATTGTAAATCTGTTTCTTATTGTCTGTACAGTTGCGGGACTTGCTCTTTGCTATTTTGTTTCTGCCATCCCCGGAACAGAAGGTTTTAAGATGCTGTATCAGATTATAATGTTTTTTATTGTTATGGCAGTTTTGGGAGCTCTTGTCTTTGCCGAAGGAGACAACGCTGCAAAAATTGCAAACTTTGGAACTGCAAAACTTGGTGCGTATTTTTCCAACATAGGTTCTTCGTTTAAGGACGGAGCCCTGTTTGGACTGTTTGTTGCTCTTCTGTCGGCGGTTGCATTTGTGACCATTCCATTTTACTTTCGTATTTGGATTCCTGCCGATGGAAGCGAAGGTTCAACTTGGGGACTTGCTCTTCTTGCAATAGTTTTCTGGCTTCTGATAATTACAGTTCTTGCTCTGCAGTGGTTTCTTCCCATAAGGAGCCTTATGCATAATCCCTTTTTAAAGTGCTTAAAAAAATGCTACATCCTGTTTTTTGACAATGTGGGATTTACCATTGCACTTTTTTTGAACAACCTTCTTCTCATTCTAATTTCAATTTTTACCATTGGGCTCATTCCCTCCATAAGCGGAATTACTCTTGCAAATACAAATGCCCTCAGACTTCGACTATACAAGTATGACTGGATTGAAGTTAATCCAGGACTTACCAAAGAGCAGCTTCGCGATGTTCCTTGGGATGAACTTTTGCAGACCGACAAGGAAACTCTTGGTCCAAGAAAACTAAAGTCTTTCTTCTTCCCTTGGAAACAGTAGCCTTTATAAATGTAAAGTGTAACTGAATGTAGTTTTATGCTAAAATACTCCTTATGTCTGTACAATCCGGTATAGGCATAAGGAGTTTTTTTATTATGGCAAAAACAGTTTCTGATCCACACGCATGTACACTGGACAAAATCATTTCACTTTGCAAACGGCGCGGCTTTGTTTATCAGGCTAGCGAAATTTATGGCGGACAGGCAGGCGCTTGGGATTACGGTCCTCTTGGAGTTGAATTTAAACGTAACATTCAGAATGCATGGTGGCACTACATGACTCAGTTGCACGATGATGTTGTAGGACTGGACAGTGCAATTTTCCAGCATCACAAGACTTGGGAAGCCTCTGGACATGTAGCTCACTTTTCTGACCCCATGATTGACTGTACTGAATGCAAGGCTCGCTTTAGGGCAGACCAGCTCATAGAAGAATTTGTAAGCAATCATCCCGAAACAAATCCAGGAAAGCCTGTTGACACTATGACCCATGAAGAAATGAAGGCTTTCATTGATGCAAATATCAACTGTCCCACATGCGGAAGCAAGGAAAGAAAGTACACTGCAGTAAGGGAATTTAACCTTATGTTCAAGACATATCAGGGACCTGTTGCCGATGACTCTCACCTGATTTATCTTCGCCCAGAAACATGTCAGGGAATTTTTACCGACTTTAAAAACATCGTTCAGTCAAACAGAATGAAGATTCCTTTTGGAGTTGCACAGGTTGGTAAATCATTCCGCAACGAAATTATCTTTAAGAATTTTATTTTCCGTACATGCGAATTTGAGCAGATGGAAATGGAATACTTCTGCAAACCCGGAACCGATGACGAGATTTTCCAGAACTGGCGCAAAGAACGGTGGAACTTCTATTTGAAGTACGGCATTGCAGAAAAGAATTTGCAGTGGCATCATCACGACAAGCTTGCCCACTATGCAAAGGACGCTTACGACATTCAGTACAACTTCCCGATTGGATTCGAGGAAATTGAAGGAATTCATAACCGCACCGACTTTGATCTTAGCCAACATACAAAGACAAGTGGCAAAGACATGGATTACATGGATCAGGATGATGGAAACAACAAGTACACACCTTATGTAATTGAAACTTCTGCCGGACTTAACCGTAACTTCCTTGCATTCCTCTGTGAAGCATATGAAGAGCAGAATGTTGGAAGCGACGGAAAGGAAGACTACCGCACCGTTCTTCATCTGCATCCAAAACTTGCACCTATTACAGTTGCCGTTCTTCCTCTTATGAAAAAAGATGGACTTGCAGAAAAGGCACAGGAACTTCGCCATGCACTCAAGGAAGACTTTGTTACTGACTACGACCAGAGTGGCACTGTAGGCAAGAGGTATCGCCGTCAGGATGAAGTTGGAACTCCATTCTGTGTAACTGTTGACTATGACACGATTACAAAGGATAGCGCAAACTATGACACCGTAACTGTCCGCAACCGCGACACTATGGAACAGCAGCGTGTAAAAATTTCTGAACTTACTGGTTACATTCATAACGAAATAAAGCAATGGAATTTGTAATTTTAGGCAAAACAAATCTTCTCGTAAGCAGAACCGCATTCGGAGCCATGAGCCTTGACTGCAAGGAAATTGAGGCCTTTGGTGACGAAGCGGACGAGAAGGCTTGTGCCATTGTGCGTCAGGCCTATGAGGGCGGAGTAAATTTCTTTGACACTTCAAGAAGCACTCCTGTTTGCGAAAGGCGTTTGGGAGCCGCACTTCACGGTATAAGGCATAATGTAATTCTTGCAACAAAAACAACACAGTCTTCGGCTCGGGAAATTCAGGCAGACCTACGCGAAAGTTTAATGGCTCTTGAGTCTGACTATATCGATTTGTATCAGCTTGAAAATCCTAAAATCATTCCGCAGAAAAACGGTGCTGACGGACTTTACAACTGCCTTTTAAAGTTGCAGTCGCAGGAAGTCATAAGGCACTTTGGAATTGCAACCGACGATACAGGTCTTGCCAGAGAGGCTATTTTAAGCGGCCTGTACGAAACTGTTCAGCTTCCATTTAACATTTTAACAGACGATGAAGTTCTTGAAATTGTTGAACTCTGTCGTGAGCATGATGTGGGATGCATTGCCATGCAGCCTTTGTGCGGTGGCGTGCTTAGCAACATTCCTCTTGCATTTGGATTTTTGCATCAGTATGAGCATGTGGTTCCAGTTTGGGGAGCGCATACTCAGGAAGAACTTGGGCAGATTCTTTACTTTGAAGGACATCCGCCTGTAGTTGATGAGTCGTTTAAAAAAGAAGTTGAAAATGTGAGGCAGTTCTTTAATTAGTTCCCGTTGTCTGATTTTTTATGGCCTTAAGCACATCGTCTGATTCTGCCTTGTTCATTACGCGAATAATCTTCAAATTCGTGTCGTTTGTCTGAGCAGTCTTTGGACTTCCGTCTGGCTCGGTTTCTCCAATAATCTGAACAAGAGGATTCTTTTGGTTTGAGGGATTCACATCAACTACCTGAGCGATTTTTCCGTTTGAAAGATAGACATATGCTCCAATTGGATAAAGCGAAAGTGTGTAGAGCAGGGCCTTTACTACGGTATCATCATACTGATGGTTTGCGTTCTTGAGCATTTCGACCATTGCGTCGTAAGTAGTGTGTGCGTCTCTAAAATGTCTTGGTGCTGAAATTGCTTCGTAGGAACATGCTACTGCAATAATTTTTGCATACAGAGAAATTTTATTTGAAGCAAGGTGGCGAGGGTAGCCGCTGCCTGTTTCTCGTTCGTGGTGTTCAAGAATTCCAAGCTGTACACTTAATGGAAAGTTTGCATCCTTTGCAATGTTGTATCCAAGAACTGTGTGCGTTGTCATCTGGGCAAACTCAGTAGCGCTTAAGGGCTTTGCATTCATGTAAAGCTGGGGTGGTAGACGAATCATTCCTATTTCGTGAAGAAGACATGCAACACCAAGTTCAATAAGTTTTTCCAGTGGCATATGAAGCTGCAGTCCGATTGTAAGGGCAAGAACTGTTGACCGCATGCTGTGGCTTACCAAAAAGTTTTTGTTTCGGGCTTCCATGGTTGGCGTAATGCGAAGAATGCGCTGCCTGTTTTCCCGAATGTACATGCACAGTTCCTTTATTGTTGAACTTATTTCTTCGTAGTTAAGTTCCCTGTGGGTTGCGTAATGAGTGTACACTGATTTTATGTATTCAGAATATCCGTCGTAGACAACCTGTACTGCTTCCATTCTGGAACTTTCATCGGTTGTCTTCATTGACTTTGCCTTTTGAAGTGCTTCTGTAAAAATCTTAGTGTAGTCAATGTGGGGCTGAGGCTTTGCAACAGGCTGAACGATATGTGGTATTGGCTGAGGTGCTGGTTTTTCTGCCTTCTGCTTTACAATCAGGTCTCCGTCAAAAGAAACTTCTTCAAATCCGTTCTGAATCTGCTGTTTTTGTGCGCTGCTTATTTCTTTTGGTGCTGAAGCATCAGTGTCAATTACTTTTGGAGCAGTGTCAACCGGTCCTGCATTGCAGACATTTCCCTCTGTAATCAGTTTTGCAAAATCCCAGTCCTTAAGGCTCTTCAAAAGCTGCTCGGTCAGAGGACATGCAACAGAGGTAACGAGAAAGAGTTTGTCAATTTTCAGGTCTTCTTTAAAAAAAGAATCTGGTTTTAAATCTGCAACTTCTACGGTTGTCATAGGATGCCTCATTTCTTTATCGGCACAAATGTGAAAAATCTATAGTCTAAATTTACAGACAGTTTTAAATGGATTTTTAAATGTTAAAAAAAAGAACCAAAGCACAAGCTCTGGTTCGTTCGCACAAAAATCTATGCAAGGAGATATGAAGAAAGCACTTTAACAGGCGTCTGGATGTCTTGCGACCGTCCGTTATCATGTTTTTTATCAATCACATTTTAATTATCGGAATAGGGAGGAAAAACTTAACTATTTTTTTTGAGATTAAAGATATTTTTTGTACTGGGATATTGATCCCAATAATTCTGTATAGATTAACCGAGAATAGTAAAGCTGATGCAGAACTGGCTCTTGGGGAAGTTCCGTAGATTTCTTTTCCAACTGCCGCTGGGTTGGGAAGACCAGTGCAGCAGCATCTTTTGCGTCAGAGCAGAGAATTTCCTTGTCCAGAATATCCAGTTTTGTAAAGACTGATGTAGATGCAGACCTGTCCTTAATTGCAGTGTCGCACAAGCGAATGCCTTTTCTGGAAAGTTCTGAAAGTTCTTCCATGTGTTTTTTAAACTGCTCCAAAGTTTTAAGAAATTCTTTTTTATATTCCGCCTTAGATTTTTCTTCTGAATTTTTTTTAGCCGATTCAAAAAATGCATTTCGTTTTTCAGTGGCTTGGGGTCTTGAAAGAAGTTGCGTGACATCGGACTTTTCTATTGCACTGATTGCAAGGCTCTGAGGTGTAAGCGTGAATGTTGTACAGTGATTTGTTTTTGCCTTTGTGCAGTTTTCTTCAAACCACCATGAAAAGAGTGTCATCCGTTCGTCGGTAAGAAGTTCCTTTCCGTTGTAGTCCAGTGCGATTTTTGGATTTGCTGACATGAGTGAGGAAACTCCATCTGTTTCTGCAGGGCTTGTCCGTTTGGAAAGTCTGTGCGCCCGTTCTTCAAACTGGGAACCTCTTATGTGAGTCTGTTTTTGCGGAAATCCTAAATCCATTCCTGCTATGTAAATTTCTTTTGCACCTGTACTGTATGCAAAATCCCATGCCGTTGTGGTTACGCTTCCTCCTGCTCCTAGTTTGCCTTTTTCGCCCAACTGTTTTTCAAAGTATTTTCCCAAAGGAAAAAGAGATGAGCATAGGACGATTTCCTTGCATGGAAACCTGAATACCGAAGGCCACGCGGCGCTTTCTGTAATCAGAATGGAAGAGGGAGATTTTAAGAAGTCAAGGTGTCGAGCGCATGCCTGCTGAGGATCAACCAAAACTATAAAGTCAGGTTCAACTCCAGCCTTTAAGCATGAATGAAGTGCCGTGTCTACGCAGACTATTATGCTCCTTTTTTTTAACTGAGCAAGGTGAGGTAGCACAGTTTGTAGTGAAGGTCCAGCCGCAAGAATAATAAATGGAATGTCTGGCTTTGTATTCATGAATTTTTTAACGCCGTCACAGTCAGCCATTCGTGAAAGATTTTTGCAACTGTTTCTTAGCCAGAGTTTTGCAAACTTTTCAAGAGTGTTTGTGTTTACCACATCCTTTTGTTTTGTCCGTTCAATAAGTCCGTGAAGTTCCTGATAATACTGTCGTGCGTGGAAAGCCTGATTTGCGCTTTCGTAAATTTGAACATTTTTAATTCCGTAGCGTTCAAGAAGACTTGCCGTTTCCTTTTCTGTTGCGCCAAATGCAAACACAATCTGTGCATGGGTAAAAAGCGGAGTCCAGTCAATGGCGTTAAGTGCGTCAATTACAAAGTCCAAATCTGGTTCTGCAATTACAAGTGGAAGTGTGGGAAACTTTTTTGCAAACTCTATGGGTGCATATCCTAATCCGAATGAAAAAAATGCGGCACATGTTTTTGTCTTTGGAAAATTTTCTATAAGTTGCTGTGCTTCACGCAATGGATTGTATTTTGAATGAAGAGGTGTTCCGTTTTCTAGAGCGGTAAGAGCGCCTGTCTTTGCTTCAAGCGTAAGGAGTTTTTCTGTATGATGTTCATTTCGCTCGCATACAATTCTGCACAGTTCGGGAAATCGTTTTTTAAACTGGGAAATGTTGCTATTCCAGATAGAGTTCAATTGTCATGTTCTCCGTAACTGGTGTTCCTGCTTCTGGTGTCTGACGCACAACCCAACCGGAACCGTTTATTACAATCGTAACATTTTCCTGCGACAGTAAGTCAACCAAATCTCTTTTGGGGCGTCCTGTAAAGTCTGGAACAACTGAGCCGATGGAAAGTTTTTCGTTTTCGCTTATTGAAATTATTCCAGAGTGTGAAACTGTTGCAGCTGTGTCTCGCGTCATTCCCAAACGGTCTATTATTTTGTCTGCAGCTTCTCTGATGACAGGTGCCGCAATCTGTCCGCCAAGGTTTCGTTCAATTTTTGACTTTACAATTACGGTGTAAAGCACAATCTGGGGATTTTCTATGGGGAAGATACCCATGCAGCTTGAAAGATACTGGTCGTCAAGATATTTTCCGTTTTCAAAAATCTGTGCGGTTCCAGTTTTGTCGCCAATGGAAATGTCGTCCAGTCCTGCGCGCCATCCTGTTCCCTCAAGAACTGTGGTACGCATGCAGCTTAAAATGTATTCCGCTGTTGTTGTCTTTAAAACCCTTTCTTTGTATTCGGGAGTGTGAACATAGGAATCGTTGCCGTCTTTGTCGCTTATTTTTTTTATGACGGTAAGTTTTGCAGGCACTCCCTTGTTTGCAATAGCCATTGCAGCCTGAAGCATTTGCAGTGCCGTTACGCTTACTTCCTGACCAATTGAAATTGTTGCTTGTGTTCTTCCTGACCAGGTTGCATCATTCTGTGTTTTTATTTTTCCAACTTCTTCAAAGGGAACTTCTACTCCTGTTTTTTCGCCAAATCCAAAACTGTGCAGGTATGCAAGGAAACTGTTTGTTTCAAGTCGTTCGCTCATCTGTGCAAAGGCATCGTTGCAGGAGCGAGCAAGGGCTTCCCTTACTGTTACCAGTCCGTGTTCGTGAGGGTCGTGGCAACTGATTACAAATGTTTCGCCCTTGTTTGTTGTAAACTTGTATGTGCCTGTCGTGCGGAGGTATGTTCCCGGAGTCATTGCTCCTGAGTCTATGTAGGCCGCCGCAGTAAAGATTTTAAATACGCTACCAGGTTCGTAGGAGTTTATTGCAGGGCTGTCTCTTTTTGCATCGGGGTTGTTTACATTGGAATAGTCGTTTAGGTTTACAGAAGGCAGACTGATGTATGAAAGAATTTCTCCAGTCTTTACATCTGCGGCAATTAGCATCATGCTTTCCGCTTCCGTTTCTTCTAAAGTGCGCTTTGCGATTTTTTCAAGGTAGCGCTGAAGTGTTGCATCGATTGTTAAGTAAACATCCTGTCCAAAAATTGTTCCCGTCTGGTCAGGCTTTGGTACTGGTGAAAGAACTGTCTGCTGGGAGCGTTCTATTCCGCTTAGTCCTTCTCCGTCTACGCCCATGTAACCTATGAGCTGACTTGCCAGATCGTTTTCGGGATAGACACGACCGGGAATCTTGTCGAAGCGTACTGTTGGAAAATCATTTTCATCCATTATTTTTTTTGCTTCTTCGTATTCGTCTTGAGTGAGGGATCTCTTTATGTAAAGAAATGAAAGCTGTCTTGCGGCACGAACTTTTTCTGCAATTTCTGAACTTGACATGTCCAGCACTGGCGCAAGTTTCTGTGCAAATTCTTCAATGCGTGTTTCGGGAAATTTGTTTGGAGAGATTCCGAAGTTGTAGAAGTTTGTTGGAACAGCAAGAAGGTTTCCGTTTCTGTCGCGGATTGCACCCCGTTCCACGGTTACATGCTGGCCAGTAACAGTTTGCTGGTCTGCAAATGCAAGACGAATGTAGCAGACGGTGATGTATGCAAGAAATAAAAATGCTAGAATTGCAAGCAACCAAACTCTGGGCTTTTTGAAAAACGAATTTACTTCCATAGCACTTTTCCCAAGATGTCGCGCTCTGGAACAAAACCGTAGCTTCGTGAGTCAATAGAGGCTTCGTAATTGTCTCCTACCGCAAGAACCATTCCTTGAGGAACTTCGTGAATGTTCTTGAGTAGTCGGTACTGTTCTTCTGTCAACGGAATTTTTTCTCCACCCAGTAAAAGAGTATAACCGTTATTGCATGAATAATCCAGTGGCGTTCCCCCTGTTGCACGACATCTTTTTACAACTAGTACCCCGTCATGCATATAGACAATGACATCATCCTTTTGAGGAGAACTCCAACAGAGCAGTTTTGAATGTCCAAAGGGGATGTTAAGTCCGTAAGAAAGTTTGCTTATAAAAATTCGCTGACCGTCATGAATTGCAGGTTCCATGGAAGCGCCTGACACCGCTGGAAAATCCATTACGAACAGTTTAAGAAATAATCCTGCGAGAACTCCTATAAATATATACCGGAAAAGTTTTTTCATGCTTAGTTTATTCTAATATGGAGGACAATTTGTGTCGATACTTTTTGTATGGAAATCATAAATTACTATACACAGGAAACAGCAGTAAGGCGCCCTAGATTCACCCGTACTCGGGCAAAGGCAATCGCACTTCCCAAAAGGCGCGTACCGGTAAAGGAACTCTATTACGATGCAAAGGCAAAAATTATGCTTGCGGCTACCCTTGCAAAAAAATGCATCCGCTACATTTGGCTTCTTCCTGCACTTGCGCTTCTGTTCTGCATTCCAGTTTTGATTTCCAGAGTAATTGACTACACCCAAAGTTTTGCAAAAGTTGTTGAATTTGATTCTGCGGATGATGTTGACTATTTTGATTTGGACGAGGCCATGTCTCTGTTTGCCATGGAAATGAATTACTACGATTCCGAGGGAAACATTCTTGCAGCCGATGGTTCACTTCTTAATTCTGCAGGAGTAATAAAAGACGCTGTAACATATCAGACATACACCGTTCGCGCGGGAGACACAATCAGTGGTATAACCTACAGGTTTGGACTTTCCAACATTTCTACCCTGATTGCCGTAAACGGAATTTCAAATGTGCGCTCGTTAAGAAGCGGTCAGAAACTTAAGATTCCTTCTTACGATGGACTTGTGCATACCGTTCTTAGCGGAGAAACATTAAGTTCCGTTGCAAAAAAATACAATGCGTCTGTTGAGGACATTCTTGATGTAAACGATTTGTCCTCCGAAACTCTTCAGCCTGGAATGGCTCTTTTTATTCCGGGTGCAAAACTTGACAGTGATACTCTTCGCCGCGCAATGGGTGAACTTTTTGCTTACCCAATTACCGCATCATGGAGACTGTCTTCTCGCTTTGGCCCACGCACTGACCCCATTAAGGGAACTGCATCAAACCACACAGGAATAGATATGGCCTGTCCTGAGGGAACTCCAATTTATGCCGCAATGAGCGGAACTGTAGCCTATACAGGATTTTCTAGCGTGTATGGAAACTATGTAATTATTACGCATTACGACGGATACCAGACTCTCTATGCCCACATGAGCAAGATAATTGCAAAGAAAGGTACTGTTGTTTCTCAGGGAACAAAAATTGGTCTGGTTGGTTCAACAGGATATTCTACTGGACCTCATCTACATTTTTCAGTTTACAAAAACGGAAAACTTATTGACCCACTTACGGTTTTAAAATAGACGGAGACACTGATGGAAAAAGTTTGTGTTTGCAAATGTTGCGGAAGAACGATAAACGAAGAATTTATATACTGCCCCTGGTGCGGAGAGTCACGGCTTAAGATGACCGAGCGTGATTCCATGGAAGCTGTCTTTGATGTTTTGGTGGAATCGCAAAACCGCGAGAGGGAAAGGCATGTGTCTTATCTGAAAGACCGACTTGATGAGTTGGATAAAGAACTTTCGTCCCTAGTGTTAAGTGTGGAGATGCACAGATGAAGAAAACCCTTGCACTGGTAGCTGTCTTTGTGGCGGCTACTTTTTCTGTTTTTGCACAAGTTTCCTTTTCAAATGTTTCGGTAAACGAAAATGATGATGTTCTGTTTGCCGTTACCCAGAGCGTTCCCGGTACAGCGGACTACAGCTCACTTTTAAAAATGCATTTGGGTAAGAAGGGAGCGGAAGGAAATTACGAACTCCTTACTTGCTTTCCTGAAAAACTTGAGATGATAAAAAACGGAGGCGTGCTACAGATAAGAAACCGCTATGGAAGCGCATGGTATTCTGTTGCAGAAAGAAAACTTTCTTGGGTAACTACATCTGCGGAACTTCCAGTAGAGTATTCTAGGTTAAGTCCTCAGAATGTAAGCCCCGACGGAATGTATTCCTGCTTTGTGCGACAGTCAAAAAACGGAATGGGTCAGCTTGTGCTTTTAAGCCTTCAGACTCAGGAACAGGTGATTGTTGCTGAATCCGTAGATTTTAATTTTGAATCCGTTAGTGCAAGTTGGTCAAAGGACAGTGCTTTTCTTTTGTACGAAAAAAACGGAGAGTTGTTTTTTATAAATCCTTCATCAGCCTTTTCAAAAGTTCAACTTTCTGAATCGTTTAGAAAAATTGGAAGCGGAAAAATCAGCAGTGCAAAATGGACGGAAGAAAAAAGTCTTCTCTACATAGACGGAGACATTGTATACCGCATCCTGCAGAACGAACTTTATACAAGAGGACTTTATGCTTCCCTCGCTGGAGTTGGAAAAATTGTGGGGCGGCTTCCACATTCTTTTGATCCTGCAAAAGATTCTTTCTGGACAAATTATGACGGAACTCAGATTGTTGTGGTTAGTCAGAATAATCTGGTAAGCTACTATTCCCTTGCTTCTCAGAACTACGATTTTGTAAAGTCTAACGGACTTTATTCCTTGACGGGAGAAAGGGGTGCTATTCTTGGATGCGAGATTTTCTGGAACAGCAAAAAGGAACCTCTCCTTTGGGTAGACATGCTTTTGTATGAAGACGGAAAAAGATCTTCACGGCTTTATGCTTTAGACTCTTCCCTTAAGGTTCTATTTGATGTAAAAGATTCTGTTTCTCCTGTGGCTTCTCCAGACGGTTCTATGCTTGCCTTTACGGCAGGAGAATCAATTTATGTGTTTGACATAAATACGGCTTCTGTTGCGGGGCGACTTAAGGGTGAGCCTGTGGTTTCATTTGCTTGGGGTAGCAGTTCAACTTTGTATGTTGGCGGAATGGCTACAGTTCGCAGTTGGAACATAAGAAACAATACTTCTTCGGTGCTCTTTCTTTCTTCCGTTAAGAGCGCATGGTGGAGCGGCTCTTTGATTTATGCAAGTGAATCTTACGATGAAGGATATTTTTCTTACAGTTCACTTTCGCGAACATGGGTTAAGGTGGGAGACAAGGCGCCTTTAGTAAAACTCTCTGATAAAAATTCTAGATACAGGGTTTTTGTTGGAGCGGCACAAAATAGACAGTTTGAAAACGCAGTCTTTGTCCGCTCGCTTTCAGGGTCGGTAGTAACATATCCTCTGTTTGTGCAGACTGATGTTCCTGTTCAGGAAAAGAAAAGAGTTGCCCTTGTATTTGATGCTGTTGACCGCTCCGATGGACTGCCTCTTGTGCTTTCTGCACTTTCTGAATTTAAAGTTCCAGCAACATTTTTTATCAACGGAGAATTTATAAGACGCTATCCTTCAGAAACAAATCAGATTGTTGCATCAGGCTATGAGTGTGCATCAGGATTTTTTAGCACCATGGATTTGACTGATTCCGTTTTTGTAATTGATGAAGATTTTGTTCAGCGCGGTCTAGCTCGTAATGAAGATGAGTTTTATGCTACAACTCAAAGAGAACTTGCCTTGCTGTGGCATTCTCCTTTCTACAGGATAAACTCTTCAATTCTTTCTGCAGGAGAAGGAGCAGGCTACCGTTATGTTGATGCCCTTGGCTCTGAACTTTCACTTCCCGAAATTATAGAAAAGGTTGTGCCCTTTGCCTACGACGGAATGGTTATTCCCATAAATGTTGGCTGGGATACTCAGAAAATAACTCTGCTCATTTCTTCTCTCTTGGATTCAGGGTGCACGATTGTTGATGTTAGGGATTTTCTTGACTAAAGACTTTTGTAATAAAAAAGTACTGAGCCTTTCCCCACGCTTTCTTTAACAGAGAAGTCTGAACAACAGTTCTGTCTGCTACAAGGGGAACTGTCTGTAGTGTAACTCCGTTTAGAGTGTATGTAATTGTTCCGTAAGTGCTTCCGCATGTTGCTCCCTGGTACAGAACTTTAGGTACATGAAGTTCTGTCTTTACCATTGATGCCGCTTCTTCTGGACTAGAGCCTGCAATGAAGGGAACTGTAAATGCTTCGTCGTAAGCGGGAATAAGTGTTACGGCTTTTTTAGAAGTTCCTGTAACGCCCACCGTAACTGAATGGCTTTTCTTTTCTTCTTCAGAAACAAGATAGTCTGCGAAGGAAGAAAATGCATATTCCATCAGCGTGGTTCCATCTTGGGTACGGTAACGGTTGCCCTGAACTGAACCTATGCCAGGTCCCCTCATGGTAACTGAAAGAAATCTTCTAGAGTCTCTCTTTGCAGTAAGAGCAAGATTATATCCGCTTTCGTAAATGAATCCTGTCTTTAAACCGTCACAGCCTTTAAGTACTCCAAGAAGTTTGTTTGTGTTGTACTGTATCACAGCCTGACTGTCGCCCTGATACTGCTGGCTTTTGGGAAGGTTGTGTTCAAGTGGGTAACGGAGAACTTCCTTTGAATGGTAGTCTGTAATTGCTTCTGGAAAGCTCTTTATGTACATGCGAGAAAATGCCGCAAACTCTCGCGCTGTGGTAACATTAAGTTCGCTGTATCCGCTAGATTCTACAAAGTGGGTGTGCTCTAGTCCCATGCCTTCTACAACCCGATTCATTCTTTCTACAAATTCGTCCATGCTGCCTGCAACATAATTTGCGACTGCAATTGAGGCATCGTTTCCGCTTGCAATGGCAAGACCAAGAAGAAGCTCTCTAAGAGTAACTGTTTGTCCCTGTGCCAGAAACATAATGGAGGCGTCTCTTGGCAGATTGATTGCCCATGACTGAGGCGGCAGAGGAACTATGTCATCCAAAGTGACTGAACCTTCTTCTACCGCTTCAAACACGACATACATCTCCACCAGTTTTGTCATTGATGCTGGAGGAATTGGTTCGTCTGCATTTTTTTCGAACAGAATGTTTCCTGTTTCGGTATCGATTAAAATGGCGCTTTCTGCATTGATAAAGAGGTCTGCTGCTACAGTCTGGTAGGGTAAGTTTTTTAATATGCCCTTTTCTTCTGCAAATTTTTCTTCCAGTATTTTATCAAGATGATTTTTCTGTTCTGTAGAAAGATCTTCTGGTCTTTTGGGATTAATGACTGCATTTACATCCGCAAGAAAAAAAATCACGGTGCAAGCATAAAAGATAAGGGCGCACAAGGTTGCAATGCCAGTGAGGGGAGAAAATATAAGGGAGCGTTTTTTATTCATTACAAATGAACCGCCTTGTTTCTAAGTAGCAGGTCTGCAAGGGTAATGGCAGTCATGGCTTCTACAACGGGAACAATTCTTGGACAAAGACATACATCATGCCGTCCTTCTATAAGGATGTCACATTCTTCGTCTGCCATGTTCACCGTCTGCTGCTTAAGGTAAATGCTTGGCACTGGTTTTACAGCACACCGGAAGACAATTTCGTTGCCGTTTGTAATGCCTCCCAAAATGCCGCCTGCATTGTTTGTGGCAAATGTTTTTTTGCCGTTAGAAGAAAGACGCATGCTGTCGTTGTTTGTCATTCCGTTAGAGTCGGCTGCAGAAAATCCGCTTCCAAATTCTATGCCCTTTATTGCACCTATTGAAAGCATGGCTCCTGCAAGAAGTGCGTCTGCCTTGTCAAAGACAGGTTCCCCCAATCCGGCTGGAACTCCTCGTACAATGCACTTTATTATTCCGCCTAAAGAGTTTCCTGACCGTCTTGCCTCGTTTACTTTTTCTTCCATAAGTTCTGCGGCTTTTGCATCTGGAGCGCGCATGGGATTTTTTTCTATTTCACTTTCGTCTATGTTGGTGCAGGAAATTCCTCCGGCTCGTTCAGTGTATGCGGTGATGGAAATTCCCTTTTGTCTTAAAATCATTTTTGCAATAGCGCCTGCCGCAACTCTTGCACAGGTTTCTCTTCCGCTTGAACGACCTCCGCCGCGATAGTCACGAAGTCCATATTTTTCCTGATAGGTGTAGTCTGCATGTCCTGGTCTGAATGCGTCTTTAATGGAACTGTAGTCACCAGAATGCTGATTTGTGTTTTGGATGATGATTGCAATGGGTGTGCCTGTGGTCTTACCTTCAAACACTCCGCTTTGAATTACTGCAGTGTCGCTTTCTTTGCGTGCAGTTACGCTAGCTCCTTTTGCTCCCGGTCTGCGTCGTGCCATTTCGTTCTGCAAAAAATTTTCATCGACTGCAATTCCAGCCGGACATCCGTCTATGATGCATCCCAAAGATAGTCCGTGACTTTCTCCAAATGTGGTTACTTTAAAAACCTGACCAAATGTGTTTCCTGCCATGTCTGTATTCTAGCGAATTTTTGCTATTAATTCCACCCTGCTGTGTACGCCAAGTTTTTTAAAAATCTTCTTGTTGTGGGTGGCGACAGTTGCAGGAGAAATGTTAAGGACATCTGCAATTTCCTTGTCGGTTTTTCCTTGTGCAATAAGCCGTGCAATTTCCTTTTCTCTGGAAGAAAGAGAAGTGTCGTAGTCCTGGTTTTCTGTGGGCAGACTTTTGACTGAATGCTCGCGGCTTTCCATTGTAGTGCCCATAGCGTTCTGAATGTTGGAGATTACTGTGTTCTGTACCATTTGGGACAGGTTTAGAATTGCGTTTATGGTCTTGAAAAGTTCGTCAATATCAAAGGGTACTATAAGACATGCGATTGCTCCTGAGTTGAGTATGCTCTCCCTCTTTGTAGACTCCTGTGAAGAAAGCAGTACGATGATGGGAATGTTCTTTATGCTTGCATGGCTTCTGCACTTAGAAAGAAGTTCTTCTCCGCTCATAAGTGGAAGTTTGTATTCCATGACTATTATGTCGGGAACAACTTTTTCAGTGCTTAGAAGTTCCCACGCTTCCATTCCGTTTGGCGCAAAATAGAGGTTCTTGTTTTCGTCAGTGTATGTGCGAATAAGTCTTGCAGTTTCTGTGTTGTTTTCTACAAGAAGGATAGAATCTTTTTTTTCTGACAGTGTGCGCTGTGCATTTATTTTAAGTGGTGCTTCTGCCGCTCCAATCTTTACAAAGGAATTTTCTGTTTTTGATTCTGGTACGGTGTCAAGTTTTACTGCAAGAGAAAATGATGTCTCTTCGCCGTGAGACATTTCTTTAATTTCTCCATCGTAAATTTTTGCAATTTTTGTTTCAAGGGCCATGGTCTGCATTATTGAACCTGTACCGGGAATCATTTTTGCCCTTACTGTGCATGTGGTTATTCCGTTCTTTACTGCAAGCTGAACCTGTAAGGGCTTCCACCTTAGAGAGCATTTTACGATTGTTTGCAGATAGCTTTTAAAAAGAAATTCTATAAGGCGTTCGTCTCCGTAGACAATGGTTTCGTCAGGAATGTCTGTTGTAAATTCAAAAAGTTTTTCTGCCTGCTGAAAATAATTGTCTAGTGCCTTTATGCAGCTCTTAAAAAATGGGACAAGCTGAATTGCGATTTTGCTTGAAGTTGTGTGGGATCGTATGACATTAAGGGCGTTAAGAATATCGGTTTCGTGAAGTGCCGCTGATTCAATTAGAGCCTGTGTTCTTTCTTCTGATTTCTTGTCTAAAGTTTGGGGGAGCCTTACCGTGTTAAGGATTACATTGCTCATGCTTAAGAGTTGGTCGGTGGCATCGGCATAGAGACTTAGTTCCTTTGCAATGGACTTGTTTTGCTGGTAGTTCTGCTGTGTTTCGTTACGCAAGTTTTTTATGGCGTTATAGACGCAGGGCAGCATGAGCAGAACGAAAATAACATCAAGCATTATAAATCTGTCTGAGTCAAATGCAGTGAAGGGAAGGCTGTCGCAGAAGGGGCGTATTATTCTGAACAGTTGTACAAAGCATATTAGGAGTGAGGCAGTTACCCAGCACAGTGTTGTTATTAAAAGATCTCGCGGCATTTCTTTGGCTTTTTTGCATAGCACTACCGAAAGTGAAATTGCACTAAGCAGGGTAAGCACAATGGAGCCAATTGTATGGATAAAGTATACGATTACTGGGGACTGTATTGTTGTACAAAGTCCAAAGAAAACTATGCCGATTATTATGAGCAGTGGAATAGTTTTGTTGGGAAGTGAGAATGATGCGTACCTTGATGTGAATAGGACAAAATCAATGTAAACGAGGATGAATGTAAGTGTGCTTAGGTAGTAGACTATGCGAGGACTGTGGGGTAGGGATGACACTGAGTTCCACAGGTATACCGGACCAAAGCCTTTCTGCTGCAGCATGAGCAGAATGAATGAAACTGCACTTGTTCCCAGTATGATAAAAATCTTGTTGCGTTGGGAAATGCCATAAATGAGAATGAAAGCTGTTGCAAGAAGATACATGCCTAAAATTAAAAACTGCTTCATTAGTAGTTCGTGGGTCTGGCTTAAGAACTGCCGCCTTGGAATTATGCGTACATTTATTGGCGCTCCTATGTAGGCCTGGGTTCTTATGATTAAGTGTTCCCGTCCGTCTTTGTCCAGTGTTTGCAAAAGGTCGTTTTTGTTAAAGGGAATTGCAAGTCTCCACGACTGGAACGACATCTGGGAATTTAAAATCATCCGTCCTGTTCTTCCTGCAAACTCCCAGCTGCCGTCTGACTGGGGAATGAATAGTTCTGCAAAGTCCAAAGGTTCGTGTCCCAGCCACAGCATGAAGTCTCTTCCCATTTTATCTGGGATTGGAGTAAAGGCAACATCTATGTAGATTATGCCCTTGTAAAATCCGGGGTTGAATTTGTTTTTTACGGGAGTAAATTCCTGTCTTGCAACGGATTCAAACGGCATGTGTGAACTGGGGTCGTTGTAATAGGAAACTTCTATGGGAATGTATGCCTTGTCTTGAGCAGGTATTTTTGCGGCATAAAGGTTTTCCTGGGGATTTAGCATGTAGCGTCCCTGGGCGTCTGTGTTAAGATTTGTGCTTTGGCTGCATGCAGAAAAAACTAGGCAGAAAATCATGGCCGTGGCAAGTTTGTATACAGTCAGTCTAGATTTCATACTTTTAGTATAACCTAGGTTATGGTATTTGAAAAGAGAAAAATACCTAATATTAGGCAAAAATATACCATGTTTAGGGTAGTTTTTCTGTGTTGCATGGTATGGTATGCGGCATTACAATCAGAGCATACCTAATGGAGATGGGATAACATATATTTCGGGGAAGGGGCGGAGCCTGTAGAAGGGCTCCGTTTTTTTTTATGTCAACAACTTTTTATTAGTTCCCATGTTTTTTTTATTGTTTTTAAGGTGTTTT
>ERZ842401.79-NODE-79-length-118285-cov-7.245801_pt1 | contig 118285 bp, 113 predicted proteins | sample MGYA00521270_ERZ842401 | MGnify/ENA primary metagenome ERZ842401 (study PRJEB31892, sample SAMEA3878208) | bioreactor metagenome | biome: Moose rumen | place: Sweden | collected 2011-10 | study: EMG produced TPA metagenomics assembly of the PRJEB12797 data set... | reverse complement strand
GATATAGTGGTAATTCTCCATTATATTCTTTTATTATATTAAAAGTTGAAGAAGTTACGCCATCTATACCCATGGCATGGCCAAAAGCTTTGGCAAAAACAGTTTTGCCACTACCAAGTTCTCCATATAAGCATATTACCATATTTGGAAATTTTTCTGATTCAATATTTTGGGCCAAATATACAGTATCTTCTTCACTACGCATTGTTAATTTATATTCTTCCATTAATATCTTCCTTTCGTATTGCTAGAATAATTATATCAAACTTTTAATATTAATTACAAGTATTAAATAGAAAAAAATAGACAAAATCTATTTTTCTACTAAAGAGACATATTTTTCATAATATTTGTTAATAGTTTCTTTATCAAATGGCATTTCTCTAACTCGCACCATATCAATTAGATTTCCTAGTTCATATTTCAAAATAAAATCCAATCTGTTAGAATAGTGCATTTGCTTTTTATGATATTTATATTCCATTCTATCAAGAATTTTGAAACTACCATTAGGGAATACTCTCAAATCCAAATCATAATCAATATATTTAATAATTTTATTATCAATTAAGGCTGGAGTTGCAATATTACAATAAAAATATATACCATAATCTTTTAACTGACCAATAATATTAAACCATCTATCTTTAAAGAAAAACATAACAGCTGGTTCACGAGTTTTCCATATCTTTCCGTCAGCATCGACAACAGTGGTTCTATTATTACCAAAAACGATATAATCAGGAAATATGTCTAGGACTACAGCTTCATCCCATTTTCTATGTAAACTGCCATCATGTTTATAGCAATGAATTTGTAACTTATCACCAATTTTTATATCATTTATATCCACTATTTTTCACCTTCTTCCAATAACTACATGATATTATAACATTATTTTATCTTTTTTTCAAAGTATATATACTAAAATATTAAATTTTATGTTATAATTTAGATAATAAGGAGGTATCTGAATGATTAATATATGTCGTTGGTTCTTTTTAGGACTATATAATATATTTACTTTAATACCTCGTTATTTAATAATGGGAATTATGTGTTTAATTGATCCCAAAAAAGGGCAGATATTTAAATATAAAGGAAAGCCTATTATTCCTGTTACAATGATTGGATTAACACTATCTATATATCTCATATGTATATTTTTGTCTACACGTTGGTATGTTCAAAGATTAAAAATTAATTATTTAACTGCTGATATAATTGAAAGTACAAAAATAATTGAAAGTGAAGAACCAATTGTAAAAAAAGAAGAAACTGATGATAATCAAAATAATGAAAATAAAGAAGAAGAAGAAAAATATACTCCTGTTGTTACCACAAATTATACAAATGTTAGTTATATTTCAACTGATTTTAATGATTTACTCAACAAGAACAGTGATACCGTTGGATGGCTTAAGGTAAATAATACTAATGTTAATTATGCTGTTGTTCAAGGGAAAGATAATGAATATTATTTAAAGCATGACTTTAACAAAAGAAGTAATGCCAATGGTTGGATCTACGGAGACTACCGCGATGATTTTCAAAGTTTTGGCACAAATACGATTATATATGGACATAATTTAATTAACAAAACGATGTTTGGTTCACTTACTTGGGCACTTAGGGAATCTTGGTATAAAAATAGTGATAATTCTTTTATTAAGTTATCAACTCCAACATCTAATACTGTATGGAAAATATTTTCTATTTATCAAATAAAACCAGAGATTTACTATCTAAAAACATATTTTGATACAGATAGTGAACATCAAGAATTTTTGGATACGCTTAAATCTAGAAGTATATATGATTTTGGTGAAACATTAAACTATAATGATAAAATTCTTACATTATCTACTTGTTCAGATGATGGTACTAAAAGAATGGTTATACATGCCAAGATGATTAAAGTTGAATATAGATAAAACACTTAAACAAATTGTTTAAGTGTTTTTTTAGTCTATTTCCTGAATTACACTAATAATCATTGGTTTATTGCCAGTTTCTTCAAATAAATATTTTGATAGATTATCTCTTATCATATTTTTTACTTTATTATAGTCAATATAATTATTATGAACATTAGATGTAATAACTTCGGTTGAAATATTTTTTATACCATTTATTAATTCAGTACTATCTTTAACATAGATAAAACCTCTAGTTAAGATTTCTGGCCCTGATAGTATTTTCTTGTTTTTTTTATCAAGAGTTGCACTAATTATTATGATGCCATTAGTAGATAGCATTTCACGATCTCTTAAAACTAGTTCACCAATATCATCGCTTGAGTCTCCATCAATTGATATAACGCCAGTATGAATAGGTTTAAAATTATCTACCAATTTTCCATTTTCAAATGTGGCAACATACCCATTTTCTTTTAAAATAATATTTTCTTTAGGGATACCTACAGCACATGCAAGGTCACCATTAGCTACTTGTTCAGAATATTCTCCTTTAATTGGGAAATAATACTTTGGTTGCATTAAGTCAATCATCATCATCAAGTCTTCACTAGATGCATGGTATGATAAATATTCTTTTGGTGGTAAGGTTACAGCATTGGCTCCAACCATAGCTATTTTATCAAGTAATTGATAGAAAGTTTTTTCTCTACCCTCATATATTGGAGTTGCTAGAAAGATGGTATCATCTTTATTAATTTTAATATATTTATCATAACCATCCATTATTTTTATCATATTAACATATGGTTTTTCACGTTCATTAGAATTTAATATAACAACATTAGGATCATTAATATTAGATAAATCACCAATATATTTTTTATTAATAGTTAAATATTTATTTTCGATTGAATACTTAATAATATTTTGAAGTCTTTTTCCCATAACTACAATTAATCTATCTGTCTTAGATACTTCATTAAATAATTCTTGTATACGATATAGATGGGAATTTAAGACATTAAAAATAATTCTTCCTTTATTTCTAGATAAAGTTTTATTAATTAACTCTCCTATTCTATGTGTAGGACTTGTATAGCCTTTATTCATGGCATAAAGTGATTCTGTCATTAGACATAATACTCCTTGTCTTCCAACGTAGGCAAGACGTCCTAAGTCTGTTTTATAAGGGCCACGCATTGTAGGATCAAATATAAAGTCTGAGGCATAGAAGATTACACCATCTTTGGTATATACAGCATAGCCATAATTATCAGCAATTGAATGTGATAAACTAATTGGTGTAATTCTTACGCTACCAAAATCGATAATTTTATTTTCTTTTACTAAAATTAAATTATCAGTTTTTTTGTTATATGTTTCAAACTCTTGTTTAACGATATTTAAAGTAAATCTTGAACCATATATTTTGACATTATCTAGTGTATCTACAATATCTGTTAAAGCGCCAATATTTTCATCATGACCGTGTGTTAAAAAAATTCCTTTTATTCTTTCTTTATTATTTTTTAAATAGTCAATATTAGGAATAAAGTAATCTATTCCTAGGGTATGCTCATCAGCATACTGTAATCCTGCTTCAAAAACAAATATGTCATTATCAACTTCGATAACATACATATTCTTACCATTTTCATTTAGTCCACCAAGACTAAATATATTTATTTTACTCATTTTTCTCCTTTCTTTCATTAATAAAGTATAAAGACTAACAAATTATAGCAAAAAAAAATATTATTGTCAAATTTAAAAAAGTTACTTGAAAAGCAACTTTTTATAATTATATTTTAAAACTAAATATCATAGCAATAAAAGAAATAATAGATATAATGGTTGCTAGAAATGCGATACTAACAAAACCTTTACTATGGATACCAATATCACTTAGTAAAATAGAATTATTAATTTTATCTTTAGTTATTTTTTTATTGGCAAGAATGTATTTGTTATTTAAATTTACTTTGTGATTATCGTTTGATGTAATCTCAATAATACTGCTTGTACCATCACTATAGTTTACTTCTTTATTGATAGAATTCATATATTTCCCTCTTTCAGTCTATATAAATTATCATAAAATCAAACATTTGTCAAATATTAAGATATTTATTTATATCATCGATATATTTAATTGCTCTATCAATACATACATTATATAATGCGATTAAGTTATCACTACATTCTTTTCCTTTATAATCTTTAAATAATATTTTATGTTCATCATTAACTATGTTAATCGAATTATTTATTTTTATAAATTTATTAACTCCGAATATTTTATATAATAAATTAGTATTAAATAAAATAAATAATGTATTTAATAATCTATACAAAAATATATTGAATTTATAATATTTACTTACATTACTAGTATTGTATGTTTTTAAATAAGCATAATCAATCATTCTAGATATTTTCCTATTTGTTTTACCATTTAAAATTCCTTTTTTGGTATAATCTTTTATTTTTAAATTAAATATTTTTTCAGTCAAATAGCTATCATAATAAAACTCAATTAGAGTATGATTGTGTTTATTCTTAAGGCAAGTTTTATCCATTTTTCTTACCAATGGATGAATAGTATCATCCATAATATAATGACAAATATGTCCATATAAGGTGCTAAGTAACATAGAATCATCTAATAAGTTATTATCTTTTAGATAATCAGCCATATTATAGATAAATTTATCCATATCTTTGTGATGACTATCATATCTGCATTTAGCATATTTACATAAATCACCACCTAATGAATATGTTTCAAAATATTCTAAATTTATGTTCTTATTATTTATTTTATTATATATGTCTCTTGCCATAACGGTATGACTTACATATCCTGGCATAATGTCACCTACTTTATTCTTAAACTTTTTAGATATTCTTTTGTTTCACTATTTATGCGGTAGCTGTCTATAGCTTTACTGATACTTTTATTATGAAGCCATTTATTTAATTCATGATTTTCAAATAATTTAATCGTATCATCATATTGTTTTATTAGGGCAAATGAATAAAACCAACTAATAGCCATATTTACATAATATGAATCACTATTTATATTTTTAATTAGGTCTAATTCATCAGTTCTATAATTATCATCTAAATAGAATTGTAATAATGAAACAACACCAAATCTTATTTTGTATTCATATTTACTTTTTAACCATTTCTTAATATATTTGTATACTTTATCTGGATGTTTTTTAAATAATTTAGGACTAATAATGTCGGTTATAGCCCAATTATCAGCATAATTTAAAAAGATATCTAATTTTTCTAGTAACTCATCAATATTTTTATATTTGGTACTTAATATAATACCATGTAATAAATTTTCTTCTTGATATTTATGAGGCAATTCTTGTAAAAAAGCATCAATATATTCCGTATTTTTTAGATTTTTAGCAAGTTTTCTAAGTTCTGGCATTCTAACGCCAATTATTTTGTCAATATTTATATTTGGTATAGTCTTTGCGGTAAAAATACGATATTTTTCATCTTGTAATGCAAATAACTTTTTAGTTATTATTTCCATAAAATCACACTCAATCTTATTATAAAACATTTTTTTATTATTTAAAATAGCAAACTAAATATTCAGTTTGCTATTCTTTTAATTTTTTATCTTTTTTTATTTTTTACACTTCGTTGATAGTTTATTAAATTTATTTCTTCAAGGGCATTTATTTTATCATTCATATTTAATTTAGGAAAATCATTTGTAAGACGCATCACTTCTGCAAGTTCATCACTTTCTTCATTAATTTTATATGCATATATTGTATAACCATCTCGTAAGACATGCTCACCATATACACCAAATGCCTCTAATTCTGGTAAATTAATTCCTTTAGGGATTCCTTCAGTTATTTCATTAGTCTTTTCATATAAATTATGCATATGTCTTAAAGGTATTTCAACAATATTAGCTTTATTAGTTGATTCGGTAAATCTTACGGTTGTATAATTAATAAAATTTGTTAAATCACCTATATTGGCAAATTTGACATTAGTACCATCTAGGCCATTAGTTATGAGGCTTGACACACTATAACTACCTAACATTTCTTTACCATCACGTAACATAAATATAATACTTTCATCAATATCACTAATAATCCAATTAAAATCATACATTTTATCCATTCTATCACCTATCTTATAATATAAGAATAACAATAAATAATAATAAAGTCAAAGAATTTATTTATATTTACAGATATTTTTACATATAATATTTATATAATTAGCAATCTAACTTGACAATTGCTAATTTTGTGGTATACTTTATGTATAAAGGAGTTGATATTATGTATGAAAATAATCCATTTGAAGAAAATTTAAAAGATGTTCTTACTAAATATGGACGCGATATCACAGCCGAAGCAAAAGCTGGAAAAATTGATCCAGTTATTGGCCGTGATGAAGAAATTCGTAGTATTACACGAATACTATCTAGAAAAACCAAGAATAATCCTGTCTTGGTTGGAGTCCCTGGAGTTGGTAAAACTGCAATTATTGAAGGTCTTGCTACGCGTATTGTCAAGGGTGATGTGCCAAATAATTTAAAAGATAAAACAATTTGGTCACTCGATATGGGTGCTTTAATTGCTGGTGCTAAATACCGTGGTGAATTTGAAGAAAGACTTAAAGCTGTTTTGAAAGAAATTAAAGACTCCGATGGTAAAATAATATTATTTATTGATGAAATTCATTTACTAGTTGGAGCGGGAGCAACTGAAGGGGCAATGGATGCTGGTAATCTACTTAAACCAATGCTTGCTCGTGGAGAAATTCTTTGTATCGGAGCAACAACATTAAATGAATATCGTAAGTATATTGAAAAAGATGGTGCCCTTGAAAGAAGATTTCAAAAGGTATTAATTGAAGAACCTACGGTTAGTGATACAATTGCTATACTAAGAGGATTAAAATCACGTTTTGAAGTATTTCATGGAGTAACAATTAAAGATGCTGCTTTAGTTAGTGCAGCAACACTTGCTGATAGATATATTACTGATAGATATTTACCTGATAAGGCAATCGATTTAATTGATGAAGCTTGTGCTACTATCAAGGTACAAATGGAATCAGTTCCAGTTAAACTTGATTATTTAACACGAGAAATTATGACACTTCAGATTGAACGTGAATCACTAAAAAAAGAAAAAGATGAATTATCTTTAAAACGAAAAGAAGAAATTGATAAAAAGCTAGATAATCTAAATAAAGAAGAAAAAGAATTAAGAGATAAATGGCAAGATGAAAAAGCAATTAGTACAAAAATCAAAGCTAAAAAGGAAGAACTTGAAAAAGCTAATCATGAATTAGAGATAGCTGAAGCAAACTATGATTATGAATCAGCTGCAAGGCTTAAACATGGTACTATTCCTACTTTGCAAGAAGAATTAGCAACTTTAAAATTTAAAAATGAAGGAAGTTCACTTCTTAGTAATACAGTTGATGAGGAAGGAGTTGCCAATATTATTTCTAAGTGGACGAATATTCCAGTTACAAAATTAGTAGGAAGTGAAAGGGATAAATTACTTCACCTTGAAGATAATATGAAGAAAAGAGTTAAAGGTCAAGATAAAGCACTACATTTAGTAAGTGAGGCTATTATAAGAGCTCGTGCTGGCATAAAAGATCCAAATAGACCAATTGGTTCATTTATCTTTTTAGGTCCTACAGGTGTTGGTAAAACCGAAGTTGCAAGAACTCTTGCCTATGAGTTATTTGATGATGAACGACATATAGTACGCATTGATATGTCTGAATATATGGAAAGTCATTCAGTATCACGTTTAGTTGGTGCTCCTCCAGGATATGTTGGATATGATGAAGGGGGACAATTAACTGAAGCTGTTAGACGCAATCCATACTCTATTGTATTATTTGATGAAATTGAAAAAGCTCATAAAGATGTCTTTAATATATTGCTTCAAATACTTGATGATGGTAGAATTACTGATTCACAAGGTAGAACTGTTGATTTTAAAAACACAATTATCATTATGACATCTAATTTGGGTAGTGAATATATTCTAAATAAAGAAAAAGATTTAGATACATTACTTGATAAAGAATTAAAACGTACATTTAAACCTGAATTCTTAAATCGAATTGATGAAATAATTACTTTTAATTCTCTTGATAAAAATACTATTTATGAAATACTTGATAATATTATTTTAAATGTTGAAAATAGACTTAAGGATAAACAAATAAAAATTGTTTTAACTGATAAAGCTAAAAAACAAATTGTAGATTCATCATATAATGAAGCTTTTGGAGCAAGGCCAATCAAAAGATATGTTAGTAAAAATATTGAAACACTAATAGCTAATAATATTATTAGCGATAACATTAAATTTGGCTCTACAATTACGATTGATCTAGATAATGACAAATACATAATTAAATAAAAAAGAACCGTTGAATTTAATCAACGGTCTTTTTTCCTTTCAAATATAATTCTATTGCTTTCTTTTGATAAGGGAGAGCTAGATTATCTATAATTTTATTATTTGGTACTTTTACAAGTTTAGAATCATTTTCAGTTGGTTCTTTTATTTGGCTACTAACTGTTACAATATAGAAATTCGCAAGGGAATTCATATTTATTTTATCTCTTGTTAGCCAATAACAATCGATTGTTATGAATTCTTTAATACTTGTTATTGTTAAACCTGATTCTTCCATAAATTCTCTTTTTAAGCATTCAAAGTGATCTTCATTTTGTTCTAACCCTCCACCAATTAATGATAATTCATTATTCTTACTGGTTAAATAGAATTCATCATTTATTTCTACGATACCAAAACATGTTTCTCTAAATTGGTAATTTATATTATCTTGCTTATTTCCTATTATAATTTTTTCCATAAGTCCTCCTTTTATTTTTTATGTATGTTTTTTGATACCATTTTATAAATTCATCTGTAGCACTCCTTCGATTATCTTTTCTGTTATTTCTTTCTTCGTCAGTCATTTCGGCAAGTGTTTTAGTACAATTATTAGGAATAAAGATATACCATAGATTTGATTTGGCTTTTTTATTAAAAGTGCCTTGTTTTGAATATGCTAATGAACCTTCGGATATACCATAAAAGGTATAATAATTAGTTCCATCAAAAAAAGTTAAACAGTCAACAAATTGGCAATGTCTATCATTTATATTTTTCATTTTATTTAATAACTCTTCAATATTACTACTTATTCCACTTCTTTTCACAAAGGCTCCAGGATATCCAGAAAATCCTGGATAATTATCTATGTAAAAGCCTGAATCTACGACAAAAACTGGAGATTTTAATAATTGATATGCTCTTTTTGCTTTTTCTTTAGAAATAAATTCAATATCATTAATATTTGGTTCTTCTAAATCATATTTATAATAATTAATTTCAATTCCGGCTTTTTCAAATTTTTCTTTTACAGATATATATTTACCATAATTGCCAGTAACATAAGTAATATTTTCCATAATAAAACCTCTCCTTTACTACTTAATAGTAGCATAAGAAGAGGAAGTATATATGTCAGTTATAAAATTCATCTAATATTTTTATTTTTTTTATACGATTTAGATAAAAATGTCTAATTTCATTTTTTAATTCACAAAAAGCTGCTACTCCCCATTCATTACCAAGGAGTATTAAATCATATGGTTCAATCTTTCTATTAGTTATAGTTTTTCTATCTTTAGAATAATATTCAAGGTTACATTTTCTTTTTTCTTTAATTGCTTTATTAATTGAATTAAATAATTCTTTATCTTTAAGATTAATTTTACTTGGGGTAATGAATCTTTTAGGAACATTTATGTTTTGATTTAATACATATCCACCATATGGCCCTTTGATGGTTTCAATATAAATACCAGCTTTTTCTAATTCATCTTTATATACTCTTACCATTCTTGGACTTACTTCTAATTTATCTGCTAATTCTTTTATACTATATTTTCTACCTGTTGTTAAATATTCAAGCATAGTAAGAACATTACTAACTTTAGACATTTTATCACCTATCTTTAAAATATTATATACGTTATATATTTAAATAATCAAGATATTTATTTTTTTATTAATACTTTAGTGTTATTATTATTTATTACATAGTTTTCTTTCAATTTATTACTTATTTTTAATAATTCTTGATAACTATATTTCGCTTGCCAATATGCATTTGTTGGATTTACTTCTCTATCTTCATCATCATATAGTGAATAATATTTATCACTACCATTATAATTACAAATCCATCTTCCATGAGTAAAAGCATTTCTAATATGTTCTAAGTCATACTCTACTCCATCTATTTCTATTTTATTTTGATTATTTAATGAACACATTGCATATGTAAATAATATAGCATCATTCATATCTTCTCTTGCTTGATTATCTAGTGTATATAAAATGACTGATTTTGAATAATCTGGCCTAGAATCAATATAATTAAATAGGCTATCCTTAGTGTTTATTTTTTTCTTTTTAAATATAGTATCAAAATCTTTTAAGATATTTAATTTAACTGATAATATAGAATTATTAGAATCTAATAAATACATTTGACTAATTATACTGTCATAAATATGATAATTATATTTATATATACCGCCTTGCATATAATTATATAATATTGGTGCAATATAGTACTTAAAGTTTTCAGATAAATGTTCTTGGAAAAATTCTATTTTTTTACAATATAAATCTTTTTGTTCATTACTAAATGGATATTCTATATCTGTTAAGTTACTATATTTACTTAAAACATTTTTGGTATCAGTTGATGAAAACAATGTATTATTTTGATGTAATTCTTTAAATATTTCTTCTTTATTCTTAGTTAATTTGTCATCTAATTTAATTCTTGTTATCGTTAGCTTATTTAGTTCACGCATCCTACGATTATAATTCTTTTTTAAGTTGTCAATATTAATTAAATTTTGATTTTTTATCATAAATGTTGGAGCATTATGCGTATAACTACTGATATATTGAAACATGTTATAAATTCCAAAATTATGAATTTTAAATATAAATGGTATCGGATTAGTCATTTTTAAATTTATAAAAACATTTTCACAGTTAGTACTTACCTTATATAATTCATTAATATCATTATGAAAAACAGCGTTTCTTACAAAGTTAAAAATATGATGCTTCTTAAATCTTGTTGAATCAGTTGGATTAATAAAACACTTTTTTAAGAATGAAAGACCATATTTTTTATCTTTTTCAGACATTTCATCATCTGATGCTTCTATTAAATCAAAATCTTCATCTTTAATAATCGATAAAAGTGTTAAATTATCATATAACATATGTAATTTTATCATGTTTTCGTAGTAGATAAAATTGGCATTATCTTTATCACTTAATTTCATATAATTTATAAATATATTCCAAAGACTTACTTGTTCATGATTTCTGGCAAGACGCATAATCATATTATAATTGTATAAATAATTATATATTTCATCTTTAGTTAAAAACACTTCATTAATATTATCAAGTACTTCTTTTAGTCTTGCTTCTTTTATAAATGTCAAATGTTCTTCTTTGGGTATGCCTTCAGCATATAATGACAATAAGCGGTAATATTCAGTGTTATTGTTATTAGTAAGCAATAATAGTTTGGCATCTCCAGTACCATTATCATAATCGTTTTTTAAATCTTTTAGTATATCAATAATGTCACTAATTGCAGTCATTTCATCATTTAATCTTGTTTTTTCTATATTATTAACATTACTTAATTCATATTCTTTTTTATCAGCATATAAATTGGTTAAATATTCTTTCAATTCTTTTATTTCTTTATTAATTAATGCTAATTTATCCATAATATCCCCTCTTTTATGAGTTTGTATTATAGCATATATTCTTAAATAATGCAAACATAAGTATGAAAAAAAGAATAATATATTTTACTATATTATCCTAAAATTAAATTATCAGTACTAATATCATTCTTAGTAATCGTTCTAAGAATTTTCTTTTGCTTTTTATCTTTTACATTGGATGCATGTTTAACAATCGTTTTCTCATAAATATTTCTAACAAATCTGGCATTACCAAAGTTTTTCATATTACGATTATTATCAATTATTTTCCTTAAATATTCAATTGCATCATCAGTAACTTCAAAGCCTGCTTTTTTTGTCATACCTAAGAATATTTGAATTAATTCGTCGGTAGTATAGTCATCAAATGTCAAGGTATAACCAATTCTTGATGTTATACCAGAATTTGAATCTAAGAAATCTTGCATTTCTTTAGTATATCCGGCAAATATTACAACTAATTTATCACGATAATTTTCCATTGCTTGAATTAAAGTAGCAATGGCTTCAGCATTATAAGAATTACTGTCTTTGGTTGCTAAAGCATAGGCTTCATCGATAAACAACACACCATTCATACTCTTCTCAATTACGGACATGGTCTTTGGCGCTGTTTGACCGACATACTCTGCTACCAAATCTTTAACAGATACCTCTATTAGCTTATTTTCTTTGATGTATTTTAGATTATATAAGATTTCTGCAATTAGTCTTGCAATAGTTGTTTTACCGGTACCTGGATTGCCTAAGAATACCATGTGTAAGTTCATATCTTTTATTTTTAAATTATCGCCGGCTTTTTCTTTTAAAGTAATGACATCTACTAATTCATAAAATACTTTTTTAACTTTAGTTAATCCTACTAATTCATTAAGGCTAGCAAATATTTCATCCGTTGTCTTTTCTTCTTTTATATGTGGCAATTCTTTATGAAATGAAATATATTTAATTAAATCATTTTCATATGTTACATAATCAGTATCTGGTGTATAGGTACTTGTTAAATAATCAAGTAGATCTATTTGCATTTTATCATCTATTGATACTTTACTTGTGATATTATTATAGATATCTTGAATATCAGGATTAATACCTTCAATTAAGAAGTCAAAGTATTTATTTTTTAATTCTTCTTTTCCTAGAAAGAAATTATCTATTTCTTCTGGTGTGCCAGTAATAAGAGTAATATTCTTATGGTCTTCTTTTAAAAAAGTGGTTAATTCATGGATAAATTCTTTTGTTTCATTGTCAGATTTAATATTTAGGCCATTTAAATCATGAATAAGAAGGAAACCATAGTCACTATATGTTTCTTCTTTATTTATTTTAAATAATGATAATACTTTTTGTTTTGATTCAATATATTTAAAATATGTTCCTGAAGAATATAAGATATCGTTAATATTATGAACAAGAGTATCGGTGTTAGTTTTAATAATTAGTCTAAAAGGAATATAATTAGTTTCAATTCCTTCATTATATTTACGCATGTATTCAATCATTTTTTTAAGTAATTCTTTGGATTCATCACTTATATATAAGTTATCTATTTTTAGAAAGAGAGAGGCCATTTCTTGATCGGCCCCTATTTCTTTCTCTTCTTTTGTTTCTTCTTTTTTAGGGAGTGACTCTATTCCAAAGAAATCTGTATAAATATCTTTAAAATAATCTTTTTGCATTTAATTCACTCCAATAATTATTCTTTTACATGTATTTCTAACATCTTAGCTTTTAATTCTTTTTCTATTTCTTCAAGTGTCTTTTCAGCTTCAGCTCTCTTAACTCTGCCTTCTTCATGAATTTTAATAACTGTATCTAATGTTTCAATTAAATCAGCATTAGTTTTTTGTAATGTTTCAACATCGACAATGGCTCTTTCACTTTCACGAGCTATATCAATTGAGCCTTGTTTTAAAGTTTCACTATTTTTCTTTAGCATATCATTAGTTAATTGTGATACAGCTTGTTGGCTCTTTAAGGCTTGTTTGGCATTATTAATACCAAGTGCTAAGACCATTTGATTTTTCCATAGTGGAATAGTATTAGTAATAGAACTTTGAATTTTTTCTACTAATTCAGCTTCATTATTTTGAAGCAATCTAATTTGTGGAGCCATTTGGATAGAAATAATTCTAGTTGTTTTTAAATCATGTATTTTCTTTTCAAAGCGATTAATTAAGGCTTCCATATCATTTACTTTTTGGGTATCTAATTGTTCACCACTCTTTTTAGCAGCTTCGACTAATTTTGGAAGTTCTACTTCACGTAATTCTTGAAGTTTCTTTTCACCAGCAATTATGTATAATGATATTTCTTTAAAATACTCTAAGTTCTTTTCATACATAGTATCAAATACTGTTATATCTTTTAACATTTGAAGTTTGTCTTTTTCAAGGCCGCCTTCAATAGTATCGATATTTTTTTCTATCTTACTATATTTGGCAACAATAAAGTCAAATTCTTTTTTAGCACTACTAAAAATTTTCTCTAAAAAGTTCTTTTTACTTGTTCCTGATACGTCTTTATCAAATGATTTAATTTGACTAACCAAGTCAGCTAGTAAATCACCGACTTCACCAGTATTCTTAGTTTTAACATTTTCTAAAATACTGTCTGAAAACTTTGATATTTTTTCTTGAGCTGATACACCATATTGTAATATTTGAGTTGAATCAGTAATATCTAATTTTTCATTAAATTCATTTATAGCATCTTGTTCTGCTTTAGATAGTTCATCATAATTTAGTGATTTTTCAATTTGCTTATCGGTTATCTCTTTTTCATTTACTAACCCTTCAATACTCTTTTCATCAACTTTTTTTTCTACTTTTAATTCTAAATTACTCATCTTAATTCTCCTTTAAATAATCTATTAATTTATTATATGTATCCATTTTTAAACTAGTAACAGTACTAGTAATTGTGCTAGGTACACCGATACCAATTCCTGAAACATCATATGATCCACCAGTTACACCAGTTCTAAAGCCATATCTTTCCCAGGCAATTTGTCCTATTTCTTTATCATTTAGTGCCTCATATAGTTTGGCTCCAGCATCTGTAAACACTGCAAAGCAGTGTGAATTCCAAATTGTTGGTGTTGGGTATAAAACTCTAATTTCATCTTTTACTTGATTAAAGGCATCTGGTGTAGAATTTGCAAAATCAATCATACTTTTTTCATAGTCAACAATCATTGGCTCACCACCCATACCTGTTTTTAGATATCTTTCAAATAGGTCTGCTGGGGTATTATTCATATAACCTGATTTCGTATAAAAATCTTTTAATTTTGGTAAGTTATTCATTATATTATCATCTGTTATTTGGGCTTCACTCAAAATTGATAGCAATAACCCATAATAAGTGGCACCAGGACTTGATGATATTGGATCAGTAGATGCTATATTAATTGTACCATATAAATTATTTAATCCAATGTCACTCCATTTTTTTCCTTCAAGAATATAATTTATTAATTTATTCATATCTGTTATATAGTAAACATCATCAGTAACAGTTACAATATTTTCTTTAATTAAGGCGTCTACGACTTTAGCCCAACTATAAATAACAATTGGAGTATTTAAAGTTAATCCGCCATCTAATACTGTATACCTATCAGACTCACCTAATTCTTTATTTGGTTGTAATTTATAATAGTCATAAAATCTTTGATCAGATGTAAATAAAGCATCATATTTTGTTACTCCATCTGATAAGATAGAGAAATTTTCACCACTAGACATTCGTGAAATAATACTATTATTACCTAAACCAACACTTTCTCTTATTAGTGGTTTTGAGATTGTTTTACCATTACTCCATGTATCAAAGACAACATTTAATTTATATTTACTTTTTAATATTTTTTTGACATCTTTATCATTTAAAAAGTCTTCTTTTCCACCGCCAGTTGCTACATATACTGTTGTTAATTTGCCACTAAGAACACTGCCATCATCACTATCTCCCAAGTTTTTGATGACAATTATAGCAATTATAATAACAACAAATAAAAGTATTCCAATTATAGCTTTTTTATTTTTCAATATCATCACTACCTTTCATTATAGGATTATCATCAACTATACCATCAGCCTTTAGCATTAAATCATATACTTTCATATCGGCATCAGCATCCATGATGTCACTTTGATATAAAGAATCTAATATAGTTGAAAAAGCTTTATTAGTATCTTTTATCATTTTATCAGCCTTTAGCATAAATTCTTTGCCTTCTTTAGATTTCAGGCGTTGATTTTCTACTTCATCGTAACGATTAACTATTTTAATTAATACTGGTAAATAATACTCAAAAAAGTTATTAATTCTTTTAGCTTTTTTAGGTTTTATTTCAATTGTATTAATAATTTTATTAACTGTCTCATGAATCTCACTTAAATTTTTTCTTGTATCAATCGATTCAACTTTTGGAATCAATGTTAATATTTCTTTATTTTGCCTTTTAGCTTTATTTATTTTTAAATACAATTCATGGTCAGTGTCTTTTAACATTTCTTTACCTTTTACACTTGATAAAACAAGTTCGCTTGCTCCAAAAGCGGCACACCCAATGGCTAAGGCTGGTGCTAGGGTAAAAGATAATCCTAGATAAGGGACTGCAAAGAAGGCACCTCCGACAATGGCTGAAACTATTTCTTTATTTTTCATTAGTTGTAACTCCTTACTTCAGTGAAAGCTTTCTTTAAGCCATTTTTACCATCAAATACTTTTCCATTGGATAATTCTGCTAACTCATTTAATTCTGATTCGCTTGAATTTCCAAAAGTTATACTATAGATTGGTGTGGTTTCATTTCTTTGTGTATAATATCTTTTTAGTTCATTAAATGAACCAGCATTTGACATACCGTCAGTCATTAAAATAACTGTTTTAGTATAGTCATTACTGTCATCTTTAGCAAGTATTTTTAAAGCTTCAATGCTTGGTGAATAGATATTGGTTCCACCATAGGCTTCTAATTTATTAATATTATTAATGACTTCATTTGTTTCATTACCATATTTGGTATCATATATTCTTTTCACTCTATTATCAAATGTAATAACTGTAATTTTATCTTTATCAGAGAATTGTAAATTATCTTTACTAGCTGTTTCATAATCTAATATATAGTTCATAGCATCTTTTAATTCTGTAATCCCGTTACCATACATACTACCAGATACATCTAGGCAAAAGACAACGTGAGTTGGTTTTCTTAAGGCTTCAATATAAAGATTAATTGCTTTAGTCATAACTGTTTTACTAGGATATTTCATATCTTTTAAGTATTTAGTAGTATCAATTCCCCAGTCAGGATTAAAAGTAGATTTATCTACTTTATTATTAGTTCCTCCATACCAAGAACGGTATCCTAGTCCTTCAAGTATCTTAATTACTTCATCGCTTCTTAAGTATGATTGTAATGTTAAAAAATTATCTCTATTTTTTGTATTACTTGCATCATTACTAATATAAGCAAATGGCATATCATTAATTGCAACACCATCAATAGGATAAATTAAGTATAATGGTTCTTTGCCTGATTTTACAAGTTGTTTATTTAGTGCTATCAACGAACTTTCATAATTAATCATGGCATCATATTCACCATTTTTATACATATCAATTAGATAATCTTCATCTCCACTAACACGTTCTACACCTTTAAAGAAATCTTTTAAATCAGTTTTTAATTTTTCATTATTAAGCATTTCTTCGGTTAAGACTTCTGGAGAACCTGCCATACTATTTAAGAAACTTAAATAGCTTGTTGCACCTGTATTAGTTTTAGTTACTGATGACATAATATATTTTAATTTACCACTACGTATAGCCGCAAGAATATCTTTGTTATATATTTCTTTATCGACAAAACCTAATTCTTTAGCTTTGCTTTTATTTATGCCCATAACAACAGGATCTATTACAATTGATTTACTATCAGTAGTTAAATAACTATTATCTAGCATATATAGCCAAATAGAATTTGATATCCAAACAGCATCATATGGCTTACTATCATTATTAAGTCTATCGACAATTTCAAGATCACCATAATGTTCTATTTCAACTTTAATATGATTTTTTTTACCATATTTTATTAATTTATCATCCATGCTACTCGTAGATGTCGATGCGATAATTCTAAATGTTTTATCATCTTCAGAATTATCAATAATACTAGTTTTTCCCTCAAACATTGGAGATAACCAAAAATATGCAAGTATTAAAACAATGATTACACCTATAATGTTATTATTTTTATTTCCTTTCATTTTACACCTCTATCTATTAATAAATATACCATAAATTACATATTATTACAAGGTAAGAAAAAAGAAAATACAATTATTTTGTATATTCTTTTTTTACTTTAATATTTCATTTAGTCTTTTAGTTAATGTTTCTTTATCATCGTCTTCAAGAATTATCCAATCGCTTTTGCCTTTATCATTAATTATTGGTAATAATTTAAGTTCTCCATCTTCAATTATTAAATAATTATTACCTTGGTCATCTATACCTATTGTCAGTAAGAAATTAAAATTCATTACTTTATCTAGTAGATTAGTATTATTAAATTTATTAGTGATTTTATAAAATCTTCTAAATTGTTTATTTCTTATGGCCATGATAACAGCATACATGTGCTTGCAATAGAATTCACATGGGCAAGAACAATATACTTGCATTCTTTTTTTATCGCTATCATATTTAATAATGATAACATATAGGCCTTTACCTCCAACAACGGCATAATATCTATCTTTTACTTTTTCTAAAAAGAATACTCTACCTTCTTCATAATACTTTTTCCCTTTTTCAGTAACAGCATTTCCAAAAAGGGTGTCAATATTATCTTTAAATAAATCAAAATTAAATTCTTCGGTATATTCATATTTATTGGTATTACCTATAATTTCTGCTCCAAGTTCTTCAATAAATGCGTGTAATTTTCTTGGTAAAGAATCAAAAATAATAGTCATTATATTAAATAAAATATTTAATTCTTTAGGAATGTACCTATTAAATGTATAGTTTGATTTATGATTATTAAAATTACTAGTAATTGTTACTTTATTTTCATCACTAATAATTTTTTCATATTTATTAATAGTTATGTTATTTATAATTCTTTCTAATTCTTGAATAAGATTTGTAGGTATATATTCATATGAAATAATATTTTCAACATTATCTTTATCAATATTAGCTAAATCTATCCAAGATAATTTATATATTTTTGTTTTTTTATAATAATCTAATCTTATATAAATATTAAAATTGTGATAGTTTTCTAAATATATTTCTAATAAAATATCTGTATTTTTATAATGTTTTTTTATTGTATCTAATTTTTTTATATTATTCATTGTCATCACCTATCTAGTAACTTTGTTTAGTTTTTCTAATATTTTGACCATAGCATATGTATCTAGGCAGCAATACTTAAGTAAGTTTTCTCTAGTATATAACAGTTCTTCTTTGGTCATGTTTTCCATTTCTCTAAAACTATTCATAGCTTCAGTCCCATTATGAATTAATTCTAGATTATGATAATCTAATGATGGATCATTTGGAAATAATGCTGGCAAAACATATTTAATTGATGATGAGCTTTTCATGGCTTTATTGTAATAAAATCTTTTAGAAAATGGAATTTCTAAATCTTTAATATTATCATGAATGTTCATCAAATTATCATGTAAGTCTGGGTAGATTTGTGCGAGTCTTTTGATGACATTTTTTTCAAATGACATATTATATGCAAGAGTACAAACATCTTTAGGAATATCATTTACTAGTCTTTCAGCAAGTGATCTTCTTGGATCATGCCCTGGTTCTGCTAAAAACTCTTTATGTTCTAATTTTCCATCAAAAGAATTTAAATAGTGAAGTGAATATTGAAATGGAACTTGTTCATATGGCTTTACTCTATCATATAATGGAATAGGCATTTGATATGTTTCAAAATCTAGAAAATATAGTGGATAAGATAAGGTATTAAGAAATTTTTTTATATTATCTTTGTCAATATAGTCTTCTTTATTATATAGTTCAAATTCTACTCTTTGTCTTTGGTTACTATTTAACTTAGCATTAAGTAAATCACTAAATGTTTTATAACCATTTTTATAAAAAGTTAGGCCTTTTAAGCCTGGTTTAACAGTGATATCAAAGACGTTAGGATGTTCTAAATTTTTGGTACAATAACTAAAGAATGGGCAGTCATATGGTTTAAAACATTTTCGGTCTAATTCTTCCGTTGGTTCTATTTCTTCTTTCATATAATCATTTATATCTTTAATAGTATTTTTAACTTTGTCTTGTAATAAGATTACATCGGATGTTATATCAAATTTTAAAAATAACTTATTTAAATCAATATTGCCTATTCTTTCATAACCTCTATTTATAACAACAATACTACATTTAGTAACATTAAATCCTAGATTTGTTAAAACATAGTACTGATAACTAGCATCGTTAATGTATACATCTTTTAATTCAGTTGAACTTTTTACTTCATATATTTCATATTTATCATTATTTTTCTTTAAGATATCAACACTACAAAAATTATTTTCATAATTAAATGACGCTTCAGTTATCACAATATCTTTATAACTTTCTATTGTTCTATATGTGTCTTTAACCATTTCTTGAAGATTATCAGTATATTCAATATTAATATGTTCTCCAAATAAATATCTAGCTACTTCATGAACAGCATTACCTTGTTCTAAAATTGAATCATTATTAACATCATTCATTTCTTCTGGTTTATTTTTTTCAAGCCATAGTATTTTTTTACACTGTAAACCTCTACAGTAACGTGATTTTGATAAATTCATACAGCACTTCCTAAATATTATCTATGATTTCTTCAAGCGTAAAGAGATTTTTATGATAATCATCAATTAATCTATTAATAAGAATTTTTATTGGCTTACCAGTCATGGTAATTTCATAATTAGTTAATTTATTATCTAAACACATTTCTAATAAACTTTTAGCACATGGTTGTTTTTTTATAGTATCCCAAGTCATATCTTGAATATAGAATTCATTTATATCAACTTTCTTTTCATCATGAAAACTAAATTGAATATGGCCTACTTTAAATATATACATATTCCCTTTATCGTTTGTCATAAATAATTTTAAATTAGGTATTCGTTGTTTATTTATGACATCAATAAAGGTTTTGATATCTTTTTTAAAACGATAAATATCATGATTTGCTTCTTGTTTTGCATAGGCATTGCATAAATTTAATGATAGTAAGAAGACTAAAGCATCTAATTCATTATTAATATATAGATTATCTATATAATAGATTGCTCTAATAATATCTTCTTCATCAATTATTTCATTTTCTCTATTATAATTTTTAGCATATTCATTTAGTTTATCTGTTAAATCTATAATTTCATTCATTGTATTACCTCACTAAGTTTATTATATCATATAAAAGAAAAAGAAACTAATAAGTTTCTTAATTAATTATTACTTTCAATATTATTTAAAGTTTTATTTATAGTTGATGTATCTACATTATTAACTGGATACCATCCATACTTAGTCATCTCATCATATGTTTTTGCTTGACAATTCATTATTTCATTTAAATTATCTTTTAACAGCATACGAATATCATTATTAGAACTTTCTAATGTTCCATGAACATATACTTCAACGGTACTTTTTAATATTAATAAATAATTATCCATAAGTAGTTGATCATTCATTAGTTTTTTCCTCCAATTTATGCATTAATTTTTCTAACATATTGTTATGAGTATTTAATTCTTCATTCATAAATGAAATAAGATCTTCATCTTGTAGGTTACTTGTGGTGATATTAATTATTTTAATAATATTTTTTTCATGTCCAATGGCATCTTCAACATATGATAATTCTTTTTGTGTCATAAAAAATCCTCCTTAAATATATTATGGAAGATTTTAATTATCTTAAACATGATTTATAAATAATTAAGTAATTCTTTTGATACTTTAGCTAAATTATCATTAATAACTAGATTAGCTTTATAATCATATGGTGTTTCACTATTATTAATTATTACTAAATATTTACCACTAAACATTTCTAGCATACCACTTGCAGGATATACCGTTAAGGAAGAACCGCAAACAATTAACATATCAGCTTCACTTATTGCCGATAAGCCACCATTATAATCATTTTCTGGTAATGTTTCACCATATAAAACGACATCTGGTTTTATAACTGAACCACACTTACATTTGGGGATACCTTTACTGTTAAAAATATAGTCTGCTGGATATTCTTTATGACATTTTAAACAGTGATTTTTATAAATAGTTCCATGAACTTCGAAGACATTTTTATTCCCTGCTTTAGTATGTAGGCCATCGATGTTTTGGGTTATTACGGCTTTTAATTTACCAATATCTTCAAGTTTCTTTATGAATTTATGAGTATCATTTGGTAAAACGGCTAAACAATTAAAATTTTCTTTATAATAATCAAAGAATTCTTCAGTATGGCGATAAAAGCAATCACTACTTAACATGTATTCAGCAGGATATGGGCTTTTTTTCTTATATAATCCATCTTTGCTTCTAAAGTCTTTTAATCCACTATCGGTAGACACGCCAGCTCCGGTAAAAACAACAATATTTTTTGATTCATTTATCATATTTTTTAACTCTTTAATTTTATCCATGTTAATCATCCTTTACATATCCATTATATCACTTTTAATATTAATTAATAAAATATATGATATAATTGTATTGTAGTAAGGAGTAGTAGTTATGAATAATGATGAAAAAATTAGAGAGTTAACAGAAAGAATTGAGAAATTAGAGAAAGCAGAAAATAAAAGAATTATAAAGAAAAGAATAGAAATTGGGTTTAAATTAGTTAAACTATTAATAATAATTATATTACTAGTAATGGCATATAATTATATTAAGCCTTATAAAGAAAAAATAGATAGTGTTAGTGAAAAAGTTGATTCAGTAGAAAAATATATTAATGATAAATTTAGTGGACTTGGAAAATATTTTAATAAATAATAAAAGAGCAACAAATTGTTGCTTTTTTTAATCACTTATATCAGCATCTAAGATTACACTATAATTATATTTAGGATACTTTTCTTTATTATTTCTATCTATTTTGGTTATCCTCTTCCATAGTTTTTAATATGATTTTATAAGCAAGTTTATACATAACTTCTGCTTCTTCACTTGTTAAACCAATACACTTACCTATTTTACTTGGAATTGTTATTGCTTTATCCTTTAAATTTAATCCTTTATTAGTTATAGTTATTTCTAGGTTCCTTTCGTCACTAGTAGATCTAGTTCTTGTTACATACCCTTTACTTTCTAACTTCTTTAATAAGGGCGTTAATGTACTTGAATCAAGCAATAACGTTTTTCCTAATTCTTTAACATTGCTTGTTTTCTTTTCCCAAAAATACATCATGACAATATACTGCGTATATGTTAAATCTAGTTCCTTTAATAATGGTGTATATTTACGAATTATTTCTTTTGAACATAGATATATTGGAAAACATAATTGATTTTTAAGTTTTAAAGAATCATACTTTGATTCCATTTTTATCACTTCCTATAAAAGATTAATTAAATCTTTTTCTATTTCACTTGGATTAAATGTTGGGTCATATCTTTTTACAGCATTACCATCTTTATCTACCAAAAATTTCGTGAAATTCCAAGCAATATCACTTGGCTTTTTGCATGTAGTACTTATTTTGGCAATAGCTTTCATGGCCATTTTGTTTTTTAATCCTTTGATTTCTTCGGTTGGTTGCTGTTCTTTTAGCAAAGTAAATACTGGGCTTTCATTTTCACCATTAACATCAATTTTGGCAAATTGATCAAATTTAGTTTCATATTTAGCTGTGCAAAAAGCATGTATTTCATCATCAGTGCCTGGTGCTTGATGTCCAAATTGATTACACGGAAAATCTAATACTTCAAAGCCTTTGTCATGATATTTTTCATACAACTTTTCGATTGCTTCATACTGCGGAGTAAATCCACAACCAGTTGCAGTATTAACAACAAGAGATACTTTTCCTTTCAATTTACTTAAATCAAAATCTTCACCTTTTCTTGTCTTAACTTTTAAAGTATATATACTCATTTTCTAATCCTCCTTTAATTAAATCGCATACAAATTAATTGTAGCAGATATGTTTATTAAAAACAAGCATTTATTATAATTTAAATTAAAAGATGATAATATCTATTACCATCTTTAACTATTCTTTATTAAATATAAATTCTATTAGACTTAAATCATTATAACTAACTATATAATCATCAATGTTTATATCAAATGTTTCTGGATATAATTCTTCAAAATTTTCATAAACTTTATCTGCTAATCCAAATAATGTAGCATAAATAAGATAATTATTAAAGAGTTTAACTTCTAATGATTCTCTATCTTTAATAATTGTAAAATCTGTTAGAAATCTTTTTAATCCTGCTACTTTAATTGCTTCAGTTGTCATTGCATTATCTACTATATAGCGCAAATTATAATTATGCTTGCGATTTTTTTCTATTTTTATTTTTCCTTCTTTTATTAATGAATCAACTTCATAATCTAGTATTCGATTAAACCATTCACTGACTTTTGAATAATTCTTACTATACCATATTTTAAATTCATCAACACTTAATTCATTATCAATTTTAAAACCTGTTTCGTGATTACCAAAACTTGCTTGAAATAAAAAACTATAAATATCTTTTTCTATTTCATTACAATTTTGTGGATTTTTAACAAAATGAATAATATTGTTTTCATCTCTCTTTTCAAATTTTATATTTTCATCTCTAACCCATTTAAGAAATAATGCAATGATTAAATCTTCATCTTTCTCTCCTAATTGATAATTATATATTAACCAATATGCTCTAAAAATGTCATCTCCACATGGTATATCACGAAAATAATCAACTTCTTTATAATTAATTGTTTTCTTTTCAAAGACACAATTATTATTTTTATATGATAATCCACCTCTTGTATGATAAGTATTAAAATTAATATTATTAGATTTATGTAACGTTTTCTTTATTATTAATCTGAAAATTATTGAAATTAAAAGCAAATGTAATAAACCAAGCAAATAAGGCATGTCATCACTCCTTTAAGAATATTATTGTATCTAAAACATATTATACTGCATTAAATAAAATCAGTAAAGATTATTTAATCTTTTATATTATTATTTTTCTTAACGATTTTATTTTTTTATATTTAGAATTGCTGATATTATTCTCTCTATCCATTAACATAACATTTAGTCCTTTTTCTTTAGCAATTTCTAGTAATGATTCATTATCATCTATAAATAAACCTTCACCTGTTTTTATATTAAAGTCTCTTATAGGATAATCAAAAAATACTTTATCTTTTTTCTCTACTCCATAAAAAGATGAAATATATATTTTATCAAATAAATCATATAATCCAAATTCTTTCATATATGGAATAGCACATGGCCAATTATCTGATAAAAGGATTAGGGTATATTTTGTTTTTAGGGCAGTTAATTCTTTTAATACACCATCATATAATCGATATTTATCATAATTATATGTTCGATCATATGCTACTACTTCGGCTATTTTTTTATTATAACCTGGATAATTACATTCACTTAAGATACTATCATAAAATCTTAAAAACATGTCATATTCTTCTTCTAGATTAACTATTTTTTCTGATAGTATGTATCCATATTTACTACGTATTTTATTCATTCTTTCTATATCTAATTTATTAATATCAATTAATTCTAAAAACTTTGGAGTCATATCCCATGATCCAGTTGTTGGAGCTACTAGAACATTACCAAAATCAAGTATTAAATATTTTATATTGTTCATATATTCTGGAAGTTCTTTTTTTGTATTAATATTGTTAAATTCCATTAATTCTCCTTTATTCTTTAATTAAAACATTTGGATATTCGTTTGCTACTTTATCAGGTGATATTAAATTATTTTCTAATGCAGACTTAAGAGTCATTACTTTGTTTTCAATCATAAATTTAATCATTACTTTGTCACTTTTAATGCATCTCAAATAGTATTTATGGTTATTATTTTTGTAAATCAATTCTAATTCTTCGGCACAAGTATCTGAATAATCTAAAATACTATAAAATATAAAATCAGTTTCTCTTTCAATTATTTTTCTTAAATCTGTACCATTTGATATTGAATAATAACATCCTTTTACACTTTTTGGTAATATTCTTTTGCCATCGCCCCATACTTCAATTGTATCAATTAATTTATCGTCATTATACATTTCGAAATCAAAGCCATGGCCATCACTTAAACATATGTCACCATTTCTATTTGCACTAGATATTGCATTTAGTATTTCTTTTATTTTGTCAGCATCTTTGATTATACCTAATTCTTTTTCACTGGATTTTATAATAATCTTATTAGTTTTATTTATTTTATTAATAGTTATATTGGGTAATGATTTACTATTATCCTCACCATTATTGTCCACGCATTTATTAATTAAATCATTTATATCAATATCATTCTTCTCAGTATGAATATAAATAGTAGGAATTGCTGGGTTTAAGAATGTTTGATAAGTCAAAAATCTTTTACTGAAATATTCTTCAAAAGTATTCATTACTTCAGATTCATATGTACCATTTTTGGGAAAAACAATAAAATACATGTTGTCTTTGTGTTTACTGGCATATTTACCTTTAAATATTTCTATTTTTTCTGAATTTACATTATTTATTTCTGATAATGGAATATCTATTAAATCATCCTGTTCAGTTACTAAATAACCACCTAATTCATTTTCTAGACATGATGCAATTTCACTCATTTGTTGTTCGGCTTTGACATAAGTATTTATAACTCCCGCTACATGAAAGCCTAATATTCTAAGTTCCCATCCATCTTCATATCCAGTTGATGATTGCTCACTCAATCTATGTATTTTAGTATATTTATACAAAATAGCTTTATATTCAGTAGAGCCTCCATCATATAATCTATCCTTAATTGGAATTAGCATTAAGATAAAAATTACAATTGCAACAATTATTATTTTCTTTTTCATAAAATCCTCCATATTATTCACTAACTTGTTTTACAAATTCATATGCATAATTTGTGCAATTATGAAGTTTACTATTTTCACTAATATCACAAATCCAAATATAACTTCCTTGTGTATTTTTATCCTCTTGATTAAAATATATTTTATTATTTGAATCAATATTATATTTTCCTTTTTCTAATAAATTTTTTTCAATATTATAATTACTTCTACTTTCATCGGCTACATCATTAAAATATAAAATATATTTACCATTTTCTTCTAAGTCTAACCAATACTCAACAATATTTTCGTTTTCATATATTGGTTTACCATCTTTATATTCTTTAATTACTCTTATTAAAGAGTTTCTCGTAGATGTCCATCTTCCTGTTAGCACCTTACTATTATTTTCTTTTAAAAATATTATCCAAACAATAAATGCAACTATTAAAAGTATAACAATTAGAACAAATATTTTCTTTTTCATTATAACACTACCTTTTTAATACTTAAATTAATATATCTAATTTATTCTAAAATGGATTTTAATTTATTTAAAAATGCTTTCTCACCTAAAGTATTTATCTTCCATAATATTGCTTGACTACCACCTGAAGTAATTGCTGATAAGTGAATTTTTGAATCATTTACTTGAAATAATGTAATATTTAAGCTAACGCGATTATTACCAATACCACTATATCTTTCAAATACTCTAATACTACATCTGGATTTTTCTATTTTAAAATCACTTGAATCTTCTAGACTAGCTGATATGTTTCCTTTTAATATACCTTGTTCAATTTTTTCTAAAAGTTCATCAAAGTTAGCATCTATTTCTTTTTCAAACTTTGCCATGATAATCTCCTTATAAATATTTCTTAATATCATTATATAATAGAAAAGATAAATCTCAAAGTAGATTTATCTTAATTTTTATAATAATTATAATATGTAATTACAAATTATCATTAATATATTTAATCAATTCAAATTTATTATAGTTTTCAAAATATTCTATTACAAATTCTATATTATAAGCAGGTTTATTAAAATCATAATTTGATTTAACTGATTTGACTAATTCATTATCAAATAAATCCATAACTAAACCTTTATAGCAATGATCACAGCAAATATCTTCTACAACATATTTTAATGTTTTAAATTTTCCAGTATAATTTTTATCAAATCCTACCATGGTTGAATATTTATAATTTTGAAATAATTCTATATATTTCATTATTATTTTAGGATTTATTTTATTATTATATTTAATAACTAGTTCTGTATAAGGACTATCATTATTTATAATAATATCTGTTATTCCTTCTTGGGTTAGTAAAAAATCTTGTAGTTTTTTATCTATCCAATCATCTAATACAATTATCATGATTATAATCACCTACAGTATGTTTCTCTCTTCAGGGGGCGAAAATTTTAAGTAAAATTAAAAATACAAATCCCTTTAAAATCAACGCTTTCAAAACACATGGTTTAAAAATATTTAATCTTACACAGCAAAATTTAACATAATTGTTGTGCAGAAACTGTGTAGGCAAAATAAAAAGCATATATAGGATACGTAGCTATATATGCTCTTTTTTATAATTCATTATCTAAACTTAAAGTAACAATATTTTTAGTAAAATAATTTCTAGGATGATTTATGTAATTTCTTAAATTCATATTTGATGTTGTTCTAATAAATATTGATACTTGGTTTATTATATCGAATACTTCGCTATCATTTTCACCAATTTCATCCTTACCAATAATTGAAGAGATATTGTCTAATTCTTCTTGTGATATTAATTCGTAAAGATCTAGTAAAGAGCATGCTTCTTTTATCTTATTAAAACTCTCCAGCAATTCTGCATCAATGATATCAGGATTTTTATATACCTTTGAAAAATAATTGCTAATTGCTCTTAATTTATCCTTTTTTTCTTTATCAATTAATAATGCTTCAACATCAACATTCGAACTTATTGGTGTACCTTGAAATCTAGCTTTTAAGTCAATTAAAATTCTGAAAGTTTTACAATTTAGAGTTGCCAATGCTTTAATATCATTAATATATTTAGCATACTTAATACCTAGCTTATAAAGTGTAATATCATCAACATTTAATATTTCTAACGATACTGGCTTAAACTTAGTATCACAAAACTTATATACTTCAGTAATTGAAGACATATCTGGATCATCAAAAACATTAGAAAGCTGAATATACAAATAATTTATATCATGGGTCAATATAATAAGTTTTGTTGTTTCTTCATCAAATTTTTTAGTTAAACCTGCTATCACATTCCTAACATTTTGATATCCTATTACATCTAAAGAAACAACAGGATCATCCATAACTATACATTTATTACTTAGATCTTTATTTTCTAGAGAAGAAATAAACATTCCAAATGCTAATATATGTCTTTGCCCATCACTTAGTGTTTTAATATCGGATACATTTTGCAATTTAAATTCATATGTATATGGCGTAGTTCTTTTATTAACCGAAAACTTAATTATTTTATTAAGACCTAATTTTTTACAAACTTTATTTATACCATTTTCATATTCTTTTCCATAGTTATCCATTAAAGTTGTTAATTTTTCTTTTTCTTGTTTTATTTTATTACTTAAATTATTTATTAATATCAATAAAAATCTTAGTTTCTTTATATTTTTATTTAATATATAATTTTTAATAGCTATTATTTTTTTCTCTAACGGTTTTATTTCCCCTTTGCCACCAATTTTGGGCATATCCATAACGATAAAAATATCATTTTTTACATTTTCTAATACTTTTTTTAATGATTCTTCTATTGAAATAATTGATTCCATAAACTTGGGTGCCACTTCCATATATACATCTTTCTTTGTTGTCAATATCCCAACATCCGCTATATTTTTTTGAATAAACTTCACCGTTTTCTCTTTATCATCATTATATTTATTATTAATAATACTATTCCATTTTTCTTTAGCTTTTATGATATTGTCATTATCGCAAAATAAACATTTTTCCCTTGTCTCGTGAATGTGGAGCCATGATTTAATCATAGTTACTAATTCCTCATTATATACAACAGAATCATTGCTTAATTGTTCTTTAATCTTCTCACATTCTATAGATTCATTTTTCAATACAACAATCAAATCATTAATAGATTTTAAACTTTCAAAATTACCATCAGAAAACTTTTTAAGATTTTCATTTGTGTTTATTGAATTCAACATTAGCGATAGATTTGTATCTAATTTTACACTTTTTACCATTGTAGATAATGCTTCATCATCTACAATGTCAGTCTCCAACATATCACAAGTATATTTTTCATATTCTTCATTAATTTTATCACAATCTATCAAATAATCGTTATCAGTATATTCAGCATAGTTGATTGGAATATTTACTAAATTCCTTTGTAATTCATTCTGTATTGATGTTTTTAATTCGTTAAGTTTAGCTGAATAATCATCATATTCTTTTTTATATTTTTCCACTATTTTTTCTTGGTTTACTATTTCTTCACCAATCCATAAGTTTGAAAAATTATTTCTGTTTGTTGAAGTTTGGCAAGCACCTGATTCATTTACTGTGTATATATTTTTATTTACATAATCAACATTAAAAACAAATTTAGAATCAAAACAATCGTTTTTAGAAAATGTTGTTTTACCAGATCCATTTTTCCCATAGATAAAAATAAAACTTTTATTAGTATTTAATGTTAATTTGTTACCAGTCTCTGGATTATTATAATTAATTTCCATATATACTTCACCTACTTTTTTAGTTATATTATTTTTCCACACTATGCATTGAGGTATTATTATACTCTATTAGTTTTATCTTTTTCAAATCTTCTTTAGAATATATTATTACTTGTGGTAGTTCTACCTTTTCTTTAGAATTAAAATGTTTAAATGGTGCAAACCATATATAGTAATCTGCCTTTGATTTTTTCAAAATTGAAATAAAACTTTTGTCAAAGAAGAACAAATGAAGCCTTGCTTGAATCACATCACCAACTAATGCATCATTAACATTAAAGCCTTCTTTTTCCATATAGGAAGAAGATTCATCTAATATTAGATAAATTAATTTATAATTGACATGATTGTTTTTATATAAATCATAACTTGAATTATGATTATCTATTACTCTTTTAAAATTAGATAAATATTTATCATAACTATGATCTTCTTGTGTTGATAAATCTGTTACAGTATTAACAAAAATATTGCCTGAAAATGATATATTGTTATCTTTCACAAATTTTTGTATTTCCTTATAAGTTTCATTTTCCTTTTTTATATGAGGATTTATTACTTTTCCTTTTGCATTAATATAAGCGTGATCATCTACTCTCATAACCTCCATCATCAACTTATATTTATCACTATAAAAGTCTGGTGGAGGATCAGATTTAGATGAAGAACATTGCCATTCTTCAACTTTTCTAACACATTGTAAAATTTCTTCATCATTACCATTAAATATAAATATTTCACTATTATCACATTCACATAAATCATTAACAATATTTATTTCACTATCATAGTAAGCCATAACAAAACTCCTAACATTTAAAAATCTTCATTTATCTCATATGTTTTATTACAAGTTGAATGATTGATTATTTTTAGCAACTCGTTACCTATTTTCCTTACTTCAAAGTAGAAAACAATAGCATCTTCTGAATCAAAAGTATTTTGTTCATTTGGATCAGTATCATGTTTTGCATAGTTTAATACTTTCTTTAAGTCATTAAGCCTTTCATACAATTCATAACTAATAATATTCTCTTTATATAATTGTTCAATATTTTTTCCTAATTCTCTTCTGTTATATATAAATTTAAATAATTTATGTTTTGAAAGGATTATTTTTACCAATGTTTCAACATGAAGTGCGGCATCAATTATGATATGTCTTGCTCTATTACAATAATACATATCACTTCTGGCATACTGAAGACTTCTAAAAACATTCCTATAATCTCCTAAATGATTAAAAGGATTTATAGTTGGATTTAATGGTGCAGCATATCCTCCAAATCCACCTAGTTTTTGATCATATTCCCATATTTCTCTTTGAGAATTTTTATCCATGTATTTGTTCTGAATTATCTTTGAAAATTTTTTAAACTCTTTTTTATCATTTTCTGAAAATGAATTATTTAAAATTACTCTTGTTTCTGCTCTCATAAATCTTTTACAACAATTCTAAATATTTATTTAACATTTCTATTTCTAATTCATTAACTAATTTAACAAAATCTGTATAATCTCCAGTAATATGTGCTTTATCTAAAGCATTATAATACTCTAATCTTTTTTCTTTTTTTACAATTACTGGAAGATATCCGCTATTCATTAAAGATAAATTCATAACTAATCTTGAAGTTCTTCCATTTCCATCAACAAATGGATGTATTTTAACTAATTCTCCATGTAATAATGCTGCTCTAATAATTGGATGATATTTTTTCCAATCTTCATAATTAATAATTAATTTTTCCATTAATTCTGGAACTATTAAATAATCTGGTGGAATATGTGTAGCACCTTTTATTTTTACATTTTCGTCTCTATATTTACCAGCATTATCATCAATTTCTTTTAGTACTAACTGATGAATATTTTTAATATTCCATTCTGTGATTGGTTCTTTATCTTTAATAAGATCATCTAAGAATAATATTGCCTGTTCATGATTAATTACTTCCAAATGTTCTTTTAATGATTTGCCACCAACTGTAATACCTTCTAAAACAACTTGTGTTTCTCTTAAAGTTAATGTATTACCTTCTATACCGTTACTATTATAAGTCCACTCTAAATTTATAGATTCTTTTAAAGATTTTAAAGTTTCTTTTGATATAGGTCTTTTAGAATTTAATTCTTTATTTAATTTATCAACTTTATCAAAATAATTATCAGGTAAATCAAATTTAAATTCAGTATTATCTAGTTTAACACTTCTTTTATCAGCTGGTTTATTAGCATTAATAGGAATATTCCAATTATTTCCTACTTTAACAGCACCTTCAATTCTTCCATCTTGTAATAATTGTCTTATTCTTCTTTCACTAATACCCCATTTTTTTACAGCATCATTTGTAGTCATATATTCCATAATTTTCACCTCTGAATACATTATACCGTTATCGGTATAATTTGTCAATACATTTATACCATTATCGGTACATTATTATAATATTCAATAAATAAATTTTAATACAAAAAAGCATATACATATGTATATACTTATTAATTTTTCATTTTATTTTTTATAATAATTACATCATCTTTTAAACTATAATCCTTCATGTTCTTAATTACTTTATTTTGACATTCTGGACTCCAATAAATTTTAAGATGATTTTTAGACCTAGTTATTGCAGTGTAAAATATATTTTTAGTAATTAATTCTTCGGACTCATCAGAAATAATAATTTTAACGGAATCAAATTCTAAACCTTGCGATTTATGGATAGATGTAGCATAAGATATCGTGAAAGGAACAATATAACCTACTTCATCATCTTTATCATCATCATCTTTTCGTAATACCTTTATTTCTATAACCGATCCATCATCTTCCCTAGAAATAACTTTAATGTTATTATCAAAGGCATCAAAATCAGAAATTCTTCTTTCTACAAACAATTCAAAAGTTATGCTGCCTTCATTCTTTTCAATTTTTAGAATTTTTCCTTTAAGATTATTATATAAAACATTAGAAAATCTCCTTACATCACTAAAAATAATTGGATCTCCAACCTTATATGTATTTATTCCCCATTCTATTGGTTCATTTTTATTTGTCATCTGCAAATATCTATTTATATTATTAATCCCATATGGGCCATCATAATTCAAACATAGAACAATTTCTTCATCTTCTCTATTTTCAAATATTGATTCGCTTAATATTTCTGAATAAGCTTCGTCAATTGTTTTCTCAGTAATACCATCATCTAGATTTCTTACTTTAGACCATAAATTCTTTAATCCATGATTTGTAGTTCGAAAATTTTCAGTTAATTCATATGAATTTTCAGGAATCAATTCCTTTGCAAATCTAAACCAGTTACCAAACTCAATTGCTTCAATTTGATATATATCACCAACTAATAGTAAGCAATCATAATTATTTTTCTTTAACATTTGAAGCATTATATCATTCTCTACCATACTACACTCATCTACAACAACTAAATCATAACTATCTCTTATAGAATTATCAATAAATTTATCAACAGTATAAAATTCGTAGTTATCCATTGCCTCTTTACCAACTCGAATTTTAATATTGTTTAGAGCAGCATTAGTTTTAGCTAAAAAAGCAATTTTTTTACCATCAAATATTTTAGATATTATTTTAATCATTTCAGTTTTACCTGTTCCTGCAGAGCCATATATTAAACCAACTTTTGAATTAATATATATTTTTTCGGAAATATTTTTCTTAATACTATCAGTAAATTCATAATCACTAAAAACTTCAAATATATCATACATATTTTTATAATCAGAATATTTTTCATTAGTTTTACTTTTTAAAACATCTATAATTTTTATCGTACTTTCTTCAAATCCTCTTATATAGACTTTATTTCCAATTGTTTCTAAATATCTATCTGTATGTTTGTAATAAACGCGCTTATTAAATTCTTTTATAAGTTTTTTACCATCTTCTTCATCATAACCTAATTCCTTAAAAGAAAAATAAATTCTATTTGTTGAATTGCATAAATCATTTATCTTTCTTCCAAAGAACTCATGTTCTCTATTTACTGGATCAATTATTTCAAATAAATCTGATATAGATATTTTATGACCATTTAATGAAGAGGCATATGGCATAGTTTCAAAAACAATACATCCATATTTTAGATACAAATTTGACAATTTATCACATTGCTCATCACATATTTGATCAATAACTACAGAATTTCTCAATACATGTATTAAATACTTTAAAACATTATGACCCGGTTTATTGTTAACAACAATATTTCTTATCATTTCAAATAATTCAAACAAATGATGAGTATTATAAACTGATGACTCTTGTCTAATTATTTCAAATTCTTCATCATTTAAATTAATAATATGGTTTAATGTCCAACGATTATTTTTTAATAATTGCATAAAGTATTCATATTCATTTGCTCTATATGATACCCTTTTATTAATACCAAATATCTTATATAAACTATTAATTTCTGCAGGTTTGATGAATATCTCATAATTATTAATAATTTTGATTTCTACATCTGAATTAAAAGATTTTATTTTTTTCTTTACAAAGCCTATTTTAACAGCATAATTATCCAGAATTCTAACCGGAGAATAGAAAATAATTCTATTAAATTTATTAACATAATCGGTTGCTGGCGTTAATGTTAATTCATAAAAAACTCTATCTTCTATAGCAACTGGCTTTGTTTTTTTAATATAATATGCATTTCCTAAAACTTGCTCGTCATTATTAAATTTTACTTGAATTAGTTTATTATATATTTCTTTATAATAATCATACAAAGATGGATCTATTTTAAATATAGGAAATTTATATAAATTTGTTAATATTTTTTCTTTAAACATGTCAAAATAATATCTTTTTAAATCTACAAGATATTCTTGATATTTAACCATTAATCTAATTGAGCCATCTTCACTATAACTATTATGTGAAGGTCCAATTTCTAATAATGCATGAAAATTCTTTAATACTTCATGCTTATACAAAGATTTAATGTGTTTTATAGCTAAACCGGTATTAACATGATTATATTCAAGATAACACTTTCTATCTTCAATTACATATACTTTAAATGCTATATATTCTACTAAATCTCTTAAACTCTTTATGATATTTTGAGACATATAACCCCTATTATCAACAGAATCATCTATATTTTTTTCTATCTTAATATTCAAATCATTAATTTTTCGATTAATAAAGTTAATACTTTCATCCATATAAATTTCCCCCTAAGAATAAATAATTATATATATTATAGCATATAAAAACATATACAAATAATCTTATATATGTTTTTAACGTATTTATTAAATATGTTAAATTTTTTTGATTTTTTTAACATGTTATGACACTTACGACACTTGTTTTTAGGGGGTAAACTCATACTTTTAAGTGACGCAAGTGACACGATAAATCATTTATTAAGCCCATTAATAATGGAATCTACTAATTTATCAGTATTAGCTTTATCTTTGTGTAGATAACAATCTATCAAGAATTTAGTATCCATTAATAATAATGCTATTTTTTTATGTGAAGATTCACTAGATTCGTTATTTCTGGCTTTACTTTCAGCATATCCTATATAAACAAAATTTTCATTCAAATCAAATCTATTGTCTATTTTGTTATATGGAACAATAAACGCGTTATATATTTTGTCTGTATCATACTCTAATGGTTTATCAAAATTATGTGGATTACTACAATAATCTCCATACGTAATTTGCTTATCTATATCTTCGGCTCCAGGTAATTTTCCATTATCAATTACAGCATATTTATAGTACTTAGAATCAATTATAAATAATTCTCTCTTATTTTTTCTTTTTATTATTGTATCAGGTCTCATATGAGGATCAGACACTTTTTCTGGCAAATTTACCCATTTTAGTTCTGGTCTATAATTATTTATTAAATCATTACCAAACACCGAATCAACCATTTTCTCCCAAGCATGATTATAATTAGTAGTTAATATATCGTTAACACTCTCTGTAGAATCATCTTCAAACTCGCTTTTTATAATTTGTATCATATTATTAAGCAATGTCTTTTTTCTATCATTAAAGGATTTTCTTAATTCATCATTCAATATTTGAATATAATAATTTTTATTTTTATCATCATAGTTATAATCTATTTTTTCTATATCACCGAATAGCCATCCAATTTGTTCAATACTATGATTAATGCACAATGCATGTATTTCAGTGATTATATTATCAATAGTTCTCTTTTTATCCACATAAGGATCTAAATATATAGCACCTTGATCCGAAAATAATGGGATTGTAGAAAAAGTTCTTTTCCAATTTGTTTTTCCTCGTTGAGATTGTATATATACCTTTTCTTTCTCATTATATAAACCATTACTTATATAATCATTTAAAATCCACAAATATGCATGAATTGGAAAACCTGTAATATTACCAACTTGATTTTTATAATCATCATCAAAATCTTTAATTTTAGTTAAAGACATAGTTGATATAATATCAATTACAGATTTTCTTTGAAGATTTGGAAAGTCATCTGATGGAATATTATAGCCAAGAGGGAAAAATATAGATATTTTATCTTTATCAAATTTTATACCAACTCTCCCAAATTCATCATCTAAACAGCTTTTACAAATCCATATTTTCTTATTATTCATTGTTATCCGTATCTTCCTCAGAAATTATAAACAAATCATTGAATACTTTTAAATTTTCATTTCCAAATCCAACAAGTAAATCATCTAATGTTTTATATTTAGGATTAAACCAAGCTTCTCGATTAAGCTTAGCTACATCATCCCATAAATACATTAATACCTTTTCAGCAAAAGCTTTTTTGGCATCATCAATATTATCATACGCTTCTGTAGTTCCATCACTATTGATCAAATCATCAGTACCTACAAAATACTTACCAATTTGTTTATCTTCAGCATTTACTCCATAAGCATTTTTTTCAAATATTTCTTCATTTATTGTTTCAATAAATTTTTTCCAAGTAATATCATCTGATCCAGGTATTAACATAGCTTCTAATTTTTTATCATATTCATCATTTTCATCAAATTTATTAGAAATTTTTTCAAGTTTCCATCTTCTTTTAAAGGCTGTATCAAGTGTATATACATTTTGATCGCTTGTATTCATGGTAGCCATAATCCATAAGTTAGATGGTATACTAATTTTATTATCTATTAATTTATATCCATTATTATTAAAATATTGGATTATAAGATCATTACTAATCTCAAATTCGCTAGAACCATCTTTTTTACGGTCTAATAATTGGAATACATCTCCAAATATTGCAGAAGCATTACCTCTATTAATTTCTTCTATAACTAAACAATATTTTCTTGTGGGATTTATCATAGCATCAAATAATATCTTAGTAAAATATCCAGGTTCAATTTCGTAGCTAATCTTACCATTTTTATCTACCTTAGGTACTACCAATCCAACAAATTCACTATTTGTATAATCTGGATAGAACGTAGTTCTAACATAGTTAAATCCTTCAGTTTTACAAATTTTTTTAACTTTATAACTTTTACCACAACCTGGAGCACCATAATATATAACATTAGTTCCTCCAGTTACTCTATTTGTATTATTTATTTCTTTCAAGTCATCAGTAACTGTATTATTTTCTTCAATAACTTTAGGCATTTCATTAACTGTAACATATTTACTAATTCTTATAGCTTTGCTTAATTCTACGTCCAATGATGCTGGAATATTTGCATATTCAACAATATTCTTACAATTATAATTGTTTTTTTCAATTAAGCCCGCATATTTAATTCCAAACAAATACAAAGATGAAATTTTTGTTTTTTCTTCAGCGTTATTATAGATTTTTCCTAATAATACACCTAATTCTTGTTCAGTATAATTTTTCATGAATTCAATTTTTGCTAATCCTGCTGCAATCTTCCTATATTTTCCTTCTTTTTGATTAAGAAATGCAACAATACTTTCTAAAGATACTCCACTATAAATACCTTTATTGTCAAAAGAATTAGTACTGGATACTAATCCAAAAGAATTAAGTACAGTTGAAGCTAAAATTCCTGTATTATTATATCCATTTGGAAAATACTCTTGATCAATATTTACTGCTGCTTTTCCGTCAATCAAATATGATCTTAAAACATAAGATATGTATTCTTTGTCAAATGGTAAAGCATTAGTATTATCAATTCGATTTTCTAACATTGGTAATTTTAAATTCATATTATTCAACTCCTTTTCCTATAATATAACCATTTAAATTATTAATAACATAATCAAAATCAAATTCGTCTAAATAATCATTCTTTTTATCATACTTTGTTTTTGCACCACGTACATTAACAGATATCATATTAGTATTATATATTCTCTTATAATTAAATGTTAATTCACGAGTAACCCAAGGTTGTTTATTAATAAAATTCAAAACATTCATTATATATTGCGTGTTTTGTTTTGCCCATTGATCATGAATATCTGGGCTTCTGACGCTACCATTTAATCCACATAAGCATTTATATATTTCATCAATATATTGTTTTTTTTCAGCATCAGTATCTGAGTTACAAAAATTCTCATATGATTCTAAACATCCTGAATTCTTGATTGTAAAATAACATAATAAGTAAATATAAATATATGCATTTTCCATCTTGTCATCTTTAGTAATAAAATCAATAATATTTGAATCAACAATCTTAATTGTCTTACCTTCTTTTTTTATAACATGTGAATATTCCAATAGACTAATTGTTTCAAGATAATAATTTAGTATTCCATCATTTTTATCAAGTAACTGCCATTTTTCAGCAATATAATCCTCCAATGTTGATTTCCAATTTGAATAATCAAATACATTATCTATAGAATATTCTTTAATGAATTTAGATATAAAATATACTGTATCATATGCATATGATTTATCTGATAAAAATTTTCCATCAGAATAACTTGAATCCTTTAATCTATCATATATATTAAAATTCATAATTCACCACTCCTATATAATATAAAGAATTTTTATCTATGTTAATTGTAAATTTTGATTTGCTTTTAACAATTGAGTAATACTCTCTAAACTCATCAGTTGAATAGATAGATAAATCTATTTTATTTACATCTATATTATTAAGTTTTGGATATAAAATAGCAACTGATCCATTCACAATAACATCTTTAGGCATTAATGCTGCTCTTAAATTATATGTAAAATTCGGCATAATAATTGTATTTGAATTACAATACTTGTTACAAACAAATGATGAAGGGTCGTCTATATATTTATCATAACCACTAATATGAATAATTGAACCATCGTCTAATATATTTTTTGATTTTACAACCCAATATTTTCCCTCTGCTTTTAAATATTTATTTGTAATCTGTCTATCTCTAAAAAAGTCAAATACATCTAGTTTTAATTTTTTAATATACTCATCAAAAAATTCATTTCTATAAATTAACCATAATCTATCATGATAAATATATTTTTGTGGAACAGTTCTTAATTCATTATCGCGTTTGTTAAAAATGATAGTATTATCACATTTATCTTTTGTAAAGTGAATAACTAGTATTTCTATAAAAACTTTCTTAAATGCATTAACTCCATAATCGGTAATAGAAACAATATTATAATTTTCATACTTTTTTCTTAAAGAATCAAATTCCGGGGTCATAATAAATGTTTTTGGTAAAACCATAATTATATTATTACTTTTATTATATATTTTTTCCAGAAAAACACCATAAATATTATCACATTCAAACTCAATTTTTTTCTTGTAATCTTTTTTAGCTTTTGAATCAAGTTTAAAAAATGGAGGATTCCCAATAATATAATCATAGTCATAGTCAAAACTATAATCAATAAAATCAATATTAATAGGTTTAATAATTACTCGTTCAGGATCTAAATTATATCTTTTTAACTCATTAACAGTATCATTTAAAACATCTTTATTAATATCAACAATATCCAAATATATTTTTTCAGTATTATAGAATTTTGCTATTATAGGAATTAAGAAATTTCCTCCTCCAACTGATGGTTCTAAAATTCTAACTGATTTTTTGTCATATTCTTTAATACTTTTTAAGCAATCATAAATAACAGATTGAGGTGTATAAAATGAACCATTTTCTCTTGCCTCTTTAGTGCTATTTTTTTCTTCGTTTATATATGATCTAATATAAAGATTATCTTTTGTGTTGTTTTTATTTTTAGCTGTAATATATTCATTAAATTCAAACATATCATTTATATTTTTAGCTATCTTAGTCATTATTTGAGTTGGAACAGCTTCTCCAATACATCTTCTTATATTTAACTCATTCTTTTTCATGAATTCAATTCGATTACTTACAACTTTACTATCCCTAATATCTTCAGCAACCCATTTAAATGAATCGGGAATACTCATTACTTTCATTAATTCTCTAATTGATAAAACTCTATCATCTCTTGGGTGAATAGTATCCATTGCTGCTAATTGATCATTTCTAGTTGCAACACACGCGCATGGTCTATCCCAAAATAAACGTCTATACTTATTTCCTAGATGACCAGATTTTAATAATTCTTTTTTACCATCAACAATTTTATAAGGCTTTTTGTTATCTGGATTATTAAATGCAGATTCTCCTTCTTTCAAATCATGAATCCATTCTCTCATGTAAGAATCATATGGCCTAAAGAAATGCAAAATATCCTTTTCATCATAATCATTTGGATTATCTAATTTTTTTAATTTACCTATTGCTTCTTTTAACGTTATTTGCTTTTCAGGAAGTGGAAACAAATTCAAAGGAGACATAAAATCTTGATCCTTTCTTGTTCCAATAACTAATGTTCTCGGTCTACTAGATGGAACACCATAATCCTTAAAATTAATAACTCTATATTCTATATTATAATCATCACCTAAATTTGAAATTATAGTCTCACCAATTTTTTTATCAGTACCATCAATATCTGTACAAATAGTATTAATAAATGCTCTAACATTTTCAAAAACAAATACTTTAGGTTTTATTTTTTTAACAATCCTAATTGCTTCTACAACTAAACTATTTCTCTTTTGCTCATTATTTTTTTTATAATTAGCTGTAGACATACCTTGACATGGTGGTGTAGCAATTACAACATCAACGTCAGTTAAATTTTCATTATTTTTCCAATAGTTTATTTCCTCATAAATTTTATCTTGAATATTATTATCCGTTATATCCCCACATATATAACCAGATTGATATTTACACTTATTATTATATTTTTGTACATCTATTCTACTTTTTATCAATTCACTTGTCGCTATACATTCAAAACCATTTTCTTTAAATCCATAGCATCCAACACCAGCACTGCTAAAAAGACTTATATATGTTCTCATAATTCACCTTCCTGAATTAAATATCTTCTAGTAAATATTATAGCATATTATTTGACATTTTTTGATAATTTGTATAATGAAAAACAATTTTTTATATCTATCACATACTTAAAACTATTACCTGAACGTCACCTAATTTAATTATTCAAAATATGTAATTTTCTAAAGCTCCTGATTTTACTAAAAAATGATTGGAACATTAATTTGTTTCAATCTTCAGTGGGCGGGATTTCGGCTTTATTGGATATTTGTAACTCGTTAATTCCCTTTATTACTCGTTATTTTCGCACTTGGGGCACTCGAGACAACTCGGGAATTTAAAAAAATTGTATGTAAAATCGTATGTAAATTATTGAGTAATTTGAAAAAAAAGTGAATTTCTTCACTTTATCTATGCATACCAGTTGATTCTTCTTTTATTAATTCTGGATTTAATTTTTTAATAGCTGCAACTATTTCTTCTTCAGGATATTTACCAGTTCTATCATGATAAAAAGCATGAGGATTTGCACTTTTATTTAAATCTCCAGTTTTTGCAAAAGTATACATATAAGCTTCTCTTATTGCATCTTTCTTTTGGTTTAATACTTCATTCTCAGCTAATTGGCTCATATCGTATTCAACTGATTCTAATGTTGGAGTATTGTATCCTTGCTTGCCAACTGTTAATAAATCTCCTCTAACTTCGATGTGATAAAAATTATCTTTGTCGTCAATTAGTTCCCTTAAACCACGTGCAATATCAAATTCAAATGCATTTTCAGGATTTAGTACAACTGGTTCCTTTTTTGATTCTAAATTTTCCATATTTCCTCCCTCGTTATAAAAGTACTCTCTATAACAATTTAATTATAACATAATTATAATTTTTTTTAAATATCTTTTAACGAAATTATATTATTAATTACTTGCTCTATCTTAGGATCAGTTAAACACTTTGGAGCAAATATTTCTGAATAACCAACAGCTTGCAAAAAAAGCGATATTCCCAATAATTCTATTGAAAATTCGAATTGCTTATTTGTTTCTTTCCTTGTTGTATCAAAATTATATGCCATAATTAATCCAGCATTATACAATGCAGGCAAATCATTACTTGTAAAATTATCTATCTCACCTGTACTTTTTAATCCTAAAATTTCAACTAATTCGATCAAACTAAAATTAACTTTCATTTTAGATAATTCACTCTGCTGATGTAAGTTGCAAACAGTATTTTTATTTTCAATAATAAATTTTGAATAAATAGCATAATGAAATTTTAGTTGCCTAGATGATAATCCTTTTATTATATTAATGTAATAAATTCCATCATCATTACCATTTTCAGTTCTAGAAGATGCTAAAATACCCGAATAATATTCTTGTACTATTTCTGTATCGCAAAAGGAACCATCTAAAACAACTTCTTTTAGTATTCGTGGATTTATAATTTCTTTTTCTTTTAATCTCTCTCCTTTTTTTATGATTGATTTTTGAAATATTTTATTTAAATTATCCTTGGCCTTTTTATTGAAACTCTCTACTGTATTTTTTAAACCTATACCATAATATTCAAAAGTAGGTCCCAAAAGTTTTTCTATTCCATCTTTAGTTACATATGCTAATGCTGCTTTAGTTATAATATCCATTAAATCACCCTCCTAACATTATTATAACATAAATTATACTCTCTTAAGTGTGAAGGGAGCAGAATTATTGAATCCAGTATTTATAATGGCTTTCAGTCTTTAAAATCACATTTTTTGTATTTTTTACCCCCGAAATTCGTATGTAATTCGTATGTAAAAAGTATACCAAAGTGAAGATTTTACAAAAAAGTTGTAAAATTTGCTTATTTTCTTGTAAATTTTTGCAACAAAAATGAACGGAACACTTAATCGTTCCGTTCTTCAGGGGGTTTTGGTTGAACACTCCTACATATGTAGTGAGTGTAAAAAGGTTGGTCATAATATCTATTTATTATGACAATATAATTGTAATATATGTAATAATAAAATGCAAGTACTTTTCTTAAATTTGACAAATATTTTTTTAGTCAATATTCTCTACTTTTTCTAGTTCGTTGTAAATTAAAGGATAATCATCTTTATTAAGTTTTGGTAAAAATTCTAAAACATCGTCTCTGGCTTTAAGAAGCATTTGAAAATCTTTTTTTATGTTGGCTAATTTTAATCCAGTTTCACCGCTTTGCCTAATACCAAATAAATCTCCTTCACCTCTATTTTTGAAATCATATTCACTTATTTCAAAACCATCATGGCAATTTTCTAAGAATTTTAATCTTTCTTGGGATTCTTTAGCTATTAGGATACAATAGCTTTGAATGTCACTTCTGCCTACTCTTCCACGTAACTGGTGAATTGTTGATAAGCCAAAAAGATTGGCATCAAAGATAACTATCATACTAGCATTTGGTACATTTACACCAACTTCAATTACCGTCGTAGATATAAGAATATCAATTTTACCTTCTTCATATTCTTTCATTATTTTGTTTTTCTCTTTAGGGTCCATTTTTCCATGAATTGAAGCTATTTTACAAATTTTTCCAAATGCCTTATTCATTTTTTCTTCAAGATCAGCTACATTTTCTTGTTCTTTATCATCTTCTGATTCAATCATCGGTGCTATAACATATATTTGATGTTTTTTATCTATTTCTTGTTTCATTAGTTCTAGAACTTCAGTAATTTCTTTTTCTTTTTTGAAGTAAGTAATAACATCTTTTCTGTTAGTAGGTTTTGTCTTTATACTAGATACTTCCATATCACCATATATCGTTAAGGCATAGGTTCTTGGAATAGGAGTTGCACTCATAGACAAGACATCTGGAGCAATACCTTTGTTTTTAAATTCTGTTCTTTGATTAACGCCAAATCTGTGTTGTTCATCGGTTATTACTAGGCCTAAATTATTAAATTTTACACCATCTTGAATTAAACTTTGGGTACCAATTATCAAATCTATTTTACCATCTGATAAATCTTTTAATATTGTTTCTTTATCTTTACTTTTAGTAGATGATGTTAATAACGCTATGTTCATTTTTTCTTTTTTAAATAATTTGGTGGCATCTTCATAATGTTGATTAGCAAGTATTTCTGTTGGTACCATTAATGCTGTTTGATAATTAGCTAAATAATTAGCATAGGATGCCACTAATGCGACGATTGTTTTACCAGATCCAACATCTCCTTGAAGTAATCTGTTCATTCTTCTTGGTGATGACATATCATTTAGTATTTCAGTAATACTTGACCTTTGATCTATAGTTAATTCATATGGTAAAGAGGATATAAATTTATCTATTTTATCTTTATTTATTTCTCTTACAATAGATTGTTTATCATTGTTTATTTTCTGTTTTAAATGATTTATTTTTAATAAATACATAAATAATTCTTCATATTTAAGTCTTTGTCTAGCTCTTTTTAGTAAAGTTATATCTGTTGGATTATGTATTTCAGATATAGCTTCATTTTTACTTAATAGGTTATATTTTTCAGTTATATAAGTTGGAAGTAATTCTAGAGGATGATAACCACTCATTCTTAGGGATGTAATAAATTTAGAAAAACTTTTTTTAGATAATCCACTAGTTGTGTAGTAGATAGATTCAATTTTAGGAATAGCTGGTAAACGTTCCATTCTGACATCACTAGCAATAACAGTATTTTTTATTTTATCATATCTACCAATTACGGTAATATACTTGCCTACTTTAATATTATCCATTAAATATACACGATTATAGATGGTTACGTTTAAAATACCTGTTCCTGTATTTATTCTAAATATTATCTTTTTTAATTTAGGATTTAAATAAATAATCGTAGGTTGTCCTTCGATAATACCATCAATTATTATTTTATCACCATCTTTAATTTCAGACATGTTACTTCTTTTTAATACTTCATATCTAAATGGATAATGATTTATTAAATCTTCAATTGTAAATATTCTTAGTTTTTCTAATAATTCTTTAGTCTTAGGGCCTATCCCTTCGATTTGTTCTAATTCGTTCATACATAATCCTCCACTACTTTTATTATATATGATAATTATAGCAATATTTTTTTTAATTGTCTAGATTATGTGTAAAGAAAAAGACAACCATTATTTAGTATAAGTTGTCTTATTAGTTAATGATTCTAAATAACTTTTAAGAAAAGTTAACATATTATCTTTACTAATGCTTACTTTAAAGTCACTAGTACCATCAATTATTTTTTCCATATAAAAGATATCATCTTTAAAATAATATGTACCATCTTTACTAATATCTTTTATTCGTTCATGCATATATTCATTAGGAATTATTACTTTACGCCATTTAGCTGATTTTGATATATCTTCATGGTTTTTATTTTCAGCCAATTTATATAAATCAGTTATTTTAATATTATCAATAAAGAAATTACTATAATCAATGTTATTTTGATTATCTACTTGTTTATTTATAATATTGGTTAAGATTATTGGTATTATTGTCTCATTAGATGTAATTTGTTTATCAATAAGTACTTTAATAATATTTGCTGATAATATAGTATGCATTCTATTAGATGTTGTATTTAATAATGGTTGTGGATAATTATCAATATTTAATAAGTAGTCAAATATTTGATAAAACATATCTAGAGATACTACTATACTATCATTTGATAAGTCTAAATATAGAGTATTATTATCTTCAATATGATATTCATTATTAAAAATATTATTAATTATTTTATTTCTTAGATTATCAAACATATCTTTATTATCTAAATTATGAATTTTTTCTTTGGTTAATTTATCAATTAATTTAGTAATTTCACTGGGATTTTTGCTTTCAATAATTGGTATTATATCTAGTTTATCTGGATTATATTTATTTATAATATTAGTATTATCTTCATATATTTTTTTAATATTATTTAATAAATCATTTATTTCTTTTTCTTTTCTTTTTAGTTGAATTTTTACTTTTAAATTATTAGTTTTTCTTAAGAAATCTTCAGCTATAGACAATTCTTTTTGATATTTTTCTTCACTGTATTTACTATTACTAAGAGCTATTAATGTTATATAGATATTTAATTTTAATTCATTACTTAAATCATATAGATTGGCTGAATCTTGTATTAAATTAAGTAAATAATTAATATATGATGTATTATTTATATCATTCATATCAACACACTCCTAGTATATTAATTATACTAGAGATATTATCTTATAGTCAAGAAAAAAGAGATTTATTTTGTAATCTCTTCATTGATATAATTAGTATTTATATTATCGATAGAATCATCAATATTTTCATTATTTACCAAATCATCCCATGTATCATCTTCATCGTCAACTGATGATATTTTTACTTTAGTATCACCTACAATTTCTATGCCTAGTTCTTTTTCTATTTCTAATTTTATAGTATTTCCTTCTTCTTTAGCGCTTATACAAGTTGGTTGTTTTAGACTACGAATAATAATATCTTTGTTCGTTGCATCAGTAATTGGTACGTTTAATTTCTCTTCTTCTGTATAAGTAATTTTTTTGTTTACAACGGTTGTTTTAGTATCAGAATCATATGAATACCATACATTAGCATCAAATGAACCTTCTATTTTTATTTTATCATTTTGTTCTTTGGCGCTAAAATTATGATTAATAATCCAACATCCTAGTACTGTCGATGGTTTTTCATCTACGGTTATTTCATATGTATCTTTATATTTTTTCTTACCTTTAGCAATGACTGCTTTGGTAACTATTTCTCTGTATGCCACATAATCACTCCTCTAGTATAAATTATGCCAACATAAAAAAAATAGCACTATTTCTTTTTTTTAGTGCTATCTTTTTCTTCTTTATATAAATAATATCTTCCTAAAAAACCATAACAAATTATAATTAATAAGATAAGTATTACAATACCAATTATTATTTTTAATATCATAGTTTTTACTAGGTAAATTACTAACATATAAGTCGTTGTTATAATAAATGAATTAATAAAACTGTATGTATACTGAAATCTTCTAAAATTAATCTTTTTAGGATCTATTCCATATATACCTGATAAATAAATTAATTCAAGTGGCATTTCATCTTTTTTTAGTTTTTTATTTTTTCTAACAAATAGAAAGTAATTAAGTAAAAATACCAAAATAAATACAATGCATGTCTCTATTATTATTTGAGTAATCGTATTCATATTATCACCTGTATTAATTATACATTAAATAAAGTCATTTGGCAAGATAATGCAATTTATGTAAGAAAAAAGATGAAGTTATTTTTGATTATATTTTTTCATAACCTCATCTAAATCATTTATTAATGCTTCGGCTTCATGCCAACTTTTTAGTCTGGCACCAGATGCATATATATGACCGCCGCCGCCATATTTCATGGCTACTTCATTTATAATTGGACCACGTGATCTGATATTAGCTTTAATGATACCTGCTTTAGTATCTTCACTAAAGAATACCCAAATCATTAAATCTTCTACAAATTTTAGATCATTTATCATGTTGCCCGCTGAAGCTGAATCAACTTCATATTTCTTTAAAATTTCATCATTTAATTTTATATATGCAACATTATTTTCTGTTAATACTAAATTTTGATAAATATATCCTTGAAATTTTACTTCTGCTAATGGTCTTGTATATAATGGCTCATATAATTTTGTAAAATCAATATTAGTCATTTTTAATAATTTAGTAACTAATTCAAATGTTTCAACTGATGTATAATCATGTAAGAATCTATCAGTGTCTCCGACTATACCAATATAAATGTTTTCAGCTATTTTTTTAGTAAACTTTAATTTTGAATCTAAGGCAAACTTGAATACTAATTGGCTGGCACTGCTAGCACCATCTTCAATATATTCAAGAGTACCAAATCTATCAACAAAGGGATGATGATCTATTTTAATAACATTGGCAAAATCATTTAAACTTGCAATACCATCTATCCTTTTTATATCTGGAGTATCTACAACAATTAAAAGACTTTTTGATAAATCAACATTATCAATTTGATCTAGGGAACCCATAAATCTAAATCTACTGGCAATAGCTCCAACGGCATAAACATGCTTGTTAGGAAAATTTACTTGAATCAATTCTTTTAAGGCAAATTGACTTCCTAAGGCATCTGGATCAGCGCCAATATGTCTAGCAATTATAATGCTATCATATTTTTTTATTTGCTTTAATATTTCTTTAAATAATTTCATTTGCTTCTAATTCTTTTTGTTTTTCTTGTTCTTGATACAATGCATATGTATCTCTAGCAATCATTAATTCTTCGTTTGTAGGAATTACATAACATGGTATCGTAGAATCTTCTGCTGTAATTAACCTTTCTACGCCACGACAATCGTTAGCTTCTTCATCTATTTTTACTCCTAGAACAGCTAGGCCATCCAATATTTCTCTTCTTGTATGGATTGAATTTTCACCAATACCAGCAGTAAATACTATGGCATCGCAGCCACCTAATTCGACATAGTATTTAGCAATATGATCAATGATACGATTAGTAAACATTTTTTGTGCTAAATTACATCTTGCATTACCGATTTTAATACCATCTTCAATATCTCTTGAATCACTTGAAATACCACTTATACCAAGTAGACCACTTTGTTTATTTAAAATAGTATCCATTTCTTCAGCAGTACAATCAAGTTGTTGCATCATATAAGTTATAACAGTGGCATCCATATCTCCGCAACGAGATCCCATCATAAGACCAGAATTTGGAGTTAAGCCCATTGATGTATTAATACATACGCCTTCTTTAATGGCAGATACTGATGCACCATTACCAATATGACATGTAATTAATTTTGTATTGTATCTACCAAGAATTTCATTCATACGACTTGAAACATATTTATGACTTGTTCCGTGGAAACCGTATTTTCTAACTTTATATTTTTCACACCATTCATATGGAACGGGATACATATAGTTTTCTTCTTCAATTGTTTGGTGAAATGCTGTATCAAATGCACCTGTTTGTAGAGCATTTGGAACTACTTCTTGAGCTGCTTTAATACCTTTTACCGCTGCTGGATTATGAAGTGGCGCTAAAACTGATAACTCACGTACTTTTTTAATATTTTCATCAGTCATTTCTTCAGTTTTATCAAAGTATGGACCACCTTGAGCAATTCTATGACCTATGGCTTTAATTTCATCTAATGACTTAACTATATCATTATCTAATAATTCATCCATAACTAATTGCATAGCTACTTCATGATTTTTTAGTTCAACTTCTTTCTTTATTTTTTCTCCATTTAATTTAATTGTGTAGAAGCTTTCTTTCATACCGATACGCTCGAATACTCCTGAAATTAGAACTGTTTCATCAGGCATATCAAATGCTTGGAATTTTAAAGATGAACTTCCACAGTTTACTGATAATACTATCACTATTACACCTCTTTCTTTAGTAATTATACCTAAATATCCCCTATTTTTCAAGCAAATACATGCTATTTTAAAAAAAACATTTCTATTTTTTAGAAATGCTTATTTTTTATTTACTAAGATAAGTTCTACAATACTAATAATACTATAAATTATTAGCAAGATGCCAATATAAGTTACGATAGCATCTGGTATTATAAATCTTCCTACAATACATAAAATACCTAGTAAGATACCAACAAGTGATAAAATTACAGGACCTGTTAATTTAGTGTTTAAAGTTTTTCCAAGATTAATACTTTCACTTAATTTTAAAATGCTTGATAATAAAATATAGATACCGATAATAAATGATATTAATTCTTTAAGAAAATCTACTTTAATTACTAATACTAAACCAATTACTAGAATAATAACAGCATAGATAAATTCTAAGTTATCTGATATCATTCTTTCTTTATTTTTAAAGTAATAAATAAACTTAGTAATGGCAAATAAGATAGCTAATACTCCTAATAAAATAGAGACTAAACTAGTTACTTTATCTGCCCATATTGTTAAACATATACCAAGAACTAAAATACATAGGTACATTATTATTTCACTTATAATATTTTTTTTCATTTTTTCCTACTTTCTTTTATGATTAGTTGTTTTTTCTTCTGGTAGTTTACCAGTTTTTAATATAATTGTAAGTTTATATTTATCTTCCTCTGTTATATATCCACCATTTTTTATTTTTTCTGTTAAATTAGTTAAATACCAGTATGTTGGATTGTAACCAATATCTTCATCTTTAATATCATCAGATAGTTTTCCATCTTTAATTATCATATCTAATTTATCAAATTCTTCATTGGAAAGGCCCCATCCATTATTTAATTCTTCATCTATTATATTTAAAAATCTTTTAGTTCTATTGCGAGTTTCTTGATTGCCAAATTTTTCAGTTGTCATTCTTTCAATAGCTTTTTCGGTAGCAATGCGATTTTCTTCCTCATCTTTAGCGATTTTATCATCTATCCATTCTTGTGTTTCATTGTATTGTCTCCTTTTTCTTGCTTCATAATATGCATTTGTTTCATCAGCTGACAAATTGGGAGAGATATCAATTGGATCAAAAGGCATTATTACTTTACCGTCTTCTCTTATTGGAAAACGTCTTCCTGTTTCATTACCTACGATGTAATCTCCTTCAATATGAGCTGGTTCAAGAGTATCATCAGGTATAAAAGTTGGTAAAACTCCTCTTTCATCTAAAATAAATTCATGTCCATTGTCATAGTATGAGCCATCTGGATTAATAGTTAGTTTTTTTCCATTCATTGGATTTATTAATGGTATCATTTTGCCATTATCTGTTAAATAAACATTTAATCCTGAGTATCCATCATGATATATATGTTCATCATTAGTTTTTTCTAATGCTGCTCCAGAGCCGGGGCTTCTTAAGGCTATAAGGTTATTATCATCTTTTTTAAAATAATAAATCTTACCATATTTATCATATAGTATATTCTTTTTATCAGTAATTTCTAAATTTGATTCTGATGCAGGACTTTTAAACTGTGTATTCTTTTCCATATTTACCTTCACTTTCATCTTAATTATATAATATTTTATAATAATTAACAAATAATATCTTACATCAATTTGTAAATTTATCGATATACAATAAATTTATATTGACTTTTGATAAAATGTGTTATATTATTAACTCGAGGTGAAGCTATATGCAAAAAAGCAAGATATCAAAAATTATTGAGATTCTTTTTAAAATTATTTTAATTATAGGAATTATTTGTTTATTCTTTATTCCTAGACTATATGACTTATTAAAAGACTTTGGTATCCCTACTTTTAATAGTCAAACAATTTATTATAGAATTGCTTTCTATTTATGTTATATTATTAGTCTTGGTATTATTTTTACATTAAATATTATATTTAAAAACATATATAATGATAGTCCATTTAAGAAAATAATTGAATCATCTTTAAAAGTAATAGCTATTTTATTTATGTTATTAGCAGTAATTATAACAATTAAAACAATCTTTATTCCAACTGTTTTATCTATTGCTGTTATTGTTGTTACATTTATTGCTAGTTTATGTTTTTACACATTAAGTCAAATATTTAAAGTAGCTATTCAATATAAAAATGAAGTTGATTATACAATATAAGGGGGATATATATGATAATTGTTAATTTGGATGTAATGATGGCTAAACGTAAAATGTCATTAAATGAGCTTAGTGAAAAAACTGGAATTACTTTAGCTAATTTATCAATTTTAAAAAATAATAAAGCAAAAGCAATTAGATTTTCAACATTAGAGGTAATTTGTAAGTCACTAAATTGTCAACCAAGTGATTTACTGGAATATAAGGAGGAAAGTCATGAATAAAGATATATTTAAAAAAATAATTATACCAATACTTTTGTCGGCATTAATAGTTACAATCTTACATAATTTTAAGTTAATATCTTATAATAAGTATTTTATATTACCTATTATATTATTAATAATAACTGATATTTATTTACTTAATAAGAATAACATGATTATTAATAATAAAGCTTATAGATTATTAATTCCAATTATTTTAATTATTTTAGGTAGTATTATTTTTAAAATAGATATTTCAAATAAGATATTAAATATTATAATTATTCCAATTTTAGTATCTATGTTATTATTAGGATTAACGAATAAAAATTATCAAATATCAGGTAAATTTTTAAAATGGTTTGTTAAAATATTTCCTGTAGATTTACTTAGTAATTTAAAAGTAATTACAAATAATGTAAGCATTACTGATAGTAAGAAAAAAAGAGTTTCAAATATTCTTCTAGGTATATTACTAGGCTTACCAATTGTCTTTATAATTTTAAATCTATTATCAAGTGCTGATATGTATTTTGGATCTTTTATTGATAAAATTGCCAATGGATTTAATAGATTATTCTTTAATTTTAAATTTATAAAAAATAATATTTTAGTATTTATTATTTATTTTGTTATTTTATTTTCAACTATAGTTAATATATTTAAAAATAGAAATTTAAAAATAGCAGATGGTAAGATTAGAAAGATTGAAACATCTATTTTTGGAACAATTTTGATAATGATGAATTTTGTATTTCTATTATTTGTTATATCTGAAGTATCAAAATTATGTGGTAACTTTTTACAATTACCAGATGCATATACGTATAGTTCATATGCTAGAGAGGGATTCTTTCAGTTACTAGCAGTAACAATTATTAATTTTACAATTATTCTTTTACTATTATATAAAACAGATGCATTAAATAAAAATAATATATTAAAATATTTAATACTTTTATTAATAATATTTACAATTGTTTTGATATTTAATTCTTATTATAGGATGTTCTTATATATTGGTAAGTTTGGATTTACAATATTAAGAATGCAAGTAATATTATTTTTACTAATGGAATTAATCCTATCTATTATCATTATTAAGAAAATACTATCTAACTTAAAGTATCATGATGCTAATTCATTTATGATAGTCATTATTAGTACATATATTATAAATATATTTATTTGTAATCAAACAGTAATAAATACAATTAATAATTTTATAAAAAAATAAAACGCCTTTAAATGGGCGTTTTTTGTTATCCTAATTTATCACCGTTATTGGTTTCTTTATCAGGAGTTATTAAAACTACTCCACCGTCTGTATATGTTCCAAGTACTAGTACCTCTGACATATAATCAGCAATTTGACGTGGTGGAAAATTAACGACTGCTAATACTTTTTTACCAATTAATTCTGTAAGTTCATATTTATCGGTAATTTGGGCAGATGATTTTTTTATACCTAAATCACTGCCAAAGTCAATTTTTAATTTATAGGCTGGTCTTTTTGCTTTTTCAAAGTTTGTTGCTTCAATAATAGTTCCAACTCTTATATCTAATTTTAAAAAGTCTTCAACCAAAGCCATTATTGCCATTCCTCTCTTTTGGAATCATCGCCACTAATATTTATAAATTCTTTAACTGCTTCCATGGTATCCAATACAGGATTTTTCTTTTTAGCTGTCAATAATCCTTTTTCTAACTCTTTTAGAGCGATGTTTTTATCTAAATATTTTAGTTCATAACCCCATTTTGTTTCATAATCCGTTAAATGTCTATTATCTAAATTCGGTTTTAAATCCGAATTAACAATATAATAACTATTAATTGTTATAGTATTAGTTCCTTCTTCTGGATAATTTTTATTATAATATTTAATTACTAAAAATGGCGTTAATTTATCAAAAGTTAGGTCTATACCACTTTCTTCTTTAATTTCTCTTGATAAACACTCTTCATCAGTTTCATTTTTTTCGACATGTCCTCCTACAAACTGATATGTTTTATCGGCGTAACCAAACAGTATTTCATTATTAGAATTGACAATTAATGCTTTTGCTCTTTTAATAGTATTATTAATATCTTTATTAGTTAAATTATCATAATTATAAATTATTTCTTTCATATTATCACCTTCTTTTTATTTTAATAGAGTAAAGCAACGTATTCGGCATGTTTGGGGGATTAATATATTTTATTTACTAATGCATTTTATCTTGATTCATCTATTATCTCTTTTTATTTTACTATCCTTTTTTATATTTTCATACTTTATGATGATTTATACTAATTATTAATGGATAGTAGGCAAACACATTCAACATGGCATGTTTGTGGGTACTAGACATGTCATTTTTTTATATGTTAATGGGTATTCGTATAGCAAACGAACACACTTTTATAACAATTTTTGTGGATAATTAGACATGTTATAAGCCTTATAAAATAGAACATAATTCATTTTATTTTTTATTGCCAATTAATTCTAAATCTCTAATACTTTCTAAATAATGAAGTTCAACATCACTAGGTTTCATTGATATCCTATTTTTATATTTATCATATTCTCTTTTTGCATGACTAACAGCTTCTTCATGACTAATTTTACCAGCATCTTTTAAAATATCCTTTCTATTCATCTTTAAAAAGTAGTTTAACTCTTTAACCCAATCATCCATAGTCATTACATTTTGTTCAATAGCTTGAAGTTCAGCATAATCAAGATACATTGAAACTATTCTATTTAATATATCAAGTTCTTTTTCATTTAGATAATTTTTAGCAATAGTTGCTTCAGATAGAGTTGGATAATTGCCATCAAAAGATGTAAGACCCATAAAATCTTTATTACCATCAGCACGTTCCACAATTATTTCTGCAGCAGTATGACCATGTGCTGCCCAGTGCATTTTGTTTTGTACAGTTTTAAAAAATTCTTTTGTAACATTTGCTTTAGGATCATAATCAACTGATGTTGCATAAATATCTAACACTTTTCTCCAAAAGACTTTTTCACTTGATCTAATATCACGTATTCTAGAGAGTAATTCATCAAAATATAATCCACCACCTGCACGTTTTAATAAATCATCATTCATGGTAAATCCTTTAGTTATATATTCGGTAAGTTTATCATTTGCCCATTTTCTAAAATTTGTGCCTACATTAGAACGTACTCTAAAACCTATTGCGACAATCATATCAAGATTATAGTAATTAACATTATACTTCTTTCCATCATTAGCAGTTGTTCGGAATTTCCGAACAACTGAATCTTCATCTAATTCATGTTCTTCAAAAATGTGTTTTATATGCTCAGAAATATTTGACTTACTAGAATTATATAATTTTACTAGTTGTTCCTGATTTAACCATACAGAATCATCCTTAAATGTTACTTCAATATTGTCATGCCCATACTTATCTTTATATATTACTATATTTCCATGTTCATTCACTTTATTACCTCCTCCTTGTTTATTAAATATATTATTTATTCAATATTAAAACTACTTTACTTTTTTGCTATTTTTTCTAATTCTTTCTTAATTCTTGGTTTATGCAATGTTTCCAAAGTTTGAAGACAATAACCCCTAAAAAATTTAATTCCACCTTCGCCATATTCATTAGTTTCATAGTATCCATCAGCAATATGAAATTCTTCTTTCATATTTAGAATATTTTTGCATTCATTCACCCATTTTATAATTTCTTTCTTTGTTACTGTATCTCTTAAAACAGTAAACCCAAAACTATCTCCAAAAACAGATGGATCAATATAATTACCATTCCAACTTGAAGTTCTAAAATCCCAAGGCCTAATAAATCTTTTATCTTTTATTACGACTTGTTTATTTAATTCTAGTTCTTTATCAAGTAATTTGTTATATACATATTTTACTATTATATCTATATTATTTTGTAGCATTTCTCTTTTTTCAGATGACATTAATCTACTATCAATTGTATCAAATGACACAACATAATATAATGAATTGGGATTTTTTTGAGCTAATAAATACAAATCTAAGTACTCTTCATATGCCATGTAATCTCCTCCTTTTAAAACTATTATTTCTAATTTAACAAGTGTACCTTAATGGTATGTGGAAACATGTCTACCACTAACTGCCCTATCATTTTCGGTATGTGTTTGACATGTATTTTTATTCAAATATACGATTTTTATTCTTTTTTAAATCTTCTATTATTTTTGATAATGCCTTATATTACAAGGAATTACACTATTTTTTTAGTGATAGTAAGCAGACACACTCAACGTGATGCGTCTGTGGAAACATATCAACAATGCTTATCGATTTAAGAGCATAGTTTGTTAATAGTTTAATATCTCTAACTAATGTCATTGGATTACATGAAACATAGATTAGTTTAGTAATTTTTTTCTTATTAATTACTTCTACTGTGTGTGTATCTAAACCAGTTCTTGGAGGATCAACAATAACAATATCAGCTGGAATATTATCATCAATTATTTTAGCGACATCACTACAGATAAATTTAACATTGGATATTTTATTAATATTGGCATTTATTTTAGCATCCTTAATAGCATCTGGAATTATTTCTATTCCTATGACACTTTTTACGTATTTGGCAATAAATAAGCTAATACTACCAACACCACAATATAAATCAATTACACGATCAGTTGGTTTAAAATTTCCTAAATTAATTATTTCATTATATAGATTACTTATATTTGTAGTGTTTACTTGAAAGAATGATTTATTAGATACCATATATTTAAGATTATCGATACTAATGTTGCCATCTTCTTTCTTGTAAAGGCATTTATCATTCATGTAAATAGCAATACATTTATCTTTAAGATTATTAATAGGCATATTACCAGTAATACTTAAAATTAATCCATTATCACATTCTTTTATAGTTATTAATTTTACTTTTTCTATTTTTTCTTTTTTTATTTCATTATATAAATGGTTAATTTTATCACTAACAAGTAAACAACTGTCAATATTAACAATGCCATCAAATTCAGAAATAAGACCTAATGATGAATTATAATGATAAGTTATTTTATTGCGATAGGCGTATTGCTTATTACTATTTATTACTTTAGGAGAAATATCAATATTTAGATACTTTTTAAAAATATTTTTAACTTTACTCTCTTTAAAGTTTAACTGATTTTTATAATCTAAATTACTAATATTGCATCCACCACATTCTTGGTAGTATGGACATAAAGCTTTAGTTCGTAATTCAGATTTAGAAATAAAGTTAACTATTTTACCTTTAGCATATTTTTGGTTATCTTTTACTATTTCTACTTCACAAATATCTCCAGGAATACTTTTAGGAATAAAAATAACTTTATTATTATCTTTGGCAATACCGCTACCCATATGATCCATATCAATAATATTTAATTTCATATAATCACACCCTTATTGGATTTACATCAATAGATATATCTACTTTATTATTTATTTTATATATTTCATCTAATTTAGTTAGTGTTTTATTTAATAATTCATCATACTTATATTTAATAATACATTGATAATGATATATATTATTTATTCTAAAAACACTAGCCATAGATGGTCCTAAAATTATCGTTGTATCTTTGACATTTTTCTTTAAATAATCACCAATTTTATTTGCTTCTTTAAAGCCAGTTTCATAATCTCTACATGTAATATTAACTAATGTTATGTAATAATATGGTGGATAATTTAGAATCTTTCTAATTTTCATTTCTTCTTCATAAAATTTTTGATAGTTGTGTTCTTTGGCTAAGGAAATGCTATAATGATTGGGATTATAACTTTGAATTATTACTTCACCTTCTAAATTACTACGACCTGCTCTTCCTGATACTTGGCTTAGCAAGCCAAAAGTATTTTCAGCACTTCTAAAATCTGGAATATTTAATCCTGAATCAGCACTGATAACTCCAACTAACGTAACGAGTGGAAAATCTAGACCTTTAGCAATCATTTGAGTACCTAACAATATATCATATTCGTGATTTCCAAATGATTCAATGATTTTTTCATGCATTCCTTTTTTGCTCGTTGTATCCATATCCATTCTAATGACTCTTGCATTAAATAATCTATTTAATTCTTCTTCTAATTTTTCAGTACCTAAGCCATAGTCTTTTATATTACTAGAGCCACATTGTGGACATGCTGTGATACTTTTTATACTATAATTACAGTAATGGCATCTATTTGTATTACTGGTTTTATGATAGGTTAAACTGATATCACAATTGGGGCATTTCAATACATAGCCACAATCACGACATGTTAGCATAGATGAATAACCGCGTCGATTTAAAAGCAAGATTACTTGTTCATGGCGACTTATTTTTTCTTTTATTTTGTCTTTTAAAATATCTGATAAAATAAAATTGCCCTTTTTAACTTCATTTTTCATATCTACTAAAGTAACTTTAGGTAATGAACCTGCACCTGCTCTTTTTGGTAATGATAACATTTTATAAACATCTTTTTGGGCTCTAGCAAATGATTCAAGAGATGGGGTTGCACTGCCTAAAATAACGGGAGCATTATGATATTTCCCTCTTAAAATAGCCACATCTCTCGCATGATATCTTGGATTATTATCTTGTTTATAGGTACTTGAATGTTCTTCATCAATAACAATTATTCCTATATTTTCAAGAGGAGCAAAAATAGCACTGCGAGCACCAACAACTATTTTTACTTTGCCATCCATAATTTTACGGTATTCATCATATTTTTCAGTATCTGATAATCCGCTATGTAAAATGGCTACATTTTTACCAAAACGAGTAACGAACCTATCGACAATTTGAGGAGTTAAACTAATTTCAGGTACTAGCATAATTGCTGTTTTTCCTTTATTTATGACTTCTTCAATTAATTCCATATATACTTCTGTTTTGCCAGATCCAGTTACACCATATAATAAATAAGTATCATGTCTACTTAAATCAACAGCCTCAACTACCTCTTGTTGCCAATTATTTAAAGTTACTTTATGGTATTTACCACTTGTATGTGTTTCATACCTATTTACTTCTTCATATATAAAATCAATTATACCATTTTTATATAATGTATTAATGCTACTTGTAAGAGAATTTGCAAGTATTTTTTCATCAGTAATTAATTTTTCAACAATACTAGTTTGTCCTTGATATTTACAAGTATTAATAAATTTATTAGCATCTTCGTAAGAAACATTTAAAACTATATAACGATTTTTCTTAATGCCAATATTTACATCATGTTTTGCTTTTAAAGCTTTTGGTAGCATAGATTGGAAAATTGATATTTTACTACATAAAATATTTTTTTTAATTTCATTACCTAGATATAACATTTCTTTATTTAATATTGGTTTATCATCACATATATTACTAATTTCTTTTAATTCATATTGGGCATTATAATTATTTTTTATATCTAAAACAAAGCCTTCAATATTTCTACCATTGAATGGCACAAGTACTCTATGGCCTATTCTAATTATATCTTTTAATTTATTTGGAATAATATAAGTAAATTCTCTATCAACAGCTTTTGCTCCATATTCGATAATAACATTAGCATACATAATATTCACCACCAGTACTTAATCATCTATAATTATTATACTTTAAAAAACAGATGTATGTAAATAAAAAGATTTAAAATATTATATTATTTTAAACCTTTTTTTCAATATATTTTTCAATCATTTTAGATGATATAGCAAGTTCATCATTAAATTCATCCATTTTATTTAAATACTCTCTATAAACTTGTTTATTATTTAATATATCAGCTTTTCTTTTTATTTCTTCATCTATTTCTTTATATGATTCATCACCAATATATTCTAAATAAGTTGCTTGTTTTTCTAATTCTTTAATTTCATCTATTATTTCTTTAATTTCCTTGTCTTTTCCTAAAATATCTTTCATTTTTAGATATTCTTTATAAAGATGGGAATTCTCAATTGAATTAAATAATTCTTCTAAACTGCTATTCATTGGCTATCTCTCCATCTAGGCTCCATGTTTTAACCTCAGTAATTTTTACAGGAACAATTTTACCAACATATCCTTTATCGCATTTAACATTTACTAATTTCATATTGTCAGTATATCCCATGTATTTATTATCTTTATCAGACTTATCAATAATTAGTACATCATATATTTTATTTGCCATTTTTTTATTTGATTCTAAAGCATATTTGTTGATTAATTCATTTAACTTGGCTAATCTTTCTTTCTTTTCTTCCATTGTAGTATCATCAGTCATTTTAGCAGCAGGAGTACCCTCCCTTGGACTAAAAATAAATGTATATGCTAAATCATATTTAACTTTATTAACAATATCAAGTGTCATTTCAAAATCTTCTTTAGTTTCACCTGGAAAGCCAACAATAATATCTGTAGTAATACTTACATTAGGTATTTTTTCTCTCAATTTTCTTACAATTTCAAGATATTCTTTAGTGGTATACTTTCTTCCCATTAGTTTAAGAATTCTGTCAGAACCTGATTGAATAGGTAAATGAATATATGGCATGATATTATCACATTTTGATATAACATCAATCATTTTATCAGTAAAATCCCAAGGATGGCTTGTAACAAATCTAATTCTTGGAATACCTGTAGAACTAACTTCTCCTAGTAAATCAGCAAAATCATAACCATTATCAAAATCCTTGCCATAAGCATTAACATTTTGACCTAGTAAAGTTACCTCACTATAACCATTATTATATAATTCTCTTACTTCATCGATGATATCTTCACTTTTTCTACTTCTTTGCTTGCCTCTAGTATAAGGAACTATACAGTATGTACAAAATTTATCACAACCATATTGAATATTTACCCAAGCAGTATATTTAGAATCTCTTTTTACAGGAATATTTTCTATTACATTACCTTCAATTGAATATACTTCACATAAATTTCCTTTATTTAAATATTCATTTATATATTCTGGTATTTTATGATAATTATGCGTTCCACAAATGATATCTATCCATTTATTATCTTTAATTTTATTAACAAGGCCCTCTTCTTGAGCCATGCAACCACAGAATATAACGATAATATCTTCTTTTGTCTCTTTTAAGTGTTTGATTCTACCTAGCATACCTTCAGCTTTATTATGGGCATTTTCTCTAATAGCACAAGTATTAACAATTATAACATTAGCGTCATTCATATCTTCAGTTTTGGTATAGCCAATATCTTCCATAATACCGCTTATGTATTCACTGTCATGAACATTCATTTGACAACCATAAGTTAAAATAAGATATTTTTTATCTTTTCCAATGTTTTCAATATTATCTATATTATAATCATCATATAAGATTTTAACTTTTTCTTTTGTTCTTTTTTTGGCATCTATCATATTAGGTAAATTCATACTGTCTACTTCCCTTCGCTTAATAATTATACAATAAAATATATTTTTTGTATAGAATTTTTTGACAAGATAGTTAAACTGTGATAATATTGGTATGTAAGCAAGTATTCTTACATATAATAAAAAGAGAACATCCAATATTTGCATGTTGGATGATATCTCAAACGATTGGGTTATCACCTAACTATGGTTAGGTGATATTTTTATATTAATACTACAAAAAGTAGTGATATTAATAAAATTATGATAATAAGAAGAAAAAATATCAAGATAATTAATAAAAAGATTTTCTTACTCATTAATATCACCTCCCTTCATAAGAAGTAGAGGTATCACCCAACTATTGAATGTTATATTGCAATTATATAAAACTTAATATTTAAAAATCAATAGATGTTACCTATTCGGTAACTTTTTTTATTAAAAAAATGCTCATTTTCTAAATAAGCATCTTTTTATTATTGTTGCTGTTGTCTTCTTCCTTGCATTCCTCCTCTAGCTTCTCTTCCTTGATTATTAACATTATTGTTTGGCATATTATCGTCTTGTTGAATATTACCTCTTGCCATCATACCACCACCCATCATTTGGTTCGTTATTGTGGTTGTTTTTTCGCCATTTACAATAAGAGTTCCTCCATTATACTTAGCTTCGCCATCATAATCAAATGGAGAATTAGCGGTTATATTAACTGTTCCACCATTAATATATATATTACCATTTGAATCAATTCCGTCAGTATCTCCTTGGCCCATTTTAATAGTTATAGAGCCACCATTTATTTCAATAGTTGTTTTATAATTATTTGATTTATTAGCAGCATTTATTCCATCATCTGAAGCATTTATAATTATTTCACCATCATTTATTTTTATATATGTGGCTTCAATACCTTCTGATGAGATTATATCAAATGATCCGCCATCTATTTGGATTAAGCCATCAGCATGCACAGCATCATCACTGCTTTTTAAATTGAATGTTCCGTTTGTAATTGTTAAATCGCCATTAGTATGAATAGAATCATCGGAGCTATTTATATTAAAAGTGCCATTATAAATAATTAAATTGTTACCAGCTTTAATGCCTTTAGCACTAGTATCATTTGTTGTTGTTTTTTGATTAAAGAATTGTTTTCCAGTTTCATTTATAGTAGCACCAGTTGCTGTAGTTATTTCAAAGGTACCATTTTCAATTACTAATTTGTTTTCAGCTTGAATTGCATCACCAGAAGATTTTATTTTGAATGTTCCATTATCTATTTTAATGTTTCCTTTATCAGTGTCAGTGTCATTTGTTGTTTTAATGCCATCGCCAGTGCTTGTTATATCAAATTTACCATTGACAATATAGACGGAATCTTTTCCTCTTACGGCATCATCTTTGGCAGTTATTTCATAATTACCACTTACTATTTTTAAATCATCTTTAGAAACAATCCCATCTTGATAATTCGCTTTTATTATTAGTTTACCATTACCTGTTAATATTAGATCATCAGCTGAATATATGCATCCATCATATTCTTCATTAGTATAACTCTCGCCATCAATTAAGGTATTAACCGAATTATCTGCAAGTTCAATTATGGTATTTTTTGCATTGTCAATAATTATAGCTGGGCCACTATTATTAGTAACTTCTACATTATTTAATATTAATTTAACATTACCATCAGTATTAATGGTAATACTACCATTAGATATTTTACCATTAATAGTATATATACCTTCACTATCTATAGTTATACTTTTATCATTTAAAGTAATATTTTCTTGTTTATAATTAGTCCAATCAATATCACTATCTTCATCGATTACTGAAAAGGTATTTTCGGCAATTATTTTATCAATATTTATGGTATTAATATCATTTTTATTAAAATAGTAATATATGCCTATTCCAAGACCAATTAATAATAATATACCTAATATATAAAATATTATTTTTTTACTCATTATAATTCACCTTCCATATTTAAATTATGACTTAATGATACTTTCAGGTTACCATTTCTAACTCTTATATCATCAATAAATTGTTTTTCACTAATATCATTTTTTTCGTTGATAGTATAAGATAATTCAAATAAACTTCCCATATTAATAGTTTTAACATTATTTAGTTTATAATTATTTAAATATTTTTTAAATACTTCATCAAATACTGTTTCATAGTCCATATCTTCTGGTAAAACGACTTTTAATATTTTTTCATTGCTATTTTTTTCACCAAACTTTGTTTTACTTAAGATAATTATTACTAGACTTACTAAAATAGTCATGAATATAGCAAATATAATTGCTCCCATTCCCATAGCTAAACCAATAGTCATTGAAAAGAAAATACTCATTATTTCTTTACTTGTTCCTGGTAAGCTTCTAAATCTTACTAAACTAAACGCACCAACAATAGCAATTGATGTACCTAAATTACCATTTGTCATAAAAATAATTGTCATAACTAAAATTGGTAAAACCGTTAAGGTTATTAAAAAATTTTTACTATATTTGGATGTTATTTTATGCACTATTGCAATAATAAATCCTAAAACAAGGGATACTCCCGAACATATTAATAAATTACTTATTGTTAAATTGTTAGTTGTAAAAATACTTTCTAACATACTCTACACTCTCTTTCTTTTTTATAAATGCTACCTACTTTTGAAAAACTTTGTGGGTATATTTTATTAATTGATAAATATTTAGTAAACCATAATGGTAAACTATTTAAACTTTTTACTTCCATTATATACTTATCATTATCAAAATACTTTGTTGTTAATTGATTATTACTAATATCTAAATTATTAAAACGATATCTTAAATTACTATCAAAAGTTATTCTAAAATCTTCATTGTTTTTGGCATAATAAGATAATCTATCATAAGCAACATAAATATATGGATGAACTTTATAATAATTAATATAGTAATCAATTTCACGCATTATTTGTTTATTATTATCTATTTTTTTATTAATAAGATAATTATTATATTCATCTTTTGTTAATTTTGTTCTTCGCTTATAAACTGTTCCTTTGTATTTTTCTTTTATTTCAAGATATAATATATTATCCTCTCCATAGCTACGAAGTCTTATCTTCTTTTTAAAGATTGGTTTTTCTAATGAATCTATAAGCAAATCACAATTATTATTATCAAAATAGATATTAGATATTTTACTTTCATAATAAATATCTTTATGAAAATACTCTTTGATTAATTTTTGAATATTAATATATTCTTTTTTAGTTAAAATATATTTTTGTTCAACACGTTCAAATTTATTTCCTTTCATTTTTCTCCTCTTTTCTGTTTGCATAATACATTTTAGCAAAAAAAAATAAAATTAAAACTCTTTTTTTAGTTTTAACATTATTTCACAAAATTCTTTGTAAGATTGCCAAAATTATACCAAAAAAGAGACAAATATAATTTTATTTATCCCTTATTTTACGTTTTTTCTTAGATATTTTTTCAGTATAATTAGTAGGTACTAAATTTGGTATATTACATTTTAAAATATAAAAGATATCATAAGCATCTATTTTAGATATTTTTTCTGTTATATACTTAAGCATTGGTAGTGTAATTACATCTTCTTTTATTCTTTCAATTCCTATATCAGCGAGATAAGATCCTATTATATATGGATAGTAACTTGATAATATATATGGATTAAGGATTAGATCATAAGTTACTTTATCACATCTTTTATTACAATTAGTATCAACATCAAAGAATGTTGGATTCTCTAATATTATGCTATCTATTTCTTTTTTGGATAGATTCCTTTTTAATGCTTTTAATTCTTTATTATACATTCTTTTGTCTAATTTTTCACTTATATGTCCATTATCAATTAGCATTATTAAATAATGCAGTAAGTCTTCGATATCATTTATGCCACTAAATGTATCAACTATTCTAATTTGATTTAAAGCATCAATTTCTTGTTTTTTATATCCTAAGTTGCTTAGATAATTGATAGCGTATTGTTCAAAGAAAATAGATGGAAATTCACGTAATATTGGCAATTCATTTGCACTATTATTTTTCTTGACAATATAATGAACTATTTCATGAACAGTTGCCGGTATATCATATAAAGTATTTGTATATGTTAAAAATATATAATCTTGATCGCTTAAAAATAAACAAGAATTAGTTATATCTTTAATTGAGCTAATACCCAATTTAGTTTTTAAATTATCTTTTTCTTCTTCAGTTAATTCATTTAAATAAATAATCTTATTATTATTAATTGCTTCTTCATAAATACTTAACCATTCCATATTAGGGTCAATCTTTACAAGTATTTCTTTGACCATATTTATTGTTTCATTTTTACTTACGCTTGATATGTCTTTACTATTTGTACAAGTAAAATCTTTTATTTTATTTTTATAATTATCGATTATTTTTGATATATCTTTTATATTATTTATAAAGAATAAATCTGTATTATCAATATTTGTTTCTTCTTCTTTATTAATTAATCTATTATAGACATATAACATAAGTTCATCTAATAATTTATATCTTGTTTTATCACGTAACCAATAGAATAAGATATTACGATTACTTTCTTTGGTTATATCTAACTTTATTCCTAATTCTTTAGAATACTCTTTATTAACTATTCGCCATATGACATCTATATCATATGGTATCATATCATCTTCATATATTGAGTAGACATTTAACATATAATATAATTCATATAATTTTAAATTATTAATATCTTCCATTACTCCCCCAAATAAATGTTAATCTTTCTTTATTTCTGTTGCTTTTAATACCGATAAAAAGGCTTCTTTTGGTATATCAACTTTGCCAATAGTTTTCATTTTCTTTTTACCTTCTTTTTGTTTTTCTAGTAATTTTCTTTTTCTTGTGATATCACCACCATAGCATTTAGCTAAGACATCTTTACGCATTGCTTTAATATCACTTCTAGCTATTACCTTTGAACCAATTACGGCTTGAACTGGTACTTCGAATAATTGCCTTGGAATTATTTCTTTTAAATTATCAACAATTACTCTACCTCTTTTATAAGCAAAGTCTTTATGAACAATTACTGATAAGGCGTCAACAATATCACCATTTAACATTACATCCATTTTAACTAAATCAGATTCTTTATAACCAATTATCTCATAGTCAAAGGAAGCATAACCTTTGGTATAACTTTTAAGCCTATCAAAGAAATCATATACTATTTCTGATAGAGGTATTTCATAGTGAATATTTACTCTAGTTGTATCAATATATTCAGTACTAATATAAGTGCCTCTTTTATCTTGACATAATTCCATAATAGAACCTATATAATCATTAGGAACATAGATATTAGTTCTAATATATGGCTCTTTGATACTAGCAATTTTTACTTTTGGTGGAAATTCACTTGGGTTATCAACATTAATAACTGAGCCATCAGTCAAGGTTATTTCATATATAACTGAAGGAGCTGTGGCAATAATATCAACATTAAATTCTCTTTCAATGCGTTCAGTAATTATATCCAAATGAAGTAGTCCTAAAAAACCTGTCCTGAATCCAAAGCCTAAAGTTTGGCTAGTTTCTGGCTCAAATGATAAACTAGCATCATTTAATTTTAGTTTTTCTAAAGCCTCTCTTAAAGCTGGATATTTTTTGCTGTCAATTGGATAAATTCCACAGAATACCATTGGTTTTAATGATTTATAACCAGGTAATCTTTCAGTACAAGGATTATTATTCAATGTAATCGTATCACCAACTCGGACGCTATCAATTGATTTTATACTTGCTGATAGAAAACCAACTTCGCCAGCTGATAATGAATTAACTTTAACCTTTTTAGGTGTGTGGTAACCAATTTCGGTTACATCATAACTGGCATTAGTGGTAAATATTTTAATATTATCATTAACTTTTACTTCACCACTAACTACTCTTATTAATGATACAACGCCAAGATAAGAATCAAAATAACTATCAAATATTAAACATCTAAGTAAATTATCATTATATTCCATTTTTGGGGATGGTATTCTTTCAACAATAGCATCTACAAGTTCTGGAATACCTGCACCAGTTTTGGCTGATGTTAATAATATTTCTTCTTTTTTAAAGCCAAACATTTTATTTAGTTCATCTATTCTTTTATCGATATCAGCACTCGGTAAATCTATTTTATTAATAACTGGTATTATTTCTAGATCATTTTCCATTGCCAAATAAATATTAGATAATGTTTGGGCTTCAATTCCTTGTGCAGCATCAACAATTAAAATAGCTCCTTCACATGCGGCCATACTTCTTGATACTTCATAAGTAAAATCAACATGTCCTGGGGTATCAATTAAATTTAAGACATAATCTTTATAGTTAAGTCTTACGGCATTTAATTTAATAGTTATGCCTCTTTCTCTTTCTAAATCCATATTATCTAAAATTTGATCTTTCATTTCTCTTTTATCAATAGCTCCAGTATACTCAAGTATTCTATCAGCTAATGTACTTTTGCCATGATCGATATGGGCAATAATACAGAAATTTCTTATCTTTGTTATATCCATAATATCAGTCCTCATAGATGATTATATCATTAAATAAAGAAAAAAGCGAGTTTACAAATGTATTTAATAATTTGTATATTTAAAGAAAACATAATATATTGCATTTACTAATGTTTTTTTATATAATCAATGTATATAAGAAAGGATTTTGTATGGAAAAAATATTAATTATAATTAAAACATTTATACTAATAGTTGGATTTATTCCATCAGCAATTAATGCAATTCTTTATATATATCCAATTATAACTGTTATTATGTTTGGTATTTTTTTATATTGTATCTATAAAAAATGTGATAAGTCTTGTTTAAAATATGCTATATTATCAATCTTATTTAGTATTGCAAGTTACATATCTTTCATTTCTAGTCCAGGCACTTCTGATAATTTTGAAGGCCTTAATTCTGTAATTTCATCATCTTTATTTGCATCACTTTTTGTAATATTAATGCTTATCTCATTATTGATGCTTATTATTACTCATGTAAATGTTAAGGCAAAAGCAAATATGTTACTTGATGAATCAACAGATAGTAATAATGATGTCGTTTTAAGCAATACAAATATACAGTGTCCATATTGTAATGCATGGGTAAAACAAAATAATCAATTTTGTAATAAATGTGGTAATAAATTACATTAAAAAAATTATTAGATTATGCTCTAATAATTTTTATTTTAATCTAAATCATGACGCGATAAAATCTCAGCTGGTGTTTTTCTTATTGTATTAGCTACTGGTATTAAACCAATTATAATATTAAATATATATAGTAATAATATACATAATATCATAACAGCAGGATTCATGACATAATTTCTTTCTACATAACTAATATCTGACAAAACGCTGATACAATATGACATGAATAGCACTCCTGGTATTTGAGTTAATGAAGTTATGGCAAATGCTTCGCCCATAAACATTTTATAGATATCACTCTTTTTTACACCAATAGCACGATATATACCTACTTCTTTTATACGAGATAAGAAAGATGAACGTGTCATAAGAATTATTTCAACAAGAGAAATACCTAAGACAATTAAGGCAATGATAATACTTGATGACATACTTTCTTTATTCTCTTTTATATAGTTATCTTTATCATATTCATAAACATCTTTAATTTTGCGATCCATTTCCTTAAAGTCATTTATTACTTTTTCTTTATCATTTGTATAGATAGTTATGTTTTTATTATTCTCTATTATTTTGTATTTATTGGTATTTGTACTAATAAAATAGCTATTTATATCATATTCACTAGTATAATAACCTACTACTTTTAGTTTATTACCATTAATCTTAACATCATCAATATATTTATCTAATTTAAAATTGTCTTTTAATGATTCATTAACAATAACTTCATAATCATTTGATGGAATTCTTCCTTTTGTTATTTTAAGTTTTTCTTTATATAGATTATAATCATAGGCAATACTTGCTTTTGTGCCAGTTGCTTCGCCCCATTCATTAACTTCTTGTGAATTATCTATTACATTTAAAAAATTAGATTCATCCATATAAATAGATGGTGATAACATATCGGTAATACCAACAATGGTATAGTTTAATAATCTATCATTTAAATAAACGTTAGTATTTAATAATTTATCAACATCATATAAACCGACCATTTTTAACATATTTGTTTTATCATAAACCATTTTATCTATAACTATTTCATTATTATTTTCTGGCATTCTTCCATATATTAAGTCATTTTTAGTAATCATTTTAATACTTGATAATGATCCTTTCATTGAAATAGTTTGATATTCTGTTTGATAATAATTGCTAGTATTGACAATAAATGCTATATTACTGTTACCAGGAATTATATAATTTATGTTGTCCATTTTTTCATATTTTAGATAATCATTTACATTATTTTTTGTACTTTCTAGTAATAAATAATTTCTATTTATAGTAATAAAATCTTTATCATCTATTTTATTTATTCCTAATAAATTGCTAATTGAATATGTTACAAATAAACTTGATAAGAAGAAACCAATTAGTAATAGTTTTTTAACAAATGAATAATCTAAAACTTTTTTGAAACCGTTAGAGAAAATGGTGAAAATATTAAAAATAGATGTATATTTTAATTTTATATTTTTATTTATTATTTTATCAAAATCAAAAGAATATTTTTCATAGACACTTTTATCTAGTTTTTTATAATTGTCATTGATTAATTCAATAGATGAAGAATTATCAATTACTTCAATTTTATCGGTATCTTTATTTTTTATATATAGATTACCATTTTTAAAAACTATTATTAAGTCTAGTTTTTCTTTGGTATCACTATACATATTTATATTGATATTTTTATCTTTATATTCTTCTTGATATTTAAAATCTTTTAAATAAAATTTATTATCAATTCGATAATCTAAACTATCATTTTTCTTGTTACTGTAATCTTTTATTACTTGCCCATCCAATACTTCAATTATACGTGTTGCATAGAATTTAGCTAAATCTACTTCATGGGTAACTAAAATAACAAGTTTATCTTTTGATATTGATTTAATAATATTCATTATTTCGATTGTGTTTTTTGAATCTAAATTACCTGTTGGTTCATCTGCTAAAATAATATCAGGATTTTTTACAAGGGCTCTGGCAATGCCTACTCTTTGTCTTTCACCACCAGATAACATGCCACAAGGACGATATCTATAACGATAGATACCTACTCGTTCTAGAATATATTCAACACGTTTTTTTATTTCACTTTTATCTTTAATGCCTATCATGCGGAGTACCATGGCAACATTTTCATAAACGGTCATACTATCAATTAATTTATAATCTTGAAATATATAACCAATTGATAAATTTCTAATTTTGTCTTTTTTGTAAGTAAATTTTGATGTTATTTTTTTATTATTAATATATATATTACCTTTATTTACTTTATCTAATCCACCTATTGCATTAAGCAAAGTTGTCTTACCACAGCCACTTGGGCCAAGTAATGCTACAAGTCCTTTGTCTGGTAATTCTAAAGAGGTATTATTAATAACATGGATTTCATTTTTTTTATGATGGTTATAATATTTGTTAAGTTTTTCTAAAATGACCATAATTACACTTCCTCTCTATATGATTTCATGGCACTCTTCTTGAATATTTTTCGTGCATATCTAGATGAAATTAGATATGACATTAAGACTAATATAATATACATTATTATATAATCGCGTATTTTTAAATAGTTTATAATATTTCCAATTGCTTTTATATAAATAACATTATATTTAACCAGTATAACAGCACCAATATAGGTTGCATAAGCAATAGTGGAATTTGTAAATAATTCAATATCTAATATTCTTTTAATATGTTTAAAGTTAGCTCCTAATATTCTTAAAGTTGAATAATAAACATTACGAGACTTTAAAATTAATTTAATAACAAAGTATGAAATAAAGAATAAAGTGATAATAAGAGCAATAATAACTACTAATTTCATTATTTTAAGTACCTTTAAAGCATCTGCTGTTTCATTTGATAAGGTGTGTCTTATTTGGAGTGTATTATAACCTAAATTTTCTAATTCATTAGATAAAGCATCTACATCATCAACATTATCTGCGATGACACTAGCTTGATAACTTTCTTTATTAAATAATTTATCATAATCTTCACTATTCATAAAAATTGAACCATAAGCATTATCATCTTTATTTTTCCATAGTAAACTATTGATATTATTTTTATTATAAATATTTGTCATTTTAAGTGTTATTTGATCACTATAATATAAATTTTTGGCATAGACAGTTAGTTGTTTATTCTTGCAATCAAAATCTTTGCAATTGTAATTCATATTTTCTTCAACATAAACTTCACCTTTAGGAACTCTTGGACTAGTTCTAATATCAAAAGTATCCCCCATTATGTCTAGGCTTTCATGTATTTTATTATTTACATTTATAGTTACTTTACTGTGATTACGATTAACAATACTCATATATTTATTAATTAGAGATTCACTAGCATAAATTTTGGGATTTGTAAAAGCAATAGAATATAAATCACTACTTGAATCTTTATTATAAATAACACCTACGACCTTTATACTGAAGCCATTAGTATCACCATTGTAATAATATGTTTTAGTTAGGGCATCTTCGACTTTATCATTGAAGTAGTAATCATATTCGTCTACTAATAAGACTACTTCATTATCAGCAGTTGGCATTCTACCATAATCCACTTTAGTTTTAAGACTGTTAATATTTTTTAAATTGCCATTGAAATTGAATTGATTACTGTCATTAGATTCAAACCATAATATTTCATCTAACATAATATCATTTTTGGCTATTTCTTTAACATGTTTTAATTCTTGAATTTTAGAAAAATCTTCATCACTAATACTTGATTTGTCTTTTTTATTAATGACAATACGTGTATCAGTAGTATCATTAAAGAAGAAATTAATACCAATTTTGCTTTCTTCATATTCACTTTTCTTTAAAGAGCCATAAACGCTTAGTAAACTTGATGCAACAAATAAGAAAACAATAAATATTAGTACAAATTTAGGGATAATATTAAAAGTATTACGAATTCCTAATCTTATCATATTAAAAAATCCAATATTTTTTAGTTCGTTATTTGGTGATCCATCTATTTTTACAGTTTTTATAATTTCTTTATCTGATACAATTTTGCCATCATGCATTTTAACTACACGGGTAGCTACTTCTTCAATTTCGCTAAAATTATGAGTAACGACAATTACTAGTTTTTCTTTAGCAATATCTTTTAATAGTTTAATAATTGCTTTAGCAGATTTGCTGTCAAGATTAGCGGTTGGCTCATCAGCAACAATGATTGGAGTTTCTTTAGCTAGGGCTCTAGCTATTGCTACACGCTGTTTTTGTCCACCAGATAGTTTGGATACTTTCGTACGTTTATATTTAGTTAATCCTACTTTTTCAATTAATTCAGTTACTTTCTTTTTAACTTCTTTTCTTTTATATCCATTAATTAAAAGAACTAATTCTATATTTTGATAGACGGTATAGCTATTTACTAAATTAAAGTTTTGAAAAATATTAGAGACATATTTTTTACGATATTCTTCAAAATCACATTCTCTATAATGGCTGGTCTCTTCACCATTAATATACATTTCTCCTTCTTCATAACTATCTAAGCCACTTATTACGTTAAGGAGTGTTGATTTACCACTACCTGATTCACCAACAATAGCAACAAACTCTCCTAATTTAAATTCAATATTAATTTTATTAAAACCTGAGGCAATTACACCTTTATTGTAATAAAATTTAGATACATTTTTCAGTTTTAACATTTTATCATACCTTTCATATTAATTCTTAATAAGTATATCACTTTTAGTATTAATAATATAATCAATCGTGATATTTTTGATAATTTTCTTTTATTTTTGTCAAATTCTTACTTGATAATCTAATTTGGGCAATTTCATAATCATTATTAATCATCAAGGAATTTATTTTTTTATTTTTAAGATTATTAATAATTAATTTATATTGTTCTAACATATCATAATTTATATTAATATTAACTATTTCATATTCATAATTTTTATGTTCATCATTTTGATAGTTAAATGTTTTATATGTATACACTATAGGAATACTTTTATCATATGTATTAACCGTTAATTTTATATCATTTAAATTATCATCAATTATTATTTTATTTTCATCTATATTCATCAATTCAAACATGATTAGATTATCTTTCATATCAACTGATAATTCAGTTTGATTTTTTTCTGATTCAATTTCATTTTCAATTTCAAAAGTACTAAGACTAGCAAAAGAGATACCTACTCCTATCCCCATAAATGAGATGCTTATTATAAATAAAATAAACATTCTAGTATAATTTATTTTTTGATTGAATATGACGTTATATAAAAATCTAATTAATATAAAGCAAAAACATATAACGCCTAAAATGGCTAGTGATATACCATTAAAAAATAGACCACTAAATAAATATAATAAACTAAATACAAGCAAAATAAGGAAGAAAATGAAGAAAAATACTACTGGTAACATTAAACATATACAAAAGCATTTAAATAAGAACATAAATAATTTAGCTATTTTTTTAAAGATATAAGAACTACTGTCAGCAGGATCTCTTATAACTATTTTAGTTTCCTTTCTATCTTTTAGTTCTTTTATTGGTTCTTCAGTTATTGTTTTCTCAATGGTATCATCTTTAATAATAACATAATAATCTAGGTATCTAACTTTTAACATTCTTATAAAGAACATAACACCTATAATTAGCCATACAATATATAATAATGTATATGATAAATAATCTATTGCATTAAAAAGTTTGTAAGGTAAAAATGCAAAAATTCTTCTTATTATGCTTAGTATTACTTCATTAACTAGAGTTGCTGATAAAAATATTGCTAAGGCGATAAAAGCCATTTCAAGCAAAAACTTTATTTTTTCACCGAAATTCATAGCAAAGAACATACTCCATACTTTTCTTACTGATTCAAAAACCATATCAAAAATTTCCATAAAGTTAAATTTCTTTTTATTAGTTGTCTTATTTTGATCAACATTATCGTTAATTAATTCATCTAAACTTATCTTAAATAGTTTACTTATTTGAATTAATTTTTCAGTATCAGGATAACTATCTCCTGATTCCCATTTACTAACTGCTTGACGTGATACTCCAAGTTTATCTGCCAGCATTTCTTGGGTAATATTGTTTTCCTTTCTAATTTTTTGTAACTTATCACAAAATTTCATTCTTTCACCTCTTTATGCAATCATATACTAATACATGGTTGCATTCTACCAACTGTAGGTTGTTTTTTGTACACTTTTGGTTGCATTTACTATTATATTATACTTTTTTATTAATTGAAATATTTATGCAAATAAAAAATTGGTTTTTTATAAAAATATCTGATAAACTATGTTATAATTAATCATATACGGAGGGATAATATGAGCTTAAATATACTTGGTGGTTTTTTCGAAAATATAACTATTGGTAATGTTTCGTTAAAAGAAATTAAAAAACGCGGTAGCATAACTTTAAATATGCCAATAGATAATAACACCCTTGATCAAATAACAAAATATTTATGTACTCCAATAATCGTTATTCTTAAGCCAGACAATAGTTTTGATCTTGATGAGAAAGAATATTTTAATAATGTAGAAAATATTATTAAAACTTTGGGTAATCAAAAAAGAGATTATGTTATTAGAATTATAGTCAAAAATCGTGAATTATTTCGTAAGCGAAGAATATTAACTAATCTTCCTAATAATATTATTCTTTCGATTAATGCAAGTGAAAATATATATACTCTAAAAGAATATCAAAGCGAAGAGGATAAAATTGAGAATATGGTATCAAAAATAAGAAGTGCAGATTTATCTCCTTTTGAAAAGTTTTTAGCTGTTTATGATATTGTAAAAAATTATAAACCATATAATGGTATAATCGGAGCTAATGATGAATCTTTTCATTTAAATAGAATTCTCGATGATAAAAATGAATTTATTGTATGTGCCGGTTATGCAAGATTGCTTGAAGAATTATTAATACGAGTTAACATTCCATGCAAACGTATATCTGTAAATATTGATTCTTCTTATATTGGTGGTTTTACGAAAGAAGAAAAAAATGTTAAATATAATTTACATTCAAGGAATTTAGTTAAAATTGATGATGATAAGTATAATATACATGGTATATATATAAGTGATAGCACATGGGATAACAATCGAAAATATAATTTATATTTGCATAGTTTATTAACTTTTGATCGCAAAAAAGAAGCTGATCGTCTAGAAAGTCTTGAGGATGAAGATTTGTTGCTTGATTTTCATAGTATTCAAGAATTTATAGATAAGATTAAATTCTATATTAAAAAAAATACAAGCAGAAAAAACATTACTCCACAAATGGAAGAACATTTAAGAACACAGACTTATAAAAATTTATATTTAAAGATTATGGAAATATTAACTTCATTAGACAAAGAAAAAAGTATTGAATTATTTAATAAATATAATGATAAACTAAATATTTATACTATAAATATTAATAGTCAAGATCTTGAACAAGAACTTGGTAAATTTCTTATTGATTATGCCAAATATATTATGCCACTTGTCAATAACAAGATTAATAATATGAATTTTATTACAGCACTTATTAATATTCAGAAAACATTATATTTGAGAACAGACGAAGATATAAAAAAATATATTGATAAATTAACACTTGAAAACAAATTATTATCTGAAGTGGCATTTCCATATATATATGATGCTAGTATGAAGGAAGGATATGTTGAGGCAAGGCATAAAAAATAATGGGACTATCAAATAGTCCCATTTATTATTTTATACGTATCACGAACAATCATTACTTCTTCATCTGTAGGGATGACATAGACTGGTATTTTAGAATTATCAGTAGTAATAATTCCTTCTTTTAATTCGTGTCCATAGCCAATATTATTATTGGCTATTTTATTGACATGAATTCCCATTGGATTAGATAATTTATTAATAATATTTTCACGAATTGCAGTATTATTTTCAAGAATGCCTGCTGTAAAGACAATAGCATCTACCGTACCATTTAATTCAAAATAATATTCGGCAATATGCTTGATAATTGAATCCATAAATATATCATAAGCAAGTTTTGCTTGTTTATTTCCCTGCTTGATAAGATCCATAACATCTCGGAAATCATTTTTACCGCAAATTCCTTTTAAGCCACTATTTTTATTAAGCTCATTCATAATTTCATTTAAACTCATATTTGCCTCATCGGCCATAAATTTAATAATTGATGGATCAATACGACCAGAACGAGTTCCCATAACTAACCCATCTAGAGGGGTTAATCCCATTGATGTATCGTATGATTTGCTATTTTTAATACAAGTAATACTAGCACCTGAGCCAACATGACAGATAATCAAATTAACATTATCTTTTTTAAGTATTTTTTTCATTTCATTTGTTATATATTTATGGCTAGTACCATGAAAGCCATATTTTCTTACTTTATATTTGGAATACCATTCATATGGTACTGCATATATATAACTTTCTTCTGGCATTGTTTGATGAAAAGCAGTATCAAAAACAGCTATTTGTTTAGTATTAGGTAGGCATTGTTGCATAGCTTTAATACCATCAATTTCTCCAGGATGATGAAGTGGTCCTAAATTAGTCATATCTATAATATCATTAAGAACTTTATCATCAATTAATACTGAATCATTATATATTTCACCGCCATGTAATACACGATGTCCTACGCCTTTTATTTCATTCATATTTCTAATTATATGATTATTAATTAATTCATTTATCATTATTTCGGTTGCTTCTTTATGGTTAGAAATTTTTTTTGCACCGGTTATTTTCTCTCCATTATAATTTATTGTCCAAAAGCTATCATCTAACCCTATTTTTTCAATATAACCTTTGGCTATAATTAATTCACTGGGCATTTCATATAACGAAAACTTTAGCGATGAACTACCACAATTTACAACTAAATATTTTTCTTTCATAATTACCTCTCTATCTATATAAATAATAGCAAATAATTAAGAAAAAATCTAGTTAATATTATAATTTATAGATGTTAATGATTTAAAAATGTTTAATGTTACTGTCATTTTTCAATTTTAAGATAGAGAGAAAATTTTATCATAAATGAAATCCACCTAACTAAGTATTAGTTTAGGTGGAAACATAAAATATATGGTAACACTCAACATATGACTATTAAGTGTTCCTTTAAGCATTGTATGATGGGCCCTTCATCTTTATAGGTAGCAACATAAAAACGACTTTAGGGCAAGTCGTTTTATTATATACTCGCAAGCACGAGTTTAATATCAATCTGGTGACCCGTACGGGATTTGAACCCATGAATGCATGCGTGAAAGGCATGTGTGTTGAACCACTTCACCAACGGGCCAACAAAACAAAATGGTGGGCCTGAATGGACTTGAACCATCGACCTCACGCTTATCAGGCGTGCGCTCTAACCACCTGAGCTACAAGCCCATTTTGTGTTCGCTAATTGATTATACCATATAATTTATGATATATCAAGCGTTTTTGTGCGATTTTAATAATAAATGGTGGGCTGTTAGGGATTCGAACCCTAGACCCACTGATTAAGAGTCAGTTGCTCTACCAACTGAGCTAACAGCCCACATAATTCTTGGTGTTTTCCACAAAGACAATTTAGATTATACCATAATAATTATTATTTTTCAACTAAAAATTCATATTTTTTTAATGAATTAAGTTATCTAGGATACCATAAGAGAAAATCATCATAATAATACCAGCCATAATTACTCCAAGTATGGCATATAATAAGGATTTTTTCTTATCCATATTTAATAAAGCAGCAATTAAGCATCCTGTCCAAGCACCTGTTCCTGGCAGTGGAATGCCTACGAATAACATTAATCCAATATACTCAAGTTTTTCTATTTGTTCTTTTTTACTGATTGCTTTATTTTCCAATTTAGTAACTAAGCCATTAAATAATTTTGTTTTTTTCAAATAGTTAAAAATTGGTGTAATTAACCACAAAATGAATGGTATAGGAATTATATTTCCGATAAAGCAAATTATAAAACTTTTTAGGCCATTTAAGCCTAGCAATGCAGCCGCAATTAAACCACCACGAAGCTCCAATATAGGCATTAATGAGATAATAAATACAATTAGTTCACGACCATATTTTAAATTAGTTAGATTGCCAAAAGCATCTACTAATGTTTTTGCTAAATCACTTGTCATAAAACACTTCCTTTATAATTACATTTCTAATTATAACATATAGAAGGTAAAAATAAAAGACTATCAATTTAAATTGATAGTCTTATAAATTACTTTTCTTCTTTTTTAGTTTCTTTCTTTGATTCGTTATTAGTAACTATATCTAATGCTTTAGTATATAATAAGTCAAATTTAATATTATCCATATTAACATCTTTTAAAATAGTTTCTTCATCTACTTGATACATTTCAGCCATTTCTTTTAATCTGGCTTTAGCTTCTTTATCAGTTACTTTTAATTTTTCGGCATCAATAACTGCTTTTAATAAATAACGATATTTTAGTCTCTTTTCAGCATCACCAGTCATTTGCTTAGTAATATCTTCTTTTTTGCTTTTTGTATATTCAAAGTACATTTCTTCAGATACACCTTGCATAGCCATTCTTTGCATAAATTCTTGATACATATGCTCTACTTCATCATTAATTAATTCTTCACAAAGTTCTACTTCCATATTTTTAGCTGCTGCTTCAAGACATTTTTCTTCATAAACATGTTCTTCTTCATGTTCTTTTTGATGAGCTATTTCATGTTCTATTTCATGTTCAAGTGAAGCCTTATCAGTAACACCTTCCATGTTAAGGTCATCAAAGAAATCTTTATCTAATTTTGGAACAACTCTTGTTTTAATTTCATTAACTTTTACTTTAAATACTACTTTTTGACCTTTTAATTCTTCAGACATGTAATCTTTTGGGAAAGTTAAGTCAATATCTTTTTCTTCTCCACGTTTCATACCAATTACGGCATCTTCAAATCCTGGAATAAAAGTATTAGAGCCAATTGTTAATGAATAGTTTTCTGCTGTACCACCATCAAATGCAACGCCATCCTTCATACCTTTAAAGTCAATAATTGCAATATCGCCATTTTCTACTTTATCACTTTCTTTAACAACTACTTCAGCATAGTCTTCAAGTAAATGATGAATACGATGTTCTATTTCATCCTTAGTTACTTTAACTTTTTCTTTTTTTACATCTAAGTTAGTATATTTACCTAATTTTACAGTTGGTTCAACTACGAAAACAAATTTAACTGCTAATTCTTTATCATCACATTTAACTAAATCTACTTTTGGTTCGATTACAGGCATTACTTTTTCTTTTGTTAATAGTCTTTCATATTCTTTTTTGATAGCCATATCCGCAGCTTCGAATAAAATATCTTGTTTACCATATTTTTTTTCATACATGTTTCTTGGGGCTTTTCCAGGTCTAAAGCCATCTATTTTAGCGTTCTTGTTTACCTTTTCAAATGCCGCATCTTGTAAACTAACCCATTCTTTTCCTTTTACTTCTAAATTAAATTCTTGTTTCATTTTTTACTCCTTACTTTATTTCCATAATTAAAACATTATAATTACCATTTGGACTTTCAACAATACAAGTATCTCCGACTTTATGTCCCATTACGGCTTTAGCAAGTGGAGATTCATTAGATATTTTATTATTAGATGGATCTGCTTCTTTAGAACCAACGATTCTATATTCTTCAACATCATCGTCGTCATCTACATATTTGATAGTTACAGTTGCTCCTAAGCCAACTTCATCTGTATTTTGTTTTTCTATTAATTCTGCTTTTTCAAGTAAAATTTCTAATTCTTTTATTCTACCTTCTACTTGTGCTTGTTCATTTCTTGCAGCATCGTAGTCAGCATTTTCTGATAAATCACCTAGGGCTCTAGCATCCTTTAAAGCTTTAATAACTTCAGGACGTTTAACCTCTTTTAAATGATTTAATTCTTCTTCTATTTCTAAAAAACCTTCATTTGTTAAATATACTTTGTTACTCATTTTTTCACCTCTTTTAACATTTTAACATTTTACTAGTTATTTTACCTTTTGTCAAGTAAAACAACATATTTTTTTCAACTATTTATTTATAATAAATTTAGATTGAACTAAGTCTTAACATATCATATTTTTTTATATTACCTTTTACTTTAAATTTTACTTTTTCTTGTGGATTTCTACTGGCATCTATAGAGTTACCATCCATGTCATATATTTTATCAATTTTAAAAGAAACAGTATCTCTATCTGGTGAAATAATTTCAACATTATCTCCTGGTTTAAAGAAATTTTTAGAAATTACTGTTGCATACTTACCATCATATTCTTCAATAATACCTAAAAAGTCTTGATTACTTATTTCATTTCGTCCTAAAAAATATTGTTCTTCAACGCCAGGTGTTTTATTGTAAAATTGGCTTATGCTGTCTCTAGCAGCAACGCGGTTCAATTCGTGACGATATTTATTAATTTTATCTTCTGATAAAGTACCATTATAGTAGTCATCTATTGCTCTTCGATAATTGTTAATTACAACTGCTATATAATAAACACTACGCATTCTTCCTTCGACTTTTAAACTTTTAATACCTATATCAATCATGTCTTTTAAATTATCTAACATGCATAAATCTTTAGAACACATGGTAAACTTTACATTGCTGTTTATTTTTTCATTATCTTTTAATAAATCAAATTCCCATCTGCATATTTGAGCACATCCACCACGATTAGCATCTCTTCCAGTAAAATAGTTTGATAAAACGCAACGTCCAGAATAACTTGCACACATTGCTCCATGAATAAATGTTTCAATCTCAATGCCTGTTTTGTCAATTATTTCTTTTATTTCATTGCGTGAACATTCTCTTCCTAAGACTACCCTTTCAACTCCTAATTCTTTCCAAAATTTAACGGTTTCATAATTAATACTTGAATATTGAGTTGATATATGAACTGCTAAATTGATATTATTATCTTTTATAATATCAATTATAAGTGGATCAGATACGATAATAGCATCTACACCACATTCTTCTAATTGTTTTAAGTATTCAGTAATTCCTAGAGTATCCTCTGTATGAAAAACAATATTCACAGTGACATATACTTTTTTTTCTAAGTTATGTGCATAATCACATGCTTCTTTAATTTCATCGATATCTAAGTTTTTAGCGTTAGCTCTTAAACTATAGTTTCGTCCACCAAAATAAACGGCATCGGCACCATATAATAGTGCTATTTTTAAGCGTTCTAAATTACCCGCGGGAGCTAATAATTCAACTTTATTCATAATATCACCTACTTTACTTTATAGATTGTTTTTTGCATAAAAAAGCCAGTATATGTATCTTCAATTTTTTCGTGGTTAATAAAATTATTTACCATTTTATTAAATTCATCATTTGGTATTTTATTACTTTTTAATACTAAATAGTCAATTTCTTTTAATGAATCTAAATAATTAATTAAATTAATTGGCTTTTGGGTATAAACAGTTGAACCAAATTCTTCTTCATCAATAATATATTCGTTATTAGTATCACTAACTATTTTATAATTATTACTATCAATAGGTTTATCAATATATTTTAAATAATTAGTGATTAAATATCTTCGTGAATAAAATATTGGAGCATAGCCATATCCTAAAAAGAATATTTCCATATTACTATTTCTCTTTATTTCAAGTAATTCATCTTTAGTTATATCGGAGGTAATAAAGCTTCCTTTAATGCCTCTTTTTTCATAAAATTTATTTGATAGTGTACTTGCGTTTAAATGATCTTGCATAATAACTAATTTATCTAGCATATTATATTCTTTAGCATAATTATATACAGCCATATCATAAAACATAATTCTAATATTTTTATCTTTTAATAAAGATAATGTTTTTTTTAGAATTGGTAAATCGCTGTTATGCATTAATTTATTTAAGCTAAGAAAGATTTCTTTATTTTTAAAATCAATTTTATTTAAATCATCTATATTAATGTAAAACGAATCATTAACTGCTAATTTATCAATAGATAAAAAGATACCATCTATATTCATATTGATTAATTCCTTTAAATGTTCGTAATTATTAGCACTGGCTATTAATTTCATATTATCACCTTTTTTGTTTTATTCTTTTATTTAATAATTTGCTAGTAAAATCAAGATAATTTGGATATAGTTCTGTAATCGTATCAGAAACCCAATTGCTACTTATTAAGTCCATGAATTTATCTCGATATTGTTTTAATCTTATGCTATCTTTTTCAATTGATAATTCTATACTAATTAAACTATTTATAGTATATTTGATTGATTCAATAAATTCATTTATATCAATTAAAATATCTTCATCAGTATAAATACTAGCAAGATAGTCTGTCATTATTCTATTGTATGCATCAAGTGAATAAAGTAAGCTATATATATCTTTGCGACTTGGAAATATATTAATTAATTCACGATTATTTGGAATAAAATATGGTTTGAAAATATTAGGAATATCTTCTAACATCATGACATTGAATACTTCAAAAGTATAACTATTAGGATGTTTTAAATCATAAGCCTTCATGCAACAATATTCAGTCATACCTTCAATCAAACCAGCTTCAATATTCATTTTGCTGCTAAATGCATATTTGTTATTTATTATATCATTTGAAGCCATATGAAAAATCTCATGTCCCAAAGCATATTCACTAGTAAATTCTATTATGTTTTCTACAGTATTATATCTAGCAGTCATAACACCATCAATTTTATCTACTTTAATTAATTCTAATGATTTAAGATTATTATTAAAGCAATTACTATATTCTATTGGAAATTGTTTTAAATAATCTTTAGTGGTAGTAAAAACATTTTTACCATAACATTTCAAATTGCTTTTACTATCATATATATCCAAAACCTTCATAATACCCCCTAATTATTATTTTCTTTTTGATAAAGCAATGCCATCTCCAACAGAAATATATTTTGTTTCAAATTCTTGATTGTTATCTAAAAAGAAAATAAAATCTTTAATTTTTCTAACAATACCACGTTGATTTTTTGTTTTAATAAGAGTTTCATCTTGGACAAGTCCATGAAAAAACAAATTGTCGGTGACTATTATACCATACTTGCTTAAATTTGGACTATATTTATTGAAAAAATTGATATTATTTCCTTTAGATGCATCGATAAATATTAAATCAAATTTATCTGTTATTACTGTGTTTAGAGCATCATCTAAGATGATATTAATTCTGTTTTCTAAATTAAACTTTTTAATATTTTCAACGGCAATATTATATCTCTCAATGTCTTTTTCGATAGTAGTTACTTTTATATCATCACTTACTAATGCCATTTTTATAGCTGAATAACCAATAGCACTGCCTATTTCTAAAATATTTTTAATATTATTTTCTTTAATTAATGTACATAAATATTCTATACCATCTGGTAACATAATAGGTACTCTATGTTCTTTTGCATAAGTTTCAATTTCTGTTAACATATATATTCCTCCAAAAGAAGAGGTTACTTAAAGTAACCCCTAACTACACCAATTATTTTCATTTTTTAATCTTTGGATTGTATTGTAGTGTCCTGTTGCATCTTTATTTAAATAAGTTTTTCCTTTACAATCAGCAACGAAATAATAATAATTATGACGTTTATAATTAATTACGGCATCAATTGATTCATGACCTGGGTTGGAAACTGGACCAACTGGTAGTCCAACAAAACTTGTACACCTTGTATTGTAAGCATTATCGCAAGTATATAAATTAGCATTGCCATTTAAAGATGTTTTAAAATCATCTATTTTTAGGTAATAGTAAGTTGTAACATCTGATCCTAATACCCAGCCATCTTTGATACGGTTATAAAAGACGCCGGCAACGCTTGCCCTATCATCAGCGCTAGCTCCTTCAAGCTCTACGATTGATGCTAAAGTCATAATTTCGTGAACGCTAAGTTCACTGGCTTCGATTTGTTCTTTATAATTATTTAATTGTTTATTCTCTTCATCTAGCATAGTTTCAATTATTTCTTTAACACTTACATCTTTATTTAAGAAGGCATAAGTATTAGGAAATAAATAACCTTCAAGTGGGTAATATATTTTACTATTCTTAATAGCATCTGTCAAGAACCAATATTTATTAATTAATGAATCAATATATTCACTATCATTCATGATATTAATAAAATCATCATAACTATTGTTGGTTTCTTCTTCAACTACTTTAGCTATTTTTCTTATATTTAGTCCTTCTTTAAAAGTAATGGTTATTTGATCTGGATTATAAGCATTACCTGCTTGCATTAAAGCAATTATATCTTTTAATTTCATATTACGATTAAACTCATAAGTTGAAGCTTTTAAATCTGTAATATGATTTACTTTAACATATATTTTATATATTAGTGTATTTCTAATTAAATTATTTTCATATAAAGTATCACCAATTGAATAAATACTACCACTTTTTATTTCAACAATTACAGGTTCATTATTTTTAGATACAGGTGATAACCAATAATTATAAAAAAAGCCAACAAGAAAAATTCCTACGAGTAAAACTGCAAGGACGCTAACGATTATCTTGTACTTCTTCATTTACTATTCTCCAGCCTTTTTGGTTTCTTCTTGAATTGACTCCAAAATAGTTTCAATTACTTTCCATTCTTTATCGCTTTTAATTGGCAGTAATTCTTGACCTTTTTCAGTTATATTATAAATAGATGCGAATACTCTTACATTGCCATTTTTATCTAGTGAATGATCAGTATAAACAACATATTTTTTTCCTGTTTCTTCTGATTCAAATGTAAATAATGGTTCACATTCAACTTGTTTTCCTTTATCATCAATTACTAAAAATTTTTTGTTTTCATTCATTACTATCACCTCTTTTTAGTCGATCTAAGTAACCTTGTAATATTATTACTGCGGCCATACCATCAACTTTTTGTTTTCTTTTTTTCCTTGATATATCAGCTTTTATTAGAACATTATTAGATATTACAGATGTTAATCTTTCATCTTCCATTATAACCTTTAAATTAAAGGAGTTTTCCAACATTGTTTTAAAATTTAAAGTAATCATAGCTCTTTCACCTAAAGTATTATTCATATTTTTAGGTAATCCTAATACTAGTGTATCTATTTGTTCTTTAGTAATTATTTCTTTAAGTGGAAAGAGCAAACTTTCATAATCTTCATTTTTAAAGTACAATGTTGTATAAACTGATGCAATAACATTGGTTTTATCACTAATAGCGATGCCTAGTGTTTTACTTCCTAAATCTAGCCCTAAGCATCTCATTTTAAATAATCCTTAAGCATACTCTCAAGTAAAAAAGTACGTTCTATTTTAGCAATTTTATTTCGATTTTCATCAAAATCTGGAATATATCCTAAATCATTACTAATCAAATAACCAACAATTTGATTGATTGGATTATATCCTTTTTTTTGCATACTATCACTTATTTCCCTAATTATACTTCGAACTTCACTTTCTTCCATTAATTATTTCACCCTAACTTTATAATTATTTTATCATATTATTATTATATTCTCAAGATTTAATTATATTTATTATTCAATTAATTACATGTCACTAAAACATTCGGTTCAGTAATAGTGGCTTTTTGTAATGTATAGTCTCTATTTAATGTTATTGTTATTTTTATATTTTCGGCATTTATTTCGTTTTTAGTAAATGGATCATATATTGGACCTTTTAGATAATTATTATCTATTAATATTTTAGCATTAAATCCATCGATATTAAGGGTACCATACCTATTATCACTTACGTATTCACTGGTGGCACTTTTAATACTATCAACGATGCTTTTACAATTATTTACTTTACTCTCTTTTATTATATTATTAATTGATACAAATGATATTGTTGCAATTACTGAAAGCAAAGCAACTGTTACTAATAATTCAATTAATGTAAATCCTTTATTATTCACTTAAATCACCTAGTTTAATTATATAATATTTCTCATATTTTTTAAAGTGTTTATTTAAAAAATCAAAAAAGAAGTACTATTATTGTACTTCTTTATCTTATTTAGCTACAATTGTAACAATTTTATTTTTAATAACCATAATTTTTATTATTTCTAAGCCTTCAAGGTGTTTCTTTACATTATCACATTCCAATGCTTTTGTCTTTATTGATTCCTCTTCTTCATCAACATTTATGTTGATTGTGGCTCTTACTTTGCCATTTACTTGAACAGCTATTTCACGAGTATCTTCAACTAATTTAGATTCGTCACATACTGGCCAAGTTGCATTAGCAATAATATCATAACCCATTTCTTCATTTAATTCCTCAGTTAAGTGTGGGGCTACTGGATTAAGTAAAATCAATAATAAACGATAATCATCTTTAGTAATAGATTCTTTTTCTTCATAAGCATTAGTTAAAATCATCAATTTTGAAATGTAAGTATTATAACCCATTCTTTCAAGGTCATAAGTAACACCTTGAATAGTTTTATTTTGAATTGTTTCAAGTTCTTTTGTATAGCCTGAATTATCGTTTAATTTTTCTTTTAAGCGATATACTCTATCTATAAATCTTTTACATCCTCTTAGTGAATTAGTATTCCATGGAGCATCTTGAGTGTAGTCTCCCATAAACATTTCATAAAGTCTTAAGACATCAGCACCATAGTCACTTACTATTTCGTCAGGATTAATAACATTGCCTTTGGATTTACTCATTTTTTGATTATCAGATCCAAGCACCATACCATGACTTACACGAGTCCAAATCATTTCTTTTGATGGAACTAATCCTACATTATATAAGAATTGAACCCAAAATCTTGCATATAGTAAGTGTCTAGCTGTATGTTCCATACCACCATTATACCAATCTACTCTATTCCAATATTTCATAGATTCCATAGAAGCAAAAGCAGAATCATTATGTGGGTCCATATATCTTAAGAAATACCAACTAGATCCAGCCCAGTTAGGCATAGTATCAGTTTCTCTTTTAGCAGGACCACCACATTTTGGACAAGTGGTATTTACAAATGATTCAATTTTAGCTAGTGGAGATTCACCATCATCAGTTGGTTCATATTCGGCAACATCAGGAAGCATTAATGGTAGGTCTTTTTCGTCCATTGGTTGCCAGCCACATTTTTCACAATATATCATTGGAATTGGTTCGCCCCAAAATCTTTGACGTGAGAATATCCAATCTTGAAGTCTATAATTAACTTTGGCTCTTCCTAGTTTGTTTTCTTCCAAATACTCAAGCATTTTTTTAATAGAATCTTTTTTATTAGTATATCCATTTAAGAAATCAGAGTTAATCATTTCACCATCGCCAGTATATGCTTCTTTTGAAATATCTCCACCTTTAATTACTGGAATAATTTCTAGATTAAACTTTTTAGCAAATTCATAGTCACGTTCATCGTGGGCTGGTACGGCCATAATGGCGCCTGTTCCATAACCCATCATTACGTAGTCTGATATAAAGACTGCAACATCTTTACCATTTAATGGATTTTTAACAGTAATTCCATCTAGTCTTACACCTGTTTTATCTTTATTAACCTCAGTTCTTTCAAAAGCACTTTTAGTCTTAGCAAATTCTTGATATTTTCTTACTTCATCCATATTAGTAATTAAACTTGATAATTTTTCTAACATTGGATGTTCTGGAGCAAGTACCATGAAAGTTACACCAAATAATGTATCACATCTTGTTGTATAAACTGTTAATTTATCACCAGTTTCAGCAACAGTAAAATCTACTTCGGCACCAGTTGACTTTCCTATCCAATTAATTTGACCAAGTTTTACTCTATCAGCAAAGTTAGTGTCATCTAATCCTTTTATTAAATCTTCCGCATAATCACTCATGCGAAGCATCCATTGACTTTTTTCTTTCTGAACAACTTTTGACCCACATCTTTCGCAAACACCACCAGCAGCATCTTCGTTTGATAAAACGCTTTTACATTTAGGGCACCAGTTAACATCTTTTTTTGCTTTATAAGCCATACCGTGTTTATAAAATTGTAAGAATTGCCACTGAGTCCATTTATAGTATTCTGGATCAGTAGTTGAGAACTCTCTATCCCAATCAAATGAAAATCCAAGGGATAACATTTGTCCTTTAAAAGTTTTTATATTTTCTTTAACAGCATCTTTTGGATGTATATGATTTGCAATAGCATATTGTTCGGCTGGAGCACCAAATGCATCCCACCCCATTGGGAATAGCACATTATATCCTTGCATTCTTTTTACTCTAGCAAGGGCATCTTGAGCAGTGTAACTACGTACGTGTCCTACATGCAAACCTGAACCTGATGGATATGGAAATTCAACCAAAATATAATAAGGTTTCTTTTCACTTCCATTAACTGCTTTAAAAGTCTTATTTTCACTCCAATATTTTTGCCATTTTTTTTCAATTTTTGTAAAATTATACATAATTTATCCTCCTTGTAAATAAAAAATAGTTATAACATAAGGACGAATTATTCGCGGTACCACCTTATTTTATAACTATTGTTATACACTTATAATTTTAACGCATTTCTGCGGATATAAATCAGCTAGATAGACAAGTTCATAAACCTTGTATTAAATACTCTCACCATATGTATTCTCTCTTTAAATACGCTAGTTTATTACTACTTCTACCCGTCGCTTTTCAAAAACTAATAATATATTAGCACAATTTTATTTATTAAACAAGTGCTTTTTAATTTTTTTATCTTTTTCTTCTAAATAAAGATTATATCTTATATTTAATATTTTAAGAGCATATTTTTTTAAATACTCGGCTTCTTCTTGGTTTAACGTAGGATCAGTTTCTAAAAAATTAGTATTATTTATTATTTCAGCAATTTCTTCTTTTTGATATTCTTTTTCTAATAATTCATCTATTTCCATAACTAAACTTACTGAATAACCCATTAGTTTTTCATCAAATAACATAAAATCATCATAATATTTATCTGTATTACTGATTGACATTATTAAAGATAGTAAATTATTGATACTTTTATATTCATTATTATACATATTATCACCTTTTAATTACATTCTCTATTTATCCATTCTAAGAGAATGGCTACGATAAAATCTATTTCCTTATTTGTTAATTCCTTGCCTTTTGGAATTTTATACCATTTTTCTAAACATCCACGACAACAGCAAGCACAAGCATGCTGAGCAATAAAAACGGGATGAACTTGGGACATTGGAGTTTGCTTGCCATCGTTAGGTATATCAGCTGGTTTTAGTCTTTTATCAATTATTTCGTAGGCATGAGTCTTAATTAAATCTATTCCTTTGTTAAGCACATATGTTTTCATTTTTTTATTTAAATGGAAACTACTTCTAAATTTTGATTTACCTAATCTTTTTAATATTATATCTTCTTTCATCATAATAAAATTATAGTAAATAATATATTTAAAAGTCAACAAAAAAGAATTTAAGATTAAACTTAAATTCTATTATTATTTAATACTAGTAATTTCAGTAACATCCTGTTCTCTATTATAACTTATGTTTAAACTATCTCCTGGCTTAATGAATGGTAATTTATTACTTATTTTAATAGATACTTTATATTTTTTTTCATTTGTATCCATAATATAATAATAAGTATTACCATCGATTGTAGCATTTGTAATAGTTAAAATTGTTATGTCTTTATTATTATTTTTATTATTTTTATTATCTAAATTGGCATTATTTAAATAATTGTTGGCTGCGTTATCAATGCCTAATGTACTATCAGTTACTACTACTTTTTGATAGTCAACTACATCAACAAAGGCATACATTTTAACTAGTCCAGCATTATCTTTTAAGCTCATTAAGTAAGTTGGGCGATCATTTAAGTTAATTAATAATGGAAATGAACTAGTATATTTCATTTGTTGAACTTGGCCTTCAGCTGATGCCATGGCAGAATACTCTTCAGCTCCTGGTACGGAGTAAAAATTTGTCTCTTTTGTTCTTAAATTGGTTAATATAAAACCAATATTTGATTCATCCGTTGATACAGATGTAATACCTGTATACATGTATACATCATCATCTCTTACTAAATAGTTATAACCATCTGTGGTTTGAACAACCCCGTTTTGACTAAACAATGAATTAAAGTAACCTTTTTTATACATTCCCCAGTCATTAATTTGTTCAATAATGAGATTAGCTGAATAGATTTGATCAACCCATTTAGGAATATCTTTAGATTTGTATTTTATGGTTTTTCCTGTAATTGGATCCATTAATATTGCACCATTAATTTCTTTTTTTATACCGACACCGGTATATTTTATTGTTGATATAACCCAATAAGGTTTACCTTCATTATCAATTTCAAAACTAACATTTCCAAATATGGTTGTTGGATATTTTAATCTTAAAGCTCTGTCCAAATCTTTAAAGAAATAGGCACTTGGCATATATTTCATACCCTTATCTAGTTTTACTAATTCACTTGTTCCTGTTACAGAGTTTACTTTAATATATCCTAAAACACCATGTTTTTTATTATTTAACCATTTAATAAATCCATTATATTCAATTGGTGTTACCCTTACAATTTCATTATTATAATTAATTTGTGTATATAAATCTGATACATAGTATTGACTTACTAATTCACTCATCTGTCCCATGACACGGTCTCCAAGTTTTTGACTAGAGTCTTTGTCTAATAAAGGTACTTTGGTAAAGTCAACTTCTTTAATATCATCTGTAAAGTTAGTGTCTTCACTGACAGTAATTCTACTAGCCCAAGATTTAGAATTAAATAATGGACTACATATTAAATTAATTAAAACTATTAAAACCAATACTCCAGTTATACTACCGGTAACAATTAAAGTATTACGTGGCAAGTCTCTAACCTTATTTATTACTCTTGTCCCATCAAACAAACTAAGTCCTGAAGTTACAATATGGCATACTAAAATCATAAATAAATAAGCATAAAAACCGGGATTTTGGAGATTAATAGCTGGTAATGATATGTAATATAATGCTAGTGCAAATAAAATAATTAAAAGTATTCTTATAAACAATATTTTTCTTTTTCGCATAAAGCCTCACTTTCTTTAAATCAATTATATCATATAAATATATAAAAAACTTATAAAGATTATCTTTATAAGTTATTTTGATAATAATTCACAAATTAAATCTGTTAATTCACTAGCATTATCAACATTTAATCCGGATAATAATCTAGCTTGATTATATAATACTTTGGTGTATTTAGCTAATTCTTCTTTTTTGCCATTTTTATATAATTCTTTTATTTTATCACTAACTGGATGTTCATTATTAATTTCTAAGATAACGTCAGCTTTTACTTTTTCACTTTCAGCTGGCATACTATTGATTATTTTTTCCATTTCAAGTGATAATTCACCACTAGAAGTTAAACATACTGGATGATTTTTTAAATTATTTGTAAATTTTACTTCTTTAACACTATCTTTTATAGCTTCATTCATAATTGTTAACATGTCTTTTAAGTCAGTATTAACTTTAGCGATAGCTGCTTTTTCTTCATCAGTTTGCATATCAATATTTTTGTCAGTAACATTTATAAATGTTTTTTCTTTGTATGTGTTAAGAATTTTAATAACAAATTCATCTAAATATTCTGTTAAATATAACACTTCATAACCTTTACTAATAACATTATCTACTTGTGGTAACATTTTAATATTACTAATAGATTCGCCACTAGCATAATATATTTCTTTTTGATCATCTTTCATTCTTTCAACATATTCATCTAGTGTTACATATTTATCTTCTTTGGAACTATAGAATAATAATAAATCTTCAAGTTTATCTTTGTCAGCACCATAACTAGAATATATACCATGTTTTAATTGCATTCCAAATGAAGTATAAAACTTTTCATAGTCTTCTCTATTGTCTTTTAACATATTAAGTAATTCATTTTTAATTTTATTTTCAATATTTTTAGCAATCAATCTAACTTGATGATTTTGTTGCATTGTTTCTCTTGAAATATTTAGAGCAATATCTTCAGAGTCAACAAGTCCTTTGACAAAACTAAAATAATCAGGTAATAAGTCACTACATTTATCCATTATCATAACACCTTTTGAGTATAATTCTAGGCCTTTAACATATTCTTTTGTATAATAATTAAATGCAGCATGTGATGGAATAAATAATAAGGCATCATAACTAGTTAAACCTTCTACTGACGTTTTAATTACTTTAAGTGGTTTTTCATAATCATAAAATTCATCTGTATAGAAATTATTATATTCTTCTTCTTTTACTTCACTTTGTTTCTTTTTCCAAATTGGTGTCATACTATTAATAGTCTTTGTTTCTATTTTATCTTTTTCACCTTTTATGTCCATTTTAATTGGATATTTTATATAATTAGAATATTTTTTAATAATTTCTTCAAGTTTATAATCTTCAAGAAGTTCATCATAATTATCATTATCAGTATCTTCTTTTAGATATAAAGTAATCGTAGTACCGTTTTCTTTTTTTTCTGTTTCTTCGATAGTATATCCATCGGCACCAGTACTTACCCATTTATATGCTTTATCACTATTGATTGATTTACTTACTACTTCAACTTTATTTGATACCATAAATGAAGAATAAAAGCCTACGCCAAATTGTCCAATAATGGAAATATCTTTATTTATATCATTATTTTCTTTAAATAATTCAGAGCCACTCTTGGCAATGGTACCTAAATTGTCTTCAAGTTCTTCTTTGGTCATACCGATACCATTATCAGTAATAGTTATGGTTCTTTTATCTTTATTAGGAATAACTTTTATTTCTAAATTTTCTTTTTTTACTTTTACTCGCTTATCAGTAAGAGACTTAAAATATAATTTATCAATAGCATCACTTCCATTTGATATTAATTCTCTTAAAAATATTTCTTTATTTGTATAAATAGAATTAATCATCATATCCAATATTTTTTTTGATTCTGTTTTAAATTGTTTTTTACTCATTTTTTATCACTCTTCCTTGTACATATAAAATATAGCACGATATTTAGCAATTGTCAACATTAATTGCTAAAAATTAGCTAATTGTATAATTATTAAAAAAGTAGATATGTAATCTACTTTTCTTGTTTACTAAAGATAATTTTATTTATTATTAAAAGCAATCCTACCATAAATAATAATATATGTCTATATGTAAAATAATAATGTATTGTATGATTAGCAAGTACTGTATACCATATGATTGGATATAACGTAATAATTATAAATGGAATGATTTCTTTGTTTTTAATTTTAAATTTCATATAAATTCTCAAACAATATATTTTTTTCTATTTATAAACATTTTTGTAATAAGTGCCTGAATCCATCTCTGATTGTTCTTAGATGAGGTTTTCTATCTCTTAAATCTTTTCTTAATACAGTTTTTACTTCACACATTTTTAAGTTATTTATTTTTGCTTTTATAATCATTTCACTGGCATATTCCATACCTGGAGAAGATAAATTTATTTTCTTTATTGCTTCTTTATTATATGCCCTTAAGCCACAATGATAATCTTTGATTGGAGTTCTAAAAAGGAAATTAGAATATTTTGATAAAAATTTTACACCTATATTATGAGATAATGGCATGGCATTTTTTTAATTCCACCGGCAAATCTATTTCCAACTACTAAATCATATCCTTCTCTTACTTTGCTGATAAATTCATCGAGATTGGAAAAATCATAGCTACCATCAGAATCTCCCATAATACAATATTTGCCACGGGCATTATTTGTACCATTTATTAAAGCATTTCCATATCCTCTATTCTTACAAATTGACACTCTTGCACCATTTTTTTTGGCTACTTTTACACTATTATCTTCACTATTATTATCTGATACCATTATTTCAGCTTTCAGTTTATGTGAATTAATATATGTCATAATTTCATTTATACAAAATGGTAGAGTTTTTTCTTCATTCAAGCATGGTAATATAAACGTAAATTCAATCATTTTACTTCTCCTTATAATTAGGCATTTTAATTGTGTTATATTTTAATAGTTTTTGCCAGTGATAAGGTTTATTCTTTTTGCACTATAACAGTTATTTATTAAAGAAATCTCTTCTTCTAATCCAACATGTCATGAAACGTAATGCTGCTTTTCTGTTGGTTAACCATTTAATTCTTATACCATTATTTGTATTACTTATCATACGATTTACTAAATATCTAGCAACGACATCTGGATAATCGCCAAGGATATTGTATACTTTTTTATTTTTTTCACTTAGTTCCATTTTTTTATCTCTTAAAGCATTTACTAAAAAATCTGTAATCATAATACCTGGTGATAATGCACCAACAATTATGTCATATTTATTAGTCTCAGCTTCTTTAGCTAATGCTTTTATAAAATAAGTAAGTCCTCTTTTGGCTGTTCCATATACTGATAATCCTGGAATAATAGCATCATTTGAGCCATGTCCTTCGACAGTATAAATTGAGCCATAATTTTGTTCAATTAATACTTGCATGGCAAGGTTTGATGCCATAATTGTTCCTTTTAAGTCAATGTCAATCATGGAATCTATTTCTTTCTCATTAAGTTCCCATATCATTTTATCAGGTTGATTTATACCAGCATTATTAATCCAAAAATCAATTGTTTTAAAATTCTTTTTGACATCTTTAATCATGTTTAGGATGTCTTTAGATTTTGTTATATCACATACGCAAGCTAATACTTCGCCTTGGCCTTTTTCATTAAGCAATTTTTCTCTTGCATTATCAATATCAGATTTAAAAATATCACTAATTACTACATTAAAATTTTTCTTTCTAAAGCATTTAGCCATTTCATAACCTAGGCCTCTTGCGCTTCCAGTAATTACTACAGTCTTTCTACTCATTTAATTAACTCCTACTCATCCATTTAACACTATCAAGTTTAAATTCAGATCCTTCTTTCACATAATTAAAGCGATAAAATGATGTGTCTTTAGTTAAATCAAATAATTTTGAAGCATCGCCATCATATGAGCCTAATACTTTATTATTTAAATCATATAAAGTTCCTTCTTTTAGATATGATATATTAACATCCATTGATAATTTATCTTTATTCCATGAATATCCATATAAAAATGTTACATATTCAATATCACTTTGACATTTAGCTTCCTTACGTGTAATTGTATCACCAGATTTTGTATAAATATAATTACCATATTGATAATTATTGATTGAATTTAATAAATTAATATCTGTTCTAAATAATCTATCTTGTACTTGTGTTATAAGACTTGTTTCAATTTTATCGGTTAATCCTTGTGTCTTTTCAATATTACTAAATAAATAATCTAGTAAAGTTTTTTTATCTAATTTTTCAACACTAGTATTCTCTTCATCTAATTTTATGTTTAGATGCAAATCACCTTGGCATGATAATTCTATGATATTTGAATATAGTTTTCTTACTTGTTCTGGATAAACATCATATATTTCATTTAAAGCAAATTTTTCTTCTTCTTTTTTAAATGATTTCATTAATATAATTATAATAACTATAATTAATATAATAACGGCTGTTATTATAAGAAACTTTTTATTTAATAATAATTCTTTTATTTTAGTGAATATACTACTAAATTTATTAGTTGGTTCTTTTTTTATTTCTACTTTTTTATCATTTCTTTTTGTCTTTATTTTATTATTTAATTTATTATTTTTTTTACTATTTGTTTTCATTTAATCACCCATCTTTATAATATAAGATTAACATATAATTTAATTTTTATCAACTTTATTGTTAATTTTTACTTTATATTTTTGGTATTTTTATTACAAAGAAAAAAGTTTTCCGTAAAAAACGAAAAACTTTGTTTTTTTATGGAGGACCTAGTCGGATTCGAACCAACGATCAGGGAGTTGCAGTCCCACGCCTTAGCCACTTGGCTATAGGTCCATCGCAATTAAAATTATATCAAAAATTATTTTATATTTCAATAATATTATACTATTTTTTTATAAAAAAATGAAAAAAGAATGAAAAAATCATTCTTATGCACTTTTTAGATTTAATTTTATTTTATATGAATCATCAAATGTTTCATTATAAATCAAATAGTTATTTTTCTTTACATTGTCTTCTATTTCATAAACAGCTATATAATTATTATTTTCATTTGTAATATATTGCTTTTTATAACATATTCCGTATTTATTAAATTTACTACATATATTTTTATTTGGTGTATATTTATGACTATTAATATTTAGTTCTAAATTATCAATATTAAATTGTTGTTTTCTACCATATTTATAAATTCCAAAATTTATAATTATATATTGTTTATTGTCTTTTTTTACATAATAACTATTATTAATGGTTATGAAATTAGTTATACCAATTACATCATTTTCTTTATAAATTTTGTAATTTGTACTTACATAATTATAAAATTTTGTCCCTAAAAATATTAAAAGTACTGCTAAAATTATTAATATATATATTTTAAATTCTTTATAAAAATATGATAATTCTCTTCCATATTTTCTTGCGCTTCTCATTATGTTAGTAGTATCAATTTGCGTATTAACTTCAATTTCTTCATAGTCATTGGCATCTAGATGTAATTCTCCAATATCTTTACTAAAATTAAATTTTTTGATGTCAAAGCCAAGACCTCTTATTAACATCATACCTATTATTATATATTGAAAAACTAAAGTTATTAATGTAATATCAGCATATAATCTAATTGTTTTTTGATCTACGACTGTACTTACTATACCATTCATATAAGTAAATAAAACAATCATGTATACACTAATAATAATATATCCAATTGTAGTTAATAAATATATTCTTCTTGGTTTGTCTTTTTGCTTAAATAAATAAAATATAGTAATACATAGTATTAAACCTATAGTAATCCAAAGAAATATTTTATTATCTATATAATTAAGGGCATTATACCTATTTACGGAGTCTTTAATTACTTCTCTTAAGAAAGAATAAATCTGATTGTTTTTTATTACTATATATGCGAAAATGGCTGTAATAAATAAATGAACAGCTTTAAAATGTTTTATTAAAAATACATATGGATTTTTTAGTACCATTTCTATCACCTATAATAATAATAACATTAAAATTAAAAAATAACAAATATTATTATTTTTTATATACAATTAATTGTTCAGGTTGTAAATAAATTTTACTATTTTGTTTTATTAATTCTTCTTCAGATATATTTAAACCATTAGCAATGCCACTTAGGGTATCTCCTTCAGCAGTAAAATAAATAATAGAACCAGCTTTGGGAATTAACAATACTTGATTTGGATATATATAGTCATCAATATTAATTCCATTAAGTTCTGCTAAAAGAGTTGGATTAATTAAATTGTCAGTAGCTATTTTATATAGTGTATCTCCTTTTATAACTGTATAATAATCAAAATATTGACTTGTTATTTTTGGTACTAATAAATTTGTACCTTTTTGAATATTTATATTATTATTTAGATTTTCTATTATTTCTTTATTTGTATTATATTTTTTAGCAATACTATCTAATGTATCATACTCATTGGCAATATAAGTTTCAAACATTTTACCCCTCCCAATATAAGATATTCTAAATATTTAAAAAAGACATAAGAAAAAGTACATTGTTTTTAATAATGTACCTTTTATTTTTTTTCTTTTTCTCTTTGGGCGAATTCTTTTTTTTGTTTTAACATTATTTCAGTAATATTAGTTTCTATTTCATCTAATGCGTTAGGATCAATATTAGTAATAGTTATCACTTCTTTAATAGTATCTATAATGATACTTCCAAAGATTAATCCTCTGTGTACTGTTAAGTCATTATACATATCTGGAGTAATCGATTTGAAAAAGTATCCAAAGAAAACTCTTTTTGTAGCAACCATTATTCTTTTATTTGTAAAAGCAATAATATTGGTATTAACTAAATCAAGCGAATGATCATTTTTTTGACCTGCAAAAATATATAATATTTCTTCATCATAATTTAAATGTCTATCTATAACTTTAGCATGTTCTTTTAATCTCCAGGCAACCGTAAGTGGATATTTTTTCATAAACTTACGTACTAATGTATAACTATCTTTCATTTTTTACTCTCCCATTTTTACTCTATCTTTAAAGAAGGCATCAATTGAATCTTTTTCAACATACCCACTTATTGAATCAACAATTCTGTCGCCAAGCATCATCAATGTTGTTGGAGTACCCCATTGGTTTTTCTTTAGGTAATTATTTGTTGTTGATAATTTAGTCATTTCTTCTTGAGATAAATTATCAGTATTAATATAAGTTACTGCTATTTTCTTTTCTTTTGCATATTCTTCCATAATTGGCATATACATTTGACAATAGCCACATCCTGTTCTTTCAATAACTACGACAAAGGCATCACCATTATCAACCATTTTTTCATATTCACTATATGTTATTTCATTTAATCCAGTTTCACCTTTTAATTCTAATGGAAATTCAATATTTTCTTCAGCTTTAGTACCTTTTGTTGATAATATGCCAATAATAGCAATAATAATAACCAACCCTATTAATATAAAATCTGTTTTTTTCATTTTTCCCTCCAATTAATATTCTACACTTTTTTTAATCATTAGTCAAATTAGTAAAATACATTCCTTAAATATAGTCCACATGCTGGGGCGGTAATACCGGCATATATTCTATTTTCTTCTTTTAAAATATTAATAATATCTTCGGGCATTCTTTTGCCTTCTCCGACTTCAATTAAAAGGCCAACCATATTTCTTACCATATATCGCATAAAGCCAGTTCCAACAAAAGTAATAGTTAGTTTATTTAAGTCTTTTGTATCTCTTACAATTAATGTATTGCTAATTGTCCTTACATAATCTACTATTTCTTCGTTTGTTTTAGTAAAGGACTTAAAATTATGTTCTCCTTCTAAATATTTTATTGCTCTTTCCATAGCTACAACATCAAGTCTTTTATTATATTGATATACATAATTTCTTTCTATAGGGTTATATTCACCCATATTAATTTTATAAATATATTCTTTTCCAATTGCACTAAATCTTGCATGAAAATCATCGGCTACTTCTTCAATTTTTTTTACATATACATCTTCTGGAAGTAATGAATTGATACCTCTTTGTAATTTATCACATGGAATACTTTTATCTAATTCAAAATGGGCTTTTTGATTTAAGGCATGAACTCCAGCATCTGTTCTACCTGATGCATGGATTGAAACTGTCTTACCGCCATTTATCTCTTTGATAGCATCTTCGATTACCTTTTGAACTGTTCTTAATTTTGGTTGTTTTTGATAACCAGAAAAATTTGTTCCATCATAAGAGAATGTCATAAAATACTTCATATTTACACCTCAAACATATTATACAAAAAAATAAATAAAAAGTAAAATACTAGATTTTGGTAATCTAGTATTCTTTTAAAAAGTTAATTTGTTTTTTATCATCTAACATTAAGAGTAAATTTTTAGTATAATATCCAATTATAATAGTATAGGCAATAATAACTAGATCCTTAGAACTTAAATTAACACCAAATAAGTAAGTAAAATATGTAAGTATAGAGCATAATATGATACTTAGCATTATTTCATAATTTTCTTTATATGTAATAAAATAAATTACTGATAAGACACAACCAACATATAAATATCTTTCATGCATGCATGGTAATAAATATGTAGTTATAACAACAAACCATAATCCTAAATTTAAGATTTTTTTATTGTTTAGATTAACCTTTTTATATATTAAATAACAAAGCATCATAAGACAGACAAACATAGTAGTAAATACACCAAATAGATGTAATATTTTTCCATCTCCTTTAATTAAACCGTAAATGTTTAAAAAATTTAAGGAAATATAATCTTTATACTGTGCTGCTTGCAAAAAATATACAAGTAATAAATCTTTTATAGGTTTTCCTACGACTATGGCAGGCAAACATAATATAAAATTAACAAGAGGAATAATCAAAAAATACCATATAGTATATTTTTTCTTAATAAAATATATAACAATAAATAATGGAAGAATAAAAACAAATTGCAGTTTTAATGCATATGATATACCTAAAAATATAAATGATTTAAGATAATCTTCTTTTAACAAATATAAAATGGCTAAAATTATAAACATAGTATATCCAGCATCACATTGTCCCCAAAGAGCGCTGTTAAGTACTATTTCTGGGATAAATAACATAATACTATAAGTTAAAAAATAATAGAATTTTTTATTTTTAGGAACTAAATATTTTACTAAAGCAGCTGATGATAAAGCTAATCCAAAATCAAATATTATTGATACTGTTTTTATTATATAAAGACTTTTAAATGGAAGATATGAAAGAATTGCCAAAATGGTCATATATGGGGCATTATAATTGCCTTGATAAGTTCCTAGAGCCATTATGTTACCATTATTTTTTAAATAATCAAACCATTTTGCTAAATATACTGTATAATCATGGGATTCATAAGAAAACAAACAAAGACGCATAATTAGTGCTAAAAAGGTAACAAAAATAAATCCAAGAAAAATATATTTAGTACCTATAAAATCTAATAATTCTTTTTCAAATTTTTTCATATATAATCACCACTTCTTTTACATATTTATATTTTAACAAATAAAACTATAAAAATCTATACATATAATTACTAGTTTAATTTAAAATTGTTTTTTTCTTACAATTATTGTATACTTATAGTATATGATATGGTATGGTGTATAAGATGATTGGAATTTTTTATTTATTATTAACATTAATATTTGGTTTTTCTTTTGTATATCGATTCATTGATTATAAATTTATTTATGAATCTTTAGGTTCAAAGAAAATTGCTAGTGAATTATCACCTTTTTTGTTTTTAATTCCTATTGGGTGGTTAATGGGAATCATTTTAATGACAACTGCAAATTATTATATAATTTATATATTGAACATTTTATTTAAACCTAAATCTCATTATACAATTGGAATAATAATCACAATTCTATTGTTCACTATTATGACAATATATAATTTTAAGTTTTTTAAAAAAATAAATATTAATAATAAGAAAAAGAATTGTTTATTTTATATAATTGTCACTTTGGCTATCGTAATTATAAGTAGTTTCTTAATGTTTTATACTTATAATATTAAAAATAATACTTTATATGTAGGTTTCTCAACTTTTTCTGATATGTCTCCACATACGGCAATGGTATCATCTTTTGGTATTGGAGAAAATATTCCTACTAACTACATGCATTTTGGCAATGATGGAATTAGATATCATTTTCTATTTTATTTTTTTGCAGGGCTGCTTAAATATATGGGATTACTAATTGATTATGCGATAAATATTCCAAGTATTATAACGATGACTATTGCAATTGTTTTAGCTGGATTATTGTCTACTTTAATATCTAAAAATAAAATAGCATTTTTAATTACTCCAATACTAATTTTATTTAGAAGTTCCTTTAATATTGTAATTGTTATTTGGCAAGCATTACAAAAAAATATTAACGTATTTTCATATATATTTAATAATAATAATTGGTATGATATAACTCCATTTGATAAATGGGGCATATGGTCAATTAATGTCTACCCTAATCAAAGACATATTATGCTTGGTATGGCTGTTATATTAACTTTTATAATTATCTTATTACCATATGTCAAAGATACTTTTAAAAATTTGGGTAGAAAAAACATTTTTAAAACAGGAGTTTTTTCAAAAGATGCATGGATTGTTTCTAAAAATGATAGTTTTGCTATTCCGCTTATATTTACAACAATTTGCCTACCATATTTTCATGGATCAGCATTAATTACTTGTCTATTAGTTCTTTTTGGAATGGCAATTCTAAGTAAAAAGAAATTAATCTACTTAATAATCGCTGTTTTAGCTATTTCATTTTCTATGATACAGACTAATTTACTTTCTGGTGGTTCAAATAATGTTGTTAATTTTATTTTCAATCCAGGATTTGTTCTTGAATCTCATACTTTAATAGATATTATTAAATATTTATTTATGATAACTGGATTATCATTTATTTTAGTTCTCTTATATTCAATAAAAAATAAGAAAGATAGGAAATATCTTCTTTATATATGTTTTTGTTTCTTCTTACCAATTGTTTTTGCTTTTTGTTTTCAATTGACGATTGAAATGTTGGCTAATCATAAATTTATTCAATTTTCAATTATTTTATTTGATGTGCTTATAGCAGCGTATATTAGTGAATTAATAAATAAAAACAAAAGAATTTATAGTTCTGGTTTAATATTAATATTATTTTTATTTTTAATTGGTACTGGCTTTAGTGAATGGATTACTTTTATTAATATCAATAAAAATAAAATGCAAATTAAATATAATTCGGAAGATACTACATGGATAAAAGAAAATACGAATCCAGATAATGTATTTTTAACTCCTATGTGGTCATTAAACAGTTTCTTTTTAAGTGGTAGAAGTACATATTACGGTTGGGCATATTATGCTTGGTCAGCTGGACATGATACAGATACTAGACTTGATGATTATAGAAATCTATTATCTGGAATGAATAATAATATAGAATTATTTATTGATTATTGTAAAAGAAATAATATTAAATACTTTATTGATAGTCCAGATTATTACCAATATGAAGAGAGTGATAACATTATTTATAATAGAGATTATATTATAAATAATTTAGAATTATGTGCTTCTTTTGATGAATATAGTATTTATAAAATATATTAAAAGCAGGTATATTACCTGCTTTTTTAGATTTAATTTATTTTTATTATATATGTTTCTATATTAAGATTATCATTCATGTTAGATGAAAATACAATTGTTCCTAATTTCTTTAATAATTCTTCATTAAGATGAGATGCTTTTTTATTATTATAGTAATTGTATTCTGAATAGCCAATTATAATATATTTTATATTGTATTTTTGGATTAAGTTCTTTACCTCTTCTTCATCACTAGATGTATATATAATATCAACATCACTCATTCTCTCTTGAACTTCTGGTGGAAAATCTAATGATGAATTCTTACTTCTCCAAAGCCATTCGTGATTATACCAACCAATTGGTGTTGCTAAACCTGTAAATACAGATATTCTATCTTCATAGCTAAAGCTATCTCCGTAACACTCTAATATTACATCATCATTACTAGCATGGTCATTTAACCAATTAATTACTGCTGAATCATCAATTGAGGTAACATTTTCATCGATATAATTATTATCAAGTAAGAAATACATGGCATCTAATGTTTTATAATTCTTATATTCTAAAACATTACCAAACCACATTTTTCCAGCGGTATATGAATATAAAATTGTTAAAACAAATAGGAATAATAATTTATATTTTAAAAGTGAATGTTCTTTTTTATGTAAAAATATTAAGACAGTAAGCATATATCCAAAGCATAATCCAAACATCATATATGCTTGATAGGTAAGTTTAAACATCGTATTTGCCCTGTGATAATCGCCATTATAGATATCAACAACATATACAAATTCTGGAGCTAAGACTAATCCTATGGCACATATACCTAAAATAATTGAAAATATATCTGAAATATTTAAACTATAGATGTACTTCATTATTTGTTCAATATTGAATTTTTTAAATTTACAATCTTTAATTGTGATGTATATAAAATAAAGAACTGTTGTTATTGGCAATGCCCAAAGAACAATTAATTTATAAACTAAACTTCTAGATTCTACTGGTTTAATAACAGATGATATCATATCAAAAGACATACTAAATGGTAAACTAACAATTGTTGATGTTGTTAATAACATTATACTTTGAATTAATGTAGTTAGAATTATATCTTTAATCTTTTTATACATTATCATATTTGATATTAAGAATACTATGAAACATACTACAAAATAGATTGGAAAATCCCAATAGTTAGTCATCTTAAATATTCCTAACATGAATCCTAATAAAACTATTATTGGATTAAATATTATTTCTTTAATATTAAATGCTTTATATGCATTTTTAGTATTAATTGTTTTTTGATTATTTAATAAATATACAAAAATAAGAGCAATTGCTAATAATACGAAAATTATATTTAAAACATGTGCATGCAAATCTCCAAGAATAAATGAATAACTAGGAAATTCATGAATGGTATTTTCTATATATCTTGTTGAATCTGGAAACCAAAAATTATTTTCTACTTTAATATGAAAGATGGGAACTATCAAGCCAAATATTACATAATGCATATTGGCTGCTAGTGTATTGGCAAGGGATGCCATTATGCCACCAATAACTGGAATATATTTCTTTTTTTTATTATTAATACGAGTTGATAATAAATTATAAACAAGGGTATAACACTCAAACATGGTAAGTGAAAATAGTGTTATTAGCATAAAGTTATAACCATAATTTACTCCTACTCCACTTAATTTAGTTATGAATGTACTTATGTATTGTCCAAAATAATAATAATTAATTTTCTTACCAGAAAACCACATATCTTGAGGTGGCATATAATCAGTTCTATCAATTGTGGCCATATAGCCATAATCCATGTATTTTTCAGTGCCATATGCCATGGAATTAAATCCTTTAATATAGCAAGCTAAAGACATAATAAAGAATAAAATTAATTCAATTCTTAATATGCTCAATATCTTACTATATATATTTTCATTATTGACTTTAATTGTAGGATTTTTTTTAATTATTAATTTAGAAATTAATAAAGATAGTATAAAAACAATGATTACACAAATATATGAATTTATTACATTAAATTTCATTATTTTAAATGAAGATAATACCCACATTAAAAAGCCTGAAAATAATATTCCAAATACTTTAGAAAAAATATACCCCCTATCATGAAACTTTTTAAATATAAGATTATTTAATGGTAAAAAAGATAGTCCCATAGCAAATAATACTAAATACCATTTAGCAAATTCTATTAAATCTTTAGCACCTATGGCTAGATGTAATAAAAGGATACTTATTGCCAAAAGGATTATTAGAACTATATTAATAATTTTCTTTATATTACTTTTTTTCATTTCTTTTTTCCAATCTTTTTTTATTTATACTTTTATTAATATCTCTAAATTCTTTTAGTGCATTAATTCCAATTTTATTAATTTTTTTCATATTAATTGAGTTTTTTCCACCTTGACGTTCTCTAAATGTTATATCAAAGTATTTAACCTTTAAGTTAAACTTTCTATAAATAACAGAAATTATTACATTACTTAAATGATATTTACTTGGGACTAGTCCAATATACTCTTTTAATACTTTGGCATTCATAAGTCTATATGGAGTATTTGCATCTTTAACAAAGACATGAAAGATAGCTAAAATTATTAATCTTAATGTTCTTGTAACAAAAATTCTAGAAATACCATCTTTTCTTCCTTTACGATATCCGATTAACATATCATATTTTTTTCGTTCATTCCAAAATTCTGTAAATTCTGATGGTAGTGTTTGACCATCTGAATCAGTTTGAAATATATAGTCTGCTCCATTTTTAATAGCATAATTATAACCATATAAAATGGTTGCTCCATGGCCTTCATTTTTCTTTGTTAAAAAAACTAATTTGGGATATTTACCTTTAATTTTTTCGACAATTTCTTTTGTATTATCTTTACTTCCATCATCAATTATAACCAATCTAGAAGCATCATTTTTCCCTTTTAATACTTTGTACCAATCATCAATTACATCTATGATATTTTCCGCTTCGTTATAGCATGGGATAACTATGTATAGTTTATCCATCAAATCACTTCCTACTTCTACTTTCACAGTAAAAACTGTTTTAGTTAATTTTATAATAGCATATTATTATTTTAAAAGCAAGGATGTAAAAAATAGATAAATCAAGTTTCAATTTATCTATTTGTTTTTATAACAGATATTTAAATAATGAATATATGTAGAAATACATAAAAACGAAAATAGTTAGAAAATTAAATAAATAATAATATATATTTAGAATTATTTTATTGGCATTAATTCTCTTATGTATTATTAATAATATGATACCTACTATACTTAAAATAATTCCAAGTTTAAACAATGGTTGTTGATATTTTATAGTGATATTATTATTACCTTTTAATAGATCAATATATATAAAATTATCTAAATATTTATATGTCTTTACTTTTTTACCATTATTATAAACATTTAATCCTTGGATGTTATTAATAGGAATAAATAAATATTTATAATTTTCAGTATTATTTATTAAGTAATTTTTATTATCGTATTTTATATTACTACTTAGATTCATGATATCTTCTTTTTTGATAAGTCCTAAATTATAATTTATATTAACATCATTTTTGGAATTTACTTCAATAGTTATATCACTATCATAATAACCTAGATATAAAATATATTTATCAAATTCATAAAAATATTCATCATTAATTCTTAAATAATTAATATCTTGATAATCATTTGTATCTAGATATAAATAACTTGGATTAGTTATTTTTATTGTAAATCCATTATTCATTAATGAATTATATTCATTATATTCAATTATGTTATTATTTTTATCAAATAAATTTTTATAAATCATATTTTGATAATCAAAATGATTATAAAATTCAAAGTTAGGCTTTTCATAAAAAGGAATAGCATAACTCATATTATAATTATATTTATATAAATATTTGGAATCATAATTATCGATTGATTCATACATATTATCATTAGTTCTATCTTTATTGCTTAAAACATATTTAAGATTTAGTATATAATCACTAAAGATAGTTCCGCCATAACTATAGTCTCTAGTATCTATTACGTTGTAACCTAATTTTTCATGTACATCCAGAACACTGCTTGGAATAAGATGAAGCCAATTATCATATGCATCGACATTATACATTAAGCCATAATATGGTGTATACACATTATATTCTACTTTATATCTACCATCTTTTTTTAAATCAATATTATTATATAGATTTTTAGCATTAGTTGTTAAGAAATAACCTTTGTTATAATATATAGTAAATGATGTAAAAATAAATATTGAAAAGACAGTTATAATGCTAATAGATATATATTTAAGATATTTATTGTTTATTAATATTGATAATATATATGAAATAAATATAATACCGATAATAAACGCAATAATAATTATTTCATTATCTATACTAAGTAAAATGCCTTTATCAATGATAGTTGATCTACTTTTAATAGTTATATAAGTTACTGCTACTAGTAATAACATTATTATAATATATTTTATCTTACTAGATAAATTTATATCATCATTTTTATCTTTAATATAATTACTTATGTAATATAAACTAGCATCTAATAAAATAAATGATGTAATGAATCCATATCGATAAGGGAAAGACCAATATGTTCCACCATGTAAAAGGGCATTAATTGGATCAATTATTACTGGTATTAAATATATTATTATTAAAATGAAATAACCAAGTATTTTTTTCTTATCATTTTTATATTTTACAATTAATAAAAAGGATAATATTATTAACAATGGACTAAATAAAAGATATAAACTTTTCATTGATAAGTTACTGAATAATTCAGTATAAACTTCAATATTGAATCTACTAGAAGATAATATTTGATATATTAATGGAAAACTACTAAAAGTAGATATTAGTATTGCAATTAATGTTCCATTTCCTAATTTAAATATTATTTCTTTCTTGTCTATTCTATTAGATAAATGAATATTTATAAAACTATAAAATAAGATAAAAATTAAAACAAAATAACTAAAATAAAAGCTAATTATTAAGCATAAAGATAATATAACAATATAACCTAGATGATCACTATTTTTTAATAATTTTTCTAAGTATATAGCAAGAATAGGTAGCAATATAACAATATCTAACCAAATATGATTAAAATAGTTTAATATTATAAAACCATTAAATGTATATAAAATAATAAATAATATTTTATAAAAGTAATTTATTTTATTATATTTGTGGTTAATATAAATATAACTTGTAAAACTTAGTAAGCATAATTTAATTATTATAAATACTCCCATAAAATTTACTAAGTTATCTCTATCAACAAAATATAATAATAAATTTAATGGACTATAGAGACTTCCTTGAATAATTAATGAGCCATATATAGAATTGCCTAATCCTAAGTCAGTATAAAATATATTTTCTCCATAATGTAATATATCCCATATTTTATATAATATAGGTATATAAATATAATCTGCGTCTACTTGCACTAAAGGCTTTGTACCGAAAGGATATAAATTATTGAAGTAGTATGTAATTCCTAGAATTACAAATGTAATAAGACTAGGAATTACATATTTTATAACTTTTTTCATACTACTCACCTACCATAAAAGCGATGTTTCCATCGCTTTTAAATTATCTATTTAATTGATGTACTTTTCTTAAAGTACCATACTGAATAACCAATTGTAGCAATTCCTATTATCCATGCAACAATTATACCAAATGTACCTGTTTTTGGATTATCAGAAGCATTACATTTGTTAGTTGTTACAATCGTACAAGTATCGCCACCACTCATAGCTCTAGCATCAGCTTCGCTATTAGCCATTACGTGTTTTATACTACCATTACATTCGTAACAGTTCGTAACTGTTGTTTGACTTTGACAATTTAATTCATCTGTTAGAGCACAGCTTACATTACCACTTAGTGATGATGCAGCACTAATTGCATTACTGCTAGAAGTTGCCCAAACATATTGTGTTTTGCTACCAGATATACATGAATAACATGTTCTGTTTCCAGCTGAATTATTGTCTGTTGCTATCCAGTTAACATATAACCAAACTTCATAATAATCTGTTTGTTCTTTATTTGCTACATTTACTAATTGACTATGTGTATAATCTGTAGCTTGATTTAATGATGTATAACTACCATTTGCTTTCTTAGCACTCCATTCAGCACCATCTTTAGCAATATAGCCGCTTCTACTAAATAACCATTTGTCGCCATTATAATCCCAAAGATTACATGTTGCACCTACATCACAAGTTTGAATTATATATTCTTTAGAATTTGCATCAGAATCATAAACTGCCCATCCACTATTGTTAGTGAAATAATTAGTTTCTGATGTACCTTTTAAACTACCACCATTAGCATTGTAGTATATTTTAACTGGCTTATTTGAAACTGTTCCGCCACCATTGGTTCCGCCACCATTGGTTCCACCACCATTGGTTCCGCCACCGTTGGTTCCGCCACCGTTGGTTCCGCCACCGTTGGTTCCGCCACCAGATGTTGGTGTAACAGTCTTACAGTTGCCACTTGAATCTTTATTATAATATACATCTAAATTTGGATCATAGCATTGATTAGCATTTAAGTTTTTATCACTAGCAACGCAAATGGTTCCTGATAATGCATATCCTGTTGGACAAGGTTGAATCCAGCATCCATTTACGTACATACAAGTCTTTCCTGTTGCAGTTTTACAGTTACCTTCTGATAAATAAGTACATTGTGTACATGATGCTGCTCCTGCATTACTTGTCTGGCCTGATGGACATTGATGACAAACATCATCATTGGCTGGGCTGTAATATCCTGCTGCACAATTTGAACATCCTGTTGTTGCAGATGAATCTGCTCCTTTTCCTGCTCCACATGGTGTTCTTGTTGGAGTTGATGTTTGCGGTACATAGCAACCATTTACATATATACAAGTCTTTCCTGTTGCTGTTTTACAATGTCCTTCTGATAAATAAGTACATTGTGTACATGATGCTGCTCCTGCATTACTTGTCTGGCCTGATGGACATTGATGACAAACATCATCATTGGCTGGGCTGTAATATCCTGCTGCACAATTTGAACATCCTGTTGTTGCAGATGAATCTGCTCCTTTTCCTGCTCCACATGGTGTTCTTGTTGGAGTTGTTGTTTGTGGTACATAACAACCATTTACATATATGCAAGTTTTTCCTGTTGCAGTTTTACAATGTCCTTCAGATAAATAAGTACATGACGTTGTTGGTGTTGGAGTTGATGTTTGTGGTACATAGCAACCATTTACGTATATACAAGTCTTTCCTGTTGCTGTTTTACAGTGTCCTTCTGATAAATAAGTACATGACGTTGTTGGTGTTGGAGTTGATGTTTGTGGTACATAGCAACCATTTACGTATATACAAGTCTTTCCTGTTGCTGTTTTACAGTGTCCTTCTGATAAATAAGTACATGACGTTGTTGGTGTTGGAGTTGATGTGCTTCCACTTGACTGACTAGCAACACAAGCACTACTATCAATTGATCCTGCTGGTGATGTCGTACCTGATGGGCATGCAGTTGGAGCTGTGGCACCACTTCCACAATAATGATTGGCAGGGCATACCAATGCAACTGACATTCCAGCATTTGGACAATATTTTCCTGGGCTGCAAAGATGCGCTTGATTTCCTATACAATAGAAACCAGCACTACATGTTTTACAAGTTCCATCTACAGATAAATATTTTCCTATTCCACATGAAGTGGGTGTTGGAGTATTTGTTGCCGTTGGTAGTGGCACTGCGGCTTTTGTACAACTATAAGTACCGCCTTGACTATTACCATTTACAAATGTACATGTAAAACCTTTTGCTTTTAATCCTGCGCAGCCATCGCCAACTGTCGCATTCTGCGAACAACTTGCAACACAGGTACTTCCACTAACTGTACCGCCATCTGGGCACGTATAGTTTAGTGCACTATATGTTCCTTTCTGAGTAAAGTTGGTAGCAACTAATGTTCCAACCATTAGGACACCTAGAAAACTAAATAAACCTATCATTAATTTTGATTTTGTTTTTAAATTATCTTTTTCCATTTTTATCACCTCTTTACATAACTACATCATATACTTTATCAATGTAGTTGATAGTAAATGATGTTAGTAATATTTCCTTTGTTTTTTCATCTATAATAGGTTTTATATTATTATTATTTAATTCTTCAAAGTATAAATAATTATTCGTAGGTTCTTTGTTTTTTAGTTTCATTCCTAAATAATATTTTTTATTTTCAATACTCGTTTCATCTAAAATTAAATATTTATTTTTATTATTTAATGTAATTATTTTATCTACCACTACGTTTAACCTCCTCATTATCAAGTGAATCTTTATATTTCATATAATTCACAAGATTAAAGAATTCTTCATCAGATAAGCTTCTTGTGCTACAGAATTCTTCTAATGTTTTATTAGAGAGAAGATATTCGTAGTAGAGTTTTAATGTTTTATAATCTTTATATTTATCTTTTCTAGTAATAACATTATTTTTTATATTAAAGATGCGATCTTTAGTTTTAGTAACTATTGCTAGTTTTTTAACTCTATTTAGTAATGATTCAACTGATTTTTTAGTTTTATCTTGTAATAATGAAATGCTTTTTAGCAAATTATTTATCATATCGTTACTATCTATTTTTATACCATTGATTTTTTTGTATATGCCGCTTTCTTTGGTTGCATTTATTGATTTAGCTAGGATTTCATTTATTTTATCTATTATTGGATATTCTGTAGCAACTAATGTGTTGGTATACATAATTGATGGTATTATAATTGGTCCAACACGTGAATTTGCTAAAGCCATGCTAGCCAAGCATGATGAAATTAATATTGCTTTATTATAGTTTTTATAAAAATCATCTGCTTCTTCAACTGATTCAATGTGATATTCAATATCATCTACAGAAATAAAATCCCAAAAATCATCTGCTTCTTCAGAATTTGTTTCAACTATTTCAATTCTATTTGGATTTTTTTCTTCTTCTTTATTTTTTTCAAGATAAACTTTAGACCTATTTAAATATCTTGTTAAATTATTATATAATTGTTTATTTTTATCTTTGTATGTATCATCAATTTCTTTCGATAAATCTTGATATTTATTTTTTAATATTAATAATTCTTCTTCTGGAATATTATCTTTGCCATATTTTTCTAATTCTCCGACAAATAATAATATTTTTTCTTTTAGGGCATAATATTCATTATTATCTTTAACTGTTACCATTTTATTTTGTAATGTGTCAAGATATTTACTTAATTCAGTGCATTTATTATTTACTAACTCATTTCTATATTTTAATGATATTTTCATTAATTTTGATTTAAGTATATCAATATCTATTATAACACTGTTTTTAGTAATTCCTTGTTCTTTATTTACATACATATTAACTTTATGCTCTATATCAGGTATTTCTTTACTGATAATATATTCTAGTTCAATGTCACTAGTATCAGCTTTAAATATATATAAATCTCTTTCTAAATCATATATCTTATTATCTGTTTCAAATAATGAATTAAAATCAAGTAAAATTTTATCTTGAGCATTAGCTACTAGTTTATTATAGTATTCTGGTATCTTAACGTCTTTTAGTAGTTTATCATATTTTATTTTTATATCATTATTTGGTATTGAAGATATTTTTCTCTTAATAGCATCTAGTTTTGATTCCATATAATATATTGATTGATTATAATATGCAACCAAGGCTTTTTTTACATATAAAATATTATCACTATATTTTTTCTTGGCTTTTTTATCAATATTTAGTTTATATAAATCTTTTTGTTTTGGTGTCAGGGAATTATATAATTCAATTGTACTAACAGATACTATATCATAATTTATATCATGTTCTATTTGTTTAATGATATTATCAATATCTGTTTCTATTATTTTTATGTTTTCATCTACCATAATATACACTCCATCTATTATAGTTCTATTTTATCTAAATCTTTTACAATATCAAGTTGGGCTTCAACTAAAGCTTTAACTTTTTCTTTATATATTTTCATATTTTTTTCTAAGATAATTCTTTCATGTTCAGTTTTTTCAGCATTTATTAAGGCTTCATGTACGATTGAGTTAGCATTGTTTTTGGCTTCTTCGACAATTATTCTTGCTTCTTCTTTAGAAGCTTCTTTTATTCTATTACTTGTTTCTTCGATAGCTAATAAAGCTTTTTCTAATTTATTAGTATCAACATGTTTATTTTCTTTTAATTGATTATTTAATTTTTCAATTTCATTAGCATAATTTATGTTTTCGTTATTAAGTTTCTCTAATCTTTTTATAACAATATCAATGAATCTATTCACTTCATCAATATCGTAGCCATTATTTACAATACTAAATCTTTTCACAATATCACCACTTAATCTTCGATATTTTCTTGTTTTCTATTATCGTCATCGCTGATTGTGCCTTCAACATTAACATTTTTTGGTGTACATAAAAATATGCCAACCCCTATTTTTTGTAGGTCTCCACCAATAGCATAAACAGTACCACTTAAAAAGTCTATAATACGTTTTGCTTGTTCTGGCGTTACTCTTTTCATGTTAACAACAACGGTATTTCTTTTTTTTAAGTGATCAGCTATTTGTTGACTTTCAGAAAAAGCACGTGGTTCTAATAAAATCATTTTACCAGTACCATTTGGCATAGTTACAGCTTCAGCAGTATAGTATGATTCTTCATTGCTATCTTCGTCACTGATTATCTCTTTAAATTTCTTTCCAAAGGCCATAATAAAATACCTCCTATACTCTATACATTAACATTTTATCATACAAAAAAAAATAATTCAACAAATTTGTTAAATTATTTTCTTATTATTTAAAATTTATTTTTTTATAGCTTCTAGTTTGTTAATATTTATTCCTTTATTGTAAAATTTTCTTTCATATTCGGTCATTATATTGTCTTCATTTAAGCAATCTAAATTGTTAGTTTTGTATATTATATCATAGCCATTTTCCTTTAGGGAATCAATGGAATAATTGAATAAATCTATATTATCTGTTTTCATTATGATTCTTTTAGTATTTTTAAAAATATTGTCATATATATCTAAGAATACTTTACTGGTTAATCTTCTTTTAGCATGTCTATCTTTGGGCCAAGGATCAGAAAAATTTAAATATATTGTATCTATTTCTTTATCAAAGATTTCATTTAATCTACTTGCATCCATTCTTATTATTTTTAAATTGTTAAGTTCTAATTCATTTGATTTTTGAATAGCTCTAACAATAACACTATCATATTTTTCAATGCCAATAAAGTTAATATTTGGATATCTTTTAGCATTTTCAATAATGAAATCGCCTTTACCCATACCTATTTCGATATGAATAGGATTATCATTATTAAATAATTGATACCATTTATTTTTATATTCATAGGGAGTAGATACATAATATGTTCCTTTAATAATTATGTCATTTGCTCCTTTAACATTTTTTAATCTCATAAAAATCACCAGAAATAGTATATCATAAATAGAAAAAAGATGCTATATAGCATCTAATTTCATCCCCCTATTTATTATTCCAATTTTATTATTTACGTGTTTTAATCGTAGCTTGTTCACCATATTTGTATGATTCACATACAAATACTATATCACCAATTTGGTATGTATCATAAACATATTTTGAAGCTGCTTGAGGTACTCTCATACATCCATGTGAGCCATTACTATGATAAGCTCCTGTGCCATAATTTTGTTCATCATCACCTACTAAATCGTGTATACCTTCTTGGGTTTGTGGATCAATTGGAATCCAGTATCTAGCACGGCTTCCTGGAAAATTAGTAAATTCCCAATCAGTAGTTTTTGCATCAATATCATATGCGCCAGTATGCGTTGGAGTACTATCTTTACCTGTTTTTGTTGGCCAAATACTATCTATTTGATAATCTGTATAGCAATACATTCTTTGAGCATTTAAGTCTACGACAACAAAATTTGATTTTAAATCACTAGGTTTTACATATAAATAATCTTGTGTTGTACCATCAAGGATAGCTGCATATCTACTTGTGATATGTTCTACTTGAATTACTTCACCATCTGATGCACGATATAATTCTTTAAAATTTTTATCGCGGTATAAATTTGTTCCTTTATTTATAAAAGCATAACCATCAATTTGTTGATAAGCATTCATAAGCATCATATCTAGGACATAACCACTAGAACCATCTTCTCTTGTAATTAAGGTATATTCTCCATTTGAAGCAACCATGTGGCATGCTTCTCCATTTTTAAGATAATCAAGATACATACCATTATTATCATATAAATAACAATCATTTGTTAATATAGTATCTTTATTGGTCTCAACCATCATATATTCAGCATCGTGTAAATTTGGACACTTTATTAAAAAGATATTTTCAACATAAGCCATTTCACCAGTTGATAATTTTACTAATGAGTATTTATCACTTGATTTTATTACAGTAACAAGCATTGAATCTTCATTTAGTTTTTCATCTGTAATATTCCATTCCCCTTTATAGTAAATGTTGGCTCCTTTAAATAAAGTATACTTATTATCATTTTCTTCAACAGTTGTATAATTGCCATTATTTAGGTCATTTAAATTAACAATACTATTATATTTATTTATATAAGTATCTTGTTTTGGTTCAGCGGTTGTTTCGATGATTGTTATTGGAACATTAAATGTTTCTTTGGTATCATCTTTTCTAGAGCATCCTGTCATAGTTAAAGATATACTACCAGCTAATATTAAACTTCCTATAGCTTCTTTGTTTATTTTTAAATTTTTCATAATTATTCCCCCTCTTTTTTGGACGGTTATATATATTAGCACATTTGTTTGTTTTTGTCAAATTTTATAATAAAAAGGTATAAATATTACTATTTATACCCTTTCTTTTCGTATTCTTCATATAATTGCTTAAATCTATTAAAATGAATAATTTCACGTTGCCTTAAGAATAATAAAACGTCAATTACATCTTGATCAGTTGTTAAATTAATTAAATTTTCATAGACGGCTCTAGCTTTTTGTTCAGCAGCCATATCTTCACTAATATCAGCTAGTGGATCACCAGTTGTTGCAAAGTACATAACTGTGAATGGCACTCCATTGGCATCCGTTGGATATAGTCCTTTACCATGTTCTGCATAATGACTATCTAAGCCAGCTTCTTTAAGTTCATCTAGGGTAGCATCTTTCATTAGTTGATATATCATGGTTGAAATTATTTCAACATGCGCAAGTTCTTCAGTTCCTATATCTGTTAATAAAGCCTTTCCTTTATCATCTGGCATTGTGTACCTTTGATTTAAATAACGCCATGCAGCTGCAAGTTCACCATTAGCTCCACCATATTGGGTAACTAAATATTTAGCCATTCTCAAGTCTTTCTTTTTAATATTTACAGGATACTCTAAAGTTTTAACATATTTCCACATTATTTAGTTACCTCCCATGGCCAAGGTGAAACGGTCCAATTCCATTCATTGCTTCCTATATTGATACCATCCAATGTTAGTGGTCCAAAATTTCTTTCATATTCATTAATTTCTATTCGTTCTCCTTGACTTTCAAAATTAAATTCTAATATTTCTTTTATTTCTTCTTGC